>OIZL01000010.1_pt1 | contig 188353 bp, 180 predicted proteins | sample 1588541 | NCBI WGS metagenome assembly OIZL01 (sample SAMN03283285) | human gut metagenome | biome: human-associated habitat; material: feces | host: Homo sapiens | place: Peru | collected 2012 | reverse complement strand
CCGGAAAACCGCCGAAGACAGGCGCAATCTCCATGACAGCTATCGCAATCATGGCAATCGCTTCCGGCGCAGGCATCGTATTGTTCCGCAAGAAATAATGCGATAACGTCTAATTAGTCTTATACGAAGGGCAGCCCAAGGGCGGCCCTTCGTTGCGCATAAAAGCAATGCGGCAATATGGTGATCTGCGGCATAGAAAACACAATTCTACTATAAAAAATCAAAACACTATTAAAGAAAAAAGATGTATGCTATAATAAATCAGTAAATTCATGCTTTATTGGAGGCAAATATGGAAAATGTAAAGGTTGCGATTTGGGGCTTTGGTGCAATGGGCTCCGGTATCGCGAAGGTTCTTCTGAGAAAAAAGGGCGTCGATATTGTCGGAGTATGCGATATTCACCCTGAGCGCGTGAATAGAAGCATATATGACATTCTTGGTGTCGAGAAAAACGGTCGCCCCGATGTCGTAGTGTGCTCGGAGATTGAGAAGGTTGTTCATGACGCCAACTGCGACATATGCGTATTAGCAACCGATTCATTTACAAGGAAAGCGTTTGACAAAATTAAGTACGTTGTCGGTCAAAAAGTCAATGTTATCTCAACCGCAGAAGAGATGAGCTATCCTAAGGCACAGGAGCCTGAGCTTGCGGCAGAAATTGATCGCCTTGCAAAGGCAAACGGCGTATCAGTGCTTGGTACGGGCATCAACCCCGGACTGATGATGGATCTTCTTGCTATATGTCTTACGGGCTGCATGACAGACGTTGAATCTGTAACGTGCCGTCGCGTAAACAGCCTCTCGCCTTTTGGTCCCGCCGTCATGGAGGAACAGGGCGTAGGCCTCACCGTAGATGCTTTCAATAAAGGCGTTGCTGATGGAACCCTTGCGGGGCACGTCGGTTTTGCTGAGTCGGTCGGAATGATCGCGGAGGCGCTCGGTTGGAAGGTTGACAAGTTCGAGCAGCAGATGAAGCCTATCGTGACGTCTGTTGACAGAAAGTCTCCGTATGGCTTTGCGGCAGCGGGCGATGTTGCCGGCGTAAATATGACAGGTCAGGGCTATGTTGACGGCGAAGTCAAGATAGACATGATACATCCTCAACAGATTGAGCCTGAAATGGAAGGCACGCACACGGGCGACTACATTGTCCTCAAGGGCACGCCTGAAGTTAATATGGCTATCAACCCCGAGGTTGACGGCGGCATAGGTACGATAGCAATGGTAGTGAACATGATACCGCATGTTATCAACGCGCGTCCGGGTCTCAAGACTATGCTTGACCTCCCGGTACCGCGCGCAATAATGGGCGATTACAGGGATTATATTGAACGTTAACTTTTTGGAGGCAAAAATGGCTAAAAAAGGCGATTGGGTGCAAATACACAATATTGTTTTGACACCCGAACAGCGCGCCGCCGGCGTTCCCGACGACACAAAAAAATGCCCGCTCGAGATGTGGGTAAAGGGAAGGCTTCAACAAGATGCGAAGCTCGGCGATGAAGTGACTGTCATCACGAGAACCGGGAGAACCGCTACTGGAAAGCTTGTCGATGAAGCGCCGCATTTTGAGCACAGCTTCGGCGGCCTTGTACCCGAGATCCTTGACATAGGCGATACCGTTCGCGCAATAACGTTCGGAGGTGATGACAAGTGAAGGACTCAATGAGCTATGATGCCGTAATGGCGCGTAAAAACGACATAATGCGCACGGCGGTCGGCATGGACTATTCACAGTTTGAACGCGGAAAGATAGCGTTCGACTACGAAGCGATGATGGCCGCTACCGGTTATACAATAGAAGAAATAATGAGGGTTCAGAGCCTTTTCTCGGTAGGCAACACTCCTATCATCGAGCTCAAAAACCTCACGGCTCTTGCGAGAAAGCTTGCACCTAAGGGAAAAGGAGCCCGTATATTCATAAAGGATGAAGCGACTAACCCTTCGGGCAGCTTTAAGGCGCGCCGCAGCGCTACAAGCGTCTATCAGGCGAAAAAGATGGGCTACAAGGGCGTTATAGCTGCAACGAGCGGCAACTATGGCGCGGCGGTGGCATCGCATGCGGCTATGGCAGGGCTAAAGTGCATCGTCGTTCAGGAGTGCTTTGACTCGCGTGGCGTTGGCCAGCCCGAAATTATTGAAAAAGCAAGAAAATGCGAAGCTCTCGGCGCAGAGGTTATACAGCTTACGGTGGGGCCTGAGCTTTTCTACATGTTCCTAATACTCCTTGAGCAGACAGGCTACTTTAATGCTTCACTTTATACCCCCTACGGTATTGCAGGTATAGAGACGCTCGGCTATGAGATAGCAAATCAGTTCCGCGCAAAGTACGGCAGGGATCCCGATGCGGTCGTCTGCACAAATGCGGGCGGCGGCAACCTTACTGGTACGGCGCGCGGACTTAGGAAGGCAAACTGCAATGCTAAGATTATAGGCGCAAGCGTGAACCTCAAGGGACTTCACATGGCGTCAGACGAGCAGTTTAACAAGAAGTCGTTCACGACGGGTCATACGGGCTTCGGCATCCCGTTCGCAACGAACCCCGACCGTTCGGATGTTCCGAGAAGCGCAGGCAGGCCGCTTCGCTATATGGACAGATATGTTACCGTTACTCAGGGAAGCGTGTTCTATATAACCGAAAGCCTTGCCAGCCTCGAAGGCCTTGAAAAGGGCCCCGCCGGCAACACGGCGCTTGCGGCGGCGTTCAAAATAGCGCAGGAGATGGACGAGGATCAGATGATTGTCGTTCAGGAGACGGAGTACACCGGAGCCGGCAAGCACATCAACCCGCAGCTTTGGTTTGCCCGGCAGAACGGCATAGACATACATTTCGGAGATCCGAAGGACGAAATACCGGGTAAGAATATAATACTTCCCGCGCATCCGTCGCTTATAGACGTGACCGACCTCGACCTTAACCACATCAGGCGCTCGCACATAAAAAACGCCGTCGGTATGCACAAGGACGAGCTTACGGACGTCGATATCAAGTACCTTATTGATGAAACGAAGAGCGATGAAGCGTTTGTGAAGAATGCAATAGCCACACTGTAATACTACAAGGAGAAGCTATGAAAAGGAACGACGATTTTGAAGAACGCCGCAAGCACCTTGCCTCATTGAGCGACGAACAGCTTGAACAGCGCTTTTGGGAGCTTGCAAATAAGCTTGTAGACCCGTTGCTCGAGATGGGCTACGAATACACATCGCCATCGGTAGAGCGCTCCGTGCTGCTGCGAATGGGCTTCTCGTCCGTAGAGGCGAAGGCTATAGTAAACGGCTGTATTGAGCGCAATCTTATCGCGCATGGCGCCGGAAACGTTATCTACCGCCTTGCGAAAGCTAAGAATATTGAAATAAGAGACGCAGGTCTGCTTCTGTACGAGGGCAAATGCTGGGACGAGGCAGAGGCGCAGTTCGTGGGGAGCGATAAAAAATGAGCGATTACAAACTTACTCCCGATAAACCGATAGATGTTGAGGAAATACTAAAGGATCTCAAGGACTACCGTCCGCGGCGCAGGGGATGGACATGGCGCAAGCCCGTAAGCAATCTCCACATGGGGCCGTTTGTGTACAGGGACTGTACGGAGCCGCTCAAGTCGAGCGTTCCGCTTCCGCCTGCCCATTATTTTGATAATATCGATCCGCAGCCTGCTCCCGTCATTACGACGGAAATAGCGTCGGGACGCTTTGAGGATGATATCAGACGCATGAGAATGGCGGCTCACCACGGCGCAGACCACATCATGGTCATAAGGACGGCGGGACAGTCACACTTTGACGGCCTGATAGAGGGCACACCGCAGGGCATGGGCGGCGTACCGATTACGCGCAAGCAGGTCAGGGCGCAGCGCAAGGCGCTCGACATGATAGAGGACGAGGTTGGCAGGCCGATAAACTACCATTCTTATGTTTCGGGCGTTGCCGGCCCCGATATTGCCGTCATGTTTGCCGAGGAGGGCGTAAACGGCGTTCATCAGGATCCGCAGTACAACGTAATATACAGGAATATCAACATGGCGCGTTCGTTTGTGGATGCGTGCGAATCCAAGAGCCTTATAGCGTGGGCCGGCATGGCGCAGATAGACGGTGCGCATAACGCAAACGCTACGGCACGCGAGGCATGGAAGGTGATGCCCGAGCTGATGGTACAGCACGGTATTAACGCCATATTCTCCGCGAGAGTCGGCGTGCCAAAGAAGAACATATGCCTTTCGACAGTTCCGCCTACAGCTACGCCCGCGCCGTGCGTATACATGGATCTACCGTATGCGGTCGCTCTGCGCGACGTATTCCGCGAGTACCGTATGCGCGCCCAGATGAACACAAAGTACATTGAGGCGAGTACGCGCGAAGCGACGGTAACGCATGTGCTCAACATGGTTATAAGCAAGCTTACAAGCGCTGACATACAGTCGACAATAACGCCCGACGAAGGCAGGAACGTGCCGTGGCACATATACAATATCGAGGCGTGCGACACGGCTAAGCAGACGCTTGTAGGCCTTGACGGACTTATGGACATGGTCGAGCTCAAAAAGGATGGCTACCTCAGAGAAAAGGCGAGAGAGCTCAAGGAGCGCGCCGTATTGTTCATGGAAGAGATGCTTGATATGGGCGGCTATTTTGCTGCTGTTGAAGAGGGATTCTTCGTGGATTCGGGATGTTATCCCGAGCGAAACGGCGACGGTATAGCTCGAAAACTCTCCGGCGGCATAGGAGCAGGCACAATTTTCAAGCGCGAGAGCGACTATATGGCACCCGTAACCGCGCACTACGGCTACAACAATGTGAAGCAGTACGGCGAGCAATACGAAAAGAACCCGTCGGCGCTGATAGGCGGCTGCACGCTCGAATGCCCGGAAAAGATAATCTATATCGATGAGCTTGATGAAACGGACAACGTAAATAACCGCATGGCAGAAGTCAAGGAATTTAAGCCCGGCAGCGACCTTATACGTCCCGAGATGGAATGGCTTGCGGACGGCACGGTGATGCTGACGATGTTCTTCCCCGCAGAAAAGCGCATTGCCGAGGCGGCGGCGCTCGAAGCGGCGCGCAGAATGAATCTCACGGAGTGCGAGGTCATAAACCGTGAGATAATGCACGACAAGGAAGGCACACGCATCGAGGTAAAAGGCAAGGTTCCGTTTGCGATAAACGTCAAGGAGCTTATTATACCGAAAGAACCTGAGACGCTTGCCGATGATGAGATACGCGCGGATATCGAGCGCAGGCCTATGCGCATAGTCTGCGGCACGGTCGGTGAGGATGAGCATTCCGTCGGACTGCGCGAAATAATCGACATCAAGCACGGCGGTATTGAGAAATACGGAATCGAGGTGCATTATCTCGGCACATCGGTGCCGCCGGAGAAGCTCGTGAACGCCGCGGTGGAGCTTAACGCCGATGCGATACTTGCCTCAACCATCATAAGCCACGATGACATTCACTATAAGAATATAGAGAAGATAGACCGTATAGCGCGTGAGATGGGCCTTAGGGACAAGATCATATTCTGCGCGGGCGGAACGCAGGTAACACCGGAGCTTGCGCGCAAGCATGGCGCCGATGAGGGCTTCGGCCGCGGAACAAAGGGCGTGCATGTTGCTACGTTCCTGGTAAAGCGCCGCAGAGAGATGGAAAATAACGGAAAATAATCCTGCTTTGCGAACAGAATAAGTGAGAATAGGGCAGACCTTGCAGCATTTTTGCGGAGTCTGCCCTAATAAGAGGGTATATGTTTATTGACATTCTTGTTGCGGAGATAGGCTCGACGACGACGCTTGTGAACGCTTTTTGCGGCATAGGTACGGGTAAACCGCGTTTTATCGCGCAGGGACAGGCGCCGACGTCTGTGCTTGACGGAGACGTGCGAGTGGGGCTTGCGGCGGCGATAGAGGATATGCGCGTGCGGCTCGGCGCAGATAAGCTCGAATACGGCGAAATGTTTGCGACATCGAGCGCAGCGGGCGGGCTCAGGATGTGTGTACACGGGCTTATATACGATATGACCGTGAAGGCGGCGCAGGCGGCGGCGCTCGGCGCGGGCGCGATAGTGCGTATGGCGACGGCCGGGAAGCTTTCAAAATATGATTTGGACGATGTGAAAGCGGAAAAGCCAAACCTTATACTGCTTGCGGGCGGAACCGACTATGGCGAGCGCGAGACGGCGCTTTGGAATGCTGAAGCGATAGCACAGAGCGGCATGAAGGCGCCCGTGATATATGCGGGAAACGTGCAAAACAGGCGTGCCGTCGAAGAAATATTCGCAAACGCCGGCATACCATGCTATATAACGGAAAACGTATATCCAAAGCTTGACGTGCTGAATATAGAACCTGCAAGGCGCATAATTCACGAAGTGTTCGAGAAACACATAGTCAATGCGCCCGGGATGGAGCACATACGAGATATGGTGGCGGGCAGCATAATGCCTACGCCCGGCGCGGTGATGGAAGCGGCGCAGCTTCTCTACGGCGACATAGGCGACCTGATTGTGGTAGATATAGGCGGCGCGACGACGGATGTACACTCGGTGACCGAAGGCTCGGATGAGATATCTGCAATACTGACGTCGCCGGAACCCATGGCGAAGCGTACGGTCGAGGGCGACCTTGGCATGTATATAAACGCGCATAATCTTGTAGACATGATAGGCAGGGAGAAGCTTGATAAGGAGCTTGGCATAGACGTCGATAAATGCATGAGCGAGTATGAACCGATACCGCGCAGCAAAGAGCAGCTCAAGCTCACACAGCGCCTGTGCCTTGAGGCGGGGATAACAGCGATAAAGCGACACAGCGGCACGCTCCGCTACATATATACGCCGTCGGGCAGGCAGACAATTGCCGAGGGTAAGGATCTAACAAAGCTCAAGTATATCGTTGCAACGGGCGGCGCTCTGACACGTCTGCCGGAGCGGAGGAGAATTATGCGTGCGATGGCGGACTGCAACAGTCAGCGCATGATGCTTTATCCGAAGCCCGATGCGCTTGAGCTCATGTTTGACAACGATTACATAATGGCGTCGCTCGGAGTGCTCAGCAAGCGGTACCCTGAAGATGCGTTGGCGCTTTTGAAGCAAAGCATCGTCAGAGAGCAGGCAGAAACAATTCGATAAAAATCAAAGCGCCCCGTCAATTTCTGAAGGGGCGCCTTATATCCGTGGGTAATTATTTCATCATATTGTCGCTGTTGCTCATGTTCTGCTCGGCATAAGCTATCATGCGCTTGACCATTTCGCCGCCGATTGAGCCTGCTTCGCGAGCCGTGATGTCGCCGTTATAACCCTGCTTGAGGTTGACGTTCATCGAGTTGGCTACCTCTGTCTTGAAAGACTGAAGCTGAGCCTTCCTGCTTCTGTTGTTGCTGCTTGCCATTGTGTTTCACCTCCTTCTTGTATTTTTGGGACAAACCGTTTTGGCCGCGTGTACGCAACAGCTCTGAACCGTTTTCGCTTTTAGCCCTCAGCCCGCCTATTGATTAAACGGAAGAATCGCATCAACAAATTCGTAGCCTTGGCTGTTACATACCGCATTATAAGAGAGAAGTGCCTTACTTAGGCATGTTGCTCTCGGCGTACGCTATCATGCGCTTGACCATTTCGCCGCCGATTGAGCCGGCTTCCTTCGATGTCAAGTCACCGTTGTAGCCCTGCTTGAGATTAACGTTAAGAGAATTGGCAACCTCGGTCTTAAAGGACTCCATTGTCTGCTTCGATTCCGGAACCATGATTCTTTTGCGTGCCATTTACTTTCACCTCCTTGATCGGGATGTATCGTTACGCAACGGCGCAGTCTAATTTATACTGCAAGGCGTGCTTCGCTTTTTCCGCTGCGGTAGTTATAATTTGTCCGATATACACGATAATATTAGAGGAAACAAATTGATTTAATTCAAAATTTGTGAAACAACTCGGTTCAGGTAGATTCAAAACTGAAAAATGACACATATTATGTGAGGCATACAAATAAATATGATTTCAAACCTGCCGTGCTTACCGCCCGAAAGCTTTTTCGGATGGAAAATATGCAAAAATCAGAATAGCGGCAGCATTTCGCCGTCGCCATTTGATAGTATATGCCGTATACTGATTTTTAATCGGCAATTTTTAGTTTTATATTGCCGCTGGCAGCCTTGAATCTATAACTGTTCGCACCGTCGCCGCAAATATACATATCAGCTTCCTTTTTGACCGCAAAGTCGGATTTAAACCCGCTCGAAGCACCGTCGAATTTTGCAGTGAAGCCCGCATCGGCAGGAAGAGTAAAAACGATTGAACCGGATGTCGTTTCAGCCTTTATAGAGGCGGGCGCAGCCGCAAACGAAAGCTCGGCGCTGCCGCTTGTGATATCGGCATCGACTACGTCGGCCTTATTTGCGACGCATGAGAATTTGCCCGAAGCACAGGAAAAATCTATTGAATTTATGCTGTCGGCAGAAACACTGATACTGCCCGAGGACTCCTCGGCGTCGAGTACGGAGCAGATCCCCGAAACGCTAAGCGTCACGCTGCCCGAAGCTACGTCGAGCGATACGTTGCCGCAATCACCGATGACGGTGAGCTCGACATTGCCTGAAGCAACATCGGCGTCTATGTTTTCGATAGCGCCAGTTATGTCGACGCTGCCCGAAGCTATGTCAAGGTCGAGGGCTCTGGCGCTAAGATCGTCAGCGCACACGGCCGCTGAGGCAGACTTGACGTCGAGCGAATTCAAAGGGGATGCCGGAAGATAAATTTCTATGTTCGTTGCGCGAAGGGATGACTTGAGGCTTGACCAGTTTTTGAAAAAGCCGGTGCCGCGTCCGTCCCTTATGGTAAGCTCGGTGTCGTCAAGCTCATAATTGAAGCAGTTTGAAGTGTCGAATTCGGGAGAGGCGAGCTGCACAATCTTCACGGAATCGTCACTGCTTGTCTTAAAAGTGACGTTATTCGCGCCCCACGATATCTCGAGCGACGTTACGGCGCTGTCAATGGTTTCCTCCTTGACGGGGACGAACGCGTCGCATTTGTCATCACCTGCAATAAATCCGCTTATGCTCGAAAAATCGTCAGGTATATCTATTACCACGCATGAGCAAAGTGTGAGCACAGAAATAAGCATGAGCGCGAACGCGATTAGTAATCTGTTTTTCATAATAAACACTTCCTTTTCGGTTTATGGTATCATTATACCATCGAGATAACATGGCTGGCAACGCGACAGGAGGTGAAGGCGTACGGAAGGAATAAAGCTATTCTACTGCGATATGCGCGGCGCCGATGCGGCAGGACTCGATTTTGAGGCGAATATGAGCGGGTACAGGCGACGAAAGCTTGACGCAATGACCAACAGGCGCGGCAGGATAGAGATGCTTGGTGCGGAAATGCTCTTACGATACGCGATGAAAAAAACGTGCGGCATAGATGTCACGGGGCTTGAGATCGAGTGCGGGAGCTTTGGCAAGCCGCGCTTCAGCGACGCGTCGCTGCCTGAGTTTTCTTTATCGCATTCCGAAGAGGCTGTTGCGTGCGCCATATCGGACCGCGAGGTAGGAACGGACATACAGCATGTGGACCGTCTGCGGCCTGCGGCAGCGCGGCGAATAATGACGGATGCGGAGTTCGAGGCGTTTTTGCGGTTCGATGCAAAGGCAAAGGAAGAAGCGTTTTTTAGAACATGGGTGCTGAAGGAGAGCCTTATGAAGCTTACGGGAAATGGGTTTTCAATGGGACCGGCTTCATTCTCCGTGCTTGAAGAAGAGGTGAGCTGCGGCAATAAAACGGCATATTTGAAGTGCTTCGACAAGTTGAAATTAAAAAAATACATGCTCGGCATCGCGTCGTTTGAACCGATCGATACCGAGCCGATATGTGTTTTATTCGATGAAATCGTTTCCTTTAACTAAGTCCGTGATTATAAAGCTGTCTGTTGTCGAGCGACCATACACGCTCAGAAAAGTCGCCTGCTTCAACGCCGTCGAGAGTTGAATACATCGTGAACAGCTTTGCGTCGAGATGGTCGACCTCGCTGACTATCTCGGCTTCGGGGAACATTGGCATACGAGGGCTGCCGAATTCGGGGACGCCGTGGTGCGAGAGCATTATGTGCATGAGGAGCATTGACGTTTTTTCGCTTATATCAAGCTCCTTCGCGGTCTCGGAAATTATTGCCGCGCCCATAGATATATGGCCTAAAAGCTGCCCCTGTGCTGAATAGCCGATTGCAAGCCCGATTTCGCCGACGTTGAGCTCGTCGAGCTTTGCGATGTCGTGAAGTATTATGCCGGCGTTTACAAGGTCGCGGCAGAGCGATGGGTATATTTCAACGTAGGCGTTCATTATGCCTTCGGCGGATTTAAGCATCGTCAGCGTGTGGAACATCAGTCCGCCGCGCTGAGCGTGGTGGAGCTTCAGCGCCGCCGGATATACTGTAAGACGCTCGCGGTTTTTCAAAAGAAGATGCTGCGTTATTCTCTTCAGCTCTTCATTTTTGAAGCCTTCGCTTACGGAATAGACGCGCCTGAACATTGCATCGCAGTCGAACGGGGCGCACGGTATGAGCCGGCTCATGTCAATGCTGTCGCCCTTGTTGGTGTTTCGGATTCTATCTATCTTGAGCTGCTCGGCGTCCTTAAAATACGTTATAGTACCGCGCACCTTTATAACGGTCTGCGGCTTGTAGACTCCGTGCTGTTCAAGTGAATAATCCCAGAGCTTCGCGTTGATTTCGCCGCCCGCATCGGCAAGCATCATGTCCAGATAATCCGCTCCCTTAACGTTGCTTTTTACCTGCACTGACTTGATTATGCAGTAGCCCTCGACCTGATTGGCGGCGGGATTGATTAAATTGTCAAGAAGGTTCATTCTGCCCATGGGCGTTCACCTCCGCTGCCATTGATTCAGCTCAAATACGATTATATAGTTAACTCGATGGCGGTTGCGAGCTGGTCGGCACACGATGTACCCTTCGAGCCGCACTTGATGCCTTTGAGGCGAGCTACGGCTTCCTTCGCGTCCATACCTTCGACGAGACGGCCAACGGCCTGAAGGTTTCCGTTGCAGCCGCTTTGATAGACGACGTTATGAAGCACCCCGTCTACAATGTCAAACTCAATTTTTGTAGAGCAAACGCCCTTCGGTGTGTATGTGTGATGCATTGTGATTCTCCTTTTTACAGCTAATTAAATTATATCAAACATTGAACCTGAAAAGAACAATGTCTCCGTCACGCATGACGTAATCCTTACCCTCTGAGCGGATGAGACCTTTTTCCTTACAGGCCTGCATGGTGCCGTTTTCCATTAGTGTGTCGTAGTGGACGACCTCAGCGCGTATGAAGCCGCGTTCAAAATCGGAGTGTATTTTGCCTGCCGCCTGCGGAGCCTTCGTGCCGTTTTCAATGGTCCACGCGCGCACCTCTTTGGGGCCGGCGGTGAGATAGCTTATGAGCCCGAGCAAGCGGTAGCACGCCTTGACAAGTCTGTCGAGGCCGCTTTCGCCTATGCCCATTTCACTCAAAAATTGAGCTTTTTCATCGGCGGGAAGTTCTGATATTTCCTCCTCTATTTGAGCGCAGATCTTGAGCGCCTCGGCGTTTTCAGCCTTGGCGGCGGCGAAAACTGCCTTTACCATATCGTTGTCATCTATGAGCCCTTCCTCGTCGACGTTGGCAACGTATATGACCGGCTTGGACGTCAGAAGGAAAAGCGATGGCAATATTTCGGCCTCTTCATTTGAAAGCTCCATTCCGCGCACGGGTTTTCCGTTCTCGAGGCGCGCCTTTATGCGTTTATAAAACTCAGCTTCGTTCAGAAATTTTTTATCGCCGCTTTTTGAGCTCTTCATGGCTCTGTCGATGCGGCGGTCAATCATCTCCATATCGGCGAAAATAAGCTCGAGATTTATCGTCTCCATATCGCGCACGGGGTCGATAGAGCCGTCGACATGGACGATGTTTGAGTCCTCAAAGCAGCGAACGACATGGACGATGGCATCTACTTCTCGGATATGCGAAAGGAACTTATTGCCCAAGCCCTCACCTTTATACGCACCGCGCACGAGTCCCGCAATGTCGACAAACTCTATCGTTGTGGGCGTGAGCTTTTCAGGATTATACATTTTTGCGAGTACGTCGAGCCGCTCGTCAGGGACGGGGACTACGCCGACATTTGGGTCGATTGTGCAGAACGGATAGTTCGCGGACTGCGCACCGGCCTGCGTTAAAGCGTTAAACAGCGTACTTTTGCCTACATTCGGCAAACCTACAACGCCAAGCTTCATAGGTAATCTCCTTCGGATGGCGGGGAAACGGCAGCGAAGCTTTGCCCCCGCACAATCCCCATATTTCTATTAATTATATGCGTCGGCCTTAGGCTTGTCAAACGGCGTGCATAAGTTTATACTCAGTGTATGGGAAAAAGCGTTGTTTTGGAAGCCGTGAGGCACTTTATTGAAAGCAACGGCATCTGCGGCTCGTCGATAATTGTCGGACTCTCCGGAGGGGCGGATTCCGTCGCGCTCGTGAATGCGCTTGTTTCGTTGAGCGGCGGGCTGAATATAGCCGTCAGTGCCGCGCATTTTAACCATCATATACGCGGAGCGGCTGCGGACAGAGATGAAGAGTTTGTGAAAGCGCTTTGCGTTAAGCTTGGCATAAAGATATTTGCTTACGGAGACGATGTCCCTCGATATGCTTTGGAGAGCGGAAAGACGCTCGAACAGGCGGCGCGCGATATGCGCTATGCCTTTTTGGAGCGTGCGCGCCGCGAGAGCGGGGCAGATTTTATTGCCGTTGCGCATCATATGGACGATCAGGCGGAAAGCGTGCTTATGCATCTTATGCGTGGCAGCGGGCTGAAGGGGCTGACGGGAATGAGCGGCGTGCGAGGACGGATAATCAGGCCGCTCCTTGACGTGCGCCGCATGGATATAGAGGCGTTCATCCGCGAAACGGGCTGCGAATTTATGACGGACGATACGAATTTCGATGCGTTCGGGACGCGCAACAAAATACGTCTCGAGCTGCTGCCGTATATTGAAAAAAACATTGCGCCCGCAATAATTCCGTCGCTTTGCGGCACGGCGCGGCTGCTTTCGGAGGATGAGGCACATTTGCGCGCGGAGGCGGAGGAACTGCTCAATTCGTCGTATGACGGCGGGGGCTATTGTGTCGAACGTATGGCGTGTGCTGCGCATCCGATACTGACGCGGGCGATACGAATTGCATTCGAGCGGGCGGGAATGCTGACAGACATAGAAAAAAAGCATGTTGATATGACGGAGGAGCTTATGCATATGCGCACGGGTGCAAGCATAGATGTGCCGCACGGCAGCGTTGCCGTAAGCTATGGTAGGCTGATATTCGGAAAAAGGAGGAGCATGGAAGCGCTTTCGGTGGATATCAATGTAGGCGAGAGCACATTGTTTGAGTTCGGCGGCTACACGATACGCATTGAGGCACAGAACGCGCGTTTTGAGCGCAGCGCGTTTGCGGCGTGCTTTGATGCGGATAAGCTGCCTTCAAAAAAGCTTACGCTGCGAAACAGACGCGACGGCGATAGGTTCAGGCCGCTTAACGCTTCGGGAAGCAAGAAATTCAAGGATTATTTGATTGATAAGAAAGTGCCGCGCGACGAGCGTGATATGCCGCTGATATGCTTCGGGGAAAACGTGCTGTACGCATATGGACTGTGCGTTGCGGACGGCGTGAAGGTTACGGACGAAACTCGAAATATTGCAAAGGTTGTGTTCGACAAAAATCTGCGCATGGTGTAGAATTATAAAAACGGGCAGGCGATGGGAGGATATATATGAGGATCAGCACAAACATGCAGGACGACATTAAAAAGGTGCTTCTGACGGAGGAACAAATAAAGAAACGTGTAAAAGAGATGGGCGAGCAGCTTTCAAAAGAGTATATGGATAAAAGGGTTATTCTTATATGTATCCTGAAAGGCGCCGCTCCGTTCTTTACGGATCTTGTGAGGGAGATGGACTGTCAGCTTGAGTTCGAGTTCATGTCGATTTCGAGCTACGGCAACAGCACGAAAACTTCGGGCATAGTCAGAATCGCAAAGGATGTCGACATAAGCCTTACGGACAGGCATGTGCTTATCGTCGAGGATATAATGGACTCGGGTCTTACGCTAAAGCATCTTACGCAGCTCCTGAGCTCGAGAAACCCAGCGTCGATGAAGATAGCCTGTCTGCTCGACAAAAAAGAGCGCAGGGAATGCGATATCACGCCTGACTACTGTGGATTTGAGATAGAGAACGAGTTCGTTGTGGGCTATGGCCTTGACTTCGCGGGCTACTACAGAAACCTAAAATATATCGGAGTGCTTAAAGAGAGCGTATACTCCGAATAAACGGAGGAGAATAAAATGGCTGTTTTGCTTACAGGCGGCGCGGGCTACATAGGGTCGCATACATGCGTTGAGCTGCTTGCGGCAGGTTACGATGCGGTCATAATCGATAACTTTTCCAACAGCTCCGAAAAGGTGCTCGAGAGAATACGCGAAATAAGCGGCAGGAGCGTTGTATGTTATAATGCAGACGTATGCGATGAAAGTGCGCTCAGACGCGTGTTTTCCGAAAATAAAATCGACTGCGTCGTACATTTCGCGGGCCTAAAGGCCGTTGGCGATTCGGTTAAGCATCCGCTTGAGTATTATCAAAACAATTTGTGCGCGACGATGACGCTGCTGAAGGTTATGAACGAGTTCGGCGTAGAGCGCATCGTGTTTTCATCATCCGCGACGGTATACGGCGTACCGAAATCGACGCCGATACGCGAGGACGCCGACAGGTGGTGCACGAATCCGTACGGCTGGACGAAGTATATGTCAGAGCAGATAATATCAGACACTGCCAAGGCCGACGGCAATATGAGCGCCGTACTTCTGCGTTATTTCAACCCGATAGGGGCGCATGAGAGCGGACGTATAGGCGAGGACCCGACAGGCATCCCAAACAACCTTCTGCCATACATAACGCAGGTCGCGGTCGGCCGCCGAGAGCATCTCAATGTGTTTGGCAACGACTACAATACGCATGACGGTACGGGCGTCAGGGATTATCTGCATGTTGTCGATCTTGCGAAAGGCCATATAAGAGCAATCGAATATGCGCAGAAGAACACGGGTGTTATAGCGGTCAATCTTGGCACGGGCAACGGCTTCAGCGTGCTTGACATCGTGAAGGCGTTCGAACGCGCGACGGGCATAAAAATCCCGTATAAGATAGCTCCAAGGCGGCCCGGAGACATAGACGAGTGCTATGCCGATGCATCGCTTGCGCTCGAAAAGCTTGGGTGGAAAGCAGAACTGTCAATAGACGACATGTGCCGCAGCGCATGGAATTGGCAAAAGAACAATCCGAACGGTTATGGCGAGTGATATGCGGTTAAAGCAAAGAACGCGACGAACGTTAGAGCATATCCTTGACATGTACAACAATGTACAAATATTCCATGGATATTTAGCTCGACACATGTTATAATACATATGCGCCGATAAAGCGCTTCCCGGGGACGTAAATGGTTTCGACGGGGATCGCGGAGGTCGGATAAGCGAGCCGAAGCCCCGAGCTTCGATAAAATCGGGAAATTCTAAATTTAACTGGCGAAACTAATAATTTTGCTATCGCTGCGTAAATAGCGGCGATCGTCCGCCGTGCGTTGCCCACGACATGCGATACGGGCGTCATTAATGTGGGGAACCGACCTGCCTAAGCTTTGCGGCAGGCGAGATACATGAAGCTACCGAGAGCATGAGCCCGCCTTTGGGCGCTTGCTTAAGGGAAGGACAAAACGAAGGCTACGCTCGTAGAAAGTCCTTCTGACGGGTTTTCGGACAGGGGTTCGACTCCCCTCGTCTCCACCAAATGTGTATTGGACGAACACCTTTTTCTTCAATGGCGGTTTCGCCGTGAAAGTGTCCTTCTAATACGAATTACAAAAGCACCATCTTGGTTAGTTCCAGGATGGTGCTTTTGCTATATCCGCACATTCGATTTATCTGCTTGTTTCCCCTACAATAAAGGGGAAATCAAAAACAGGAGGTCGGAAGACTATGAAAACAAAGCGGAAATACTTCTATTTGGACGATTTTGAACACAGGCTGCTGGTCGGCTGCCTTATGACGGCGCGGAACGAGTACATTCACGAGGACAAGCCGATTGAGGACGTGAATGAGCTGATCCTGAAAATTATTGACGCGCCGTCCAAGAAGCTTCGTGTGATCGTAAAGGAGGAAGCGTAATGGAAAAGTACATCACTGATGAGCGCACCGGACTGAAATATGAGCTTGTCGGCGATTATTACTTCATTGCCGGGGATGAGGAGCCGGAGGAACGCCCTATTGGAATATGGGGGCAAAGACACCTACGGTATCTGAAACAGTATCATAAAACTGTTTATGCCGAACTCCTTACAAGCGGCAAGTTAAACAGCTATCTTGCAGACCTGAACGAGCAAGCAGAGGATATGTTCTTTCGGCTGGTAAAAGAACTTGCCGAAAAGGAAGGTATAACCGAAGCGCTCAAAGCTGATAATCAAATGCTTTGGGTACAGCGGATGAACGCAGTACGGGCAATAGCAACGGAAATCATCTACGAAACTCTTATACACTCATAATATAACAGCGGCAGAAAACCATTTCTGTCGCTGTTATACTTGCAACTGTTATAAGGCACAATTAAAGCGAATATGTCTCTAAAAAGGAGTAAATATTACCGAACCATTTGTAAGACACTTTCTATGATTGGACAGCCAATATCATATATTGTCAGCGCTGTGGCAATGAATTGTGGAATGTCCGGTATATTCTGGAGAAAACGTGTTTTTAGGGTTCGTTTTTCGATAACATTTATGCTCTTAGATTGCTCCTGAACGATGTTGTTTAGTTCTTTGAGCGTTTTTTCCGGGTCTTGCTCAGCATATGCCGATATAAGAAGAAAACTATCAACCGGAAGCACTAAATGTTTTACATTCAGCGATTGTCCTACTGTACCGAAATTTTTCTCAATAATGTTTTTTATGAGATTTTGCACAGAAGGATCTTCAATCGTTACGGTTATTTGCTTCGAATAGGAATCATAAGCTCCGTGTTGTATTGCAATTGCCAATTCATCCTGCCATTTCAGTTCCTTTGGATATAACAACTGTGAACGAATACGAAGGTTTCTAACTTTACTTTCGGTAATTCCGAGAGCAATGCTGATATCATAGTCTCTTGCTGGAGAATCCAGGGAATCCAAAAAAATTGTAAACAGTAGGGTCTCATAATCTGATTTTGAGAATGTTCCAAAGCGTCGAGTAAACATCTCCGCTTCAGATAACCTTTTGTCAGCATTTTCAGCAATATTGTACAATTCCATTATTATACCCCATTAATATGCTTGCTCAACGCCGTATGTTGCTTGACTATGTGTAAAACCTTCGTACTCCAGTTGTTCAAGCAAGCCGTCTTTCGAAAAACTCATTACAGCAAGATATTCCTTCGCCTTTTTCACCGCCTGCAGATTCCAATCAGCTCCGCAATTGTCTGCAGCATATTCAGCTTCAGACGTTGTATAGCCCTCATATTCCAGCTGCTCAACCAAACCTCTATAAGAAAATGCCATAATGGAAAGATAGGTTTGAGCTGATTTGAGAGCATTACTCTCGCCAGAAGTTGCGGTGTGATTATTGGCTTGCGTATTGTCAGAAATTACATTATATTTCACAAGACCGTTATCGACCCATAGAAGCATCTCACTTTCAGAATAGTTACCGCTGGTTTTTATCTTGTCTACAACAAAAATGTGAACATCAAGAACATACGGCCAGTATATTCCATCCTTTTCATATGTTGGAATCTTCGCCGCTCCATAGATCTTTTCGCTCCATTCGCAGAGGCTGTTCACTAAGTTGTCCCAAGCAGAGCGCTTTTCAGAATCATTTGACGACAATCCGCTGCGAAGTCCATCGAACTGCACAGAAATGGAAAGTGCCGAATTATCTTTATCATAAACGACATTGTGCTCATTATTAGGAAATCCCTGATCGATTAATTCAATAATTGTATCAAGAACTCCCGTTTCTTCAAAAGATTCCTGTCGTTTCTGAGCATTTTCAGCTGAACCGTCACCGCGAGTAAACGTATATTCGCAGGTATCCGCCCATGAAATATACAGTTTTTCGTTTTCGAAATAAATCTTGAAATTCTGTTCTCTTCCGTATAGATCACCCTTGGGGAAAGCCTCAAAAGAATAGCCATCTTTTGAACCTTCTTGAACCATGCCATCCGCAATTTTGCCCATATATCCAGTATAGTCAATCGAACAACAAATGTCACCGCTGGAAAGGTAAAAGGCTACATCCGCAGTGTAACGATTACCACTATCTTCGGATTGTTGGACAAATCGGCCTGAGCAATTTTTTAATAAGCATAATTTTTGATAAAAAGCAGACTCTTCCTCACTTAATGAATCTGTTTTTTCGAATTGCGTACAAGCATCAGTAAGATCAATATGTTCCTCTTTTGATAATTGAGCCAAAATATCAACGGCTAATTCCTCTGTGCTTATTTCACCAGAAGCAGTAGTTTCTGTTTCGGGGTTCTGGGGTACGACACTTACTGAACCGTTATCTTTGTTGTTGGATTCGCATCCACAAATTGTGAGGCTGACCATTATTGCTATGAAGAATAGACAAAGTTTCTTTTTCATTGATATTCCATCCATAAATATTAAAAATAGGGCTGGTACATCTGTATTGTGCCAGCCCGAAAATGGTATATGTTCTTTAGTTATTCTCTTCCATCATAATCTGGATCAACAACGAACTGGTCAGCAAGCGTGGGCATCATAATACTGCCATTATTATCGAACGCAGGTGATCCATCAGCATTGCAAGTGAAAGGAACTATGATTTCCTCACCGTTACTAGGATAGTACAGTACAATACATCCAGCATGAACAGTATATGTTCCGTTGTTTGATAAACCGAATCCGGAACTTATAGAAAAATTGTTTGGAGAACTAAATTCGATATTATAACTTGAAGGATAAGCATAAAATGTCCAATAATATCCATTTAGTCCATTCTTGATTGCGTTCTCTGTTGAAGAGTCAACTTCCCCTAGCATAACCTGCTGCTTATCGTACTTTTCTGAAAATACAGTTGCGTCAAGGTCCTTGGCTATCTCTTCTATTCCATTTAATTTTTTGATTTCATTTATTGAAAAACCGATATCTTCAACATTAATACTCGAACTCTGAAGGGTAATCTCTTTTCCTTCCACAAGATCGCCTGTTGCAATCTCGTATACCTGACATACATTTAACGATGAGCCAACGTATACATCCTCATTATAAGCACTATAATAATACTCTGTATAATACGGGATATAATCTTTTTTCATTATGGGATTATAGGTATTCGTATTGTTTACAACTACATCAATAAGGAGCTGAGTTGCTGTTAGATTTGTCTCCTCCGCAGTCAAAGTATAAAAAAGGTATACCGTGCTCAAGCCTTTTTCTTCTTTAGATTCGTCGATATATATCCCGTTGATATCGAAACACGGGCACGAAAGAAGCGCAGTCTTATGAGGAATAGCTTCTTCTTCCTTCTCACCACATTGACAAACTCGTTCATTTAACCCGTCTTCCATATAGGTTGCTTCTTTTACAGTTTTCCATTCGCCGAATTCGTGCTCATGGCCGCATGCGACCAATGTGAAAAGCAAAACTAATGCGAATATGGATATCAGTATTTTCTTCATAAGTTCTTTCCTCGTTCCCATATTAATTACATAATAGATATTATGTTGTTAAAATAGGATTGTACATACACCAATCCCATTTCTATTAATGTAGTATAGCACGAACATTTTGAAAAAACAAGTGGTTCAGGTGAAATGATGATGAAAAGTATGGAATCGTTTAGAGAATTGTCAAAAAAGAACATAACAAACCAAGCCCATTCAAAGTGTTTTGAAAAGACTACGGAATGGACTTGATTTTCCACGCCTATTTTTACATTTTTCCTTTTCTACCTTCATTATGAAAAAGAACATAATACCTATTATGTTGTAGTCGCCACAAACGGCGGCTTTTTTCATATAATCAGCCGCATACGTTCCATACGCTGACGGTGCTCTGTACCAGTCGAAATGATGTAGATTCGTGTCGTATTGATGCTGCTATGCCCAAGAATATCTGCGAGCTTAGCAATATCCTTTTCAATACTGTAGAAGACGCGGGCGAACAAGCCGAGAGGATAGACCGGGAGGCTACGGCGCGGAAAACAAATAACGCCCGTGGCAGCAAAGGGGAACACCTGCGGTATGGTTAGACAAACATAAGCATCTGCAATGAAAGGATTCCATGCCACACTGCTGTCAACGGTTAATTAAATATAGGAACAGGCGTCAATGATTTATCTCGCTCACTGACGCCTGTGTTTTGCTTATGCCTTCATGCTTGGGCCTTGAGAGTTTCAGCCATATCGGTGTGCTCCCAGGGGAAATCCACATCGGTTCTGCCGAAGTGACCGAATGAGGCGGTCTTGCGGTATATTGGACGGCGAAGCCCGAGACGCTCTATTATGGCGGCGGGGCGGAAATCAAAGTTCGCCTTAAGAAGCTCAACGATTTTTTCGTCGGGGATAATGCCCGTGCCGAAAGTATCAACCATTATCGATACCGGATGCGCAACGCCTATGGCGTATGCTATTTGTATTTCGCAGCGTCTCGCCAGCCCGGCGGCGACGATGTTTTTAGCCGCATAGCGCGCGGCGTATGAAGCGCTCCTGTCGACCTTGGTGCAGTCCTTGCCGGAGAACGAACCTCCGCCGTGGCGCGCAAAGCCGCCGTATGTGTCTACAATTATCTTCCTGCCCGTGAGGCCGGAGTCGCCCTGCGGGCCGCCGATAACGAACCTGCCTGTAGGATTTACATATATGGTTGTATTTTCGTCGACGAGACCAGCGGGAATTATCGGGCGAATAACATTCTCTATTATATCGCGCCGAATCACAGAAAGCTCGACATCGGGATCATGCTGTGCCGAAATGACGACGGTATCTATGCGCGAGGGGACGCCGTCAATATATTCTACGGTTACCTGCGACTTGCCGTCGGGGCGAAGATATGGGAGAGTCTTGTCGACACGCACATCGCGCAGACGCCTCGTGAGCTTGTGCGCGAGCGAAGCGCCGAGCGGCATGAGCTCGGGTGTTTCGTTGCAGGCATAGCCAAACATCATGCCCTGATCGCCTGCGCCGATAGAGAACCTGTCGTCATTGTCTCCGGATTTAGCTTCGAACGATTTGCTTACGCCCATGTCTATATCGGCGGACTGGTTGTTGATGGCTGATATGACGGCGAGGGTGTGGCCGTCAAAGCCGTATTCGGGCTTGTCGTAGCCTATTTCCATGGCGACGTCGCGGACGAGGCGCGGTATATCGACATAGCAGCTCGTCGTGACTTCGCCCATGACGATTACCATGCCCGTCGTCGCAGCACATTCGCATGCAACGCGTGCGTAGGGATCTTCTTCAAGTATTTTGTCGAGAACCGAGTCTGCGATTGCATCGCATACCTTATCGGGATGCCCGTCTGTAACGGACTCGGATGTAAAAAGCTTCTTTATCATATATTCTCCATTCGGTTTATTCTTTTATTTCGTTGAAAACACGCGTGATTATCTCCACGGCGCGATCCATTTGCTCCTTAGTGTGTGTGGCCGTGTAGCTCGTCCTCAAAAGACACATATCGTCGGGAACGGCGGGCGGAAGCACGGGATTGACATATACGCCTTCCTCAAGCAGACGCTTTGCGATTGTGAGCGTGCGGATGAGGCTGTATGTATATATCGGTATAACCGCCGTTGAGCCATCCATTATCGGGATGCCGTTTTCGCGGAGCTTGCCGCGCATATATGCAGCAATTTCTATGAGCGCCTGAACGCGTTCCGGGCTGTTCCTGAGTATACGCAGCGCTTCAAGAGCCGCAGCGGCGTTAGCGGGCGGTATTGACGCGCTGAATATGAACGGGCGCGATTTATGCTTGATATATTCAATGACGTCGGCGCTTGCCGCAGCGCATCCGCCGAGCGAAGCGAACGATTTCGAAAATGTTGTCATTATGACGTCAACATCGTCCTCAAGATTGAAGTACGAGGCCGTACCGCGTCCGCAGTCGCCTATCATGCCCACGCCGTGCGCGTCGTCGACCATGAGACGGGCGTTGTATTTTTTCTTGAGCGCCACGATCTCGGGAAGCTTTGCTATGTCGCCAGACATCGAAAAGACGCCGTCGGTGATTATGAGCTTGGGCGCTTCGAGCGGCAGCCTTGCAAGTTTGTCTTCGAGCGCTTCCATGTTGCTGTGCTCGAATTTGAGCACGTTTTTGGCAAAGCTGAGACGCGAAGCGTCAAAAAGGCTTGCGTGGTTTTCGGCGTCATGCAAAATATAGGTGTGACGTGTCGCAAGCGCCGAAACTATGCCGAGGTTCGTTTGAAAACCCGTCGAGAACGTGATTGCGGCGTCCTTGTGGAAGAAGTCGGCAAGCTCCTTTTCAAGCTCGAGGTGGAGCACGAGCGTGCCGTTCAAGAAACGCGAGCCGGAGCATCCCGTGCCGTATTTATCGAGCGCAGCATGTGCGGCCGCGATGGTCCGCGGGTCGTTTGTAAGGCCCAAATAGTTGTTTGAGCCGAGCATTATTGTGCTTTTGCCGTTGATAACGACCTCCGTATCCTGCGCCGTCTCAAGCGCATGAAAATACGGATACAGCCCTGCTTCCATGAGCTCCCGGGGCTGAGTGAAACTCTTGTAGCTATCGAATAAGTCCAAAATAATACCTCTCATTTACGAAAATATTATTACAAATGCATTATACAATAGTTTTCGTCGCCGATAAAGACCAAGTGGAGACTTTTTTGCTGAATTATGTTCAGGTGAGCGAGAAATATATTTTTGAAGTGCGCCGCACGACGATTTTCCCTGTCGAAAGGCAGTGAAGAATGTAAAATCAAGCAATAATAAATAAAATTTAACTAAAGTGGTGCAAAGTGTTGCAAAAAGGAGCGCATCTGATATAATAGAAACAAAATTACCTTCGGTGTATCTACACGATACGAATTTGAAGAAAAGGAGGAGCCGAAAATGCTCATAGGATCATACAGGCATGTCGTTGACCCCAAGGGCAGAGTATTTATACCGTCAAAATGGCGCGGCGAGCTCGGCGACTCCGTAATAGTTATGCGCGGCATAACAGCCGCGGACGAAGGAAAATGTCTGCGGGCGTATTCGCAGCAGTCTTTTATGAAAACGTTCGAAAAGCTTAACGATCTTCCCGTGACGGATGTTCTTGGCAACAGGTTCAAGCGTCAGGTGTTAGCGAGCGCAGGCGGCTGCGAGCCGGACAAGCAGGGAAGAATACTACTTGCGCCGAAGCTTATTGAATACGCCGGGATAGGCGATGAAGTTGTACTCGTTGGCATGAGCGATTGCTTTGAGATATGGAACGCCGAGGTATGGGACGCTTCGGAGGAAGGGTTCAGCGCAGAAGAGTGGACGCAGGCTCTTGACGTGCTGGCGGGCCGCGGCATATGACGAGCGTGTTCAGACATATCCCCATAATGAAAAACGAGGTGCTTGAGCTCTTGGCGCCCGAGCGCGGAGGAATATTTGCCGACGGTACGCTCGGCGGCGGCGGACACGCGGAGGCGGTGCTTGAGAGGCTTCCGGAAAACGGGAAGCTTTACGGCATCGATAGAGACGGCGACGCAATCGCCGCGGCATCGAAAAAACTTGAACGCTTCGGCTGCAGATTTAAAAGCGTGCGAGGCAATTTTTTTGATATGAGGTCCTTATTGTCTGCGGAGGGTGTGTGCGGGCTGGACGGGGCGCTGCTTGATCTGGGCGTTTCGTCGTATCAGCTCGATACCCCGGAAAGAGGGTTTTCATATAACGAGGATGCTCCGCTCGATATGCGCATGGACAGAAGCGCAAGCATGAGCGCGTACGATGTAGTGAATACGTATTCGGCGGACAGGCTTGCCGAGATAATCCGAGATTACGGTGAGGAGCGGTATGCGGCGAGAATTGCGCGCAGGATTGCCGCGGAGCGTGAAAAAGCACCTATCGAGACGACGCTTCAACTGGCGGGACTTATAAAAGAGGCAATGCCGGCTGCGGCGCGAAACGAGAAGCAGCATCCCGCGAAGCGCACGTTTCAGGCGATAAGGATAGAGGTTAACGGCGAGCTTGAAGAACTCGATGCTGCGATAAGCGATATCGAGTCATTCCTGAATCCGGGAGGCGTTCTTGCGGTAATAACGTTCCATTCGCTAGAGGATAGGATAGTCAAGCAGGCGTTCAAGCGCTTTGAGGAGCCGTGCATATGCGACAGGCGTGCGCCGATATGCACATGCGGACTGAAGCCTACAGCGAAGATAATAACAAAAAAACCGCTCACGGCGAGCGAGGAGGAGCTTGAGGCGAATCCGAGATCGCGAAGCGCGAAGCTAAGAGCGATACGCAGGCTGTAATATGCGGCAGCAGTAATTATGAAGCAATGGGGTGAATAACATGGCATTAGCGGCAAGACAGGATGAAGAAAGGTATATGCCCGTAACAAAGGTGTATATGCAGTCCCGTTCGTCAACGGCGGCACAGCCCGCACCGAAAACACCGGAGCGTGCGCCGAAGGCGAACCCTCAGACGGCGCCGAATCCGGCTGTTCGTCCGAAGCACGCTAAGGATCCTTTTGTAAAGGAAAAACTCTTTCTTGTAAGCTCCATAATCTTTGCGGCGGTGCTTGCGATAACATTTGTCGCGGGATACGCTTTCATATCGGAGCGCTATGAGGCCGTCACGTCGCTCAAAACGAAGATAACCGAAAGCGAACGCAGGATTAACCAGCTTCAGGTGAAGCTGGAGCGAGCTGTCAGTCTTGAGGCGATTGAAGATGCGGCGAGTGCGGCGGGCATGGAGTATCCGAAATCGGAGCAGATAGTAGAGGTGCCATGACGTATGCGGGGATAGCATACGGACGGAGGTTCAATGAAAAAGCGCTCTCTTCCACTAAAGAAAAGGCTTTTGATAGTCGTAAGCTTTATTGCGATAGCCTTTGTGCTCATAATAGGACGCTTGGTGGGGCTGCAGGTTGTCGACGCCGAGGACCTTCAACTGAAAGCGCTGAAGCAGCAGACGCGCGACACATCGATAACGGCTTCGCGCGGAAGGATACTTGATGCGGACGGCGTTGTGCTTGCACAGAGCGGGACGGTCTACAAGGTTCTTGCCTGGCCGCAGGTGATACCCGACAGTGAGGTTGACAGGATAGCGAGCGAGCTTGCGAACGTACTCGGCCTTGAAAAGGAGACCGTGCTCAAGAAGATAACCACAAAAGCGAAAAACGGCAAGGCCGTAAAAGAAGTAGTGATAGCACGCCAGGTGGAACGCGAAACGGTCGACGCCATAAAATCGCTGAAGCTTGGCAACGGCGTGGTTACGGCGGTCGACACGAAAAGGTATTATCCCTACGGAAGCCTGTTGTCGCAGATAATAGGCTTTACAAACATAGACTCAGACGGACAGTCCGGCCTGGAGCTGACATACAATAAGTATCTTGCGGGCGAAAACGGCCGCATGATTACAGAAGCGGACAGAGACGGAAAGTCGCTGCCGTACGGCATACAGGAGTATCTGGCGCAGAAGGACGGCTGCGACCTCGTGCTTACGACAAAAACCACCGTTCAGTCATTCCTTGAGAAAAATCTTGAGGAAGCGCTGAAGGTAAACAACGCTTCAAACGCGCAGGGAATAATAATGAACTGCAAAACGGGCGAGATTATAGCTATGTCAACAAAGCCCGATTACGATTTGAACAATCCGCCCAGAAGCGACCTTGAGCTGCTTTCGGCACTGAGCCGCAACAGAATAGTGGCCGATGCGTACGAACCGGGCTCGACGTTCAAAATAATAACGCTGTCGGCAGCGCTTGATTCGAACACAATATCCGACGGCTTTACGGCCGATTGCCCAGGCTACAGGATGGTGAGCGGGCAGCGGATAAAGTGCTGGAAGGCGGGCGGGCACGGTCATCAGTCGCTGACCGAGTGTACCGAAAACTCGTGCAACTGCGCGTTTATGGATATGGCGCTTGCGCTCGGCACGGAGGAGCTTTACAACTATATATACGCGTTCGGATTTGGCGCGGCAACGGGCAGCGGACTCGTAGGCGAATCGTCTGGAATTGTGATACACGAGAAGTACATACGCGACATAAACCTTGCGCGTATCGGATTCGGACAGAGCGTCGCAGTTACGCCTATCCAACTGACGTCGGCGATAAGCGCGGCGGTAAACGGCGGAACGCTGTATAAGCCGACAATAGTGAAGCAGGTCATTTCGAGCGACGGCGCGGTTGTGATAGATAACAAGCCCGAGGCGGTGCGGCAGGTGATAAGCGGCGAAACGTCGGCGAAGGTGCGCAAAATACTCGAGAGCGTGGTTGAGAACGGAAGCGGACGCAATGCGCAGATACCCGGATACCGCGTCGGCGGAAAAACCGGCACGGCGCAGAAGTACGACGATACGGGAGTCGCGGCAGGTAAGCTCATTGCTTCGTTTATAGGCTTTGCTCCTGCCGACGATCCGCAGTTTGTGGTGCTTATACTCGTCGACGAGCCGAAGGTGGGCAGCATATTCGGCAGCACGGTAGCGGCTCCGTTCGTGAAAAATGTGCTCGGGGAAACGCTGCGCTACTATGGATATCTGGAATCGGGGCATGATGAGCTTGTAACGGTGCCCGACCTTACGGGCCTCACAACAAAGCAGGCCGCCGAGGCGTTGCAGGAGCTCGGCATTGAGGCCGTATATCAGGAGAATGATGAGGTTACGGCGCAAGTGCCGTCGGCTGGTACGAAGGTGCTTAAGGGAACAAGCGTTTTGCTCTATACCGCGAATACCGACATAGTGCCTGAAGACGACGACACGGACACTGAGAAGGTAAAGGTGCCTGATCTGAGCGGAATGACACGGCTTGAGGCGTACGACGCGCTTAAAGCGGTTGGCCTTATCATGGAGATAGAGGGCACGTATTCGGGTGGCTATGTACGCGTACAGAGCATCGAAAAGGGTACGATGGTACGCGTTGGGACTGTTATTAAAGTGGTTTTCTCGACGAAAACCGGTGATGAATAAAATGCCGCGGAGGTATGGCATGCTGCTAAGCGAACTTACAAAAGGCATCGAGCATGAGCTGTTTGGCAAAGATGTCGAAATCAACAAAATTGAATATGACTCAAGAAAGGTTGAAAAAGGCGACCTGTTCTCGTGCGTTGTAGGCACATTCAGGGACGGTCACGTTTATGCGCAGTCTGCGGTCGAACGCGGCGCGGCAGCGCTGCTCGTTGAGAAAAGGCTTCCGATTGAAATAACGCAGATAGTTGTCAGCGACACGCGCAAGGCTATGGCGATGATGGCCGCGAATTACTACGGGCATCCTGAGCGGGAGCTGAAGCTCGTCGGCGTAACGGGGACGAACGGCAAGACGAGCACGACGTATATGATTAAGGCGATTGCTGAGGAAAGCGGCATAAAGACGGGCATAATAGGCACTATTCATAACATGATAGGCGACAGAAGCGTACATGCCGACAGAACGACGCCCGAGAGCGTAGACCTCTTTAAGCTGCTGCGCATGATGTGCGATGAGGGCGTAACGCTCGCTATAATGGAAGTATCATCGCACTCGCTTGATCAGCGCCGAGTCTACGGTCTTGAGTTTGATACATCGGTATTCACGAATCTCACGCAGGATCATCTTGACTATCATAAGACGATAGAGAATTATTTCGCGGCAAAAAAGAAGCTGTTCTATCATACGCGAAATGCTGTTATAAACGTCGACGACATGTATGGAGAGCGTATCGTGGAGGGAACGCAGTGCAGCGTATCGACATTTGCGATAGGCAAAGAGGCGGACGTGATGGCGTCGGAGATAGAATTTACAACGGATAGCGTGAGCTTTTTCGTAAAGACGCCTAAGTGGGCGCACCGCGTTTATGTGCCGATACCCGGACTCTTTACGGTTTTCAATGCCATCGGTTCCATATGTGCGGCGCAGGCGCTCGGCTTCTCCATGGAGGCGACGGTTAACGGACTTGCGAACATGCATCGCGTCGAGGGAAGGCTCGAGCCGCTGCCCGTGAACGGGCACGACTTCAGCATATATCTCGATTTTGCGCACACACCGGATGCCGTGCAAAATGTGCTGACCGCCGTTCAGTCGTTTGCGAAGGGACGCATAGTTACGTTGTTTGGCTGCGGAGGCGACCGCGACAAGGCAAAGCGTCCGATAATGGGCGAGATAGCAGGACGATTCTCAGATTTTCTGATAGTCAGTTCGGATAACCCGCGCACTGAGGATCCTATGGTCATAATTGAGAATGTGCTCGAGGGCGTAAAGCGCTCGGGCTGCCCGTATGTCATCATAGAGAACAGGCGCGAGGCCATACGCTATGCGCTTGAACACGCCAAGAGCAACGACTGTATAGTCCTTGCGGGCAAGGGGCACGAGAATTACCAGGAAATCAACGGCGTTAAGCATCATTTTGACGAAAAAGAGGTAGTAGCGGAGCTTTTGAGCGAGATATTCGCTTGATGGCGTGCGAAAACGGAGGATAATATGGAAAAGCTCGAAAAGCTGATTTATTCCATACTTGTGGCGGCTGTCGTTTGCATGGTGGCGGGCAGACTGCTGCTCCCGCTGCTCAGGAGGCTCAAGTTTGGTCAATCAGAGCGCGAGGAGGGGCCGCAGTCACACCTCAAGAAGGCGGGCACTCTTACCATGGGCGGCATAATGATAATCATCGGCGTTGTCGCAGGTACGCTTCCATTCTCTATGGACGCGCTCCACTATTCCCTGCCTGCGCTTCTGGTGACGATATCGTACGGCCTTGTGGGCTTCCTTGACGACTTCATAAAGATAAAGTACAAAAACACGAAGGGCCTTCGCGCTTATCAGAAAATAATCGCGCAGTTTGCGATAGCGCTTGTGATTGCCATCTATTGCAAGGAAAACATCGGCACGGTGATAGAGCTCCCGTTTTTTAACGCCGAGTTTGATTTGGGAATGTTCTACATACCGTTTGCGATATTCCTGATAGTCGGGACTGTCAACAGCGTAAATCTTATCGATGGCGTGGATGGTCTTACATCGGGCGTTACGCTCATATACGCCTTTGCGATGGGCATAATATTCGTTTATCTTTCGGAGACGAGCGCTGCGGCAGGCTCTGTCATGGAAAGCGCAGACTACTCGGCCATGACGGCTTTTGCCGGCGCCGTGGTCGGAGGATGCATGGGCTTCCTCAGATACAACGCATATCCCGCGAAGGTGTTCATGGGCGATACCGGTTCGCTTGCGCTCGGCGGAGCTGTTGCAATGATGGCGCTTTACAGCCGCGCGGTACTCCTTTTGCCGATAATGGGCGGATGCTATGTTGCGACGGCGATATCGGTAATACTTCAGGTGGGCTCCTACAAGCTGCGCAAAAAGCGCATATTCAAGATGGCGCCGCTGCATCATCATTTTGAGCTGATGAATATCAGCGAAACGAAGATAGTGGCGGGATACATGATAGTGACGGCTATACTGTGTCTTGTGTGCCTGCTTGCATACGTTTAATCGAGTTATTTCGCCGTCCGATTAAAGCCCGCCGCCGTGAAAAATATGGCGCTTGGCACGGCGGGGCAGGGCAGGAGGCCTTTCAGGCTTCTTCGCAAGATGTTTGAGGGAGGGCAGCGGCTCTGTTGCCTCAAACACCTTGACCGTCGGACGGCTTTTTTTCAAAATATTCTTTGTATATAGATGCGGCCTCGTAAAGGCGGCCGTGAAACGGAGGAACGATGGCAGAAGGAAAAAAAACGGTCCTGATAGTCGGAATGGCGAAAAGCGGCGTTTCGAGCGCGAAGCTGCTCGCGAAGAAGGGCTATAAACTCATAATCAACGATGTAAAACGCGATATTCCCGGTCTTAAAGAGCAGCTTGCGGGCATAGAGTATAAGGACGCGCTTGGAGCGCCCGCAGAAGCGCTCGTTGACATGTGCGATATGGTTGTGCTGAGCCCATCGGTACCCATGTTCAGGCCGTTTGCACAGGATGCTCTCGCAAAGGGCAAAGAAGTGATAGGCGAAATTGAGCTTGGCTACCGCTATTGCGACAGAGGCGCAAAGTTCGTCTGCATAGGCGGTACGAACGGGAAAACGACAACAACGACACTGACGGGCGAGATATTCAAACGCGCGGGCAAAAACACGTTTGTGCTCGGCAATATCGGCGTGCCGATAACGGAGTATGCCGACAGTGTCAAGGCGGGCGATTACGTTGTCGCGGAGACGGCGTCCCTTCAGCTCGAGAGCATAAAGGATTTTCGGCCTAATGCGGCAGGACTGCTGAACATAACGGAAGATCACCTTAACCGTTTCGGCTCGATGGAAGCATATATCGCCGCAAAAGCGCGCATGTTCGAGAACCAGACGGCGGACGATTTCGCAGTGCTTAACCATGACGACGAGACGGTTGCGGGGCTTGCCGCGTCAATCAAGGCGAAAGTGATATGGTTTTCGCAAAACTCAGAGCTTGATGAAGGAATGTTCATGCGCGGAAATGAAATGGTCTGGCGCAAGGACGGCGTCGATGAAACGATAATCGATGTGCGGGAGCTGAAGATACCGGGCCGCCATAATATTGAGAACGCCATGTGCGCCTCATGCCTTGCGCTTTGCATGGGCATTGATGCGCAGACGGTACGCGAAACGCTCAGAGAATTTAAGGGCGTTGAGCACAGAATAGAGCTTGTGCGCGAAAAGAACGGCATAGTGTACATAAATGACTCAAAGGGAACCAATCCCGACTCGACGATAAAGGCGGTGCTTGCAATGACACGTCCGACCATACTGCTGCTCGGCGTGGGGGATTATGACAAGCGTAGCGATTTTAAGCCGCTTTTCAAGGAATTCGGCGACACGGTAAAGGGCGTCGTTGCGTCCGGAATTACAGTGCCCGAGATATTGGAGGCGGCCGAAGCAACGGGCTTTAAGAATATAAAGGTCTGCCGCGGTACGTTTGACGAAATGGTGGAGGAAGCCACGCAAATGGCCAAACCCGGATACGCAGTGCTTCTTTCGCCTGCGGCTGCGAGCTGGGGCATGTTCAGCGACTATGAGGAGCGCGGCAGAAGGTTTAAGGAGATAGTAAAAAAACTCTGACATAATGGGAGGACGCGATGAAGAAGATTGCGAATACGGCTAAACAGGGCAGGATGGACTTCACCATATTTGCCGTTGTAATTCTTCTTTGCGTCTTTGGGCTTGTCATGGTGCTTTCGTCGAGTTATTACTATGCATATAGGCAGCTTAAGAGCCATGATGGCTTTTATTATGTAAAGAAGCAAGCGGTGTATTTCATCGCCGGCATTGCCGCTATGATAGTGATATCGCGTGTGCCGTACACCATATATAAAAACAGGACTATATATGCTGCGGCGTTTTTGCTGACACTCATAGGCGTATTTTTAGTGCCGATTATAGGCAAAGAGGTCAACGGCGCCAAACGATGGCTCGATTTTGGCTTTGCTACGGTGCAGCCTGCGGAGCTTGCGAAATTCGCCGTTGTTATAGCCATGTCGGCATACATGGCGAACAATCGCGAAAAAATTAAGGTGCCGAAATACGGAATAATAAGGCTTTCTGTGCTCATACTTGCACCGCTTGCGCTGGGAATACTGTTTCAAAGAAATCTTTCGATGCTCGTCATAGTCGTGGCAATATATGTAGTCATGCTGTTTATTGGCGAAATACCGGTTAAACATATGCTTGTCCTCGGCGGTATGGCGCTTGCGGTGATGCTGCTTGCGGTATTTGCCGAGTCATACAGGTTAGAGCGCGTAATATCCTTTTCAAACCCGTGGAAGGATCCCTCTGATACGGGTTATCAGCTCATACAGTCGCTTTTAGCGATAGGATCGGGCGGAATATTCGGTAAGGGACTGAATTTCAGCAGTCAAAAGCTTTTGTTTCTAACGTACGGCGAGAGCGACTTTATATTCGCAGTCATTGCGGAGGAGTTTGGGCTTGTAGGCTGTGTGATACTCATAGGCGTCTACGGATTTCTTATATATCGCGGCGTGCTCGTTGCGCTTAAGTGCCGCGACCGGTTCGGTTCAATGCTGGCGGCGGGAATCACGTCGGTTATCGCGATACAGGTTATAGTCCATATTCTCGTCACCATAGGCTGGGCGCCTACGACGGGGCAAACGCTGCCTTTCATCAGTGCGGGCGGAACATCGCTGGTGTTCTTCATGGCTGCTACAGGCATACTGCTTAACGTATCGAGGTATACGACGAATACGGCAAAGCGAGCGACGAATGAGAGGACGGACGATTCGCGAAGAATCGGTTCTCCCGGAGAATAAGCTGACGGCAAAAAATTACATGAACCGTGAACACGCGGAACACGGAGCGCATACCATATATATGTGTATTGGCAACGGGGAGGAAAGCGATGGGCGGTTATGTGATTACCGGTGGAAGAAGTCTTTCGGGTGAGATAGCCGTTAGCGGCGCAAAAAACGCATTGCTTCCGATATTGGCGGCGAGTATCCTGAACGATAAAGAGATCGTAATCCACGATTGTCCCGATATTTCGGACGCCGAGAATATGATAGAGATATTGAGAACGCTCGGATGCTCCGTAAAAAGAGAGGGCAATACGCTCGTTATCGACGCGTCAAACGCGAACGCATATACGATGCCGCCGAATATATCGAAAAAGATAAGGTCGTCGATATTCATGCTCGGGTCGGTGCTCGGCAGATTCAAGCGTGCGAGGTTCACCTACCCGGGCGGCTGTGAAATAGGCAACAGACCTATCGATCTTCATCTGGACGGGCTAAAAAAGCTCAATGTCAGGATAAAAGAGGAGTACGGCTACATCGACTGCTGGGGCGAGGACATGCGCGGCGCGTCAATACATCTTGACTATCCGAGCGTCGGAGCGACGGAGAATATAATGATGGCGGCCGTTGCTGCGCGCGGCGACAGCGTGATACAAAACGCGGCTCGTGAACCTGAGATTGAGGACCTCGAGAGGTTTTTGAATGAGCTCGGGTTTTCGGTATCGGGCGCGGGGACATCGACGGTATGCATAAAGGGCGGCGGTGTGACGCGAAGAGCGGAGCATACGGTCATACCTGACAGGATAGTCGCGGGGACGCTACTATGCGCGGCCGCGGCGACGCGGGGCGACGTGCTTGTAACGAACGTCGACACAGGGCATATAAGCCTTACCCTGTCGAAACTTAAGGAAATGGGCTGCGACATATTTGCTCGGCGCGACACGGTGCGCTTAAAGGCGCCTGAGCGTCTAAGGCGCATTAAGCTTTTGGAAACGCTGCCGTACCCGGGTTTTCCGACTGATATGCAGGCTCAGATGTTCGCGCTTTGCAGCATCGCCGACGGCACGAGCGTAATTGTCGAAAATGTGTTTGACAACAGGTTTAAGCACGCCGCGGAGCTTAAGCGCATGGGCGCGGATATAACGCTCAAGGACAGAATGGCTGTGATAAGCGGAGTCGAGCGGCTTATGGGCGCGACGATGTTTGCTCGCGACCTGCGCGGAGGGGCGGCCTTGGTAATAGCGGGGCTTTGCGCCGACGGCAGGAGCGTTGTATACGGAAACGAATATGTCGACAGGGGTTACGAACGGTTCGAAAATATGCTCGGAGCGCTCGGAGCCGACATAGATAAATTTGAGGCGTGAAGCAGGGAAAGAATGGAGCGGCGCAAACGAAGGAAAAGTAAAGACGAAAGGGAACTTGAGAGCTTTTTTGAAGGCTTAAACTCTGACGCGGAGCGCCCTGCCGAAAAGGGACAGCATGAATTCGGGCAGGTGAAAGCGCGGAGGCGTATCGAGTATGCCGAAAAAGCCGATTTATGGGAAGAAAAGCGCACGGAGCGCGGCGGAAATACGCAGCGCGGCAGAGCGCGCCCGGCAAACGGCGGCGAAGACGATAAGAGGCGCGAAAGGCCGGGCACAAAAAGCGAAGGCGCCGCGCGAGAGCGCGGCAAAGAGCATTTTAAGGTGCTTGGCCCCGATGATAAAGAAACGAAAAACAGCGGACCTAAGCTCAGCGCTGCCGCAAAGGGAGTTATAATACTCGCAGCGCTCGTTGCGGTAGTTATATGCTTCGCGCTCATAAAGCTGCGCGTGGAGGCGATACAGATAATTGGTCTCGAGACACGGAGCGAAGAGTCCATACTATCGCTGATAGATATATCTGTGGGCGACCAGATGCTGCTCGTGAGTACACGAAAGGCGGCGCGCGCGATAGACGAGGACCCGTATTTCGCCGTTTTATCGGTGGACAAACTGTATCCTGTGACGATACGCATCAATTTGCGCGAGCGTATTGAAAAAGCAGCGATAATGGGTATAAACGAGGCCGTCGTGATAGACGACGAGGGCTATGTGCTTGCAATCAAGGATAAGCCGTATGCGCAGGGGCTTCTCAAGGTGTACGGCGTAATGTCGATAGGCTTTCATGTAAACCAGCTTTTGAGCGAGGAGTCGGATTTTCATGCGTCAACGCTCATAGCGATACTTCAAAAGCTTTGCGAATATGAGATAATCGATCATATTGACAGCCTTGACGTTTCGAATCCGCTTTCGGTGTACATGATATCGAAGAGCGGCGTTAAGATACAGATAGGGCAGCCCGAGAAGCTTGATGAAAAACTGTCAAAGCTGAAACTTGTCATGCCGAAACTCGAAGAGATGGAGCTTACGGACGGCACTCTTATGCTGATCGGGGACGGAAGGGCGGTCTATTCGCCGGAGTCGACGCCGGGATTAACGTTCGAACCCGACCTTACGCCGGACCCCAACGCCACGATTAGTCCCGATATGACTCCGGATCCGGAGCAAAGCATTGAGCCGTCCGCGACTAATACGCCATAGCTGTAAGAAAAAACGAAAAACAATTGCCTAACGGCATAAAAAAGCAAACGTTTATTGCGCATTTCATGCAGTTATGGTATAGTTTTACATAAGACGTGATTGCGCAAGACTGGGAGTATTGATGAGCAGACAAACAGCGGTACTCGATATAGGAAGCTCGAAAGTGCTTTGCCTCATTTGCAGCCCCGATGATAATTCCGAGGTAATTGTTCAGGGCGCGGGTATATGCGGCTATAAAGGCTATAAGAACGGCGATTTTGTTGACGAAAAGCGTCTTACAAGCGCCGTTGCCGAGGCGGTCGAGAAGGCAGAGAATGAAGCGAAACGCAGCGTCCGCTCGCTTGTTGTCGGAGTCAATGCGCCGTTTTCAGAATGTGTTTTGACAAAAGAGTCGGTGCAGGTTACATCGCGCCAAGGCACAATATCCATGAAGGATATAGACGCAATTATTGACAGCGCGTATGGCGCGCAGTCGTCCGATGATTTTGATTTGATGCACAGCACGCCGCTCGAGTTTTATGTGAACGGGCGCGTGTTTTACGATGTGCCGCTCAACGAGAAAGCCGATACGCTCGAGGCAGTCGTATCAAACGTATATGTAAGCCGGAAATTTAGGTATATCGTGCAGGAAGCTTTGAGAAAACACGGAATATCTGCCGATACTTACATAAGCGTTCCGCTTGCGGAGGGAAGCCTTGTTATTCCGCCGGAATGCAGTAGGAGCGGAGCGCTGCTCGTCGATTGCGGATATACGCATACGGATGTATCGTATGTCAAAAACATGGCGCTCATCGGTATGAAGACCATAAACGTGGGCGGAGTGCATTTCGCGAGCGACTTGTCGTACGGACTGAACATACCCATGGCGGCGGCGGAGAGCATAAAGCGCAGATATGTTTATTCTTTAGACTATAGGGACAGTATAGAGAGTATAAGGATCCCCGATGGCGGCGTGTTCAGGGTCGAATTTGCGGCAATACAAGAAATAATTGAGGCAAGGGCGAATGAACTGGCGGAGCTTGTCGCTTCGGCGGCGCGAGGCATGGGCGCAGTCATGGACAGAGGGACGCCGATATATTTAACGGGCGGAGGGATAGCACTCATGCGCGGAAGCTGTGAGTTTTTGGAGAAAAAGCTCAACATGCGCGTCAGGGTAAATATGCCGTGGATGCCTAGGCTCAGCTCGCCGAATTATGCAAGCGCGTTTGCCGTAATGCGCTACGCCATGAACGCAGCGCTGAGCGAAAAACCCTGGGGCAAGAGCTCTAAGGGCGGCTTCCTTGATAAACTCAAAGGAATATTCATCGATTAGTATTTATTAAACGGAGGGTGCTATTATGCCGATGGGAATGGAACTTGATTTTGACAGCGGGCAATTTGCTCAGCTTAAGGTAATTGGTGTTGGCGGAGCAGGCAACAACGCCGTTAACCGCATGATTCAATACGGCCTGCGCGGCGTTGAATATATCGCGGTCAATACGGACAAGCAGGCGCTGTACCTTTCGAAAGCGAACCAAAAAATACAGATAGGCGAAAAGCTTACGAAGGGGCTTGGCGCGGGCGCAGATCCCGAGGTAGGGCGCAAGGCAGCAGAAGAGAGCATAGAGGCCATAACAGACGCTATAAAAGGGGCGGATCTTGTGTTTGTAACCGCCGGAATGGGCGGAGGTACGGGAACGGGCGCAGCGCCGATTATAGCTGAATGCGCTAAAAAGCTCGGCATACTTACCGTGGGCGTTGTGACGAAGCCTTTCGGCTTTGAGGGAAAGGTCAGAATGCGCAACGCCATGATAGGCATAAAGAACATAAAAGACAGCGTTGATACGCTCATAACAATACCGAATGACAGGCTGCTCGACACTGTAGGAAACGCCACGCTTACGGAAGCGTTTGGCGTAGCCGATGATGTGCTGCGTCAGGGCGTCCAGGGCATAAGCGACCTTATAGCGGTTCCTGCTCTCGTAAACCTCGACTTTGCCGATATACGCACAATAATGAAGGAAAAGGGCATGGCGCATATGGGCATCGGCATGGCGTCGGGCGAAAACCGCGCGTCAGAGGCGGCGCGCCAGGCCGTTGAGAGCCCGTTGCTTGAGACGACGATAAACGGGGCAAAGGGCCTGCTCATAAACATAACGAGCGGTTCGGACATGGGCATAAACGAAGTGCATAAGGCGGCGTCAATAATAGCTGAAGCGGCCGATCCCGATGCGAACGTCATTTGGGGTGCGGGAATCGACGACGACATGGGCGAGAGCCTGCGCATAACAGTTATTGCTACGGGTTTTGACAACCCCGACCTGCTTGATGACGACGAACAACGCGGTCAGGAGCAGCCGCTCAACAGGGCGCAGCAGTCCGTGCCGTACGAAAGCGTCAAGAAGCAGAGGCTGCAGGAGCCATATTATCCCCGCTCGCAGCAGAGAAGCTATCCGACAAGCTATTCCCAGCAGCAATCTCCGGGACAGCCGGAAAGCGTGAGCGAACCTTACTTCAGACGCCAGGATCTTCCCACGAAGGCCGACAAGAAGGAAAGGAACAACCTTGATTTGCCCGCGTTTTTAAGGGCAAAGCGCGAGGACTGATACGATAAACGATAATGACCGATAACGAAGTCATAAAAAAGCGCCTTATCGAGCTTTCAAGAAGAGCGTACGATACAGGCGCTGATATCTATACGGATTTCCTTTCGATGGCGGAGCAGAGCACGCTTGCGAGCGTTAAGCAAGAGCTGTATTCGCCGTACCTGCTTTACGGCGGAGCCAGCGAGCGCGAGAGACGAGTCGCCCGCTTTGGGACGGACACGGATGATACGGCGAAATTCCCGATAGCTTGTCTCATGATAAGCCCTAGGAGCGCAAAATTTGCGCAGAAGCTGTCGCACAGGGATTATCTGGGGGCGCTGATGAGCATAGGGCTTGACAGGTCAAAGCTTGGCGACATAGTGATAGACGGAAGCGATGCATACGTTTTCTGCCGCGATGAAATGAAGGAGTTTATAGCGCGGAGCGTGGATAGCGTGGCGCGGACGAGCGTAAAATGCGAAATAGTCGATAGTATTCCGGAGCACATGACGGACGAGACGCACGAAATAACCGTACAGGTCGCGTCGATTCGGCTTGACGCGCTCGTTGCAAAGGTATATCGCTTATCGCGCGAGGAAAGCTCCTCACTAATAAAACAGGGCAGGGTGTATGTGAACGCGGTTCTATGCGAAAGCCCGAGCCGCGAGCCGAAGAATGAAGATATTGTATCGGTGCGCGGGTTCGGGCGGTTTAAGCTGCTCGGCAAGGCAGGTACCGGTAAAAAGGGCAAAGCGAACGTGCTAATTGCCAGATTCGGCCGTGGGTGACGGACGGCATGAGCAAATGAAAGATGTTATTGCTTGAAACGCTTTGTCGCAGACGGAGAAATCCATCGCGGCGCTGTATGGCGATTCCAAAAGCGAATGTAGCTCGCGCGCGCTGTTCAGGCATGTGACGGCGTTCGATGCAAGCTCATCGTACATGGCTTGAACGTAGCTGTCATCCGGATCGTCAAAGAAAAAACCGTTTAAGTCGACGTGACGGTCATAATCCAAGCCGTTTACAAATTCGGAGGTTATCAGCAGATCGTCTGCAATGATTACACCGCTTGAGCGGGCGGCATTCATGGGGTCGCGGCATAATTTGACTTCAGCACCGTTGAGTGAACAATGCGTCGCGATTAAATCAAAGCATTCGGTTAAGTTAAAGCCCCATGGCGCTGACAGCATCCAGAGCTGTGTACAGCGCGTCTGCGCAGCGCGGCTGACGATTCCATCGGGCGTTACGGCAGACAGAAAAACCTCTTTTTTTCGACCCGCACGCGAAACGGTATGCGCGTAGGAATACACGTTTGGAAGCATAGCGTTTATGAACGAGAGCATTGAGCGTTTATCATAACGGAACAGCGCAGAAGCGGCCGCTTTCAACTCATCGGCGGCTGCGACAAGCGAATGCGCCTTTTTGAACAGCCTTCTCATGTCCTCTTGCAAGTATTGCACAGAATCGCGCGCCTTAATAAGCGGCTCTTTCTTCAATCCCGCGGCCAAGTCGATAAGCTCATCAGAAGCGACGGGCAATTTTGGATCAACAATATGCGGCGCGGTGCCGTCCACGAGCGCGATATTGACGCCGCGCAGGACTATGCCGTCAAGGCTTTGCGGGTCGCTCGAGCAATGATAGCAGTCAACGTCGATGCCGCGCTGCGATGCAAACGACGCTATGCGCTTCATGAGAGTGCTCTTGCCGACACCGGGCCCGCCTTTGAGCACAAAGAGCCTTTTTAGCTCCGATGGGTCGAATATTGAATCGAAAAAGCCGACGAAACCGACGCGCGTGTTACTTCCCGGGAAATAATGCGATTGTTTGCATTGATGCATAGCCATTCTCCTTTTTACGTTTCAATTTGAATTCCATATATTTTAATGAACAATCCAATGGGTGTATTCGCAACTTGCAGCTTAAATGCATATATTTTATTCAGAGCGTCCAAAGGAGGGATTAGCATAAAGCTTCTTATTGACAAATCAGACGACAGAATGAAGTATCTCGAATCGATAATGCGTGAGCGCGGGTATGATGCCGCTGCATATGACGGCGCTGTTGGAGAATGCGACGCGCTCATCGTCTCGCCTGCAAAAAGACCCGACGCGCTTTGCGAAATCATGGAACGAATGCCAAGGGGCGCGACGCTGGCAGGCGGCCAGAAGGCGGATGAGGTATATGCGTTCGCCAAAAAGAAAGGCGTGCGCTACGTTAATGCGGCGGACGATGAGGTTTTTGCACTGAAAAACGCCGTCGCTACGGCGGAAGGGGCACTTATGCTCATGCTCGAAAAGACGGATAGGGTGCTTCAGGGCGCGGCGGTTGCCATATTCGGATTCGGCAGAATAGCAAAGTCGCTTTCGGCAATGCTCTACGCGCTCGGTGTGCGTGTACACGTTTGGGCACGCAATCCAATAGATATTGCAAATGCGGCAAGATACGGCACGCACAGGCTCGGCGAGGACGACGAGGCGCTGCTTGACTGCGAAATCGTTGTGAATACCGTTCCCGCAAGGATAATATCGAACGAACAGCTTGAACGCTTAAAAAAGGGTACGCTCCTTATTGAGCTTGCGTCGAGCCCATATGGCTTTGATGCCGAATATGCTTCTAAGATAGGCCTAAACTCGATAGTGGCGGCCGGGATACCCGCGAAGGGCGCTCCGTACAGCGCGGCGGTGTACCTTGCGGATTCGGTGGAAAATAAGCTTTTGGAGGTTTAAAATGCTGGAGAATAAGACGATAGGATACGGCTTTACAGGTTCCTTTTGCACTATGCGGGAATCGATAAGGGCGATGCGTGAGCTTGCGCTTACGGGGTGCAAAATAATACCGGTGCTGTCGTATTCCGTTTCGACGATGGATACGCGCTTTGGCACGGCAAAGGAATTCAGGGACGAGATAGAGGAAATCTGTGGAGCGAAGGCGATAACCACTATACCCGAAGCAGAGCCGATAGGGCCGAAAAAGCTGCTCGACCTCATGATTGTAATGCCATGCACGGGGAATACGCTTGCAAAGCTAAATAACGGTATAACGGATACGCCCGTGCTTATGGCGTGCAAGTCACACCTTCGCAATTCGCGGCCTCTTCTTTTGGCTCCGGCGACAAATGACGGGCTTTCGCAGAGCGCGAAAAACATCGGCGGGCTTATGAGCGTGAGGAATGTGTATTTTGTACCGTTCGGTCAGGACGATGCTGAAAACAAGCCGACGTCTATAATCGCAGACATGACAAAGCTTGTGCCTGCCGCCGAGGCGGCTCTTGAGGGAAAACGGCTTCAGCCGCAGTTGTTTTAAGACGCTGTAGGAGAATTAAAGAAGCGGCCTGCCGGCCGCTTAAGACTGTCGAAAAAGTGGCGTTTAACCACTTTTTCGAGTTTTTACGGTTTTCGCCTCTCCCGCATTCGCTCCCGGGCGGCGAAACCCGCAAAGTGCGAAAACCTCTGGGTTTTTATCCGTTCTGAAGCACATGTCGTCAGAGCCGGATTGAACATAAGGGGCTGCGGCCTCTTATCAACCCCGGGGTTGATCGACAGGCTGAGGCGGCCTATCAGCCGCTTTTCCCCAATGAACCGCTTTCCCGGGACGGCGAAGGTATTGTCAAGTGTGACGTAAAACGCACTGCCCGTAAATTCGCTCCGATTTTCATTATCAGCATTTTTACTTAATGAATATATTGCCAATATATCTATACGAAAAGGAGTAAAATATGCTTATTGTTATGAAATTCGGCGGTTCGTCGCTTGCGACGAACGATAGGATAGAAAACGTTGCTCAAATAATCATGAATAAGGTGGCGGAGGGCAACCGAGTTGTAGTCGTTGTGTCGGCACAGGGAAAAACGACGGACGCGCTTATCGAAAAAGGCAAAAGCGTTTCCGATATTGTTCAGCCGCGTGAGAACGACGTGCTTTTGAGCGCGGGGGAACAGATGTCTTCGTCGCTTGTTGCAATGAAGCTAAACGCCGAGGGTTGCGCCGCGGTATCGCTTCTTGGATGGCAGGCGGGTATAATGACGGACGCGAACCATGGAAACGCCTCTATAACCGATGTAAACGCGGAGCGAATAATAAGCGAGCTTGACAAGGGAAACGTTGTCGTTGTGGCGGGGTTTCAGGGCGTAGATTGCGAGAATGATATAACGACGCTCGGGCGCGGAGGGTCGGACACGACGGCGATAGCGCTTGCGGCGGCGCTCGGAGCGGATATCTGCTATATATACACCGATGTGAGCGGTGTGTTTTCTGCGAATCCGAGCGTAGCTTCCGACGCCGTGAAGCACGATGAGATAAGCTATGACGAGATGCTCGAGATGAGCTCGCTCGGCGCAAAGGTGCTCCACAACCGTTCCGTGAGCATGGCGAAAAGGAACGGCGTTGAGTTTGAAGTGCGTTCAAGCTTTGACGACAAAAGCGGCACAAAGATACGCAAATTTGCGGCAAAAAAGGACGTTACCGGTATAGTTTGCGACAGCAACATAGCTATGATAACCGTAAGCGGCATTGAATGCGGCGAAAGCACATGCCGCCTTTTTGAGCTGCTGGCCGACAAAAATATACCTATCGACGTCATAATACGTTCACAAGGCTCAGACAAAAGTACGGGAACGGTGTGCTTTTCGGTCGCAAGCCATATTTGCGGATGGGTCAGCGACGTGATAAATGCGAAGAAGGACGAGATAGGATTCGACTTAATAACGGCCGAGTATAACATGGCGAAAGTATCGGCCGTCGGCCTGGGACTTGCCGACAGCTGCAGTGTTGCGGCAGTCATGCTCAGCGAGCTTAACGCACTCGATATCCATCCAAGATATATAACGACGGGGGAGATACGCATATCCGTGATAATTCCGCGCTTCATGGCTCGGGAAGCGGAAAAACGCCTGAACAGCGCTTTTTTCGGGAAGAAGGAAGAACGGTAGGCGAAAGGTGAAGAGGGCTGTCGACAAGCTGAGGGCTTCCGCTCCGCGGAAGCCCTCACCCTGTTAAAAGCCCGAAAACACGGGCGAGGTTTAATACAGAAGAAAATCATATAAGCCCATGACGGCTCATGGCAGATATCAAAGCGTCGGAAGCCTTCTGCGAAACATCGTAAAGAGGCGCGCGGCATTTACCCACGGCAAACCCCATCATGTTCAGAGCCTCCTTGACGGGCAGAGGGTTTACATCGCAAAAGAGAGCGTTCATCAGATCAAGATAGTCAAGGAAGAGCGCGGCGGCGTCGGATGCTTTGCCATCGCTCCACAGCGCGCATATATCATGGCTTACACGCGGGCATATATTTGAAAAAACAGATATCACGCCTTTGCCGCCTAACGAGAGTATCGGCAGCGTCTGGTCGTCGTTGCCCGAATAGACGTACAGCTCGTCGCCGCAGAGCGCGCGAATCCGTGCTATCTGAGATATGTCGCCCGATGCCTCCTTTATTGCGCAGATACGCTTATGAGCCTTGAGCATTTGACATGTTTCCGGGGCTATGTTCACGCCCGTGCGTGACGGAACGTTGTAGAGAATAACGGGCAGAGGCGTACTGTCGGCGACGGCTTCAAAATGGCGCACAAGGCCGGCCTGCGATGTTTTATTGTAGTATGGCGTGACAAGCAGGAGCGCGTCAGCGCCGAGTTCGTAAGCCTCCTTTGACAACTCAATGCTGTGGCGAGTGCTGTTGCTGCCGGTGCCCACGATTACCGGTACGCGTGAATCTACGGCTCTTACACCCAAGCGCGTAAGTTCGGATTTTTCGTGGTCGTCAAGCGTAGCACTTTCTCCGGTCGTTCCGCATATTACGAGTGCATCGGAGCCGTTTGATATTTGAAACTCGATGAGCCGCTCAAAGGCGGCGTAGTCGATTTCACCGTCATAGCGCATGGGCGTTACGATTGCGGTAGCCGAGCCTGTGAAGGGAAGAACTTTTTTTGTGCACATTTTGCGATACCTCCTATTTTGCGTCAATAAAACCGTAATGCGTCAAGAGCTCCGCAAGAAGCACTGCTCCGCCTGCGGCGCCGCGCAAAGTGTTGTGCGAAAGCCCTACAAAGCTTATATCGAATTGACTGTCGCGTTCGAGCCTGCCTACGGATACGGTCATGCCGCCGCCTGCGTCCCTGTCAAGTTTTGGCTGAGGTCTATCGAGCCCGTCGATATAACGTATGAACCTTTCCGGAGCTGAGGGAAGCATTACGTCGAGCGCGCTAAAGCTCTCCCACGTCTCTCTTATTTCATCGAGCTCCGGTTTCATGTTGAAAGATGCGAATACCGAGGCGGTGTGTCCGTCGCTTACGGGTACGCGGAAGCAGTGCGCCGATATTTTCGGGCGCGTATCCGGAACTATCCTGTCGCCGTCAATACGGCCGAACACCTTGAGAGGCTCAAGCTCGCTTTTTTCCTCCTCGCCGCCTATATACGGTATCACGTTGTCGTTTATCTCGGGAAAGGAGGCAAGCGTCCGACCTGCTCCCGATACCGCTTGATATGTAGACACAACGGCGCTTTTAAGGCCGTAGAGCTTATGAAGCGGGTAGAGCATGGGGACATAGCTTTGAATAGAGCAGTTTGACTTGACGGCGATGAAGCCGCGATTGGTGTTTAACCTGCGCCGCTGCGCGTGAATTATGTCCGCGTGCTCCGGATTCAATTCGGGTATAATCATGGGCACGTCGTCTGTCAATCTGTGGGCGCTGTTGTTTGAAATGACGGGGCATTCAAGACGCGCGTAACGCTCCTCGAGCTCTTTTACGGAAGCCTTATCCATGCTGAGCGCACAGAATACGAAATCCACGTTATCTGCTATGAAGCCTGCATTTTCGACGGAATGCACGGTCATGCCGCGCACGGATTCGGGCAGCTCAAAATCCATCGGCTGCTTGCCCGAAACGGTTTCAGCGTACGTTTTGCCTTCGGAACGCGGGCTTGCCGCAAGCAATGACAGCTCAAACCACGGATGTCCCGCAAGAAGAGAAACAAAACGACGTCCGACAGTGCCGGTAGCGCCGAGGACGCCAACCTTTAGCTTTTTCAAAACATCATCTCCAATCGTTGTTTTTCTATTCTATGCATCGAGAGGATATGATGCTGCATTCAAGCTTCAAAAAACACCGCTAATTTGCATTGTCCGCCTTTTTTGCACCGAGCCGCGCCCACAGCTTGAACGTAAGCGGGTAAATAACGACGCCCACTATTACGATGATGAAATAGCGCACCGTGTTTGCGATGGGCAGGCCGTTGAAAAGCGCGTTCATCGGGGCTTTAAGTGCTATGCGGACGGTGAGTATTATGCCTGCGCCTACAATGCATTTAAGTATCTGAGCCCACCATACGGCTTTGACATCGAAATTCGTATAGCGCTCATCGATATACCATGAGACGCAGAGTCCCATCATTGCGCCGAGTATTGTGCATATGCTCTCCTGACCGTGCCTGTCAAATTCCGCCACGCTTGCTTCACACGCGGGGGAGAAAAGAACATAGCACGTTGTGAGTATGCAGACGACAAGCAGTGAGAGCCCGATTATTACAGTGGCGCGCTTATTGCCGTCAAATCTGTTAAAAAGATAACAGAGCACGGCGGCGGACAGGAGACCGAGCGTCAACCCGACGAGGACATCAAGCGGCGTGTGAACTCCGAGATATAACCTTGAAAAGCATATCAGGGCTATTAGCGCTGTACATACGATCGTACTCCAACGCTTGCGCATCCATGCGGCAAGTATATAGTAAAGGCTTGCCGAACCCTGTGAGTGGCCGCTCGGAAACGAATAGCCCGTCGCGCCCGCGCGTGCGGATTCGACTATCGTGAAATCGTGGTCCTGCACCCAAGGGCGCGGTATGAGAAATATGGCCTTCAAAAGCTGGTTCAGCGTGCTGCTGAAGAGCCCCGCGAGGAAAAGCCTGAAGCCCCATTTCTTGTCGAAGCACCATATAACCACTATACCGACAAGCATGAATATCGTCTCCTCGCCAAGGAGCGAAATAAGACCGAACAGCGTGTCGAAAAAAGGAGTCCTGATGGATTCCAGCAGCCTTAAAAATTCCATGTTATACCTCCGAAGCTTTGCATACGCGAACGAAAAGGTTAGTAATTTCGCCCATTATTCTTGTGTCGAGCCCATATATATCGTCGAGCATATACGGAAAATCCATATGTTTGTGTTTCCGTATGAGCGCGTTGAGCCTGCGCCGCGTCTCGATGCTTTTATCGGAATAAAAAACATGATGTCTTCTGTCCGAAAATACATGGGCGTACACGTTTTCGTTATTTATGTGCGCAAAGCATGCCGCAATGCTCGAACCGTAGCCAACCATCGTGTCATCGATGCTGTGGAGCAGAAGTACATGCGCGTTTGAACGGCTTATCGATTCCGAGGCGGTAACGCGGGAGCTCTTACCGAGACGAATGAGCTCCAACAGCGAAAAGTACGGCGCGAGCAGCCTCGCTCCCGCAGACTTAAGTATGATTGCCGCTTTTTCCGCGAGAATTTTACGCGACGAGTCAAAGCCGGAGCATGATGCGACCGCCGCAATGTCGTTCCTTGAGCCGAGCGCCGCGCATACGGCATAGCCGCCCCAGCTGTGACCGAAAAGGCATACGGGTACATGGGCGAAGCTCTCGATTCGGCGCAGTGAGTCCAGTACGCGGCAAAGATCGACGGTGCTGTGCGTCAGCCCGATCCTGCTCTTGCCTTCGCTTGCGCCGCAGCCTGTATTATCGTACGATACAACTGTGAAGCCGTCGCATGCGAAGCGGTCGATAACGTTGAGATAATCATCGTGCATTCCGCCGAGTCCGTGCGCTACGACGGCAACGATATTGAGCTGCTCCACGGCCGGCCTTTTATAGATGAACGCCGAAAGGCGCGCCCCTCTCCCGTCGTCAACGGAGAAGTTTTCGCGTTCGAGTCCCGGAAAATCGTTTAAAACAGGGTGGAGCCCATAGTGGTGCTTATCCGTTCTGCCGCCGAACACATAGCGATACGATACGGCGCATATTAAAAACGGCAGCGCGGCGAACAGTGCGAACGCAGACAGCGCAATATAAAGCGCACACATTACTGCACCGGCTCCCGCGCGTATATATATTCACAGTCGGTTTCACCGCTGCGTACGAAGCCGCATTTCTCAAATACGCGTATCATCGACTCGTCGGTTTTGAAGCACTTGCCGTTTATGCTTATGCCGCGCATATCGGAAAAGCCGCAAATGTCATCGAGCACGGCCGTACCTATGCCGTTTTTGCGTGCGGACGGAACTATATGAAGCTCCGCGATGGTTATATCATCGTCGCTTTCGCGCAGATCTACATATCCGAGCGCAAAGTCCTCCAGCGCTATGAGCGATATGTTTTCTCCGTCAAAATCCTCGTCAAAGCGCCTCCTGCGCTCCGATTCGTCCCACGAAGAGAAGCTCTCGTAAAAGGGCTTCATGCAGTCGCGGTAAAGCGCGTATATAAACGCGCGTTCATTTTCCGTTGCGGGAACGAGGTCAAAATCCATACTTACGCTGCCTCCTTTGTCTTGCTATTATAGCATATCGCGACAAGACGGGTGATACGCAAACATAAAAATACGTTCAAGCCGCAAATATTTTACATCTTGGGTGATGGCACGCGGACACGGGCGAAATATGGCGATTTTGCAAATATTGAGCAGTTTGGGGCGAAAGCGATTGTAATGAAGCTGTTATCATGATAAAATACCATGAATTACTATGGAGGCAATACAATGGGATTTGTAGATACATTGCTTGGAAATTCAAGCGCTGCCAGGATAAAAAAGCTTCGCCCGACGATAAAGCGCATAAACGCGCTTGAACCGACAATGCAGGCGTTGAGCGATTCGCAGCTTCGCGCAAAAACCGATGAATTCAGGGCACGGCTTAAAAAAGACGAAACATTCGACGACATACTCCCCGAAGCGTTTGCCGTAGTACGCGAGGCGGCCGTAAGAACGATAGGGCAAAGGCATTATGACGTCCAGCTTATTGGCGGAATTGTGCTTCATCAGGGCAAGATAGCCGAGATGAAAACGGGCGAAGGCAAGACGCTCGTTGCGACGCTTCCGTCATATCTTCACGCGCTCGACGGAAACGGCGTACACGTTGTTACGGTGAACGATTACCTTGCCAAGCGCGACGCCCAATGGATGGGCAAAATACATCGCTTTTTGGGCCTCACGGTAGGATGCATTGTAAGAGAACTCGAGCCTAACGAGAGACGCGCGGCGTACAACTGCGACATAACGTACGGCACAAACAATGAGTTTGGGTTCGATTATCTTAGAGACAACATGGTCGTTTATCGCGACAGCATGGTTCAAAGGAAGCTGAATTACGCCATTGTTGACGAGGTTGACTCAATACTTATCGATGAAGCGAGAACGCCTCTCATAATATCGGGACGAGGCGAGGAGTCCACCGACATGTATGTCAGGGCGGATCGCTTTGTGCGCAAGCTCGAGCGCGGCGAGAATATTGAGAAGACGACGAGAGCCGATATGCTGTTTGAAGGAGGCGGCCAAAAGGAGAGTGGCGACTACATGGTAGACGTGAAGGCGCGCACGGCGGCGCTGACAAGGCAGGGGCAAGAAAAGGCTGAGCAGTATTTCGGCTTAGAGAATATTGCCGACCCTGCGAATATGGAAATAAACCACCATATATTGCAGGCGCTTAAGGCGCATGCGCTGTTCCAGCGCGACAAGGATTACGTCGTGCAGGAGGGTCAGGTCATAATCGTCGACGAGTTTACGGGCCGATTGATGATAGGCCGCCGATACTCCGACGGACTTCACCAGGCGCTTGAGGCGAAGGAAGGCGTCAAAGTAGAGAGCGAGAACAAGACGCTTGCGTCGATAACGTTCCAGAATTATTTCCGCATGTATGCCGGTCTTGCGGGCATGACAGGAACGGCCAAGACGGAGGAGGCCGAATTCCAAGGCATATACAATCTTGACGTAATAGAGATACCAACGAACAGGCCGCTTATACGCCGCGACCTGAACGACGTAATATATAACACCGAAAAGGGCAAGTTTAAGGCGGTCGTAGATGCTATCGAAAAGATACACGCTACGGGACAGCCCGTGCTTGTCGGCACAATATCCGTCGAAAAAAGCGAATATCTGAGCGATATGCTTACAAAGCGCGGCATACGCCATGAGGTATTGAACGCGAAGCAGCATAAGCGTGAGGCGGAGATAGTGGCCCAGGCGGGTAAATTCGGCAACGTCACGATAGCCACCAACATGGCGGGACGCGGCACGGACATCGTGCTCGGCGGCAACCCTGAATTTCTGGCTAAGCAGGAGCTCATCAGGGACGGTATGGACGAGGCGCTTCTTGAAGAGGCAATGAACCATGCCGAAACGACGGATGAAGCGGTGCTCGAAGCGCGCAGGCTTTATGCGGAAACAGTCAAAAAGCATAAGCTCGTTACGGACGCGGAACACGAGAAAGTCGTTGCGGCCGGCGGCCTTTATATAATCGGCACGGAGCGTCATGAGTCAAGACGCATTGACAACCAGCTCCGCGGCAGGGCAGGACGTCAGGGAGATCCGGGCGTAACATGCTTCTATGTATCGCTCGAGGACGAACTCATGCAGCGCTTCGGTGCGGATAGGGCGAAGAGCATAATGATGAAGCTTTCGCCGGACGACGATATTGCGATGGATATAGGGCTTTTGAGCAAGCAGATAGAGGCGGCTCAGAAGCGCGTCGAAGCGCACAACTATGAAATGCGTAAGAGCGTACTTCAATATGATGACGTAATGAATAAGCAGCGCGAGATAATCTATGCCCAAAGGCGCAAGGTGCTTATGGGCGAGGATATCACCGACTCCATAAGCCAAATGATAGACGAAGCCGCGCTGATGAAGCTCGAAACGTATTGCCAGAGCAACATTCCGCCCGAAAACTGGGATATTGGCGGACTTGCGTCTTCGATTGAGGAGCTGGCAGGCATTAGGCTCGATTACGAAAAGCTTACGGAAGCGTCGAAGAATCATAAGACGCTTGAAAAATTCCTGCTCGATGAGATGCACGCGGCCTACGAAGCCAAAGAGAAAGAGATAGAGGCGGCTGGCATCGATATGCGCGAGGTTGAGCGAATCAGGCTCCTGTACGCGGTCGATACTCACTGGATGGACCATATTGACGCGATGGCGCAGCTCAGGCAGGGAATCGGTCTCAGGGCAATTGCGCACCGCGATCCAATCATAGAGTATCGCAACGAGGGGTCGGATATGTTCGACGAAATGGTTATAGGCATACGCGAACTCACCGTCAGGACGCTCTATCACACAACCGTTGCAGCGCCGCAAAAGCGCGAGCAGGTAGCTAAGCCGACGGAACCGCAGCCACAGGAGGGAAAGCAGCCCAAGCGTGTCGCGAGCAAGCCGGGACGCAACGATCCCTGCCCGTGCGGAAGTGGTAAAAAATACAAAAATTGCTGCGGCGCATAAAAGCGGTGCGGTAAAATACTTTACAGAAGGAAGTGATTCTTATGGTGCAACTGGATGAATACCGCCAAAAACTGGCGGCCGTCAAGGCAACATTGAAAGAGGCAGGTGAGTCACTTTGACCTCGCGGGACTGACGAGGGAAAAGAACGAGCTTGAAGGGCAGATGGGGGAAGAAGGCTTTTGGGACGACGTTGAAAACGCCAACAAGGTGAATCAGCGCATTAAAACGCTGATGACGAAGATAGACAAATATCAAAAGCTTGTCAACCATTCTGAAGACATCGAAACGCTTATCGAAATGGCGGACGAAGAAGAGGATGTCTCCATGATAGAGGAGATAGCCTCCGAATGCGCCAAATTTGAAAGCGACGTAGAGGCGCTGAAGCTTGAGACGCTCCTTAAAGGGCCGTATGATTCGAGCAACTGCGTTTTGTCGCTTCACGCGGGCGCGGGAGGAACGGAGGCCCAGGACTGGGTAAGCATGTTATACAGAATGTATACGCGCTACTGCGATTCCAAAGGCTATACGGTCAGGGAGCTTGACCTGCTCGATGGCGACGAGGCGGGCATAAAGAGCGTTACGTTCGAAATAGACGGCGAAAATGCGTACGGATATCTCAAGGCGGAGAAAGGCGTACACAGGCTCGTCAGAATATCGCCGTTCGACGCTTCAGGCAGACGTCATACATCGTTTGCTTCGCTCGATGTTGCGCCGATATTCGACGACGATAACGACGAAATAAGAATAGATCCCGACGACCTGCGCGTTGATACATACCGCTCAAGCGGTGCGGGCGGACAGCACGTCAACAAGACATCGTCCGCGATAAGAATAACGCACCTGCCCACGGGCATAGTCGTGCAGTGTCAGAACGAGCGCAGCCAGATACAAAACCGCGAAACGGCCATGAGAATGCTAAAGGGTAAGCTTCTTGAGATAAAGGAGCGCGAGCGTATGGAGCAGATGGCGGCGATAAAGGGCGAAATAAAGAAGATAGAATGGGGAAGCCAGATACGCTCCTATGTGTTCCAGCCGTATACGCTTGTCAAGGACCACAGAACGAACGTCGAAAACGGCAACATACAGGCAGTGATGGATGGAGACCTTGACATGTTCATCAATGCGTTTCTCGTTCAGTCATAAAATACCGTATGCAAATGCGTCCGCCGTCCGAACGACGGACGCAGATTTTTATTATTAAAACTTTCGGAGGTAAAAGATGCCAACACGCCTTGCAAGACTTATTGAAAATGCGATAAGGGGCCTTAGGCCGCTCACAAACAATATGAGCCTTGAGGCGGAGCGCGCCGGGCAGGATTTTCTGGGACGCGTTGAGACGCGGCATATTCCCGATGGAATAAGTGTGATTCGCTCTGACATAGGTGATATACCCGCCGAGTGGTTCCATCCTGAGGGTGCGGCGGATGATGCCGCAATAATCTACTTCCATGGCGGTGCATACATGGCGGGGTCGCTCGTCAGCAACCGCGTGCTCGCGCTCGAGCTTGCGACATCGCTCGGCATGAACGTACTTTCCTTTGAATACAGGCTTGCACCCGAGAATCCGTACCCTGCGGCGCTGGTCGACGCCATGCGCGTGTATGGGAGCGTACTCGAACTCGATGTTCCTGCGCAAAGAATGTCGTTCATAGGCGACAGCGCGGGCGGAGGACTGCTCTGCGCGGCGGCTTTAAGGGCGAAAGCGGATGGGATAGAGCTTCCAAACTCACTTGTGATGCTGTCTCCGTGGGTAGATCTGACGCTTTCGGGAGAGACGTATGAGACGCTGAAGGACAGGGATCCGCTTCTGACGAAGCAGAAGCTCAAGCGTGCCGCCGAGTACTATGTGGGCGATGCAGACGCACACGATCCGTATATCTCGCCCGTATTCGGCGATTTCCATGGCTTTCCGCCCGCACTCATACATGTAGGAACGCATGAGGTTTTGCTCGACGACGCGCGAATGCTAGCAAAGGCTATGCTGCGAGACGGTGCTGAAGCGACTATTGAGGAATGGCAGGGAATGTGGCATGTTTGGCACGCATTTGACATAAAGGAGACGCGGCTTGCGCTTAAGCGCATATCTGAATATGTTTGCGGCAATATGGGTATGTCCAAAGGTGACGAGTGATGACGCACGGAGAACGCAGAAACTGGTATAGGCTTGACAATGCGGCAAAGGTATATCCCGTGGCGCAGAATGGTTCGTGGAATCCAATGTTCAGGCTGACGGCGGTGATGTGCGATATTGTCGATGAGCAGGCGCTTCAGCAGGCGGTCAACGAGACGGCACCGCGATTCCCGAGCATGTTCGTATGCCTTAAAGCAGGTTTTTTCTGGTACTATCTTGAGCAGATAAGAGGGCCGTTCAAGATAGAACCCGATGCAATGAACGTATGCGCTCCGATATCGAAGGGGGCTCCGCTTTTGCGCGTAAGGCATCATGCGAACAGGATAAGTATTGAGGTTCACCATTCGGTGACAGATGGCCACGGCGGGATGACGCTGCTTAAAACGATACTTGCACAGTATGTGAGGATAAAGTACGGTATAAACGTGCCTTGCGAACACGACATACTCGACATACACGAGGCGCCGAAACGCACCGAGGCGGCGGACAGCTTTATAGAATTCAGCCGAATGAGCGTGCTGCCAAAGCGCGGCGAACCCGTAGCGTATAAACTGAACGGCACACGTCTGCATACGGGATTTATGCGTATAACGACAGGCGTGATGGACACGGAGGATTTGCTGTCGCTTTCGCGCTCAAAGGGAGTAACGATAACCGAGTTTTGCGTTGCAACGCTCGTGAACGCCGCATACAAGCTTCAGCTTCTTGAGGGTAAAAAACAACGCCCCATCAAGGTGAGCGTACCCGTCGACCTTAGAAAATACTATAAAACCGAAACGCTGCGCAACTTTTCGCAGTATATAAATACGGGCATTGATCCGCAGTACGGCGAGTTTATATTTGATGAAATACTTTCGCAGGTGCATTATTATCTGCGGCTTATGATGACCGAAAAAAACCTGAACGCGCGCATAAGCAAGAACGTAAGCGATGAGATAAATATATTTGTAAGGCTTGCGCCGCTCGTGCTGAAGAACGCCGTGGTGTTTGCAGAATATATGCGAAACGGCGAGAGGCTTTTTACAATGCCGTTCTCGAACATGGGACGCACGGAGCTGCCGGCTGAGATGGCGAGGTTTGTCGACAGGTTCGATTTTATACTCCACACGGCGCGCGCGATAGCGTGCGAAGCGTCGGCGATAAGCTATAACGGCAGACTGTCGATAAGCTTTTCGAGCGCGACCGAGGAGAGCCATATGGAGCGGCTTTTCTTCACATCGCTTGTGAAGCAGGGCGTTCATGTGCGCATTGAATCGAACGTGCTTTTTGATTGATAAGGAGGGTGAAAAGTGTCGTATTGTGTGAACTGCGGAGTTGAACTTGACAACAGCCAAAAGGCATGCCCGCTTTGCGGAACAGAGGTAAACAATCCACATGAGAAGCCGCATAAGGAGGCCATATCGCCGTATCCGAAGCACCTTGACCGCAGTGCAAAGCGTTTTGAGTCTCGAATGCTTGCGGGCGTCATAACGATAATCATGCTTTTGGCGATAGGCATATGTCTTATTGCTGACCTTATATACAGCGAACGGGCTGACTGGTCGATAATTGCCATGAGCGCACTTTTGCTTGGATGGATATACTTCGCGATTCCCATGCTCATGCTGAGGTGGAACGCGCTTATATACATTGCCATAGATACATTGTCGACGATAACGTTCCTTTATGTGCTCAACATGCTTTTGCCCGATTCAACCTGGTATTTGACGCTCGCGGTGCCGCTCGTGCTGTTGATAGCGTTGCTCACTGCGTTAAACACGAGCATAATCACGTCGAAGAGCCTCAGTCTCATACAAAGCCTTGCGTGCGTGATAGTTTCGATAGGATTATGCGTCGTTGGCATAGAAGTGATACTCGATATATATACGCAAAGCCCTGTCAGCCTGTCGTGGTCGCTGTTTGCAATCGTGCCGTGTGCGATTATTGCGGGGGCACTGCTCATGATGGACAGGAGTGTGCGCATAAAAGAAGCGCTCAAACGCAAACTGCATATTTGAGCGCGAATTTCAGCATTGATTTATATTTATAGAATTATTTGCGGATCAGCCAAAATGCGAGCGCTACGCATGCGGCGTTCAGCAAAAGCAGCAAAGGCATACCCAACTTAAATTTGGTATGCTTTGTTTTATGCCTGAAAACCAACATGCCGAGCAAGCCGCCAAAAGCACCGCCGACAGCGCCGAGAGTCATGAGCGTTCTTTCGCTTATGCGATAGCTTCCGTTTTTTGCGGCGCGCTTATCTATACCCATCGCTGCGAACGCAACCGCGCTTGCGACCGCGATATATATCAGCAGAAGAGTTTCAGCCGATGGCATCCGCGTCTTCTCCTACGATATACGGCTTAAGGAAATCCGGTATGCATTCACTGCCGCTTACGCTCAGTATGATACTCAGGCCGTTCTTTTCGGAGAACGTTTCGAGCGCCGAGAAGAGCCAACCGAGATCAAAAAGCTTTTCAGGCAAAAGCTTGAGCAGTCCGTCGACAAAAAGATACTGGAGGTCAAAATCCTGCGCCGCGATGCCCTTTATGAAGCCTAAAAACATATCGGCGCCGAATATGGAATATTCAGATGCGTCGATAAATCTTATGCTGCGGTCCAGGTCATACATATAGTCCTTGTCCACATCTATGAAAGCAATGCTGCCATCTGCCCTTGCGCCGAGATCGTTTGCCATGGCGAGCATACGTTTTGTTTTTCCAGAGCCCTTCTTGCCGTAGATTACTCTTATCAATGTAATCGCCTCCAAGCTTATATTTTAGTAATTATATAATAATACTTTTTTTACGTTTTAGCAAGTGAAAGACAATGAAAAGGTTGCGCGCGCATAAAAGGAGTATTCCCGTCTCAAGGCAGCCGTGACAAACTTGAAAAAGCGGGCACGGATTAATTCCGCGCCCGGCAATTTAGCTGAGGGGGTCAGAAAAAACAATAATCAGATAAGGCTGAGCCCCTCTTCGAGATCCTTTATTATATCCTCAGGATCCTCGAGACCTACGCTCAGACGGATGAGAGATTCGCCTATGCCTGCCGCAGCAAGTGCTTCGGGCGTATATGTGCTGTGCGTCATTGAAGCAGGGTGCTCGATGAGCGTTTCGGCGTCGCCAAGGCTTACGGCGAGCGTGCAAAGCTTGAGCGAGTTTATGAACTTTTCACTCTCCTCTTTTGTTGCGTTGAGCTCGAATGAAATTATGCCGCCAAAGCCATTGCGCATCTGTCGGATGGCAAGCTCGTGCTGCGGATGCGACTCGAGACCCGGATAGTATACGCGCTTCACCTTCGGGTTCGATTCAAGATATTTCGCAACTGCCATTGCGTTTTCGCTGTGGCGCTTTACGCGAATATCGAGCGTTTTCATGCCGCGCCCAATAAGATACGCTTCGAAAGGCCCTATTACTGCGCCGGTCATATCCTTAAGGCCAAAGAGGTTGCATTCGCTGATAAACTCTGCTGAGCCTGCGGCCATGCCCGCGATGACGTCGCCGTGGCCGTTGAGGTACTTTGTCGCGCTGTGTACAACTACGTCGGCGCCGAGATCGAGCGGACGCTGTATGTACGGCGTGCAGAACGTATTGTCAACAATGACCTTTATGTCGCTATTGTACGAGTGGGCGACTTTTGCAACCTTTTCTATATCGATGAGCTTGAGATTGGGATTTGTTGGCGTCTCAAAATAGACTACCTTTGTGTTCGGACGGATGTTGGCTTTCACAAGCTCTATGTCGCGGAAGTCGACGAGCGTGACTTCGACTCCGTAGCGGGTGAGTCCGTGTGTAAAGAACGAGAATGTGCATCCGTAAAGAGAATCATCGGCAAGAAGGTGATCACCGGCTTTGAGAGCGGTCCACATGACCGTTGTTATTGCACCCATACCGGAACCCATCACGAGACCTGCCTCCGCATTTTCGAGCACGGCAAGCTTCTGCGCGATTTGGTTGGCGTTAGGGTTTCCCAAACGCGTATAAATATAGCCCGACTCTTCGCCGCTGAAGCGGCTCGCGCCCTGCTTCGTGTTGTCGAACACGAATGTGGACGACTGGAAAATGGGCATTGCCAACGGATTGATTCCGGGAATATCTATGTGCGCCGTGTGTATCTGCTTTGTTGCAAAGCCTTGGTTCATGTCGCTTGACATGGTTGATTTCCTCCTTAATTCTGCGTGACGGGTCAGGAAAAGACCTGTCCTTTTTCGTGCTTTTATAATGGTATCACCGCAAAATGTCCGCGTCAAGCCGCAATGCGCCAAATTGCGCGGACAATACGCATATATTAAAGAAGCCATGCGCGGATGGCAAAGTGCTTCTTCGGATATCACTTCTATTGCTCGGCCGGAGGCAAAGGCTCGTCGAGTTTGTTGAGATATTTCTTGAACGTCGCCGAAAGAAGCAGCATACATACGGCGCACGAGATGAGCTCCGCAATTGGGTATGCATACCAGACGGCATATACGTTGTGCGTGACGGCGGCGAGTATGTTCGCGGCGGGCAGTATTATAAGAAGCTGCCTTGAAACGGTGACAATAAGACTGTAAATACCCTTGCCCACGGATTGGAAGGTTGTTCCGCACATTATCGAAAGCGCCGCGAACGGGAAACAGAGACTTATCGTTCGGAAAGCCTTTGTTCCGAGCGACACAAGATCGGGCGACGGGTCGAATATGCTAAGCAAGGCAGAGGGGATGGTCTGAAAAAGTATCATACCCACGGTCATTATGAGCAACGCGAGAATACAGCCGAGCTTCAGCGTTTTGACTATTCGGCCCTTGTTTCTTGCGCCGTAGTTGTAGGCCATGATCGGCATTGCGCCTGAGTTTAAGCCGAAAACGGGCATAAATACAAACGATTGAAGCTTAAAATACAGGCCGAGCACCGTTACGGCGGTTTCGGAGAAACCTATTAAAACCTTGTTCATGCCGAATGTCGTTACGGACGAAATGCACTGCATTATTATCGACGGGAGACCAACGCCGTATATGTCGCGGAATATCGCCTTACGGGGCTTGAAAAGCCTGAGTCTGAGCTTTATGACGGGAGAACGCAACACGAAAATAATGCCGACGACCATTGAAACTCCCTGACCTATTATAGTGGCCCATGCCGCGCCGGCAACACCGAGAGCGGGACAGCCGAAATAACCGAATATCATTATCGGATCGAGCACTATATTTATTACGGCGCCGAGAATCTGTATTATCATCGATTGAAGCGAATGGCCTGTTCCCTGCAGTATTTTCTCGCACATAATCTCGAGCGACGGGAAAATTCCGAATGCCAGGCATATCGTGAGGTATGTCACGCCGTCGCTATAGACGGGTCCGCTTGCTTTGAAAAGCCCGAGCGCAGGACGTGTGAGGAAAATAGCCGCCAGAAGAAAGACGATGCCGCCAAGAATGGCGAGAAATACGCCGTGCATGGCCACGTTGTCGGCATCCTCTATGCGTTTTTCACCTAAACGCCTTGCCATCAGCGAGCTCGCGCCTATACCCGTGCCCACTGATACGCCGATAAGAACCATTTGGAACGGGAATGCGAGCGAAAGCGCTGTAAGCGAGTCCTGGCTGAATTTCGCCACGAACATGCTGTCCACTATATTATAGAGCGCCGATATGAGCATCGACGCCATCATGGGCAGCGACATGCCTGTCAGCAGCCTCCCTATCGGAGCGGTGCCGAGTTTATTGGTGTGTGCGTTTTCCACGGGTGTTCACCTTCTTTTGACGGAATGACGTATGATGTGCAAAACCGCTCATTATACGCTACGAAAAACAATTATAAGTATATATCCCGCATATGTAAACGTATTTCGTGAAATATACAAACGGTGCGCCTCCATCCATATCATATATTATAATAGAAACCTGCGCGAGTTGTTGACGCAGGTGAAGGTTGAGCGTATACTCTTATTTGGATTTTCAATAAAAACGTGCGGCTGTGTGCCGCATTTACAATGCAGGAGGTTAGTGTAATAATGAAGGTATCGAGTAAGGCGCAGCGTTGCGCCTTGTCGCCTATGCGCAAATATCACCCTTATGCCGTTGAGGCGAAGGCCAAGGGAAAAAAGATTTATCATCTTAATATCGGCCAGCCCGACATAGCGACGCCGCCGGCATATTTTGAGGCGCTCAGGAACTTTGAACAGCCTGTTTTGGCATATGCTCCGTCGCCGGGAATGCCTGAGATGATCGATGCCGTAATTAAGTATTATGCCGGTATAGGCATTGAATACAATGCAAACGATATACTTATAACGACGGGCGGCAGCGAAGCGCTTCAGATGCTCATGCTCAGCATTTTGGACGAAGGCAGCGAGATAATAATTCCCGAGCCGTTCTATCCCAATTATTCCACGTTCGTCAATTCTGCGGGCGGTGTTATCCGCCCCCTTACGACGACGCCCGAGGAAGGCTATAACTATGCAAATCGCGAAAAGATTGAGGCGCTTATAAACGAGAAGACGCGTGCCATCATGTTCACAAACCCCGGCAATCCGACAGGCTTTGTGCTTTCGCGCGATGAAATGCGCATGATAGCCGACATCGCCAAGGAGCATAACCTCTACGTTATCGGCGATGAAGTGTACCGCGAATTTGTATACGGCGGCGAGCCGCTTGCATCGATAGGCGAGTTTGACGACATAAAGGAAAACGCGGTAATAATCGATTCCGTTTCGAAGCGTTTCTCGGCGTGCGGCGCAAGGATAGGCACCATAATCACGAAGAATAAGGAGCTGCAGCAGCAGCTTCTGAAGTTCTGCCAGGCGCGCTTGAGCGTAGCCACGCTCGACCAGGTTGCTTCGGCGGCGCTTTACTCGGTGGATGCCGACTACTTTGACGCCGTGCGCGACGAGTACCGTCTGCGCCGCGACACATGCTACAAAAAGCTTCTTGAGATACCGGGCGTTGTCTGCGCCGAGCCCAAGGGCGCGTTCTACATAATGGCAAAGCTGCCCGTAGACGATGCCGATAAGTTCCAGCTCTGGCTGCTTACCGATTTCGACGACAACGGTGAGACGGTTATGTTTGCGCCGGGCGGCGGTTTTTACGCGACGAAGGGCAAGGGAAATAACGAGATAAGGATTGCCTATGTTCTGAAGCAGGCTGACCTTGAAAGGGCAATGAACCTTCTTGCTCTCGGCATAAAGAAGTATAACGAGACGCATAAATAGTTAGCTGAAACAGCGCGCGGGCTTCCCAAACGGAGGCCCGCTTTTTATCGCAATTTTCAATATGCAAATAAAACGTATAAACTGATTGACAATAAAGAATACTTGCAATATAATCAATCTGTCTTTCTGTGGGTTGAGCGGGGAGCGCACACTGGAAAACAGCGTTTCAGAGAGAAGGCGGCTTGGCTGTGACCGCTTTTACGCTTAAGTCGATGCGTACCGTCCCGTGACTGCGGCGCTTGGGAAGCGATAAAGTCCCGAAAAGTGGGTGTATCCAATTAGGGTGGAACCGCGGGCAGTTGCTCGTCCCTGTTATTCGGGGGCGTTTTTTATTTATAAATAACACGGAGGTTTAATATATGAACATCACTTTTCCCGACGGCTCAGTACGTCAATACGACGACGGCATGAATGCCGCCGCGATAGCCGAGAGCATAAGCCCGAGGCTTAAAAAAGCCGCGCTTGCGGCCGAACTTGACGGCAAGCTCTACGATCTTCGTATGCCTATAGACGGCGATCATGAGCTTAAAATACTTACGTTTGCCGATGACGGCGGCAAGTGGACATATCGTCACACTGCTGCGCATATGCTTGCGCAGGCGGTCAAGCGCCTTTACCCCGACGTAAAGCTTGCCATAGGCCCGGCTATCGATAACGGGTTTTATTATGATTTTGATACGGAATATGCGTTTACGCCCGACGATTTTGAGAAGATTGAGAAAGAGATAGTAAAGATTGCGGGCGAGAACATACCGCTTGAGCGCTTTGAGCTTCCCCGCGAGGAGGCGCTCAAGTACATGAGGGAGCTCGATGAGCCGTACAAGGTGGAGCTCATTGAGGATTTGCCCGAGGACGCGGTTATAAGCTTCTACAGGCAGGGAGATTTCGTTGATCTTTGCGCGGGTCCGCACGTTGAAGCAACGGGAAGGATTAAGAATGTGAAGCTCATGAGCGTTGCGGGCGCATACTGGCGCGGCAGCGAAAAAAACAAGATGCTTAAGCGTATATACGCAACGGCTTTTGAGAAAAAGTCGGAGTTGGATGAATATATCGCGCGCCTTGAAGAGGCCAAAAAGCGCGACCATAGGCGCATAGGCAAGGAACTCGGTCTTTTTACTATAATGGATGAAGGTCCGGGCTTCCCGTTCTTCCTTCCCAAGGGCATGGTGCTTAAAAACACGCTTATCGACTATTGGCGCGAAGTGCATAAGAGATACGGATACGTCGAGGTATCGACGCCGATGATACTTAACAGAAAGCTTTGGGAGACGAGCGGCCACTGGTATCACTATAAGGATAACATGTATACGACTGTTATCGATGAAGAAGACTTCGCAATAAAGCCGATGAACTGCCCGGGCGGCATGCTCGTATATAAGACGGAGCTTCATTCGTACCGCGATCTGCCGCTGAGAGTGGGAGAACTTGGACTCGTTCACAGGCATGAGCTTTCGGGCGCACTGCACGGTCTTTTCCGTGTACGCTGCTTTACGCAGGACGATGCTCATATTTTCATGACGTGGGATCAGATGAAGGGCGAGATAAAGAACGTGGTAAGGCTGTTCGATGAAGTCTATTCTACGTTCGGACTTTCGTATAAGATAGAGCTTTCGACAATGCCCGAGGATCATATGGGCGATGAAAGGGATTGGGAGTTCGCAACGCAAACGCTTCGTGAGGCGGTGACCGAGATGGGCAAGGAATACGAGGTTAACGAGGGAGACGGCGCGTTCTATGGACCGAAGCTCGACTTCCATCTTTCCGACTGTCTCGGACGCACATGGCAGTGCGGAACGATACAGCTTGATATGCAGCTTCCCGAGCGTTTCGAGCTCGAGTATATCGGAGCGGACGGCCAAAAACACAGGCCGGTTATGATACACCGCGTAGTATTCGGCTCTATCGAGCGCTTTATAGGCGTAATAACGGAGCATTTTGCAGGGGCGTTCCCGACATGGCTCGCGCCGGTTCAGGTGATGATACTGCCGATAACCGACCGTACGCACGAGGCTTGCATCGCGCTTAAGCAAAGGCTTGATGTATGCGGCATACGCGCTGAGATAGATATGCGCAACGAGAAGATAGGCTTCAAGATTCGCGAGGCCCAGCTTAAAAAGACGCCGTATATGCTTGTCATGGGCGACAAAGAGGTTGAAAACGACGTAGTGGCCGTAAGGTCGCGCAAGGGCGGAGATCTTGGAACAATGGGAGCCGATGAGTTTATTGAAAGAGTGCGCGATGAGATAGCGTCGAAATCAATAGATTGACAGAACATATATAGCGTACTCCGCATACCATAAAGAAGGGGAGGAATTGTTTTCCTCCCTTTTAGTTACCCTAAAAGCATATTCTGCTTAAAAATCAATATCGGAGGCGGTAAAAGAGAATGCATACATACGACACAATACTTGATACGATCGGGCGTACCCCGCTCGTGAGGGTCAACAATATATATAGTAAGCCGAACGTCGAGATTTATGCCAAGATAGAGGGTATGAACCCGACGGGAAGTATAAAGGACAGGATTGCACTCAGGATGATTGAGCAGGCCGAGAGCGAGGGCACGCTAACCCACGATAAGATTATAATCGAGCCAACATCGGGCAACACCGGCATAGGACTGGCCATGATAGGCGCAGTAAAGGGCTACGACGTCGTGATAGTCATGAGCTCAGCGGTTTCGCGAGAGCGGCGCAGGATGATAACGGCGTTAGGCGGCAAGGTTGTGCTCACGGATTCGGCGCTCGGTACTGACGGAGCGATAAGGGAGGCGCGGCGCATAGTCGCTCAAGCCCCCGATAAGTATTTTATGCCCGACCAGTTTTCGAACAGGTACAATAAGTATGCGCATTACTATACGACTGCGGAGGAAATAATCACCGATACCGTGGGCAGGGTGACACACTACGTTTCCTCATTGGGAACGTCGGGCACCATAATGGGCGTAGGTAAGCGGTTAAAAGAGCTTAACCCGTCCATAAGGGTGGTTTCGGCACATCCTGTCAGAGGTCACTATATTCAGGGACTGAAAAACATGGAGGAGGCGATAGTACCCGCGCTTTATAACCCCGAGTATATCGATATTACCGTGATGGTCGAATCCGAGGAGGCGTTCGCAATGGCGCGCAGGATAGCGAGAGAAGAGGGAATATTTGTCGGAATGTCCTCGGGCGCGGCGATGCTTGCGGCCGCAAGGGTGGCAGAGACCATAGACCGCGGCGTTATCGTATGCACATTCCCCGACAGAGGAGAAAAATACCTCAGCACTGCGCTGTTCAGCGATGAGCTTCAGTCTGAAGAGTGAGGCGGCATACGGCAAAAATCGCAGAAATATAACGTATATCGCCCAAAAAAACAGCTTGCAAATTCTATGGGCTTAATCTATACTGTACGAAGTAACGCGATTGCGGGTCTGTGGTTGAAAGTCGATGCCAGTCGCAGGCGAAACGATCCACGTAAGCCGGTCAAAGATATCGGTGAGCATGGTGCGGTTTAGATGTAAGTCCGTCCGGACCTTCGGTTCGAGAGGGGTGGCGTGGGCGGCGTAAAGCTTAGTAGCAATACCTCCCGGCGGCGAGTGTGGGGTCAAAGACCAGGTCAGCCGGAATCGTGTGAAATAAAATAAACTAAGGGGATTTTTATCAAATGTTCCAAGACAAGGTACTTATTTGCAAGGACTGTGGCGCGGAGTTCGTGTTCACAGCGGGCGAGCAGGAGTTTTACGCGGAGAAGGGCTTCCAGAATGAGCCCGTAAGATGCAAAGCTTGCAGAACGTCGCGTAAGGGTCAGCGCGCAGGCGGCGAAAGGGAAAGGTATACGGCTGTTTGCGCTCAGTGCGGCGCACAGACGACAGTCCCGTTCATGCCCAAAAACGATAAGCCGATCTATTGCGACGAGTGCTTCAAAGCACGCAGAGCCCACTAATCCCCTTTGTTTCGCGTCGGCGATATAAACGGAATTAGAATGCGAAGCAAAAATTAAGGCTTCGGTGAAACGGCCGCTTTCGGGAAACCGGGGCGGCTTTTATTTATCGCTTCGGCAAGGCAGGTTTACATCGACAAGTATAACATCTTCACCGATTTTTACTATTTTACAGTAAGGTATGACGAGCTCCTCCGCGCTCTTCAATATGCCGAAGAATCGGCTCTGACCCGGCACGACTATGGCGCTTATAACGCCCGTGCATTGATCGAGCTCAAGGTCGCATATGCAGCCGAGGCGCGCACCGTCGCATATGTTTATGACTTCCTTTCGTCTTAGCTCCGAAAAGGTTGTGCAAAGCATCTATATCACCTCGATTAATAATATGCGCTCTACCGTTTAAGATTCTTGCATATCGCACGTCTGTACACGCATAATTTAGATTGATCGGAGGCGATTAAGTGATACCCGTACCGCTTGTAATAATCCGCAGCGACGCAGACGCGTTCATAACGGTCAACGGACAGCCCGCAGGCGAATGCTCGAACGGCGGACATGTCGCGCTCCCCGTTTCCGATACGGGTGATTACTATATATGCGCTCATCCGCTGAATCACGCGGGATCGATGAAGCACTGCGCGGTAATGCGCAAGTTCACATTTGAGGGCGGAGTTATGACAAAGGGAGCGTCAGACGATGCAGATGTCGTAAAATGGCCGCAGGGTGTGTATGAAATAGGCATGAAAGTTTGCAAGGTTTACGACGCGGCGGCAACGCCTCCGCATGTGGTTGAGCGCATGAGCGTTCCGCAGCACAGAGGTACGCCTGCGACAATTACGCTTTACTATGAAAACGGGCTTCGTGCGGTTGCCGAGGAGGACGCGTGCGGCGCGACGATGGGGTATGCGCTTGGCTACGGGACGCATGGAAGCATAAGCTTCATCGACGCAGGGGATGTTCTTTTGAGCGTAATACACGCAAAGCTTGTTGACACAGAGCGTGCGGTAGCGCTCGACGGTTTGTTTAGGCCGATACTCGACGTGGAAGGCGACAGCGTGTTTGTTGAGGACGGACGTATAGTCTGCATAAAGCGGGCGAATACGCTGCTTCGTCATGAGGAAATGACGGTGCATGAATATGTAAGGGGCGAATTCAAGATACACAAGCGCGACAGAGGTTTTTTCACAAGAGCCTATGAACGGCCCAAGGGAAATGCAGACACGGCACGAGCGTTTTGCGAGGCTGTGAAAGAGGGATTTCGTGAAGAGACTATGTCATATTTGACGGAAGATATGCGAAAAAACCTTGATTTCTCGCAGATACACACGTTTTTGGGAGAGTTTTCGTCAGTACGTACGCCCGTTGGCGACGTTTTAGGGACAGCCGTCGGACTTATAAGCCGCGGCGCGGGCGGCATATCCGAGGCGCGACTGTTTTCGTTTGAATTTGATAATGGGCTTGTGTCAAATATGGCCGAGCTGTAACGGCGCAAGAATAAACTCCGGCGAAAATGAATAATAGTCTATAAACAATATATGAGGTGAGAGCATGAGAACGAGCGCGGAAAAACAGAAGAATGCGGGACCGGTGTCGAGCCTTATAAAGTCGTCGCTGATAACATCGGTTATAGCTATAGGGCTTATAGTGCTGACAGCCGTATTGATGCAGCAAGGTGTGCTTGATGAAAACGGTACGCAGGCAGCGGTTACGGTGGTAAAGGTTCTTTGCTCCGTGATAGCGGCTATGATTGCGGTAAAAAACATCTCATCGCGGCGCTGGCTCGTAGGCGCACTGGCGGGAGTTGTGTTTATGACGTGCGCGTTTGCCGTGTTTTCAGCGCTGTCGGGAACGTTTTCCATAACGACTGCGCTGCTTACAGATATTGCTATGGGCGGATTTTCGGGTATGCTTGCAGCTATGGCGCTCAGTCTTTTTCAAAAATAACGTGATACAAAACGTGACGGCATTTTTCGAAGCGGCGTCGCCTGCTTATTGTTAATCGGCTCTGCGCCTTTGATGGAGTAAAAAAGTTCGAAAAAGTGGCTTAAAGCCACTTTTTCGATAATCCGGAGCATTACATGCCGCTTGTTTCGGCTTGTTCGCTTTTTGTTTCGGGATTCAGCAGGCAAACCGTAGCCTGCTGAACCTTATGATCCTCAATTTGAGTGACCTTTATATGCATACCGTGCACATCTACCTCGAAAACGCTCCCGTCCGGAGGGATGAAGCCGTAGGCGTCGAATACGAGTCCGCTGAATGTGTCAAAATCCTCATCGTCGTCGAACTCTACGCCTATTTTTTCCGTAATATCCTCAAGCAATGGCTGCCCGAGTATTTTCCAAGTGTTTGAGTCTATGCGTTCTATGGAGGCTTCGGGTTCGGGGTCGTCATCGTACTCGAAATCGCCGACGATCTGCTCGAGCAAATCCATCATCGTGACTATACCGCTCATTCCGCCGTGCTCGTCGAGAACAACTGCGAAATAGTTATGCGTTTTTTTCATGTTAGCAAAAAGCACTGCGGCGCTTATAGATTCGGGCACAAAGTATGCAGGCCTGACCGCTCTGTGCATGACAGACTCGCGCGATTTATCTTTCAGCCTGAAATAGTCCTTCGTGCTGAGCACGCCTATTATGTCGTCGACGCTTTCGCCGCATACGGGATACATAGAATGGCGGCTTTGGGTTATCGTCTCCTCCCACTGCTCGTCGCTTTCATCGCTCCAAAGCATGGATATTTCTGTCCTGTGAGTACAAAGCTCGTCGATCGATATGTCGTCGAACTCGAATACGTTATTGATTATCTCTTTTTCCGATACGTCGATGGCGCCGTTTTCGCTGCCGACGTCAACCATAAAGCGTATCTCCTCCTCGGTAACTTCTTCCCCTTCGGCTTCGGGACTTATGCCCAAAAGCCGGAGTATACCGTTCGTTGATACTGTAAGGAGCCAGACTATCGGGGCAAAGAGCTTCGATATGAATGTCACGGGCGCCGAAAGGCCGAGCGCAATGCGTTCCGTTTTTTTCATTGCAATACGTTTCGGAACAAGCTCACCGAACACGAGCGTTATGTACGAGAGAATGATTGTGATCAGTATGACCGAAAGCGTGTGAAGCGTTGCGGGCGGTATCTTTGCGCCAATTTTTATGAGGCCGTTAACGATAAGCTCTGAAAAATTATCGGCTGCAAATGCGCTGCCAAGAAAACCCGAGAGCGTTATGGCGACCTGTATCGTGGCAAGAAATTTTGCGGGATGGCTCGTAAGCTTTTGAAGGCGTACGGCGCGTTTATTCCCCTCATTGGCGAGCCTCTTCAAAGAAAGCTCATTGACGGAAAGCACGGCAATCTCCGCACAGGCAAAGACTGCGTTAAGAAAAATCAGAAAAAGCTGCAGCAGAAGCTGCCATATTATACTATCCAAGATGTCCTCCTACACCAAAACATATATTTTCAAATTCTGCAAAAAAAACATAGCCTATCATCACCTCATCGACGCAGGTTATGCGAAAGAAAGCCAAAATAAGAAAAAATACGGCTGTTTCGGTGCGAACAAATACTGTCACCGTCGTCCATGCAGAATACCACCTCCCAAAATTATTCCGATATTTCACACGGCCGCCGCAAACGAAAACTGCGCCTGCGGCAGCCGACCTGAGCAACAGAATCAGTCCTTGACTTCCTCTTTCATAGTGTTCTCAACGGGGGAATCCTCAACGCTCGCAATGGCTCCCCTTGCGAATACGAGGCGAACCTTATCAGGACCGACCGACATGGTAACGACATCGTCCTTAACCGAAGTGACCGTGCCGTAAATACCGCCGATCGTGCGCACACGGTCGCCCGGCTTGATTGAAGCAAGCATGTCCTTGACCTTCTTTTCACGCTTGCGCTGCGGGATTATCATGATAAGGAGCATAGCTACCATTATCAGTATTATGAAACCGCCGTTCGTAAAAAACGTTGAGATAGCGTTTACGAATTTTTCACCCATTAGTAAAAGTACCGTCCTTTTGTATTAGCGCATTGCACAACACGCTGATTCAATCATATAATATGACGGCTTTTCAGTCAAGTATGCGGCGGATGTTTTTTACGATTACGCCATTTTTTTGCACATCTACCTGCTTATTCGCGCTCCTGCGGGAGAACGCCCGTAAAGCTTCTCTTCACGCGCACGGCATGGCGCTCGCCATCGTCCGCAAGCGTTATGCTGCGGCATATTTTTCCGTCAACGAGCGTTTCGCGCTCGTCCGAGTGTATCGCTTCTATTATATATATAGACGAATGGAAGCGGTATTCGACACTGAACGACTCGTATGGACAGCATGGCTCTACGAATAGCTCTTGGCCGCGCTTTTTTATACCGAGTATATATTCAAGCCCCGCGCGATACATCCATCCTGCGGCGCCGGTGTACCACGTCCAGCCTACGCGCCCGGCATTCTTGCCGACTGAGCACACGTCGCCCGCGACGACATACGGTTCGCCCTTATACTTATTGGTGAGAACCTGTGTTGCGGTGTGTTCGATGGGACTTATTATCGAGAAAAGGCGCGAAGCGCGTTCGCTCTGCCCGAGAATACACGCGGCGATGACGAGCCACGCGGCCGCATGAGTATATTGACCGCCGTTTTCGCGCACGCCGCAAAGATATGTCTGTATATAACCAACGTCGCGTTTCGGGTCGCCGAAGGCGGGAGTTAGCAGCTTGATTATGCCGTTTTCTTCATCGACGAGCAGTTTTTCCGCGGAATCCAGCGCTTCCTTTGAATGATGCGCCCCGTTGAATACCGCCCACGACTGCGAGATGCTGTCAATGGAGCATTGCTCGCTTTTAGACGAGCCGATGGGTTCGCCGTCGGCAAAGTAGGCGCGCCTGTACCATGCTCCGTCCCAGCCTTCGTTTTCGAGCGATTCTCTGAGCTTCGCGGCGGTCAGGGCGTAAGTCTCAGCACGTTCGACGTCGCCGCGATTTTTGCAGAGCGTCTTGAAGCGATCGAGTATATAGAGTAAAAACCAGCCGAGCCAGACGCTTTCCCCGCCGTTTTCCCCTATAAGGTTCATGCCGTCGTTCCAGTCGCCCGTGCCCATGAGTACGAGTCCATGCGCACCGAAACGCATAGCGCTTTCAATCGCCCGTATACAGTGCATATAGAGGCTTTCGGCCGTATCGGACACTGTGTATATGTCGTAGCGTTCTTTTTCGCCGTCGCGTATGTCCATAGGGTTCAAATATTCGATGCTTTTATCGAGTATGGATGCGTCGCCGGTTGTTTCGACATACTCAAGCACGGCGTACGGCAGGAAAAGCTTGTCGTCGGTGAAATATGTCCTTATTCCGCCCTGCCCTTCGTGCCACCAGTGCAACACATCGCCCTCTATAAATTGACGTTGAGCGCATTTCAGTATGTGAGCCTTGGCGAGCTCCGGCTCGGTTTGCAGCAGAGACAGAACATCCTGAAGCTGATCTCTGAAGCCGTATGCGCCGCCGCATTGGTAGTAGCCCGTTCGAGCAAAAAGGCGTGAGGCGATGGTTTGGTAGATAAGGCGGCCGTTCATCATGAGGTCGAAAGATTTATCGCCCGTTTTTATCTTTATCATGCCGAGCCGTGCGCGCCACGAGGATTTTACGCCATCAAGGCGCGTTTTGACGTAGTCGGGTGTTGATTCGAATGTTAGTGCGCGCGCTTCGGCCTTTGACGCTTGGCCTATGAGCGCCGAAAATTCCAGCGCTTCACCCGGCGCAAGCTCTGCCTCCGTCGCTACGGAACAGAGGCCGCCAAGCCCTATGCCGGATTCCGAACCAAAAGCTCCGCATGAGAAGGAGGACGCTCCACGTTCGCCGAATGTGATAAATGCAAACTCATCTTTCGTGGCGCAGCGAGTGTTTTGGGCATAGAGTATGCCGTCAGAAAACTCCGTGAATACGGACTCGGAATGCGGCGTTTCGCCAAGCGCGAGCTCGCATTTGAATGTAAAGGAGAGCTTTCGCGGCTGCATGAGCGGATTCGATATGCGCATGAGGAAGTATTTTACATCTTTTTCGCTGTCGACAAATACTGTGAGCTCCTGATATAGTTCTTGGGAAGAAGCGGTGAAGCGAGTGTAACCGTATCCATGTGCCGTTACACATTCGGACTGCGAATATGGCTTTGCAGGGACAACACTCCATTCGTCGCCCGTTTCACGGTCGCATACAAGCAAAAGCTCGCTTGGCGCATCGGACAATGGGTTGCATTTCCATTGTGTGAGCTTGTTTTCATGACTGTTGCCTTTCCAGGTGTATCCGCCGCCGCCTTCGGTGATTACGGCGCCGAAATGCTCGTTCGCCACAATGTTGCACCATGGGAGCGGAGTTGATTCGCCGGGCTTGAGATATATAGCGTACTCGTCGCTTGCCGTATCAAAGCCGCCATATCCGTTAAAGAAGGAAAGCGCTTGCTTCCGTAGGGCGAATGCGGCGCGCGAGGGCGCCTTGACAGAATGTGGCCCGTCCATGACGAACGACGCGCTGTGAAGCTGTTCGTTTAAGCTCCTGCGCATGTCGAGAATGAGTGAGGCGTAGCTTATCAGCATGTCGCGCTCGGCGTTTGTTATGTCGTAGGCGTTTATAACGTGGAGATACGGCGAATGGAAGGACGCGGCCATTTCGGCAAGCTTTTGGCGCAGTTCATTATTATATTCGTAAGGGTATTCGCCTATCAAAACCACATCTGCGGCGATGTTTTTAAGCGCAAAATAGTTTACGACACTTATAATGCTTTTCACGGTCTTCAGGCGTGCATTCCTGTGAACGCATATGACGGCGATAGGTATGTCGCCCGATATGCCGAAACGCCAAAGCGACTGTATCGAAAGCTTGGTGGGTGTGTCAACGCCTTTTTTCGATGCACCGTCTATGAAAAGACGTGCGGCAAATGATTCGTATATATCGCACCACGCGCTGTCGATGCCTGACATTCGGTGAGAGCTGACGGCATAGGACCAGGCAAGCTCGAACGTGTCAGCCTCACCTTTGAGCATTTCTTTCGCATCGCTTACGGCGCGGCCGAACGATTCGGCGAAGCCTATGGCAAGCAGAACGCAGACGCTTGACCCTTTGTCGACGATGAGGGATGTCCTTGCGCAGGCATAGGGTTCAAGCGGTTGTGAAAGGTCTTGATCCTGAAGCATGGGCTGCATCATCGCATCGGCGGGAGTGCCGTTTCTGCCGATGATGCTGAGCGCATCGGTCGCGTAGCGCGTGTTTGAGGGCGAGACGAGAGAGAAGTATACGCAGCGTCTGCTTTTGCCGAGCATACGCTTTGAAAAAACAAGAACGCCGTCTTCTTCCGCTGCATCAACGGATAGCTTTACGAATGCCGGATGCGAAACATCATCGCGCAGCGTCGCAAGGCAGATTTCGGCAAAAGCACCTATCTCTACCTCCTTCGATTCGGAAGATGTGTTCACGAGCGTAAGCCGTCGAAGCTCACCGTTGATGCCGGGTGTTACGCATATTTCGAGCTTTGCGTCGATGTCGCCGCATGCTTGCTCAAACGTGGCCTTATGAAGCTCGAACACCGCGGTGTAGCGCTCATCCACGCTGTGGGCGCGTCCTATGGTGTATACGCGCTGCCCGTCGCGCACGCAGATGTGTATTCCGCTCTGAGTGCGTAAATCAGAACGCCAGCGGTTTACCATGATATCGCCGCATTTGCTGAAGCCTATGCCCTTGTTGGAAACAAGGACGGTATATTCGCCGTTAGAGAGAAGCTGTGTGTAAAGACGGGGCTCGTCGGTGAAAATGCGCGGCTTTTGCTGCATACGCGGCTTGATGTCTGCACGTTCCTTGAATATCGCCCCGCTGTATGTTTTGAGCACTATCGAAAGCTGAGGCCGCTTTTCCTCAAGCAGAAGCTCTGAGGCGCGCATACACGGTATCGCCATAAAGCGCCTGACAAGTATGTCGTCGTTAAGGGCGTTATTTATGGCGCACATGCTCATGCCTTGATGGTGGGCCATATAGCTTTTTACAATTTCGAAACCTTTTTCTGTCCTTATATGCGACGGCGTATAGTCGACAGATTCATAAAGGCCGTATTCGCCGAGCGCACCTGCTTTTATAAGCTCGGCGACGTTTTTTAGTGCTTCATGCGGTTGCTGTGACAGCGCAAGAACTGTCGCGTAGGGCGCAACAACACATTCGTATTCCTTTACGGGTGCGAGTCCGAGACATGGGACGCCGAAGGCCTTATATTGGTAGAGCATATTCTTGTCGAACGCATAGTATCCGGATTCGGATATGCCCCATGGGCGTTTGCCGTGCATAAAACGTTTTTGCGTCGTAACGGCGGCCCGGCACGACTGTCCAAGGAGCGTGCCGCGAAGCGAACCTGTAAATATGCATGGCATAAGGTATTCAAACATTGTGCCGCTCCAAGACATGAGACTCCTTCCGCCGTCGGTGTCAGAAACGAGCCGCCCGAGCCTGAACCAGTGCTTGACAGGTATCTGGCCGAGCGATATGGCGGTGAAGCTTGTAAGACGCGCCTCCGACGCGAGCATATCGTACCATGACGATGAAAGCTTGCCTGTGCCAAGGTCGTAGCCTATATGGAACTGAGCGCGTTTTTGGTCATAGAGTACGGTAAAATCAGTGCCGTGCGCTATTGCATCGCAGCGCCTTGCGAGCGCGCCTGCCGTGTCGCCGCCTATTTCGCGCAAAGCGCCCGCCGCAAGCATGAGCGAGGCCGCAAGGTTGCCGCTGTCCACTGCCGAAACATATTTCCTGCCGACAGGCTTGAGAGTTCTTACGTCGTACCAGTTGTAAAGATGGCCGTGCCATTTATCTACGTTTTCAATGCTTTTAAGTACGTGATCCATGTGTGCCAAAAGTCGTTCGGTGGTTATGAACGAAAGGTCGTGTGCGCTTATAAAGCTGAGTATGCTCATGCCGATATTGGTTGGCGAGGTCGTATAGGTGCAGCCCTTGTACGGTTCGGTCTGGTAGTTGTCGGGAGGCAGAAAAGAGTTTTTTGCGACGCACAGTTCGTCAAAAAAACGCCATGTGCATCTTGCGAGCTTTATAAGCTCCGCAGATTCGTCATCGGTGAGTTTGTCACGCTCGTACTTCTTGTCGAGACTGTATGCGGCGAAGGGGGCGCATAGCCACGATATGCCGACAAGAAAGCCTACGGGCGAGGCGTCTGTGAATACGCTGAGCACGATGCAGCCCGCCCCGAGCAGAAGACATGACGACATTTTCAGAGCGTAACTCAGCAGCGAGCCGCTTTTGCCGCGCTCGATGGCTGAGGCTGTCTGCCATTCAAGCATTTTTTTATGTGAGATAAGTTGCCTGTACACGCTGCGAACTATGGCGTCGAGCGTTATATAGGCTATATACGGCAAAATGAGCACATTATACAGCGGCAAGCGCCATGCGCCGAGTTTTTCAAGAAGCATACCCTTTAAGTCGCGTTCTCCTCTGTGTGCGATTATGCTCTCAAGCATGGAGCAAACGTCCGCGACGATGTCGAAAAGCAGCGCGAGAATGCTCAAAAATATGACATATCCGCTGCAAAAAACGATGCCGAGTACGAGGGAGGCAAGAACGGCAGGGGAGAAGAGACTACGCAGAATGTTGTCTGCAATTTTGCTCTTTGAAAGCCTGCTTAACGGGTTTTTTATGTTTGTGTCCGACGCATCCTTTATAAAGCGCCGAATGTACGGCAAAAGCTGCCAGTCGCCGCGTATCCAGCGATGGCGTCGCTTTTGATAAGATATGAGCGTAGACGGCTCCGAATCATACAGTGCGACGTCGTTCAAGAGCCCCGCGCGTGCGAAGCAGCCCTCAAGAAGGTCGTGACTCAAAACGCTGTTGTCCGATATCCTGTAGTCAAGCGCCGCCTTAAATGCGTGTACGTCGAATATTCCCTTACCGCCGAATATCCCTTCGCCAAACGTATCCTGGTGAAAATCCGAAACGGCGCTGCTGTAGGCGCACACGCCGCAATTATACGAAACTATGCGTGAAAACGGCGTTTTCTCCGCGCCGGACACGGTCGTTTCCATACGCGGCACAATCATCCCGTAGCCGTCGATGACGAGCCCTATGCTGTCGGCGGCGGGCTTGTTGAGCGGATGCATCATTGCGCCGACGAGCTTTGAAAGCGTTTCGCGCGGCATGACGGTATCAGCGTCTAAAGTTACGCAGTATTTGATGCCGTCCGGAAGCCCGGATGGCGCACAAAGCTCAAAGCTTCCCATGTCCCCGTCCTCAATGAGGCGAACGAGCTCTATTATTGCTCCGCGTTTGCGCTCATAGCCCATCCAAACCGAGTCATGCCTGTTCCACTGCCTTGCGCGGTGGAGATAAAAAAAGCGCGGTGTATCAAAGCCGTATTTGGCATTTAGGTCAGCAATCATTACCGATGCGGATTTGAGGACTTTATCTTCTTCGTCCGTCTTTTGTTCACTTGAATCCGGAAAATCACCAAGCACGGCAAAGCAGCATTCGTCGAGGGGATTCGATAAATAATGCGTTTCGATCCGCTCTATGCTTTTTTCGACGGCTTCGGACGACGTTATAAGAACGGGCACGATGACAAGCGTTCGGTTTTCGGCGCCGACGCTTTTGCCCACCGCTATGCGGGGTATGCTGCGCGGCTTGGTGAAGCGCGTCGATAGCCTTATATAAACCATGTCAGCTATGAAGAGCGACGGTATTATGCACAGCAGAAACGACGTGAGGCCGTACATAAGCGACGGTACGATGAAAATAAGCGCAATAAGGCATTTTATGACGAACATCCGCGCGACTTTTTCATCAGTGCTTACTGTCCTGCGCTCGTCATCAGGACGGATGCGCGAATATAATTTTTCAACTCCCTTGTCTATGAGGTAGTAGCCGACATGGCCATGGCTGCCTTCGCCGCCTTCGCAAAGCTCGACGGCTCTCTTGGCTACGGCTGTTTCTGCGACGCCCAACTCGTCGGCAATGCGTGAAACGACGCCCCTGTAGTATGCACGCCCCGAAGCGTCCATTCGGTTGTATATCGCATCTGCGCGCAATATGCCTTCCACAGAACTCAGTGATTCAAAAACCTCGTCAAAATCCATGCTTTCTATGGCGCACAGACTTCGAATTATGTTTGAAAGCAAGAGCCTCTGCTTCGTGCGGCAGGATCTTTCGGAGCTTATTATGTCTTCGGTGTTGAAATCATCTCGTTTCAAGCAGTCCTCGAGTATTTCGACAGCCTTATAGTTGTCGTTTTCCGAAAGACGCGTATAAAGCCGCTCTACGAACGTGCGGTTGCGGCGCGGCGCTGCTTTTGAGATAACTGCGGATATTTTTTTGCGCCCCGCGTCTGCATCGGCGTTTATAATCTCGGCTGCGGCATCGGCGGATTCGCTTTGGCGTATCCATGACAGGCAATCGTCGGCCGTTTGCGCCGCAAGCTTTATCAATGCGAGCGTCAGCATGGTGGAAAGCGAGTACACCTCTTCAGTGTTCAGCGGACTTGCGGCCTGGAAAGCGTTTACATAGAGCTTGAGCGTGTCCTCGTCAACAATGCCGTCCCTGTGGCCGACTATTTCGGCGGCAATCATATATGCGCGCGGCAGTCCTGTGCGCTCGCCCTCGGCGCAGACGGGCAGACGCTTCGAGAGAAGTATTTTTTGTGAATCCTCGAGCGATGCCATTGCTTTTTCGATTACATAAAAATTATCCGCGAGCATTTCCGCGCACGGCGTGACCTCACTGCCGCGAGATGAGAGCTCGGTTATGGCTTTATAGGCGGTTACGAGCGTTTTGTAATCGCCGCCCATGCTTGGGAAGAAGCGCTCGTCGCTGCGTTTTCGTTTTCTTATTCCCGTCTGTGACATGCTGAAAGCGTATCTTTCAAGCTCGTCGGGCTCAAGATATACGCCGTTTAATCCAAAGTATGTTTTTTGCATTATGCCTCCATAGTAAGCGCATTTTACCGTCTTGCATTGACGATTTCGATAAGCTCGGCGATAAAGTCGGCGATTATCGGCAGATGACTCTGTGCGATACGCTGGAGTATGTATATCAGCAGCGCGCCGAGCAGAACGAAGCCAACGGCGTTGCCGAATCCGCGCAGTAGGCCCGCGATGAAGCTGCGCTTGAATATGCGCTTGTTGTCGCATACATAAGCGATATAGTCGCAGAAGTTTGACCTCTCGAGCTTTGAAGCAATGTCATTCAGGAGCCTGTGCATCGAACGAAGCTGCGCGTCGCGCGTATTGCCGCATTTTTGCTGTGCTTCATGACGAATAGTATTTGCTGAATTAAGCTTCATATTCCGCCAAGTGCGTGTACGCCGCTTTTATGAGCGAAGGGTTCGGTGCCTGCGCCGCCGAGCGCAAGGTCAACTATTTCGCCTATGTCTTGAACATATCTTACCAAAGGCGCTGCGTCGGGCAGGGGCTCGTCCTTGTTTTCGTAAGGTATGATTATCATATGAGCGCCCGCTGCCGCAGCGGCTTCTGCCTTTTCGCGCACTCCGCCAACGCCGCGAACATCGCCGTGCATCGTTATTTCACCCGTGAGGCATATCTTGCCGCATATACTTCTGCCCGTTACCGCGCTCAGATATGCGGCGATGAACGCTGCGCCTGCGCTCGGCCCGTCAACGAGAGTACCGCCGGGAATATTGAAGCGGATGTCATAATCCTTGAAATCTATGCCGAAGCGTCTTTTCGCCGCTGTCAAAACATTGTCCAGTGACGAAACGATGCTGCTTTTCCGCCTTATCCGACGAGAGCGCATGTCGATTTCCTCTTCTTCAATGACGCCGGTTATGTCGAGGCGGCCCGTACCGCTTGGAACGGACGTTGCGCTGCATTCTATCTCTATAACGGTTCCGCCCGCCATTCCGCTTGAAACGCCCAGCCCGAACGAGGTGCCGGGTTTTGAAGAGTCGGGCAGGCAGCCCGCAAAGCGTCTTTGATAACGGCAGGTTTTGGCTACCCATTCAATGTCGCTTTTGCGTATGCCGGCGCGGCCGTCCATGTGCGCCGCGCCGCCGGCGAGCTGTAAAATGTTTACGGCGTCACGGCCGGAGCCTGAATACGAGGCACAGCAGGAGGCGGCTTCATCTGTAATGACGCAGCCGAGACGTTCAACGGCGCCGCAAACTATTTTTTTCAGATCGTTCGGCGAAAGGCCGTTAAAGAATATTTCGACGCAGCGAGAGCGAAGCGCAGACGATATTTCTTCGGGCAAACGCGTTGTCGCGCCCACGAGTCTGAAATCGGCAGGCATACCGTTTTGGAATATGTCGTGTATGTAGGCGGGTATGCTTTGGTTGTCCCTTGAATAGTAAGCGCTTTCAAAAAATACTTTTCTGTCCTCGAGCACTTTGAGGAGCTTATTCATCTGTGTCGGATGCAGCTCGCCTATCTCGTCGAGAAAGAGTATCCCACAATGCGCGCGGCTGACGGCGCCGGGCTTGGGCTGAGGTATACCCTGTGCGCCGTATGCGCCCGCGCCTTGATATATCGGGTCATGGACGGAGCCCATGAGCGGATCGGCAATGGAGCGTTCGTCAAAACGAGTACACGTTGCGTCGACCTCTATGAACTTCGATTTTTCGTCGAAGGGCGATTCGGGGTTTTTGCGCGCTTCCTCAAGAACAAGTCGCGCCGCGCATGTTTTGCCGACGCCCGGCGGGCCGTATATCAGGACGTGCTGAGGATTCTTGCCGCAAAGCGCCGCCTTGAGCGCCCGAATACCCTCGTCCTGACCTACTATGTCGCAAAGGGAGGAGGGACGAGAAAGCTCGCAGAGCGGGACGCTCAACGAACGGGCGCGGGCCGTTCTGAGCTCCGAAAGCTCTTTTCCGTTGTCCTCCTTTTTTGCAAGAATGCGCTGCTTGGTTGATGGTGCGTTATGACGCCGACGCGATATGACGAGTATTATAAGCACGGTCAAAGCCGCCTGCGCCGCTGCCAAAATGAAGTATTTCATAAAAAACCTCCGACACATACCGTTTTTGGATAGTATGTGCCGGAGAAGGCCTTATGCTTGGGTTTTATCAATGTTATTTAGCGGATTCGCTTACATTGTTTTCCTATGCGCCAACCGAGTTGTCAGCCTTGGATTCCGCTTCTTTTTTCATGTTTTCTTTGTAGTTGTCAACGGCGGCCTTTACTGCTTCTTCGGCCAGCACGGAGCAGTGAAGCTTTACGGGCGGCAGACCTTCGAGCGCCTCGACGACGGCCGAATTTGTCAGCTTAAGGGCATCGTCAACGCTTTTGCCCTTTATAAGCTCTGTCGCCATCGACGACGTAGCTATGGCCGCGCCGCAGCCGAACGTCTTAAAACCGACGTCCTCTATGATGCCGTCGTCGTTGACCTTGATAAACATCTGCATTATATCGCCGCACTTTGCGTTGCCGACCGTGCCGACGCCGTTAGCGTCCTTGACTTCGCCCATGTTGCGGGGATGAGTGAAGTGATCCATTACTTTTTCGGTATACATAGCGTTTCCTCCTAACTATAATCAGGTAAAATCAATAAACTGTTCCTGCGGGTACGAGCGGAGACATGTCGCGGAGACGTTTTACTATCTTGGTGAGCGTCTCAAGAACATAGTCAACTTCCTCGTCCGTTGTCATATCGCTGAGCGTCAGCCTGAGAGAGCCGTGGGCTATCTCGTGGGGTATGCCCATTGCGAGAAGAACATGCGACGGGTCAAGCGAACCCGATGTGCAGGCCGAACCGCTCGAGGCGGCAATGCCGTTTATGTCAAGCATAAGAAGTATCGATTCGCCTTCGATATAACGTATGCTGAAGTTGACGTTCTGGGGAAGCCTCTGAGTAGGATGGCCGTTGAGCTTCACATACGGTATATTCTTGAGTATGCCGCTTATGAGCTTATCGCGAAGCGCTGATACGCGCGCCATGTCTGCGGACATGTTTTTATGCGCACGCTCAATTGCGGCGCCAAGCCCGACTATGCCTGCCACGTTCTCAGTGCCGGCTCTTCTCTTTCTTTCCTGTGCCCCACCGACTATGACCGGTTCAAGCACTATGCCTTTTCTGCAATAGAGAGCGCCAATGCCCTTCGGACCGTGGAATTTATGCGCCGATATGGACATAAGGTCTATATTCATGACTTTTACGTCTATAGGGACGTGGCATACGGCCTGAACCGCATCGGTGTGGAACAAAACATTTCTTTCGCGGCAGAGTGCGCCTATTTCGGCGATAGGCTCTATAGTCCCGACTTCATTGTTTGCAAACATTACGGTTACGAGTAGGGTATCATCACGCATCGCAGCCTTGACCTGCTCGACGCTTATAAGTCCATCTTCATCGACGGGCAGATATGTGACCTCGTAGCCTTCCTTTTCGAGCGCTTCGCATGTGTGGAGAACCGCGTGATGCTCTATCGCCGTCGTGATTATATGCTTGCCCTTCTTGGCGTATTTATGAGCCACGCCTTTTATGGCCATGTTATCGGATTCAGTGCCGCCCGCGGTGAAGAATATTTCATCGGGAGAGGCGTTTATGGCGGCGGCAACCTGATTGCGCGCGTGTTCCACACCCTCGCGCGCTTCGCGCCCGAAAGCGTGAACGCTCGAAGCATTGCCGTAGATGTCGGTAAGGTACGGCATCATTGCGTTGAGCACATCGGGGCTCAGCTTTGTGGTCGCCGCATTGTCCATGTAAACTTTCATTGATTTTTCACCCATTCCGTTTGAATTTTATAGTCGTCCGTCATGTCCTTGAGAGTTGTTGACGAGAGCACATCGTTTATCTTTTGCTGTAGCTTGAGCCATACGGGGCGAGCGGAGCAGCTGCAGGCGTTTTCGCAGTCAACCCGCTCTGAACTCACGCAGTCAACGAGAGTAGTGCCTTCAAGAACAGACAGTATATCGAGAACGCTTATGAGCTCGGGGGCGCGCGTCAGTGAATAGCCGCCTTGCGCTCCACGCGTTGCGGCGACAAGCCCTGCCTTTTTCAGGGAGGCCATTATCTGTTCGAGATAAGGTTCGCTTATTCCCTGAAGCTGAGCGAGCGCAGCTATGCTCACAGACGAGATGCCGTATTCCATGGCAATGTCTACCATTGCCTTTAGACCATAGCGCCCTTTTGTCGTAAGCTTCATGCCGTGTCCTCAATTCCTACCTTTTTGATAGGATTAGTCTATCATTCTTTTTTATACTTGTAAAGTAATTCCTACTAAAATACAAGGATATACTTTTTGCTTTTTGACCCAAAGTGACAAAAAACGTGCCGGGAACACGGTGCGGCGCTTTTGACAAACAATATATTTGTAATGTATAATCATAAAATAACAGACAGGAGGCGATTTTTATGGAGACAAGACCGTATGTATCATGGAAGCTTATCGGCGATTTTATGACCGATGCATTTAAGGCGGTTGGAGTGCCGGAGGAGGACGCGAAGCTTTGCGCCGATGTGCTTATGGAAAGCGACAGGCGCGGCATAGAAAGCCACGGTGTGAACCGATTCAAGCCCATATATATAGATAGGATAAATATCGGAATACAAAAGCCTGTGACGCAGATAGAGCTCATCAAGGAGACGCCGACTACGGCGGTGTTCGATGCGCATGACGGCATGGGCATGGTTGTTTCGCATCACGCCATGCAGACGGCCATAGATAAGGCTAAAAAATACGGTATGGGAATGACTGTGGTCAGAAACTCCACCCATTACGGCATCGCAGGCTATTATGCAACGATGGCGACAAAGGAGGGAATGATCGGCATAACCGGTACGAACGCGCGCCCATCGATAGCTCCCACATACGGCGTAGAGAACATGCTCGGCACAAACCCGCTTACGATAGGGCTGCCCACGGACGAGGAATTCCCGTTTGTGCTCGACTGCGCAACGTCGATAACGCAGAGAGGGAAAATAGAGTATTTTGCCAGAAACGGCAAAGACACGCCCGCCGGAATGGTCATAGGCAAAAACGGTGAGGCGCTGACTGACAGCGAACAGATACTCGTCGACCTGACTACTGGCGACGCGGCGCTTGCGCCGCTTGGCGGCATAGGGAGCGAGCTTGCGGGCTATAAGGGTTACGGCTACGCGACGGTCGTTGAGGTGCTCAGCGCGGCGCTTCAGGCGGGCAGCTACATGAAGATGCTGACAGGTATTGATAACGGCAAACGTGTGCCGTATCATCTCGGGCATTTCTTTATTGCAATCGATACGGAGGCCTTTGTCGGCAGGGAGTCGTTTAAGAAAACGTGCGGCGACATACTGCGTGCGCTTCGTGCTTCGGCAAAGGCGCCCGGACATGACAGAATTTATACGGCAGGCGAGCTTGAATATGAGAAATGGCTTGAGCGCAGGGATAAGGGCGTACCCGTGGGGGAAAGCGTACAAAAGGAGCTTATTGAGGTCCGCGATGCGCTGAAGCTTCCATATAAGTTCCCATTCGAAAATTAGGTTACTTTTTGACGCTCTTATGATATAATGACAGCGATCCCTGTGGGGTCGCTCAGCTTGTCGAAAAACCCCGGGGTTGTTAAGGGGTCGGAGCCCCTTAAGTTAATTCCGGCTTTGACGACATGTGCGTCAAAACGGATGAAAACCCATAGGTTTTCGTACTTTGCGGGTTTTGCCGCCCGGGAGCGAAAGCGAGAGGCAAAACACGAGAAAAACTCGACCAAATGGCAGTATGCCACTTGTTCGACAGTCTGAGCAATCCCTTTTGGGGTCGCTATCTTTGAAAAAACGGGGGAAATATGCGTCGATTTTGTAAGAAACTGACTATAATAGTGCTTGTTGTGATGTTGGCAGCGTGCGCTGCGATAGCTTGGGCGGATGCCGGCAGCTTTTCAGGCGATTCCGACTGGGGCGGAGGTTCCGACTGGGGCAGCTCCGATTGGGGAAGCTCGGATGACGACTATAATTGGGGCAGCGGAACGACAAGCGACTATTACAGCAATTCAAGCGGAGGCAATTCAGATGGCGGCGGTTTTGGATGGGTAATAGCGGCTATTGTCGTGGTTATCATTGCCATAGCTACGTCGAGGAGCAAAAAGAATAAATCCGCAAAAACTTCGGTTACGATACCTACCGTGAGCGCACCGCAGAATCTTAAGCCCATGAGCGAGTTTGCCGCGATAGATCCGCTCTTTAACGAAAGCGAGTTTAAGGAAAAGCTCTCGAACCTCTATGTGCGTATGCAAAACCAGTGGACTGCGAAGGATTTCGAACCAATGCGCCCCTACTTCACGGACGCCATGTATGCTCAGTTTGCGCGTCAGCTTGAGCAGATAAAGGCTGCGGGTCAAACGAATTACGTTGAGCGGATATCAGTGCTTTCCGTGGACTGCATGGGATTTGCACAGGATGAAACAAACAATTCGATAGTTGCGCGCATAACCACGAGAATAGTGGATTATACCGTGAATGACGCCAGCGGGGAAGTCGTAAGCGGCAGCAAGACAAAGGAAAAATTCCTGACGTACGACTGGACGCTGATACGCGCCAAGGATGTCATGACGCAGGAAAATGCCGACGTAGAGTCGACATCGTGCCCGCACTGCGGCGCGCCGCTGCAAATCAATCAGTCATCGCTATGTCCGTATTGCGGAAGCGTTGTGACGATAAATGCGGCGGACTGGGTGATATCTTCGATTAAAGGTATATCTCAGCGCACGGCATAAATATAAGGACGATGCGAGCGGTCGTTGCCTATGCAGCGGCCGCTTGAGACTGTCGAAAAAGTGGCTGAACGCCACTTTTTCGAGCTTTTACGGGTTTCACCTCTCGCATTCGCTCCCGGGCGGCGAAACCCGCAAAGTACGAAAACCTCCGGGTTTTCATCCGTTCTGGCGCACATGTCGTCAGAGCCGGATTGAACATAAGGGGTTGCGGCCCCTTACCAACCCCGTGGTTTATCGACAGGCTGGAGCGGTCGTTGCCTATGCAGCGGCCGCTTGGCTTATCAAAAATCAATGCGGGACGCTTTGATTGCGTCCCGCACAGCATATAACAAGCCCGCTATCCGATGGGCACATTCCGATATTCGGATTACTTCAGCCTAATGCCGTATATCTTTGAAGCGCGCGTGCCTATAACGATCATGTTGTTGAATGCAGCGGGTGAAGCTTCAAAATTGCCTTCGAGCTGCAGCGAATCGAGCAGTATTCCGTTGCGAGCGTCAATAAGGTACATTTTTCCGCTCGAATCAAATGTGACGACATAGCCGTCCCCGCTGTCATCATAGAGAACTATCGGGGACGAGTAGCTGTATCTGTCAAGGTTAAACACCCACTTCTTTTCGGCGGTGGTCTTATCGTAAGCGACGAGCGTTCCGCGCGTAGCAGTATCCACCGTCATTGCGTACGAAACGAATATAAGGTCTGAAACGTTGTTTTTGCCGAGCGCGGATGTCGTTTGGACGCCGCCCGAAACGTTATCGCGCGTGCATCGATAACCTTCATCCTTCCAGATGATTTCGCCCGTGAGCGCGTTTATCTTCCAGAAGGGCATATTGGCGATGTTGTTGCCATCCACCGTCCAGTGCGCCGATGTACCTATGTATATGTAGCACTCTCCCTTGTCCTCGTTGATTTCGAAAATCGGCGTGTTGTTCGTGTCGTCAAGCACATCCTGCATCCATATGGTCTCCATCGTATGCATGTCGATGCAGAAGAGATTGCCTGCGTTATCGGCGACATACATATAGTGCCTCCACATGACGGGGCTTGACTCGAAGCCGAGCCAATAGGATGAGCTTCCGCCGCTGCGAGTCCTTTCGGTGGTATAGCGCCATTTTAGAATATTGCTCGGATTTATGGATATGGCGCCCGCCTGCTTGTCGTAAACAGTGTTGAGCTTGAATCTGTATATAATTCCGGATTCTGAGGCGTAGGTGACGCTGTCGCTTTCGGCGTGAACGAGCGTGGCGCCGTCGTATGCCTTAAAGCCCCTGAGCGCGTACGAGTCTCCTGCGCCGTAGCTATAGAGCACGGAGCCGTCGATAAGGCTGAATATGAGGTTAGGTGCGGCGCCGTTAGGACCCGAGTCGCCCGCGCCGACGTAGAGGAGCGGATATCCGCGCGGATCTATAGCGCCCGAGCCTTTGAACGCCCACTTACCGTTTATATGATCGCGTGTAAAGCTTCCGTCGTCAAGATCGAGAAAGTAGATGTAGCTGTTTTCGGTGGCGTAGATTATCTCTGTCAGCCCTTCTTTGCTCTTCTTTTCGGGGAATATGTTCATAATGTTGACGGTGTCTTTATCCCATTGCGCAATCAGCGGCTGGCCTGTCCATCCGCAGCCGAACCAAGCGCCGCTTGCGCTGCCTTTGGCGATGCTTCCCGGTATATCTTTTGTCCATACAAGCTCGAGCTTTTTTTCGGCAACGACCCCCGCCGTGCCGTATGCCGCATCGTCCCTGAAGTTGTTGCCTCTGAACGTAGTGACGCCTTTTACGGAGCTTGCGTATTCAGAAGCGTCACCGAAGACCGTATCGAAAGGCGAACGGTAGCTTTCGATATCGTTGCCGTCAAGATTCATGTCGAACCTGAGTCCCATTATGCTCGGTCGTGTCGATTCCGCGCCCGTGGGATCGCTTATCGGTATAGGCGTTGGGGTAGGCGCAGCGGATGGTTCCGTTGTATTGAGACTGCCGGTCCCGTCCGGAGTGGCGGTGTTTTGAACTATGTCTATGTGATGCGGCGAACTGCCGTCGCCCAAAAGCTTTACGGCGACGACTATTAAGACTGCAACAGCTATGATAGCAGCCAAGAACACGAAAAAACGAGGCTGTATCCTGCGCTGTCTCTTCTTTGAAGTATAATTCATTTCGGAACCCCTTAACTATTGATAAAAATCATATGCCATTATACCCGATTCCTTTGTTTTGCTCAAGTAACTTTAAGCCTTATGTCTGCGTTTTTACAGAAAGCGACATGTTAACTGCAAAATACTATAATCAAATAAAAAATATAATTGTTTTTTATAAAAACGCTTTACAAATATTAAAGCATGTTGTAAAATTCAAATGTCAATTGTTGGAGGCCGATGTTATTTTTTATCGACCGGATATAACTGAACGATGACGTGTGTTTTCGGGCGATCTCAGTAAGTTAGGGTATAATTTGGCAATCCCTTTCAGTGAGCGTATTGTGCGTATTCTATCGAGCCGGATTCAACCGTATCGTCCTTGTTAGCGCGATACTTGTTTTGTTTTTATTGGTGTCGCACATGGAAAAAAGGGGGTGTGTGTCTTCTATAAGTGAGTTTTAGACGCGAAAGCGGAAAAGTTGTTGTTAAAAGAAAACTAAAGAGTTTACAGAAAACAGGAGGCTAAAAATGAAACTTTTTAAGAAAATTGCTGCTATGACGGTTATGGCTGTGTGCGTTGCTTTTTGCTGTGTGTTTACAATGGCTAAGAGTACGTCGAATCCCACGAGGTGCTATCATTCGCTATATGTTACCGAAGAGAGGATAACATATAGGAACATATCGCCGGATGAATGCGAGAAAACCGTCTATCAGAAAGGTTATTGCTTTAACTGCGACCGAGATGAAGAGAGAACGACCACAACCATTCAATCACACGATATCAAATTGTCGCGTGCAGATTGCGACGGATCAGAGCAGCATTGGTACTATGCGTGTGATAATTGCTTTTGGCTTAAAGAAATTAAGAAGGTTGCATGCCCCAATGGCCCGCACAGCCCCGGCGTATGCACAATGCTCCCGGTCAGCTATGATCACGATGTTGAAAAATAATGTAATGGCAAACTCATAAATATTGCAGGCAAAGGTCGGCGCTTGGAAATCGTTCGAATCGAACGCATCGAGCGGCCGATCTTTTGCCGCGCATATTTTTGCCGGCAAGGGGCAGGTTTGCTGCATATATCAGGTGCGCACAAGCTAAGATAATATTGATTTTAAGATTACCATGTTATAATATATGGTAAATGACAGCAAAGGATGGGCAAGAATGGATAGTCTGCGAGCCGAAAAATACAAACGCTTCCTTCTGGGGTTTGCGTTTGTCGGAGCTGTAGTTGCAATACTTTTCGCTACCGCGCGGTATCTTTTCCCTGTGCTTTTGCCGTTCATAATCGCTTTTATATTCGCGTCGATATTGAAGCCTATCATAATGTTCCTCAACGGAAAACTGAGGTTTAACAGACGGGTAGCGGCAGTGCTTGTCGTCGCGCTTTTTTATATTATCGTTTTTGCCGTGATTTCGTTTGCTGGCGTTAAGATATTCATTGCCATAAAGGGCTTTGTGGTAAAAATGCCGGAGATTTATCAGGATAGCATATCGCCGTTCCTGACGCGTGTATTCGAAGTCGTTGACAGATTTTTTATGGAGGCGAATCCGGATGGAGTAGGCGCAATGGATGAACTGGCGTCCGGTATAACCGGTTCGCTCGGCGCGCTTGTTTCCGATATGTCAAAGACGCTCCTGAATTATATAACCGCGCTCGCGGCGAGCATACCCGAACTCCTTCTCAAGCTCCTTATTCTTGTTATATCGACGTTTTATATGGCGCTTGACTATAGGGCGATATCGAATTTCATCATGCGCCAATTCTCCGATAAGACGCGCGTTCTTATAACGGATATACGGATGACGCTGTCAAAGACGGTTGGAAAGTATATCAGATCGTATGCGCTTATACTCTTTATAACATTTGTTGAGCTGTCGATAGGCCTGCTTATCGTTGGCATAGATAACGCGGTGCTTGTCGCGGCGGGTATAGCGATAGTAGACATATTCCCGGTGGTAGGCAGCGGCACAATACTCATACCATGGACGATAATCTGCCTTGCTACGGGTAAGATCGGGCGCGGCATAGGGCTCGGCGTGGTGTACATAATAGTAACGGTAATAAGAAACATAATCGAACCGAGGATAGTAGGCCAGAATATAGGCGTACATCCGCTGGTTATGCTGATATGCATAATACTCGGCATATATCTGTTTGGCGGCATGGGGCTGTTTATTATGCCGCTTGGCGCAGCAATAATTAAAAGCCTCAACGACAGGGGAAAGATACATCTTTATAAATAAACCTTGCATTTAGTTTCTTGACGCTTATAATTATATATGCGAAGAATTCAAGGGGAAACGGTATGTATATCGTGGTCGGGCTCGGCAATCCGGGCAGAGAGTATGCCAAAACAAGGCACAACATAGGCTTTATGGCCATTGATAAGCTTGTTGACAAGTATGGGGCGCCAAACGTTAAAAAGGCGCATAGAGCAATTGTCGGCGAGACACGCATAGCGGGCGAAAGGGTTGTGCTTGCGAAGCCGCAGACTTTCATGAACCTTTCGGGCCAAAGCGTGGTGGAGCTTATGAACTGGTACAAGGCGGAGCACAGCGAGCTTGTCGTAATATGCGACGACATAGATCTGCCTATAGGCAGCATAAGAATACGAGAGCACGGGAGCGCGGGTACGCATAACGGAATGAGAAACATAATCTATCTTTTGGGTTATGACGATTTTACGCGCATACGCGTCGGGATAGGGGCTGCCGGCGGAGAAGGGAACCTGATATCGCATGTCCTGGGGACGCCGAGCGACGACGATATTAAACTCCTTGACGCGGCGCTCGACGATGTTGTCGGAAGCGTAGAGCTGATATGCCGTGGCGACGTATCGAAGGCGCAGGCGCTCTACAATAAAAAAGGCAGGACGCTCAAAAGGGAACGTGAGCGCGCAAAAGAAGCGGCCGAAGAGATGCGGACGGAGGAATAGATGACGCATCCCATATTAAAAGCACTGCACGGAAGCGAAGAATACCGCCGTTTGTCGGAAACGTTGAGGCAAAACGGCGGTTCTTTAAGCATATACGGACTACTTGACGCACACAAGACGCATATGTCGGCTGCGCTGATGAGCGACCTTGAGCGTCAGCTCATATATATTGCGCCGAGTGAAGCGTCGGCGCTGCGGGCGTATGACGAAATATCAAAATACATAGAGAAAACATATCTTTTCCCGGCGCGAGACATATCGCTTACAGCGAAAACATATGCCTCGTCGGGCGGCATACAGCAAAGACGCATAGAGGCGCTTTGTGCGCTTCTCGGCGGCGAAAGCTGTGCTGTAGTCGCTTCCGCAGAGGCACTGATACAAAGACTGACGCCGCCGGATGTCATAAATTCGCATAGGATGAGCTTTGTGACGGGCGATGAATATGACCCGAACGAGCTTATGGAGCGACTGATGTACGCGGGCTATGAGCGTACGGATATGTGCGAAAGCAAGGGACAGGCGGCGGTGCGCGGCGGATATGTCGACGTTTTTCCGCCGACTTGCGCTTATCCTGTCAGAATAGAATTCTTTGACAATGAAATAGATACGATGCGCGAGTTTGATCCGCTGACGCAGCGCTCGATACGGAACGTAAACCGTGTCGATATAACGCCGTCGACGGAAACGCCGTACGATATGCTGACGCTTAAGCGCGCAGCGGCACAGCTTAAAGGAGCAGACGCACTTTCAGAAGAACGAGAGCTTCTCGAAAACGGCGTGATGCCTCAAAATTCGCTTAATCTCCTGCCGTTTCTGTACGACGAGCCGTATCTTTTAACGGACTATGCGCAAGACGGCGCACTTGTGGTGATAGACGAACCTCCGCGCGTAGAGGAAAGCATGTCGGTCGCACAGATGATGTTCGCTGAGAACGCAGGTGCGCTTATGAGCTCCGGGCAGGTTCACTCGAAGCAGACTGAGCTCGTGATGCATCACCAGCACGTTATTGCGGCGCTTGATACGCAAAGAACGGCGATGATGTTTTCGCTAACGCGCTCATATAACACGATTAAGCCAAAATCGCTGTTCAACTTTACCGTTCGTTCCGTACCGAAGTATTCAAGCGGCGATGAGGCGCTCAGGGATGACATACTCCATTGGCGAAAAAACAACGAGAGCGTGCTGATATATGCGGGCGCACAGTCGCGGCGCGTGGCCGAAAGGCTTGCGGATATCGGAATCGATGCGGCGGAAACGGATGACCTGACACGCGACGTCGTGCAGGGCGAGCTGCTCATCGTAGGCAAGTCGCTCGCGCGCGGGTTTGAATATCCCGAGATAAAACTTGTGCTTCTCACCGAGGAGGAGCTTTACGGCACATCTTCATACAGGACGACGCCTGCGAAGAAAAAACGCAAGCAGCTCGCTTTTACTGAGCTTGCCGTCGGAGACCTCGTGGTTCACGAGGTACACGGAATAGGCAAATTCACCGGTGTTGAAAAGATGGAGGTTTCGGGCAAAACACGGGACTACCTGAAGATACAATATGCGGCGGGCGATGCGCTGTATATACCTACGGATCAGCTCGACCGAGTGCAGAAATACATAGGTGCGGACGATGAGGCGCCCAAGCTGTCGCGGCTCGGTTCGCAGGAATGGCAGCGGACGGTTGCGAAAACGCGAGAGAGCGTAAAGAAGCTTGCGTTCGACCTGTTAAAGCTCTATGGAGAGCGAGCGTCGAAAAAGGGACATTGTTTTGCGCCCGACACGCCGTGGCAGGTTATGATGGAGGAAAGTTTTCCGTACGAGGAGACGCCCGACCAGCTAACATGTATACAGGAGATAAAGGCTGATATGGAAAGCCCGAAGGTCATGGACAGACTTTTGTGCGGCGACGTGGGCTACGGCAAGACGGAGGTGGCGCTGAGGGCGGCATTCAAGGCCGTAATGGACTCGATGCAGGTGATTTTTCTCGTACCGACCACAATACTTGCTCAGCAGCATTACAACACGGCAGTGTCGCGTTTCGCGGGCTTCCCCGTGACGGTCCGGCTTTTGTCGCGCTTTAAGACGGAAAAAGAGGTAAAGCTCATTAAAGAGGAGCTTGCTTCGGGAAAAGCCGATATGGTTGTGGGGACACATATGCTTTTGAGCGACGGCATTAAGTATAAAAATGCCGGTCTGCTTATAATCGATGAAGAACAGAGATTTGGTGTCGGTCATAAGGAACAGATTAAGAACCTGAAGAGCAATCTCGACGTGCTGACGCTCACCGCAACGCCGATACCGCGCACGCTCCATATGTCGATGACGGGCATACGCGATATGTCGGTTATAGAAACCCCACCTGAGCAGCGATACCCCGTGCAGACATATGTGATGGAGTATCAGCCGAACGTGGTCAGAGAAGCGATACTTAAGGAAACGGGCCGCGGTGGACAGGTGTATTTTGTCTATAACCAGGTTAAGAATATGGACAGCTTCGCCGAGCGGTTAAGCCGACTCATACCCGAGGTGCGCATAACGTACGCTCACGGCCAGATGAGCGAGAGAATGCTTGAGAAAACGATGCTTGCGTTCATGAACCGCGAATATGACGTGCTTTTGTGCAGCACTATAATCGAAAGCGGGCTCGATATAACAAACGTGAATACCATAATCGTCTATGATGCCGATAAACTCGGCCTTGCGCAGCTATATCAGCTTAGGGGCAGAGTCGGGCGCGGCTCGCGGCTTGCGTACGCTTATCTTATGTTCGGCAAGTCAAAGGTGCTGAGCGAAGTGGCCGAAAAACGGCTGAGCGCGATAAGAGAGTTTACACAGTTTGGCTCAGGCTTCAAGATAGCCATGCGAGACCTTGAGATACGCGGCGCGGGAAACATACTTGGGCCGGAACAGCATGGATTTATGGCGGCGGTAGGGTACGACCTTTACTGTAAGCTTGTCGACAGGGCAATGCGGGAAGCAAAGGGCGAGCAGATACCCGCAACGTTCGAAGCGTCGGTGACTATTCCTGTCGATGCGAATATACCGGAGACATATATAAGCAGCGAGCGCGAGCGGCTTGCAATGTACAGGCATATTGCCCTGATAGCCGACAGGGACGATATGAACGACGTGCAGGATGAACTCATTGACCGCTATGGCGACATCCCGCAGGAGGTGCAGAACCTGCTTGACATATCGCTCATAAAGGCGCGCGCTTCGAAGGCGTTTATAGAAAAGCTGACAGTAGCTCCGGGCGAGGTTAAATTCGTGTTCGCAGACGGCGCACCCGTTGATTCGCTGAAGCTAATTGAGCTTTCAAAGCGCATTAAAGGCGCCAGAATAGAGAGCGCCGGGGGAACTACGCTCACGATTCGGCAGAAAAAGGTCTCCGCCGAGGCAATCAAGCGCTCTCTTTTACAAATTGTTCATGCACTCGAAGATTGCATACTGAAATAAACATGGTATAATTATGCGATGACAATGCTAAATACGAAAGGGAATACAATGAAAAAACTTGTAAGCATTCTTCTTAGCGCTGTTTTTGCGCTTTCCTGTGCGCTCATGCTTGTTTCGTGCAGCACTGAGCCGAAGGATGATATCGATCTCACAAAAGTAATAGCATCGGTAGGCGACAGAAAAATAACGCTCGGCGAATACAAGACGATGTTCGATATGTATATCAAAATGTGGGCGTCATACGGCTATGACCCTACGAGCGACGAGGAGAGTCTGAACGAATTCAGAAATATGATAATGGATCTGCTTGTGTCAAACATGGTTGTTCTTTATCATGGCGAAAAGGACGGCCTTTTCGAGCTTAACGATGAACAGCAGGCCGAACTCGATGCAATGATAAAGGAAGAAATCGACGGACTGCATGAGTATTATCAGGACATAGTTTCGAATGAGGAGAACGTCGAGGATACGAACAAAAGAATCGAGGAGCTTATACTCGAGGAGGCCGCCTATTACGGGCTTACCGACATAAAGACGGTAGAAGAGTATGAGGAGTATCTTAAGACGAGCATACGCGAGTCGTACTGCAACGACATCGTAAAGGCCGAAGCAACAAAAGATATCACGGCGAGCGACGATGAAGTCAGGGCGTGGTTTGACGACGGCGTTAAGGAGCTCAAGGAAAAATATAATGATGATCCCGGTTCGTATAAAGATGACAAGGAGTATTACGAGATGTACGGCGGCGATCCGGTTGTATACACCCCCGAAGGATACTTCAGGATGATGCATATACTCATAGCGCCCGAAGGCACGATAAGCGAAGAATATACGGCGCTTAAGGGTCAACTCGACGCGCTTATCACTGAGTATGGCAAGCTTGCTTTTGAGGATGCGCGTTCGGACGAGCCGAAGAACACTGAGCGCCTTGCCGAGATAATTGCGGAATACAACGAGAAGGAAGTCAAGGCGAACGAGCTGAGCGAGGAGTTCAACAAGGAAGCCAAAGAGAAGATAGAGCTTGCATATAAAGAGCTCCAAGAGGGCAAAGCGTTCTCGGAGGTAATGAAAGAATACACTGAAGATGAGGATTTCATCAGCTTCGCCGACTACATGGAGAAGGGAATGCTCATAAGCAGGAACGAAAGCTATGTTGATTGGTCCGACAAGGTAAAAGAAGAGTTCTTTAAGCTTAAACAGGGCGAGTACTCCGAAGTGTTCTTCGATACGGACGGATACCATATCGTTTACTTTGTGTCCGTTGAAGAACCCGGCGAAGCGGATTTTGATAAATATAAGGATGTTATAGCCGAAAACATCAAAGAGAGCAACGCTGACGAGGAGTGGGAAAAGATCAAGAAAGAATGGTGCAGCGCCGAAGAGGTCATGATAGATTATGAGGCCATAAAGGCGATAAATAAGAGCGACGCCGCTGCGGCGTAAGCGGAGGGAAAATGCGTCTCGATAAGTATCTCAAAGTTTCGCGCATAATCAAGCGCCGCACTGTTGCAAACGACGCATGTGATTTGGGCCGCGTTATGATTAACGGCAAAACCGCAAAGCCGTCGAGCGAAGTCAAGATCGGCGATGTGCTCGACATACGACTGGGCTCGGGAACAATATGCGTTAAGGTGCTGAGTATACAGGAGCACGCACTTAAAAGCGATGCTAACCTCATGTACGAATTGATACAAAAATGATTCACGGAAAATATATATCCGCGATAGTGCTGGCGGCGGGCGCTTCGATGCGCATGGGGACGGATAAAACATCCATGTGCTTTTCGGGCGAAACGCCGCTTTCGCTGTGCGTAAAAGCGTTTGCCGAAGCCGGGGCAGACGATATCATAATAACTGTCTCACCAAATTCGCGGGAGCAGGCGGAGGCGCTTGCGCCGTGTGTTCAAACGCACGTCATAATCGCTGACGGCGGCGAAACGCGTCAGGAGTCCGTATACAGCGCATTGACAGCTTTGCCTGAACGCACGGAAATCGTGGCTGTTCATGACTGCGCACGATGCCTTGTGACTCAGGAAATAATAATGCGCACCGTTATGAGCGCCATTGAAACCGGGAGCGGCATAGCCGCATGCGGATGCCGCGACACGGTGTTTGACGCGGATACGCTTGAACCTATTGACAGATCAAAGCTTATTTTGACACAGACGCCTCAATGTTTCGAGCGCGAGCTTATAGTCAGTGCATATGAAGCCGCAATGCGTGACGGAATAAGTGCCACGGATGATTGCACGCTTATAAAGCGGGCGGGGATCGAACCGAATTTTGTTGACTGTGGAATAATCAACCAAAAGCTTACGTTCGGGAGCGATAAAGAAGTGTTTGACGCAGTTATAGCTTCGCGCACGGCAAAACGCGAAACGCCGCGAACAGGCCTTGGCGAGGATACGCATAAGCTTGTTGAGGGTAGACGGCTTGTGCTCGGAGGCGTGGAAATTCCGTTCGAACTCGGTTTGCTCGGGCATTCGGACGCCGACGTGCTTATACACGCGATTATAGACGCGCTTCTTGGAGCGGCCGCATTGGGCGACATAGGGAGGCACTTCCCGGACAGCGATGAACAATACAAGGACATAAGTTCGATTGCTTTGCTCTCAAGCGTACGCGGATTGCTTTCAAAAGCGGGCTGCAGGCTTAACAACATCGACGCCGTGGTCGTTGCACAGAGACCGCGCCTTGCGCCATACATAGACGAGATGCGTTCCGTCGTTGCGCAGACGCTTTGTGTGCCTATCGACGCCGTCAGCATCAAGGCGACGACTCCTGAACGCATGAACGACGAGGGTCGATTGCTCTGCATTACGGCGCGGTGCGTGGCGTCGCTGGTGAAGGAGTAGGAGAATTTAATTATTGCTACACTCAGGCGGCGCGTAAGTGCCGCCTGAGTGTATAGCCATGCCGTATTGTGCGAGATCTGCTTTGCTGCTCATGACGAGATTTAATTATAAGAAAACCTGCAATATTATAAACCGAAAACTGTGCCATGATGTTAATTCTCATATCGAGGCCTGAGATTTCTGAGGCTTTATGTTCCGTCTGTAAAGTGGGTTTGCATGTGCCATTCCGACTATTAACAGAATTTCTGATGCCTGATAGCATCTAATCGTTTTTTGATGCTTCCTGAAGGAGGTGGTTCTGTTTTATTCTTAAAAATGAAGACATTGAGCTTATGTTCCGTTAATTAAGAAACATAAGCGCAAAGCAGAGAAAGGTGGTATACTTCAAAAGAATCTATCCATAATAGGGATGCTATGAATAGACTGGGCTACATACTCAAATCTGCCCGTGAGGATAATGATCTGACGCAGATACAGGTTATGAGGCTCACGGGTATAAACAACAAGACTTTGTCAGGGTATGAGAATAGCCTGGCAGAGCCTGATATCGACACGCTCGTAACTCTCTTTAAGCTATATGGGCTGTCGTTTGATAAAGCGTTCAGCATAGATACGGATAGCGCAAAAGCTCCGCCCGACCCTCTTAAAAAGCGATGGGACGATGCGTTTGAAGCGATACCGTTTGAGAAGCGCTCCGACACTCTGAACATTGTGGAGACAATGATAAAACTTATGGAAACGGTAGCATGAGGCGCACGGGAGATGCATATGCGTTTGGACGTCTCAAAAGTGGCTTGAAGCCGCTTTTTTGATGCTTATTACAGGTAGCTGCGAGACTACGAAAATCCCGTAAACGAAAAAAGACCGTTTAAGCGGTCTTGCATTTTCGTATATCACAAGCAGGGTGAATTATTTTGCCGCGAGCTTGACAGCCAACTGAGCCTTCTTGTGGTTTCCGGCGTTTCTATGGAGCACGCCCTTTGTGACAGCCTTATCAACTGTGCTGACAGCGTTGACATACGTCGCGTTGATAGCCTCTGCATCGCCTGAAGCCAAAGCGCTGTCAAACCTCTTTATAGCGGTCTTAACGCCGGACATAATCATGCGGTTGCGAAGGTTTTTCTTTTCGGTAACGCCAATGCGCTTGATAGCGGATTTATGGTTAGCCAAGTAGTTCACCCCCCGTAAAAATTTTCTTATGTATGCGCTGAAAAGGCACATACCCGAACATGCGACATTATAACACGCACTTACGCTTGATGCAAGCAAATTTCTTGCAATTTTAGTAAATTAGATGATATATTGCCGCGAAACGCCCGAGTGCATGATAAAAACGGCCTGTGAAGGATAAACTATCAGCAAAAAACGGAGGAAGCATCGGCATGGGTAGAAGCATTTATACGGATCTTGCGCTTGAGTCGCGCGAGATGAACCCGCGTATTGACGGCGTTGAAGAAATAAACGAAAGGGATGGGGAGATTTCAATAACACGCATAAAAATAACGGCTGATGAAGCGGCTAAAAAACTTGATAAGCAAAAGGGGAACTACATAACGCTCGATGCGCCCGAGCTTGTGAACAGGCCGCTTGACCTGTTTGAGGCGATGAGCAAGTGCCTTTGCAAGGAGATAAAGCTGATGATTCCCAAGCTTGGAGAGAATGCCTCAATAATGATAGCGGGGCTTGGAAATCGAATGATTACGCCGGATTCGCTTGGTCCGCGTGTTGCCGAGCAGGTCTATGTAACGCGTCACATAACGGAGTATATGCCCGATGCAATGGATCACCCGCTTCGTTCGGTATGTTCCGTTGCGCCGGGGGTTCTTGGCGTGACTGGGGTTGAAACGAGCGAGATCGTTCGCGGGATAGTCGAGCATGTAAAGCCTGATTTAATAATTGCGATAGATTCGCTTGCGGCCAGGCGTGCAAGCAGGATAAGCACAATGATACAGCTTACGGATACGGGGATAAGCCCGGGCTCCGGCGTAGGGAACACCCGTGCGGGACTGACGCTCGAATCTCTGGGCGTGCCCGTAATGGCTATAGGCGTCCCGCTCGTTGTATACGCGAGCACCGTAGCGCAGGATACGATAGAGCTTATGGCCGACGAGACCGGCCTGCATAACGATGAGGAGCGCCTTAAAGCGCTCGCTGAAAAGGTGATATCAGAGCATATGGGTCCGATGATAATGACGCCGAAGGATATTGACAGTATGGTGGGAGACATGTCGCGCATAATTGCCGACGGCATAAACCTTGCGATACACGACATGAATTACGACGAGGTAAAGGCGCTTATTGCCTGACGCAAAATGGGCATAAACGTAAAATAAAAAATGAGCTTTCAGAAGCTTTTGACCGCTAAAATGCCAACGCGCTGCAGATGAGTGTGCGACGCATTGGCATTTATAACGGCGGCAGACGCGTTACGTTCGTAAGTATTGTGCGCACAGAAGCCTGTTTGCGGTATGTTTTGTCAATCGCGTTTTTCCGGATAATGATGCTCTAACGCAGCAGCGATGAATCCGTTAAAAAGAGGATGTGCTCTATTGGGACGCGATTTGAACTCGGGATGATACTGAACGCCCACATAGAAAGGACGATCGGAAAGCTCGACCGTTTCAACGAGCCGGCCGTCGGGCGAAAGGCCTGAAAGCGTAAGTCCCGCGCCTGTAAGCGCATCACGATAGTCGTTGTTAAATTCGTAGCGGTGGCGGTGACGTTCGGATATCATGCGCATTTTATAACAGCGCTCCATGGTTGTTGCAGGCTCTATAACGCAGGGGTATGCGCCGAGCCTTAGCGTGCCGCCCTTGTCGATGTATGCGCTTTGCCCCGGCATGAAGTCTATAACCTTGTGCTCGCATATTTCATTAAATTCGCCTGAGTCCGCGTCGGCAATGCCGGCTACGTTGCGAGCGTATTCGATAACGGCAATCTGCATACCAAGACAAATTCCAAAATACGGTATGAGGCTTTCTCGAGCAAACTTTGCCGCGAGTATCATGCCGTCAATACCTCTTCCGCCGAACCCTCCGGGTACGATTATGCCGTCGAGACCGCCGAGAATTTTGGGAAGGTTGGCTTCCGTGAGCGTTTCCGAATCGATCCAATGAATGCGTATATGCGTATTGAGCGCATAACCTGCATGGCGCAAGGCTTCAGCGACGGAGAGATATGCATCATGCAGCTGCACATATTTTCCGACAAGACCTATTTCGACGCTGTGTTCGCGAGCCTTTATTCGCTCGACTATCTCGTGCCATTCGCGCAGGTCGGGCGCGGGCGATTCAAGTCCGAGCTCGCGGCACACGATTGCGGAGAAACTTGATTTTTCAAGCATGAGCGGTGCTTCGTAAAGGCAGGGGAGCGTTATGTTTTCAATAACGCAGTCGGGCTTTACGTTGCAAAAGAGAGCGATTTTCTTGAATATAGATTCCTCGAGCGGCCTATCGCAGCGCAGGACGATTATGTTGGGGTTTATGCCCATGCCCAAGAGCTCTTTTACCGAATGCTGCGTCGGCTTCGATTTGTGTTCATCGGATCCGTGCAGGAAGGGTACGAGCGTTACATGTATGAAAAGACTGTTTTCGCGGCCAACTTCAAGCGACACCTGCCGCACGGCCTCTATAAACGGCTGCGATTCGATATCGCCGATAGTGCCGCCGATTTCTGTTATTACAACGTCAGCGTCCGTTTGCCTGCCGACGCTGTAAATGAAGTCTTTTATCTCGTTTGTAATGTGAGGTATTACTTGGACGGTGGAGCCGAGGTATTCGCCCCTGCGCTCCTTGTTGAGCACGTTCCAGTAAACCTTACCCGTGGTGAGGTTTGAAAACTTGTTCAGATCTTCGTCGATAAAACGCTCGTAATGCCCCAGGTCAAGATCGGTTTCCGCGCCGTCCTCGGTAACGTAGACCTCGCCGTGCTGATATGGACTCATCGTGCCGGGATCGACATTGATGTAAGGATCGAGTTTTTGAGCCGCCACCTTAAAGCCGCGCGCCTTGAGCAGACGCCCGAGGGATGCTGCCGTTATGCCCTTGCCGAGGCCCGAAACTACGCCGCCCGTTACGAATATGTATTTTGTCATGTTACGAATCCTCTCTTAGTAGCTCTATAATAAATATATATTATACATTGCCTTGCACGGATTGCAAGTATATTGTTTTAAGTGGACTTTTTAGTTTTGCAGCGCTGCACATCGCACGTTATGTTTATAAAAAGGCCTATTGTACAATAAAACTGAGGGCTTAAACCTTAAATATACCTCGGCATGCAAATGCCGTAGTGATAACGCTATGCGTGCTTATTCCGAATAAAACTCGCGCATATCGTCGAGCCGCAGACAGGCAAGCCGCCCCTGTTCCGACGCGTCGGAACCCGGGTCAGGAAAGCCGCAGCCGCAGTCTATGCATATGCGGCGATCACCGTGCCATATTTTTAGCGGATTGCCGGGTTGGAAACGGTTCGTTGGGGTATGGCCGAACACGAGCGTATAGCTGTCGGGAAGCGTATCGAATATTGATTTCCTATCCCATACGGCAAACCGCCTAACATCGGCGCAGCTTGTGCCGGCGTGGGAAAAAAGTTCTGCCGGCGCGGCGTGAACGAGCACATAGCGCCTGCCGTCAATATCGATGTCATATTGAAGCGGGAGCAGTTTCAGGTAATCAAATAGCTCTTGACGCATCGATTTGCGCATATGCTTTAAGTGATCGTGCGTTACCTTTCCGCCGTTTTTGTACCAGCGAAAGCGGCGCTGTTCATATGTTTCGCCCGATGTGTCATATGTTTCGTCAAGCAGACAAAGCATCATATATTCGTGATTGCCGAGCAGCAGCTTCACGTTTTCCATGCTTCGGATCCTTTTAAGTATCCGTATGCCATCGGGGTAGCGATCTATGACGTCGCCGAGCACATAAAGCGTATCGCTCGAAGTCAAACGGATTTGACGCATGACGGAGTGAAATCGTTTGAGATTTCCGTGAATGTCGGACATTACATATATCATTGCGGCACCTCTTTTTGAAGCTTTCAACAGTATAGCATAAACAGACCCGGAAAAACAAAACGTGAAACCGGTGTGTACAAAGATTTTTATAAAAGCGTATTTAAGCGCCTTACAAATGCCGAGTACAGCTATTTTGAAAATCGGGCTACGGGAGGAATAACGTTCAGCCTTGAATGTATAAGCACGATAAACGATTTTTATGCCGAAAAACTGATAACGGTTGTCGTGTCGATAGGCGCTTTCATAGTGCTTTCCGTATATATTGCACTCAAATCGTTGACAATATTCATAGCGCTTGCCGCGCTGCTTATCCTGCTGTCTGCGACGCTGTATCTTGCAAACAAAAGAGTTATAAGGCTTAGTCAGACGGAAATAAACAGCAAGGCCAAGATGAGCGTAATGGAGACGGAGTTTATTTCGGCGATAGGCAGCATAAAGATAGGCGGTCTTGAAGATGAGTTTTACAACAACTGGGACAGGGATTTTACGCAGATGATTGCAAAAACGAAAAAGCGGGGGATAGCGCAAGCGGTATATTCTACGATTTCATCGGCGCTGCTGGTGGTGCTGCCTATAATTGTGCTGTTTATTGGACTTTACTCTGCCTCGAGAGGTACGCTTGCTATGGGCAGCGCAATATCGCTTTACTCGATTTCCGCCATCGTTGTGACATATGCTGTTGATATATTTAATTCAGCGAACCAACTTGATGTAACGAAAAACTATCTTGACAGGATAAAAGACATAATAATTCAGCCCGAAGAAAAAAACGGGGACAGAGAGCTTAGCGAAATTAACGAAATTGCTTTCAAAAACGTGAGCTTCAAGTACAACCTTCATGCACCGCTTGTACTTGAAAACATCGACATGCGCTTTGAAAAAGGTAAAAAAATAGCAATAGTGGGCGGCTCAGGCTCGGGAAAATCCACAATTGCGAAGCTTATTATCAAGCTGTACGCACCGACGGATGGAGAAATACTTTACGACGGAATATCGGGCGCAGAGGTCGAGAAGAATGCACTTAAAAAGCTCGTAGGTATGGTTCCGCAGGATGGGACGCTATTCAATAAAAGTGTGCTTGAAAATATAACGCTTTTCAGGAAAAACTATACGATGGATGAGGTCTGCGACGTTTGCAGGGCAATGCAGATATATGACGACATAATGGATATGCCGATGAAGTTTGAGACGCTTCTTTCGGATATTGGCTCAAATGTATCGGGTGGTCAGAAACAACGTCTTATACTTGCGCGCGCGCTCATGTCAAAATCGCAGTTTCTTGTGCTTGATGAGGCAACAAGCTCTCTCGACGCTGTTACGGAGCAGGCGGTATTCGATGAGCTGCGCAGGTTAAACTGCACGCAAATAATAATCGCTCACAGGCTTTCGACCGTTGCTGATTCGGACTACATTTATGTATTGAAGGAGGGAAAGGTTGTGGAACAGGGTAAGCATGAAGATCTTATTGCCGTGCATGGCACATACTATGAGCTGTATCGTTCATCTCAGCGCACAAACGGGTAAAAACGGAGGATTGAGCGCATTAAACATTTTGATACAACCGGGTTGAAGTGAGTATAAGCCATGAGTCTTTCTTGGAAAGTGGGACTCATGGCATGATGTGGACAGCCTGCACATAGGCGTGCCGCCGCTTCAATGCTATATTTTATGTTCGCCTGTTTTGCATTTGACGAAAGTACGCACTTTAATCGGGCCTGCAAATCATTATGCATGTTTTTGGCACGGTATATATTACCTGCTTGCCCGCGACGGCGTGCGTAAGCCCTGTCGATTCGGCGCTGAGCTTTTCAAGGTCGATGTAACCGGTGATTTCACTGAACTTCATTTCTTTGCCCTCCGACACTTTCTGTCAATAACTGCGTTCGGCAGACATCAACGATACTAAATACTATAGATTTCGTGGGTGAAATATTACTGACATCAGCTAATATATCATGCTTCGTAATGACAGCCGCTATGAGAATCAGTCCACGAGGCGCAGCCACATGAAAGCGCTGCAGTTCACGGGCGAGTATGTGATTGCGCTGCACGCGCAGGCTGCCGCGCGAAATGCAAAACCTTAAGGAGCGTGCTATAATATGAAAAAACGGCGAGGTGCGAATATGAACTATGCCGGATTCCTGATAAGGCAAAAGCGGCTTGAGAAGGGGTGGAGTCAAGAGGGACTTTGCAGAGGCGTATGCGCTGTGTCTTACCTGTCAAAAATTGAGCAGGGTAAGGCGGATGGTTCTGATGAGATAGTCGGCGAACTCATGAGAAGGCTCGGCTGCGGCTGGTTCAACGACGAAAACGACAGGGCGCGCGCGGCGGAGGCTGTTGAATGTGGATATGAGGCGATGATGTCGCTTGACACCGATGCGCTTTGCAAAGCTGTAGAGAAAGCTAAGAGCGATCCGTTGTTCTTAAACGGTCCGTATGCGCTTGACTTCCTGCTGCAAATGGCTGCGGCTGAGTCTGACCCCAAGCCGCTTGATGACAGGCTTTCGCCGTGTTTTGACGCACGTCAGGCGGCGGTGCAGGCATACCTTGCGGGCGACTATTCTACGGCGTATAAGCTGTATCCGTGTGCGCTGTTTCTTTACGCACAAGGTGCGAACGCATATGAGCGCGGCGGGGCAATGGAGGCGGTGACGTTGCTTGAACGCGCTTATTCTGAAGCCTCGGCTGATGGAAGAGTGATTTTGATGATGGAATGCTGCCTGCTAATAGGAAACTGTTACAGCAACAGCAAGAATATACCGGCGATGCTTAAACATTATGGGGTGGGAAAGCGGCTTGCCAAGGCGCTGCGCCGCGAGAACGCGCTCTTCGTGATAGATTACAACATTGCTTCGACGCGCCTTGAGTGCGGAGAAGCGTTAGAGGCATATAATTATTTTTCAAAACTTGATTTGACTAATGCTCTCTGTCTTCATAAGCTTGCGATTGCCTGCGAGAAGATGGGCAAATACGCCGAGGCTGCGGCGGCGATAGAACGCGCTGAGTCTGTCAGGGATTCATGTGAAATTGACATCGACACAGTGGGGCTCATGCTTGACGTGGTAAAATACAGAATTACACATGCGGACTACATTCACGATGAGAATTATGGAACATTGCTTACCGAGTGCTTTGAGCGATGCAGCGCGAAGCTTCATGCGGGCTATGCCGCGTTCCACCTGCCATGGATGCTCGAATGGCTTAAAGAGAACCGCCGCTATAAGCAGGCCGCAGAGCTTCTGGAAAGCTTCCCGCGCTAATGCATGATGACAGGAATAAGTGCAATCATATTTTCCGCAATTTATCTTAAACAAAGGCTTTAACGTGATAAAATGGAATCATATTTCCCAAAATAAGGGGATTTTGCCGCGCTTATAAGCCTGTTATAATAGCAGCATGAAGAGACGGCTTTGGACAAGAAATTTTACATTGGTGACCGCTGCCAGCGCTTTGGGAGCGATAGGCGGAATTACGGCCAATTTTGCGCTTTCCTTTCTTGTGTTTAACGAGACGGGCAGCACATTTGCTTCGGCTCTTACGGTAGCCATGTCTGTGATACCGGGACTGCTGATACCGCTTTTGGCAGCGCCTTTGATGGACAGACTGCCGCGCAAGCCCGTGCTTGTTATGGGAGACGTGGTGAATGCCGCGCTTTATGCTGCCGCAGGTGTATATCTGCATATTAACGAATTCAGCTATATAGGATATTTGCTGTTTTCGCTCGTGCTTTCTACGATGGGCGCGTTCGATGAGCTTGCCTACAGCAGCATGTATCCCAAGCTTATACCCGAAGGCATGGAGGAGAAAGGGTACACCGTTTCGGGAATGCTGTACCCAGTGCTGAAGGTTATAATGACGCCGGTGGCCGCAATATTGTATAAAACGCTCGGCGTAGCCAATATATTGTTTGTTCAAAGCGCGCTGTCGCTGCTTGCCGCATTTACGGAAAGCCGCATAAGAATAAGCGAAACGAGCAGGTTCGAAGGCCAACGTCCGTCGGTGAAGATGTGGTTTAATGATGTAAAGGCTGCCGTTTCCTACCTGAAGAGGGAAAAAGGACTTATGGCGCTGTTTCTGTACATGGCAACTACGAACGGCGTGGCCTGCGGCTATAATCCGTTGCTCGTTGCATTTTTTAGTACGACCGCCGGATTTACTATGAAGATGTATTCTTTCTTTACTGTGGCCGAGTTTGCGGGAAGGACGCTCGGAGGTACGCTTAATTATAATGTGAAGATACCGCCCAAAAAGAAATTCGGATTTGCTTTTGCCGTGTATCAGCTCTATGAGGCTATGGATATGTGCCTGCTTTGGCTGCCGTATCCGCTGATGCTTATAAACAGGGGAATTGCCGGCTTTTTGGGAATACAGAGCGCCACAATGCGTGAGGCCGCAGTGCAGAAATACATACCCGATGAGATGCGGGCGAGAATAAATGCGTTTCAAACGATGATGTACACCGCGTTTGCGGCGGCTTTTAGTCTGATAGTCGGCGCACTTGGCGAGCTGCTCCCATACGCAACATGCATAACTGTCTGCGCAGGATTTGCGATGCTTGTCTGCTGGTGCACGGTATGGGCGCGGCGTGATTCCCTGCGCAAAGTATATGAATGTGCCGCGAACGGTAAAGACGACGAAGAGCGCGAAGCATGAAAAATGAACTCATTTAGGCTTACCGCTATTGGCTGAAGGATATCCGTCAGAGCGGGCAAGCTTTGCGCAGCAAAAAAGCAACGGCAAAAAACGGCCGATGCCTTGATAGTGCGCTATGCAAGTGGGAATATTTAACGGCACAATCGCATTCCACTATGTCCATACATTCCATCAATGTGCGGATTGGATTTTTAAGATTGTAGTAAATTGTAGTAAAACGGGATGAATGTGTGAGCTTTCCAGCGGCAAATTCGGGTGCAAAATGAGAGCTAAAAGCGCCCCGAATAATGCTTTTGCGTAGTAAAAATCGGACTTGTGCAGAGCCTACGACCGCCTTCACTCAATTCGCTCGGCACGAGAATGCCTCGATCGTCGTAATATTGCACCGTTCTAACCGATACGCCGCAGAGCCTTGCAATTTCTCCGTTTGTGTATTTTGACATAGCTTTTCACCGGTGAGTTTTATTTGTGCTTCACTGCTCGCAACTCAATATAACCGCGGCTGCCGCGAGGCTCCAGTTGTATACGGGGATTGTTGTCATCCCAGACATAGCCGATTACCGCAGGAGCGTAGCCATTCATGGCCTGCTGAACGGCGACGATGGCGTCACAGTAGTCCTCCTCGGCGAAGGGTTCGCCTTGGAACATAAGGTAATCCGCCTCCGGCAGTTCGATCGCATCGAAACCCTCCGGAATCACACCATGATAGTCAGCACTGACCTCAACACCCTGAACATAGGTGGAAGTTCCCGGCTTTTTGTACTGCTCCGGCAGCCACAGGCTTACCGGCTCTCCGCAGAGGGAATCCATACTGAGAAGCAGTCCCCATACATCGCAGCCCACCTCAGCACAGTAGTCAAAATAGTGTTCCGCTCTCACACCACGTTTACATAGAACTTTGCGGGCAGGTTTATGAATGACCTGAATAAAAATGTTGTTGGTTTTCATCGCAAATGTTTCCTTTATGAGCACTCTGAATTTTACGCCATAAGGAACAAACAGCGGGATGGGAACAGGATCAGCGGCATATTCGCCGGGACACATTCCAAATTCCCGATAAAAAGCACGGGTAAAGCTATCTACACTGCCAAACCCCAAATCAAATGCCACATAAATGATGTGAACATCCTCATTTTTCAGCCGCAGGGCAGCTTTGGCAAGCCTTAGACGGCGGATATAACGTGCAGGGGTCAACCCTGTTTGCTCTTGGAACAGCCGATGAGAATACCAGGGCGAAAACAGGGAAACTCCCGCCAAATCGGAAAGGCCGATGCTTTCCTCCAAATGGGATTCGATGTAGTCCTGCATCCGCTGTACCGCTAAAATCTGTTCCTTCATGCTGCTCACTTCCTTACGAACGCAAACATATTGTACTGCTTTTTCAGAAAGGTTTTCTCGACTTTTTTGCTGCGTTTCTTGGTTCTGCCAGCGCAGGGCAGCAATCAACCCATCTCACGAAATAAACCGATCCGTGTTTTTCAGCAACCTTGTGGCAAGCCGTGTCTGTTTCATATAAATCTCCCGATTATCTGCGTCGGAGGCGTAATACTGCCCATAACAGCCGCAAACGGCGATTTGGTAAAAGTACAGCTTATACAGGTTTTCCAAATCGCAGTCGTTCAGCACTCCGAGCGGCAGTAGGCGGAAGGTAACGATTCGGAAGCTCCGGATAAATCTCGCTATCTGCACAGCAGGGCGCACCATATACATGTGAAAAATCAGACACCGATCCCATCCGACAGGGAGGGATAATCTTGCAGCACAAAGTGAATCTTGCCCAGCAGCTCTGCTGATTCCATCAGAACCGTATCCGAAACCGTATTCCACGCCAATGTCCGTCCGGGCAAATATCGTTGGAGCGTGAATATTCGTCCAGCATTGTCCGTGGAAACATAGCTGCACGCCTGATTTTTCACAAAGTCACAGGCAGGAATGTCGTTCTTACGCAAAAACCCGCACAGCTCCGGCTCTGCCTCCGGGTCGGAGAGGTATTCATATAAATCCTTTAAGTCGGATTCACGGTATCTTTTTTACAATCAGCCGTTAGGTTTGCATTAAATTTTTCATTGACTTTTTTCAATTCTGCCCCATAGCGGCACAGAAGCGACATGATAATGAAAATGGCTTCACTTCGCTTCCAAATATTATGAATGAGATGTATGCGGGAGGCCTCCGATACGAGCTGCGCCACATGGCAGAGCAAAGGAAGATCCGCGAACATCTGACTACTATTTCCCCATATGGGTGCAAAAAAGCCCCGGAGGACAATGTGCTTATCGTGCGCGGCGTGCCGCAAGCGGCACCAGCCGCTGCTTTGCAAGCGCCGTAACAACAATAAACTCTACAGGCAGCATAACCGCGAGTTTTATTGCGCGTGACGGCAAAAGCGCGGCAAGCGTCTGTTCACTTGAGCTGTTAATAAGATACAGCCATAGCGTGTCAAGCACAAACGAACAAATTAACAGCGACAGCGCCGTCGCAGCTGCCGTGCGCCAAACCGACGCTTTTTTATTATATAAGAACAAACCGAATATCACACCCGAAATCAGTGCCGAAAGCGTAAACCCCGGGAAATACGGCCCTATCGGGAATATTATTGCTCCAAGAAAGTCACCCATTCCCGCAAGTAATCCTGCCCATATCGGCCCATACATAAGCGCCGCAACCGCTATCGGCACAAAGCTGAATCCTATCTTAACTATAGGCGTGCTTATCGAAAGAAAGCGCGACAAGATTATTTCTGCTGCAAGCAGTACGCCAAGAGTTACAATGCTTCTGACATCCGCAACGTTGTAAAATCCGAGCGCGGACAGACACTTGCTTTGATGCTTAGTCTTTTTTTCCATTTGTTTTCCCCTTTCTTCCCGACAAAAAAGCCGCCAACCAAAGGATGGCAGCATGTCTGCGAAAGTTACGGCCGCATTATCACTACGGCTCAAACTGTACAGCGGACGCGGATCGATACCGCAAGGGCTTTCACCCCTTTCGTCGCGAGGCAACTTCCCATCCTCACGCACTTGACGCATCGAGCCTACTCTGCAAGTCGGGTCTTATTCAAGATAATACATTGCCTGCGCCGATTATGCAAGCATAATTCACGCCATGTCAAGAATATATGTTACACGCATATTCGATACGGTTATTTCGGCGCCATAGTAATAAAGGTATATACGCCTCGCATCGGCAGACGGCATTATAGACGTATTTACGGTATCTGCCACGGCCTTGAGCTGCTTCGTTTTAACATCGTATGACCATAGAGTGTACGGAAATGGATCGTTTGGCGTATCCGACGCATCTTCATCCGTTTCACTGTCGACGCTGTCCAAAGAAAGCCTGCTTTCGAAGAAATAAACCGTACTTGAATCGCCTGCCCACACGAACTTATATACAGGGAAATCAAGTTCAACGCGCTCGCGCGCTCCTGTCCGCATGTTCAGAATTATGAAGCCCTTGTCATCGGTGCTAACGCCGCCGTCCGAATCAAGCGAATTGTCCGCGCCTACCGCCATATAGTTTTCGTCAGGCGATACTGCGAACGAACTCCCGCGTATGAGCTTCATCGGCGTGCCTCCATCGGGCATTACACCGTATACCCACGCGCCGCTTTCAAGTTCCGAATATGTATAATATACGCGGCCGCCACAGAATCCGAGACTGCCCTCATCTACGTTTTTACGCTGAACAACACTGTGACGCTTTGCGCTCTCGTATATCGAAAAATCGTATTGATGCAGCATTATCGCTCCCGAGCCGCCTATCGCAAAAAGCCTTGTGCCGAGCGTATCCCACACAAATCCGCTTATCGTGTTTCCGAAGCCCGCTCCGGAAAGGTCTGATATCAGTTCCCATGTATCTGCTGAAAATACATAGAGGCTTGAGCTGCTCTGGGTTCTTTCAAGCACTGCCAATCTTCTGCCGTTGGGCGAAAATGCCGCGCTTTCTATCGCGTAAAACTCGAAATCAAGCACGCGCTCGCGCAGTCCGTTTTTATCGCAGCGCCAAAGCTCTTCATACTCGTTTCCGCCGTCCGAATCGCCTCTTTTGGCATACAGATACCCGCCGTCTGCGCAGGCGCAAAGATAAAGCCCGTTGTCGATAAGCACAGGCAGGCTCCTTGTCTCACCGTTCTGCCTTATCACCTCTTCCGTATATGCCGATGCGTGTATCATATCCGATTCATACAACGGAAGCTCCGTTTTTTCAAGCTTTATTATATTCCATGTCGATTCATGCACGTTTGGATATCGTATCGCCATATCGTTTTTGAACTGTACCGCTTCAGTCTCATATACGAAACCTTTAGATATCATAAGCACGTTTTTACCGTCAGCGCACAGGACAGGTGTCAGGTCATCCGAAAAATTCATCTTGCCCGACGAATATTCCTTATATAGGTCTGCCGCGCAATAATATTGCTCGTCTCCGCCGATGGCTATCGTAATGCCGTCGCTTGCCGAAGCGTCATCATATTCGTCTTTAAGCTCGTTCATCGTTACAATAAGCTTGCCGTCCTTTTCCTCCGCACGGAATTCAACGTTTCCGACGAGCTGGATGTACACAGTCAACGAATCATCCCGTTGTTCCGTGAAGCTCCCGGCACATACGCCGCAATCCGCGGCAAATGCGCCCGCATAAGCGAAATCAGCGTATTTCGTGCCCTCAAATCTTATTCTAAGTCTCGAAGGCTCAGGCAGAAGCTCCGCATTGTACGACGGAACATTGTCGAGCTCTCTCTCCTCCGCATCGCCGCTTAAACGGCTTCCGACTTTAAATTCAAAAGTAAGCTGCGTTGCGCCATCGCTAAGCTTGTCCGCTTTCACGGCTGAAACATTTGCGCTTTCGCCTTCAGCAAGCATTCTGCCGCCGACCGCCTGCTCTCCGATGCGGACAAAACCGTCGCTTCGTCCATCGTTGTTTCGGCTGTCATCCTGCTTTGCGCAAGCGGTAAAAAGCAACGCAGCCATAAGTATTATAATTATCGCTTTCAAGCGCTTCTTCATATCAAAACTCCGTTCAGGCTTTTTTATGATTATACCATATATGTACCGCCGTTAAAAGCGTGCGGATCGTCTTCGCGTTGTTGAGTTCAAAGCGGATTCCGCAATCATGATATATTAGGTTTACGGCAGTTGACATATTGCAAACATTATAATAAAATGCTTAAAGAGTTTTGCATGCGTGTCCGTTGAGATTTCGGTGCTCGCTTATTTGCATAGTAAGCGAATTATCTAAGCGTGCCGCTCCCCAAATGCAACTATAGCTCAGCAGGATAGAGCGATCGCCTCCTAAGCGTGAGGAGGAACACTCGCCTCGAGCACCACAATTTTATACAAGCACCCGTAGCTCAGCAGGATAGAGCGTCCGCCTCCTAAGCGGAAGGTCGCGCGTTCGAATCGCGCCGGGTGTGCCAAAAGGCCACACACAGTTTTATCTGCGTGATGGCTTTTTTATTCAATATCGACTATTTCAAAATCGGCATATGAATTGTTTGGATTTTTTTGTTCAACAAACATAAACTCGAACAATTCAGCAAGAATATCACTCTTATCCAGTGCAGATATTGAAGATATTTTTGTTCCTTCTCCATTTACCGTTAAGTAGAGTTCTATGCCTGCATCGTTCCACTCTGAAAAGTAGCGCTTCCCGGCTATAGTTAATTCAACATCATGGCCATAGTACAAAGAATCATATAACTCGTTAAATTCTTGTTTTGTCATTGTGTACCTCCAAAATATTTCCCATAAAGCCTTCTTTTCTCACTTGTTAGAGATCGGGCAGGCTGTCTGATTCCATTAACATAATCATGAGCGTGAAATGTCATTTTACCTTGATGGACGGAATATTCTATATCCGTTTTTGCTGTAAGGTTTTTGTTATATACCCGCAACTGTTTTGTATTGCCGTTGGGGTGCAAACTAATATATGCGCCACTTGAATGAGCTTCCTCTGGCAATCCGTGTTTTCCGTTTGTTCCTTTTAGTATCTTAATAAAGAGCCCTGAAAACATAGTCCGCCTGAAAAGAATATGTTGTCTTTCCATCCTTTATCACCGGCGGGACATCCTGCATCAGATATTTCATATACTCCATATCTATTGCTCTTTGATTGCTACCCTCGATTTCTAACCCTTCATCAATATGGAAATAGTGTACTTCTCCATGCTTTATCTCGCAGCCTATAGATTCGCTTACATCATCGAGAAATTTATAGGGCTCAGTAATAATGGCTACAGAGTTTGCTTTTGGAAAATGCTTCTTAATCGTCTCTTTCTTTTCCTCCGAAAGATTTATGATGTACTGCCCATTCTTATCTATCCCACAGTCATCTTCATAAACGGCAAAAAGGCAAAAAACGGGTATATGCTTTGCTGGCTCAAGATGAACAAGAATATTTCCGCTCATGTTAAAAGAAGTAATTGAACCGGTGTCGAGAGATTGCATTGTCATATTTTGAGAAAAAATCCTCGATCCAGCTTCGAGAATATCCCCTTGTCCTTTTATCTTTTGCTTGTCTTCAATTCCCCAAAAAGTCTCTGCGTTTGAGCAATATAAACTTCCTTTGGCAAATTCCTTTAGGTGCGATTCTTCTCCAAACTTTAGTAAGAATTTTATATGTCCCATTATTCTCTCCAATCATTTTTTCTGCACAGAGATTATCTCTCCTCAGGTGGACAGATCTTCGGCAGGATTTCAAGGAAGTGCTGGCCAATCTTCTCTGCGTCATAGCCGTTGGCCTCGCAGATGAACCGGACAGTATCCGGCAGCAGCACATGGCCCTTTGCTTTTTCCGCTTTGTATTTCTGCCACTCTTCGTATTCTTTATTTGTAATTTGCTTCATGGCGTTTACCTCGTCAAACCCGGCTTAAACTATCTTCCGTTTCTAATAATACAGCGGCCTGGCGTTTAGCCATGGGGAGGTACTTTTTATAGTATTTTCCATCCGTCGCATTATACTTATTGCCAACAAACACCCATTCGCAGTATTCATAGAATAAAAAGTATTCAAGCGTATTCAGCCATTCGGTATACGAAATTCCTTTTTCCCTGAGCAAATGATCATAGTAATATTCCATAGCAAAATCCTTATCCGCCTGCGTCATATAAAAAAGTGCGTCCGGTTTATCTTCAGCATGTGCTATCAATCGTACAAACGATGTCGGATAAGGTAAAATTCCGCCGGATTCCCAATCGATCAAAAACGCCTTTTGATCCGAAACAATAATATTAAAGGGAAGCAGATCATCATGGCATAATGCTTTGGGTGTGGACATATATACTTTCATAAATTTCTCGTATGCCTGTTCCAACAGTGCATCATTCAGGTATTGGCCACGATTTTGGCGTTCTTGAAGACTCCGGGTAAACGAGTCCCCTAAATGGGCAAAGGTGCTGCTCTCCCAAGTTTTTTGTTGTAAAGAAATCAAAGCATCCAATGCAAGGGTCAGATTGGAACGACTGCATTTGCACAGGTCTTCGCCCTCTATATATTCCATAAGAAGATACTTTTTTGCGCCAGCATCGATGACCTGATATAGAGCCGGAACACCTTCCTTTAATGCGGCAAAGATCGACTGGTGGATCTCGTATTCATTTTCCTTGGCTTCCTTGAGAATATATTTGGCGTCGTCGGAATCGATCCTCCACACTTGATACGGTTCATCGTCCTCCTCGTGCTTTAATTGAGTTATCTTCGCATTTTCAGGTATGGAAACAGCGTCAATATGTTTGATAATTTCAGGTAATTCCATTTTGCACCTTCCCCTCAAATTCCGATTTCTCGCCGTCTATTATACCAACGATGTATGAACATTTCTACCGAGAAAAAACAGCCGGGACACCCCGACTTCCACAACTTACCACTTAAGCGGCAAAATCGGCGGAGAAATAATTAAATTGTATCAATCTCGGTGCTTTTATATCTATAAAGACGCTGTCTTTGATACAAACAGAAAAAGCCTTCTCAGGCACATAAGTGCTGAAAAAGGCTTGAAATAAAGGACTTTCGATGTTCCGCAGTGCTTTACAGCAGAGCTTCGGAAGCGCTTTTTCTGTTTATTTGATTGTTGCTGGCCGCTTCTGTGGCTTTTGGAACTTACCCCTCAAAACAGGCTGTCGGAGGAATAATTAAAAAGTGTGGAATAATTAAAAGGTTCAACCCGGCCGCAAAATATTTACACTTGATTTTGATTTTAGTATCGACATACTAAATCTCGCGTGTTAAAATACTAACAGAAAGCTAAAGAAGGTATCTTTCTATGAGTAAGAGCTCGATGAGTGATAAAGTTCTATTCAATGCAGCCAACTTAATTAGAAGTTATGGTTTTTTGGATCAGTCAAGCATGATTGACCTCCTCTATAGAGTCGTTATGACGAAAAAGGCTCTCTCCGGCAAGGACGATGACTGTGATACCGTTTATCGCACAATGCAAGAAGTATCAGCTACGCTTCCTCGCTTTCCCGGAGATGCCGATCTGTTTTTTACTATTTACAACGCTCTTTCTCCACTGGACGAGCGAGGCATTCTTTCCTTTATAAATATTGCGAACGACGGCAGAGAGCTTTTTGCTCCGGATGTACTGATCGAAAAATTTTCTGAATACATCGAAGCTGGCACCAGCAAGGTTCTGGTTACCGAGTGCGAGCAATACGGGCCTTCTCTTCTCGATGTGATTGAATCCAACCCAAAGGTCCAGTTTACACTGACCTCTCGCCAAGCAATAAGGACAGAGCTTCTTTCGGTCGTGTACGCTGGAATCAAGAACGTAAAATTGCTTGCCGTTGATATTTATAGTTATGGCTTCACCACCGAGAGATACGATCTAATAATCAGTATCCCGATCTTTGGTGGACGAGTGCTTGTAAATGGTGAGGATTTCATCAGCCGAGAACCTGACCTGATTGCTGTGCAGAATTTGCTATACCACATTAACATGGACGGCAATCTTGCGATGGTGCTTCCTGCAAAAATCACATTTGGTGGCGGCAGTACAGCTGCTCTCAGAGAATACATTGAGCGCAACTATAAGATAAAGGAAATAAGTGCTCTGCCCGCCGGTTTGTTTACACCGTACACGTCTATTCGTACCTATCTGTTTGTGTTCTCGACCGGCAGAACAGACGATGTGGTTCTAAAGCAGTATGAGTCTGACAAACCTATCCGCAAGAGCTCGCCGTGCAAAAGCCTCGTGGTAAAAAACGAAATCCTTCTTTTCAGCGATGAGTTTGCCGACCTCAATGGCTGGAACGTAGACATGGCATTTTCCGAAGAGGATGAGGACATCAAGGCATTTTCTAATTCTCCGGTAAAAAAGTTGCGCTTGAAAGATGCAGCAGCAGTATTCCGTGGTAAGGCCGTAAAAGCGAAAGCCGAAAGTGGTAATGTGGCGGTTATCAACATCTCAAACATCACCGACACAGGAATTGATTATGAGCACCTCGACCAAATCGAGGAGGAAGAAAGAAAAGTCTCACGCTACATTCTGGAAGATGGAGACGTTCTTGTAACGGCCAGAGGCACTACGGTCAAAATCGCAGTTTTTGAAAAACAACCGATGATCTGTATTCCGTCTGCGAACATCAACGTAATCAGGCCAAAAGACATGCTGCGTGGAGCTTACCTGAAACTCTTCCTTGAGTCGCCGGTAGGAATAAAGATGCTTCAAAGTCTGCAAAGAGGCACTGTGGTGGTAAACATCAACTACAAGGATATTATTGAGTTGGAAGTTCCGGTGTTACCGCTTGAAGCGCAGGATGCACTAATCGAAGAATACAATACCGGTCTGAGATTCTATAAAGAAACTATCGCCGCAGCCGAGGAAGGCTGGCGAGGTGTACAGCAAAAAATCCAGTCAAAGCTGTATTGAGTCCGTTTTTTGGCACAGCTAATCTGATACGATATAATCGACAAACTATGGAGGAGATAATATGGCAACTACTTTTAACGAAGATAACACCATTGAGCAGATGATTATTTCAACCCTGAAAAGCAACGGTTGGAAGTATATCCCCGCCGAGGAGCTCCCTCGTATGCATTCGGATGTGCTGGTCGAGCCTATGGTGAAAGAAGCCCTGATTAGATTAAACCCCGAAATCGCAGAGGACCCGTCTCGTGCAGATGAGGTCATATATAAACTGAGAACTGTTATCCTCTCCGTTCAGCCCCACAACCTCGTTACCCAGAACGAGGTTTTCAAGAAGATGATATTTGAGGAAAACTCCTATCCCTTCGGCAAGGATGGCCGTATGGTACCTATTCGTTTTTTCGGAACAATGCGTAAAGAGGACCTTGCTCTAAACGAATACGTCGTCACAAATCAGTGGGTATACCCGCAGGCCGAAGGTGGAAAGCGACTCGATATTGTACTCCTTATCAATGGTTTCCCGATTGCCGTTGGTGAGCTTAAGACTCCCGTCCGCAACGCAATCACATGGCTGGATGCTGCCGGTGACATCTCCGCTTACGAGAAAAGCATCCCTGCTATGTTCGTAACGAATGTGTTCAACTTCGCTACCGAAGGGAAATGCTATCGATACGGTTCTATTAACATGCCCGTTAACATGTGGGGCCCGTGGCATACAGCAACCCACAAAGCTGAGGGCGGCCTTACCGATGTGAAGATCAGCATCGAAGATATGATTACGCCTGAAAAGGTAATGGACATCTTCCAGTTCTTCACCATGTTTGCAACGGACAAAAAGTATCGCAAATACAAAATCATCTGCCGCTATCAGCAATTTGAAGGTGCAAATATGATCGTCGACCGTGTTGTGGCCGGGTATCCCAAAAAAGGCCTGATCTGGCATTTCCAAGGTTCCGGAAAGTCGCTGCTGATGGTGTTTGCAGCTCAGAAGCTGCGTATGATTCCAGAACTCAAGAATCCGACAGTGGTTATTGTGGACGACCGCATTGACCTTGAGACACAGATTACTGCCACGTTCAACGCTTCCGACATTCCTAATCTTACAAGTGCAGCTACGAAGGAAGAACTGCTTTCCTTCTTCCGTGGCGATATGCGTAAAATACTCATCACTACCATCTTTAAGTTTGGTGAAGTCAGCGGCGAACTTAATGCTCGTAACAACATCATCGTTATGGTCGACGAAGCACACAGAACTCAGGAAGGCGACCTCGGTGAAAAGATGCGTATGGCCCTTCCGAATGCATTCTTCTTCGGCTTGACAGGTACTCCTATCAATCGTGTGGACAAGAACACCTTTGCCACATTTGGTGCTGAAGAGGATCGTACCGGGTATATGAGCCGTTACTCCTTCTCCGATTCTATTCGTGACGGTGCAACACTGCCACTTCACTTTGAGCCCGTTCCTGTTGAGCTTCACGTGGACAAGGACAAGCTGGATCGTGAATTTGATGCCATGACTGACGAGGCCGGTCTTTCAAGAGACGAAAAGAATGAACTGTCCCGCCGAGTCAATATGAAAGCCATCATGTATAACCCGGCCCGTATTCGTAAGGTGTGCGAGCATATTACCAAACACTTCAAGGAAAAGATCGAGCCTAACGGCTATAAAGGTCAGGTAGTTGTATATGACCGTGAATGCTGCCTGATGTACAAGGCCGTCCTTGATGAGCTCCTCGGAGAAGATGCTACCACCATTGTCATGGATACGAATAATGACAAAGAAGATCGCTATAAGAAATACCGCCGTGACCGTGATCAGGAAAGCAAAGTTCTTGATTATTTTCGTGATCCTCACAGCCCTCTTAAGCTCGTTATTGTTACCGCAAAGCTGCTGACCGGATTTGATGCTCCTATTCTTCAGGTGATGTACCTTGATAAGCCTATGAAGGACCACACACTCCTTCAGGCCATCTGCCGCACGAACAGGACCTATGATCAGGGTAAAACTCATGGCCTAATCGTTGACTATATTGGCATCTTTGACGATGTGGCAAAGGCTCTCGATTTCGATGAAAACAGCATGTGTCGCATCATCACAAATATCGAAGAAATCAAGAAGCAGCTTCCGGCCCTTCTCAAAAAGTGCCTGAGCTATTTCATGGGCATCGACAGAACCGTCGAAGGCTGGGAAGGTTTGATGGCAGCGCAGGAATGTCTCCCGACAAACAAAGAGAAGGACGCTTTCGCTGCAGACTATCGTGTATTGAATCGTGCGTGGGACGCTCTTTCTCCCGATAGTTTCTTGAATCCCTACAAGGTAGACTATCAGTGGCTTTCCCGTGTTTATGAATCGGTCAAGCCGACTGATGGCCGTGGCGGTTTGATTTGGGCCTCTCTGGGTGCAAAGACCATCGAGCTGGTCCACCAGAATGTCACCGTCGGAGAGGCTGATGAGGACATGGATATCCTCTCTATGGACGCCGACCTTATTGATGACTTTTTGGAGAAACAGAAAGACTTGAAGAAGACCACTAAGAAGGTCGAAATTAACCTTGTCGCTAAAATTCTGAAGCATGCCAACGAACCGAAGTTTGTGCATCTTGGGGAGAAACTGGAAGCTCTGCGTGAAAAGCATGAGCAAGGCCTCATCACCAGCATTGAGTTCCTGAAGCTCCTGCTCGAACTTGCAAAGGAAGCGGCACAGGCAGAAAAAGAAGTTGTGCCGGAGCAGGAGATCGACAAAGGCATCGCTGCTCTTACCGAGCTCTTTAATGGAATCAAGAATAAGAGCACACCGGTTATCGTCGAGCGCATCGTGGCAGATATCGACAGCATCGTTAAAATCGTCCGCTTTGATGGTTGGCAGAGTACGACCGCCGGTAAGCAGGAAGTCAAGAAAGCTCTGCGTAGCGTGGTCTGGATCAAGTATAAGATCAAAGACAAAGAGGTCTTCGATAAGGCCTACAACTACATCGAGCAGTATTATTAATCCTTTGGAAAGCGAGGTTTTTAGATGATTGGTGCAATAATTGGTGACATCGTCGGATCACGCTTCGAGTGGGATAACCACCGGTCAAAGGATTTCGACCTGCTCACATACAAATGCTTCTTCACCGACGACTCCGTGATGTCTCTGGCCGTCTGCGATGCCCTTATGAAATGCCAAGGGGACTACAGCGACTTGGGCGAGCAGGCTATTCGCTCCATGCAGAGTGTTGGACGTCCGTATCCCCACTGTGGATACGGCGGATCATTCCAACGCTGGATGTACTCTGATAATCCAGCGCCCTATAACAGTTACGGCAACGGGGCCGCAATGCGGGTCAGCGGATGCGGTTACGTTGGAAGAACTATTGATGAAGTTAAGCAGCTTTCAAGATCTGTTACCGAAGTGACCCATAATCATCCGGAGGGTATAAAAGGAGCCGAAGCTACCGCCGTAGCTGTATTCCTTGCCCGGACCGGAAAGAGCCTGATTGAGATACAGGATTACATTATAAAGAACTACTATCCGTTGGGCTTTACCCTTGACAGTATCCGTGAGACCTATCGGTTTAACGAGACCTGTCAGGATACCGTCCCACAGGCATTAGAGGCATTCTTTGAATCGACCAACTTCGAGGATGCCATAAGAAATGCCATATCCATCGGCGGCGACAGCGATACACTTGCTGCGATCACTGGTTCTGTTGCCGAAGCCTACTACGGTGTACCGACCAGCATTAGGAAGCATGCTCTCACTTTCTTGGATGAGAGACTCCTAAAAATCCTGTTGGAATTTGAAAATCGGTATCCAGCAAAAATCGAGAAAAAGAATGAAACCGGTAGCGTAGGCATTTCCCCATCAACCGGCATGAAAGTAAGAACGGGAGGTCGTGCAGAAATGATGGAATCAGCTATGGATGTTGCTGATCTTGAACTTGATGCCAACACAGCCCATCCTGAAGAAACGACAAGTCAGAAGCTCTTTTCCCATCTGTTTGAGGCCTGCAACATTTTGCGTGGTCCTATCAACCAGGATGAGTACAAGAGCTACGTGACACCGATTCTGTTCTTCAAAAGGCTTTCTGATGTCTATGACGAAGAAACGCAGGCAGCCCTTGAGGAATCCGGTGGCGATGAGGAATATGCGAGCTTCGCTGAAAACCATCGCTTTGTCATCCCGGATGGATGTCACTGGCAGGATGTTCGTGAGGCAAGCGAAAACGTCGGAGTTGCTATCGTCAACGCAATGAACGGTATCGAGCGTGCTAACCCGGATACCCTGAGTGGCGTCTTTAGCAGCTTCGATGATGCGAACTGGACAGACAAAACAAAACTCTCAGACGAGAGATTAAAGGACCTCATTGAGCACATGTCCAAGCTCAAAGTCGGTAACAACAATTACTCTGCCGACGTCATGGGCGACAGCTATGAATTCCTGATTAAGAAGTTCGCAGACCTGTCAAAGAAAAATGCCGGTGAGTTTTACACCCCTCGTTCTATCGTTAAGTTGCTCATCATGCTGCTGGCTCCCAAAGCTGGCGAAACCGTGTACGATCCAGCATGCGGAACGGGCGGGATGTTAATCGAGGCCATCCGATTCATGCATGGCGACAAACTCACCTATGGCCGCATCTACGGTCAGGAGAAAAATCTCGCAACCTCCGCGATTGCACGAATGAACCTGTTCTTGCACGGAGCTAAAGACTTCAAAGTAACACAGGGCGATACACTTCGCTCACCAAATTATCTGGAAAGAGGTTCTCTGCAAACCTTTGATTGCGTGGTAGCGAATCCTCCATTCTCTCTGAAGAACTGGGGCTCCGAACAATTCAGCAGCGACATCTACGGTCGTAATATCTGGGGCTGCCCGACTGACTCCAACGGCGACTTTGCATGGCTGCAGCACATGGTGAAGTCAATGAATCCGAAGACCGGGCGCTGCGCTGTTGTACTCCCGCAAGGAGTCTTGTTTAGAAGCGGAAAGGAAGGAGAAATTCGGAAACAGCTCGTTGAGTCGGATAAACTGGAAGCCATCATTACAATGGCCAGCGGTGTATTCTACTCGACCGGAGTGTCCGCTTGTATTCTTTTCCTGAACAACAATAAGGCTGTTTCTCACAGAGGCCGCATTTGTATGATCGACGGTTCCGGTATCTACACTCCGCAACGAGCGCAGAACATCATGACAGAAGCCGATATTCAGACTGTTTTCGATTACTACACCGCTTATGAGGATGTGATTGAAAAGGTCAAGATCGTCACGATTGCTGACATTCGAGAAAAGGACTATTCTCTGGCAATCAACAACTATATCGAAAAGAAGGAACAAGAAACAGTTCCTCCGGAAGAAATCCGCAGACAGTACTTTGAGGCCTATGACGAGATGATCGAGGCCGAAACCCGGATGAGAGAACTGCTGTTGAAAGGAGGCTACATCAGTGAGTAAGAGAATAACAATCGAAGAACTGCAGTCCTACCTCTGGAACTCTGCGGTTCTGCTCAGAACCAACATTGATGCCGGTGCCTATAAGCAGTACATTTTCCCGCTCCTCTTCTTCAAACGCATCTGCGATGTATACGATGAGGAAACCGCAGCTGCTCTTGAAGAGTATGGTGATGACGCAGCTGAATTCGACGAGGACGAGATCCATACTTTTATTGTTCCGAAGGGTTATCACTGGAATGATGTCCGCGCCGTTTCTGAAAATGTAGGCGTAGCTATCGTTGAGGCGTTCAGGAAGGTTGAAAATGCGAACTCTGATAAGCTGCAGGGCATCTTCGGTGATGGAGCTTGGACCAACAAAAATCGTCTTCCCGACAGGCTTTTGAAAGACCTGTTGGAGCACTTCAGCACGAAAACACTGTCTATTGCCAACTGCCCTGAGGACGAGCTCGGTCAGGGATATGAGTACCTAATTAAGAAATTCGCAGATGACAGCGGCCATACAGCGCAGGAGTTCTATACCAATCGTACCGTTGTCCACCTGATGACTGAAATGCTGAAGCCGGAATCCGGAGAATCCATATATGACCCGACCTGTGGAAGCGCCGGTATGCTCATCTCCGCTATAGCGTACTTGAAAGAGCAAGGCAAGGAATGGCGCAATGTGGCGGTCTATGGGCAGGAGATCAATGCTCTGACATCAGCTATCGGCAAGATGAACTTGTTCTTGCATGGTGTTAAGGACTTTAGCATCGTCAACGGCGACACACTTGCTTCTCCCGCTTTCATTGAAAACGGCAAGTTGCAGCAATTTGACCTCTGCCTTGCAAATCCACCTTATTCCATTAGCCAGTGGGATCGAGCCGCTTTTGAGAGCGATAAATACGGTCGCAACTTCTTAGGTGTTCCTCCACAGGGCCGTGCCGACTATGCTTTTCTCCAGCACATTATTGCAAGCCTCAAAGAGGATACCGGTCGATGTGCTATTCTGTTCCCGCACGGAGTCCTTTTCCGTAATGAGGAAAGCACAATGCGCGAGAAACTTGTCCGCAGCGACAGAGTAGAATGCGTTATCGGTCTTGGGCCGAACCTGTTCTACAACTCCCCAATGGAAGCCTGCATCATGATCTGCCGAATGACAAAACGACCGGAGCGCCGTGGACAGGTGCTTTTCATCAACGCCATTAATGAGGTTGAGCGCAAGAACGCACAGAGCTATCTTGAGGACCGGCACATCCAGAGAATTGCAACAGCTTATAAGAACTACTGCAATGATGGTGACTTTGCAAGGATCGCCACCATTCAGGACATTGCTGACAACAACTTCTCTCTCAGCATTCCGTTGTATGTGAAGCCAGAAGTGAGCGAGGACGAAATCGACAATCGCACTGTTCAGGAACACTATGACGCTTGGAGAGCCGCATCTGAAATGATGAAACTGAGCTATGAGAGATTGAACGCTATGCTGGGAAAGGAGGCCGGAAACAATGAGTAAAGTGAAATTGGGCGAAGTTGCGATCGAGCACAAGGAAACCTGTAAAGGCAGCAAAGACGGATATCCCATTGTCGGCCTTGAGCATCTGGTTCCGGAAGAAGTTACTCTCACCGCTTGGGATGAAGGCAGCGATAACACATTCACAAAGATGTTCCGCAAAGGCAATGTTTTGTTCGGTCGACGCAGAGCCTATCTCAAAAAGGCAGCCGTTGCACCGTTCGACGGCATCTGCTCCGGGGACATCACAGTAATAGAAGCTATCTCAGATCGCATTCTTCCTGAGCTTCTTCCGTTTATCATTCAGAATGATGAACTGTTTGACTTCGCTGTTGGTAAATCCGCCGGGTCCCTCTCTCCCCGTGTAAAGTGGGAGCATCTGAAAAACTATGAGTTTGAACTACCTGATATGGATAAACAGCATGAGCTTGCCGAGCTCCTATGGGCTATGGACGCCACGAAAAAGTCCTATCAGAAGTTGATTGCAGCGACGGATGAGCTGGTGAAATCTCAATTTATCGGGCCAGCTGGCCATAAGAATTTCACCGGTTATACCGCTTCCTCAAGGAGGTGTGCATAATGGCAAATGTAAAGTTGTCTAACGTTATCAGGCGTGCCCAAACCAAAGTTGACAAAGACAATACAGACCTGATCTTTTATGTCGGTGGCGAACACATTGTAAGTGAAAATATACGTGTCCACTCTCGTGGGATTATCGCTGAAAGCACAATCGGTCCAATGTTTTATTATGGATTTAAAGCAGGAGATTTTTTGCTGGTCTCCAGGAATCCCCATCTCAAAAAAGCGGGGCTGGTTGATTTTGATGGTATTTGTTCTGAAAAGACATTCGTACTCGAAACTGCGGATTCTGACGTCCTTTTACCCGAGTTTTTACCTTTTGTTTTACAAAATGAACGCTTTTGGGATTACGCGTATCGGCATCGGCACGGATCAACAAATACTTTTATAAACTGGTCCACCCTTGCAAATTACGAATTTGAACTGCCTGATTTGGAGACTCAGCGTAAGCTGGCAGAGGTTCTGTGGTCCATAAACGACACGATGGATGCGTATAAAAAGCTGATCTCCGCTACCGACGAGCTCGTTAAGTCTCAATTTATGGAGCAGTTCTTTTACTCCGAGAAATATCAACTTGTACCTATAAGCAGTGTGGTTGATCGGAAGATAAAGAAAAAGAAAGACATTTCTAAAGATTTTGAGGAGATTCGCTATATCGATATTTCTTCAATAAACAATCAGTCGAAGCGAGTCACAGGATATGTCGAATTTCCTATTGATGAGACTCCATCAAGGGCCCAACAGGTTCTTGAAAAAGGAGACATTCTGATATCCACGGTTCGTCCTAACCTTCAGAACATAGCTGTGAACCCTTATTCAGAGGAAAATGTTGTGGCATCGACCGGATTTTGCGTTCTTCGGTGTGAAAAATGCTTACCAGAATATATCTGGGGAGTAATTACATCAGAGGCATTCACGAACGCAATGTGTGAACAAGCAAGCGGAATCAGTTATCCTGCGGTACGAGACAGTGATATTCTGCAGTATCTTATTCCGGATGCACCAATTGAGATTCAGGAGCAGTTTGCAGCCTTCGTCCGTCAGAGCGATAAATCAAAATTTGAACTGGAACAGGCGCTCTCTGAGCTGGCCGCAACCTACAAACGCATTATAGCCGAGAATCTCGGCTAAGAAACAAGGTCATGAAGTTTCCTCCGACTCATGGGAACACCGGAAACGGAGGATACGAAAAGGAGGAAACTACCATGATCAATCAAGTTATTACGAACATCCAGAACGACCTGCTTGGTATTTTGGACGAGGACCAAATGAAACTGCTTTCGGAAGTGCTGGCAAAGCATCTGCTGCCGTTACAATCGGCCACAACCGAGAGCAAAAACGAAAAGAGCGACATGCTGCCGGTATTTATTGCTGCAAAGCGTGTCGAGGGATGCTCGGAAAAATCCCTCCGCTACTACGAATCTACAATCCGGAACATGCTGGAATGCATCAGCAAACCGGAATGTCAGATAACAACCGAGGACCTTCGCTTCTACCTCGATACATACCAGCGCCGAGGAACCGTGAGCAAAGTCACTCTCGATAATGTGAGACGCATTCTCTCCTCTTTCTTTGCATGGCTCGAAGATGAGGACTATATCGTCAAGAGCCCGGTAAGAAGAATACACAAGGTCAAGACCGGCAAAACGGTCAAAGAAACCTATTCGGACGAATCCTTGGAGCTGATGCGTGATCACTGTGACAACGCACGAGATCTGGCTATGATTGATCTTCTGGCCTCAACCGGCATCCGAGTCGGTGAGCTCGTAAAGCTCAATCGCAGTGATGTGGATTTTGAAAATCGGGAATGCATCGTTTTCGGTAAAGGAAATAAGCAACGCAAGGTCTACTTTGACGCCCGGACAAAGATCCACTTGCAACGCTATCTGGGCGAACGCACAGACAGCAATGAGGCACTGTTTGTATCCCTGCTGAAGCCATTTGACCGGCTTCAAATCAGCGGCGTGGAGATCAGGCTCCGCAAAATTGGTCGTGAGCTGAGTTTTCATAAGGTGCATCCACACAAGTTCCGAAGAACGCTTGCTACAATGGCTATCGACAAAGGCATGCCAATTGAGCAGGTGCAGCAGCTTCTCGGCCACCAGAGCATTGATACGACGCTTCAATACGCTATGGTGAACCAGAACAACGTGAAAGAGTCCCACCGCAAGTTCATCGGGTAGCTGTTTGCAAATCTCAATTTATGGAGCAGTTCTTTTACTCCGAGAAATATCAACTTGTACCTATAAGCAGTGTGGTTGATCGGAAGATAAAGAAAAAGAAAGACATTTCTAAAGATTTTGAGGAGATTCGCTATATCGATATTTCTTCAATAAACAATCAGTCGAAGCGAGTCACAGGATATGTCGAATTTCCTATTGATGAGACTCCATCAAGGGCCCAACAGGTTCTTGAAAAAGGAGACATTCTGATATCCACGGTTCGTCCTAACCTTCAGAACATAGCTGTGAACCCTTATTCAGAGGAAAATGTTGTGGCATCGACCGGATTTTGCGTTCTTCGGTGTGAAAAATGCTTACCAGAATATATCTGGGGAGTAATTACATCAGAGGCATTCACGAACGCAATGTGTGAACAAGCAAGCGGAATCAGTTATCCTGCGGTACGAGACAGTGATATTCTGCAGTATCTTATTCCGGATGCACCAATTGAGATTCAGGAGCAGTTTGCAGCCTTCGTCCGTCAGAGCGATAAATCAAAATATAACGCATTACAAGCGATGAGGCTTTAAATAGAAAACGAAACCAAGGTGAAAGGCTGGTTTAGTGCATGAATATTAACAACATCAACGTAAACAAGTATCCGGTATCACGGGTGTTTGACCCGGATTCAAAGGTAATCTTCGAAATTCCGAAGTATCAGCGTGAGTACACTTGGGGCTCCAGAGAATGGGAGGCCCTGTTTGACGACCTCACTGAAAACGATGATGGATATTTCCTCGGCTCGATCATTTGTATCAACTCGGCCACGGATACGATTAACGCACCGAAGTTTGAGGTTGTTGATGGCCAGCAGCGACTGACTACGCTCAGTCTGTTCCTTGCTGCACTCTATACCACCCTGAATTCATATAAAGATCTGCTGGATGAGGACCAGCAGTCGGATATTCTTCAGCTCAAGCGCAAACTGGTGCTGAAGAAAACGCAGTCCGATATTCGTGTCGTCCCGCAGATCCAAGGCAGCAACCGTGACGATTTCATGGGCCTCCTCGCAAAAATCGGTATTATCCCGAAGCGGCCCATGCCCAAGTTCGCCGGACTACGGAGAATCGAAAAAGCATGACTATTTCGTACCGACAGATTTTTCGTATAAGTACCGGATTTAGTTGTGGCGTTACTTGAGCAATCTCCTTCAACTCATCTGGGATGTCTTTACGGGCCGCTTCTTTAGCAGCTACCATTAATGACTGTGGATTGTGAAAGGTCCAATTTCGCACATCGAGAAATTCAGAGAGAATTGCTGACATTTCTTCTGAGAGTGGTGATGAAATATACTTGTGTTTCTCAAGAATCTTGCGTAGATCTATATATGAAAAAGAACTGCTCTGATGATCCGCTGTAAATTTTAGAATCTCACGCTGCCTATAAAGGAGCTTATCATTAACATCATCATATTCTTTAGCGGGAACATATTCTTCTTGGGTGCTTTCCAATAAGGATTCTGCCTCAGATGCATACTCCTTATATTTTTCGAGATTGACAGTAATCCCGGATATTAGCATTCCCAACACAAGGCATGCATCTTCGACACAGGTAATACTAAACTGCTTGAATTGTTGCTTTGTTCCTCCAGACATATTAAATACCTCCTATAAAAACAGCCGGGACGCCCCGACTTCCACAACTTACCCCTCAAACGCAAACTTACCCCTCAAGCGGCAAAATTGGTTGAGGAAAAATTAAATTGTATCAATCTCGGTGTTTTTATATCCTAGTTCTTTTATCACGGGTAAATAAATTGTTTTACTACATCACATTACTCGGATAGTTTGGCAATCCTAACCTCAGCAGCATCCATCCATCACGAGAAAAATTTTTAAACTGTGGTCATTCCATTCTGCCACAAATGAGCTGACCATCGTTGTAATAGCGAGGACTTGAAAGTCCTCGCTATCTTTCAGCATTCCTATCCCGCCTTCCTTGTGCCTATTTTACCGTTTTCTCGCAAAAAAGCCAGACCTGCCAATGTGGATCTGACTCTTTCAGTGCCCTTATTTTTCGGGGTTTTAGGGTCAAAACCAAGCTGTTTTCCGTAACTTTCGCAGATTTCACAGCGAGTCATGATCGCGTGGCACCACGCAGGGTGACAAAAATGGCACCATTTATCTGAAACAGAACAAAGCTACTATTGAGAAGACGCGTCGCCCGCGTCTTTTTCTGTTTCAACGATCGAAATATAATAAATCAAGCGTGCTTTTCAAATTATCCGCTCGAAAGCGAATTTGTTTTCAAAATTGTATTGACTATTCGACGTGCTTTGGCTATAATAAATAATATAAAAATATGCGCTTTAATGGGCAATTAGATTGAATTTAGAAAGGACTGTGAGCTATGCACGATGTCCAATATTATAAGAGCATATTCGATAAGTACGGCGGCATGATGCGTACCACGCAGCTTGCAGAGGAAAAGATATTCTATCCGCAACGTGAAAAGCTGATCGTAGACGGCTATGTGGAAAAAATCCGCAGAGGCTATTATCAGTGGATCAACCCGGACGATTTCAGCGAAGTAGGCACCGTGATTCGCCTATTCCCTGATGCCATACTCTGCATGGACACAGCGCTTCGCTATTACGATTATAGCGATCGTACTCCAGGCGACTGGCACCTGGCAGTCAGCAAAGACTCCGGTAAATCCCGATTTAGAATTGATTATCCCTTCGTAAAACCGTATTACGTGGAGCCGGCCGTGCTGGAATTGGGTCTAACAACCGGAACCATGGATGGTCATGCCATTCGTATCTATGATAAGGACCGTCTGATTTGCGATTGCCTGCGTTATCGTAACAAGATGGATAAAGAGATATTCAACAAAGCAATTCAGAAATATATCGCAGATCCGGAAAAGAGCATCCCAAAGCTGATGGAATATGCCGGTCCTTTGCGCGTGAAGAAGCTGGCAAAAGATTTGATAGGAGTGTGGCTGTGATGGCAGGGATATGAACGGGCATCCCTGGCGGTGCAGAAAGCAAACTACGCCGTGAAGATGTATAAGAATGTCGGGTTCAAGACCGTGGATGAGAACGCCGAAGAATATATTATGGTGTGTGAGCTATGAAGAATGAACTGATTGAAAATATAGACAAAGTACATACAACGGAGATGGGAGTTGACCGAATCCGAAGGAATCTTGGACTTGGCGATACTGATGTTGTAGTGTGGTGCAAGTCAAGGATTCTGGATAAGAACGCTGATATAACAAGACAAGGAAAGAATTGGTATGTCGGGATTGATGATTGCGTAATTACGGTGAATGCAAGTAGTTATACGATTATCACTGCACATAAGGAGAAATTGTAATGGCATCAAGCAAGGAATATCTGGATTTTATATTGGAGCAGCTTTCGGAACTGGATGATGTGACCTATCGGGCGATGATGGGAGAATACATCATTTACTATCGCGGCAAGGTTGTCGGCGGCATTTATGATGACCGCCTTCTTGTAAAGCCGACAAAATCTGCTGTGTCGATGATGCCGAATGCGGACATGGAACTTCCGTATGAAGGCGCAAAAGAAATGCTGCTCGTAGATGATGTGGATAACAAGGAGTTCCTGCGGGAATTGCTGGAAGCAATGTATGAGGAGCTACCTGCTCCGAAAAAGAAGAAGTGAGGACAAATTATGACGTTTGAAACGGATAGACTTATTCTGCGCCGTTGGGAAGAAAACGATGCGGAAGATTTATATAAATATGCCAGCAATCCTGATGTGGGACCGCTTGCGGGATGGGCTGTTCATACGAGTGTAGAAAACAGCAGAGAGATCATAAAAGGTGTGCTTTCTGAACCAGAGACATACGCGGTGGTTTTGAAAGAAACAGGACATCCAGTTGGCAGTATAGGATTAATGCTTGGCAAGGCAAGTAATATCGGCATTCCTGATACGGAGGGTGAAATCGGATACTGGATTGGCGTTCCATATTGGGGACAAGGACTCATCCCAGAGGCGGTTCATGAGATAATGCGATATGGCTTTGAAGAACTGAATCTCGAAAAATTATGGTGCGGGTACTTTGATGGAAACGAGAAATCAAAGCGTGTGCAAGAAAAATGTGGATTTCATTACCATCACACTTCAGAGAATGTTCCTTGTGCGTTAGAGGGAGTTCTACGAACAGAGCATTTAACTTGTTTGACGAAAGAAGAATGGTTAGAGAAGAGATAAGTTTCAGTGCCACGAGGAGAACGCAATGTACGCACAGGCAGCGATAAAACCGAATCCCTTATTCCGTAACGGTGCATACGGCATCGTTATGATGGGTGTGCAAAAATGCACACGGGGGTGTTCATCGTTAAGGGGTAGAAATAGGCTGCCGTTATGTTGTATCAAATTAGACACGGCAACAGAATGATAGTATAATAACATAAAATATAGTTCTACCAACAGTGTGTATAACAGAAATTTTAATCAAGAGGCTTGTATCCTGTGACGTTTTCAAATATGCTTTCGGCTCTCCGTTCAAAATCAGGTCAGCGTATGTCAAAGGGGTCATTGCGAATCAGATGGTTAAATACTGAACGCTGATACATATGGGGAACTCCGTGCTGCCATATTATGAAACATACTTAAGATAACGCCGAGGGCTTTCACTTTAATAGATTCTGAAGATATGACGGCGGGCGAGCTGCAATGGGCTTAGCTGCTTATCAGATAATCATGTCTCGGAAGCTTTACGGGATTCCGAATGACCCTGGTTTGAGTCCTCTGCTTCAAGTCAATGGAAATTTATTGTTCTCTACACGCATGAGTATGATGATTGACGTTTCAAAACGCATAATGATATGGTATAATCTTCAGAAATGTTTGCGAAGGAAAGGAGAACTGTGTGATTTCGCTGCTTGTTAAGCTGTTTTACGGCGAAATGGATATGAGCGACGAGAAGGCTGTAAGGCGCGCGTACGGCACCGCGTGCAGCGGTGCAGGCATAGGCTTCAATGTGCTTTTGTTCGCGGGCAAGCTTATTGCGGGTATGCTCAGCGGGTCTGTCGCCATCGTGTCCGACGCATTCAACAATCTGTCCGATGCGGGCTCGTCTATAATATCGCTGGTGGGGTTTAAGCTATCGAATAAGAAGTCGGACCCGCAGCATCCGTTCGGTCATGGCAGACTTGAATATATATCGGGCCTTTGCGTTTCGTTTTTAATAATATTAATGGGAGTTGAGCTCGGTAAGGCGTCGATAGAGAAGATAATCGAGCCCGCGCAGGTGAAATTCAGCTTGCTTACGGCTGCGATACTTGCCGCATCGATACTCGTAAAGCTGTATATGGCGCTTTATAACAGCCGCATAGGCAAACGACTGAATGCGGTCACGATGAAAGCTATGGCGAAAGACAGCTTGAGCGATGCTGTGGCGACGAGCGTGGTGCTGATGTCGATGATAGTTGCAAAGCTTGCGGACATAGCGATAGACGGTTACTGCAGCGTCGTTGTCGCTGCATTCATACTGTTTACGGGCATAACGGCCGCACGCGACACGATAAGTCCGCTTTTAGGCCAAAAACCGGATTCCGAGTTTATAGAAGAGGTCATGAGGATAGTCAACGCGCATAAGGAGATAATAGGCACACACGACCTTGTTGTGCACGACTACGGTCCGGGTAGGCTGATGATAACGCTGCACGCAGAGGTCGATGCCGATATGGATATACTTGTTGCGCACGATGCCGTTGACAATATAGAGAATGAGCTTCGGGAAAAGCTCGGCTGCAGCGCCGTAGTGCATATGGATCCGATTGTCACAGACGACGTGGAGACAAACGCTACGCGGGAAGAGATTAAACGGGTTGTGAGCAACATTGATTCAAGGATGACAATACACGATTTCAGAATGGTACCCGGACCGACGCACACGAATGTGATTTTTGATGTAGCGGTGCCGTTTGATACAGACATGGACGATGACGAGCTGAGGAAGATTTTGGGCGCGCGGATAAGGGACGTTGACTCAAAGCTGAACGCCGTTATAGAAATAGATAAATGCTACTGCTAAAGGAGGCACAATGATGAATATATGGCATGATATTTCACCGAAACGCATAAAAAACAATGACTTCTATTCCGTTATCGAAATAACGAAGGGAAGCAAAACAAAATATGAGCTTGATAAGGAAACTGGATTTATAAAGCTCGACAGGATACTGTATACATCGACACACTATCCCGCAAACTACGGCCTGATACCGCGCACATACGCTGCCGACGGCGATCCGCTTGACGTGCTGGTAATATGCTCTGAGCCTATACATCCGCTTGCGCTTGTGAGATGTTACCCGATAGGCATGATAACGATGAAGGACAACAACGCCGACGACGATAAGATTATCGCCATACCGTTTGACGATCCGACCTACAACGAATATAACGACATAAGTGAGCTTCCCAGGCATGTCATGGAGGAGATGTCACACTTCTTCTCCGTGTACAAGGCGCTTGAAAACAAACAGACCGTCATCGACGAGGTTAAAAACCGCGACGAAGCGATACGCGTCGTTCAGGAAGCCATTGACAGCTATATTGAGCTTTTTTGTAAATAAAACACAAGAGGAAAAGCATGAAAATAGCGGTAGACATATTTGGCGGAGACAATTCACCGTCAGCGCTGATAGACGGCTGCGTCGATGCAGCAAAGCTTTATGACGACGTTGAATTTATATTTACGGGCGATGAACGCGTAATAACTGACTACATGAGCGAAAAGGGTTATGGAAGCTCGCGCATAAGTATCATCGATGCTCCCGAGACGATAACATGCGGCGAGCAGCCGACGGTCGCCATAAAGCGCAAGAAGAACTCGTCGCTTGTAAAAGCGCTCGAGCTTGTCGCGTCAAAGGAGGCGGATGCGTTCGTATCGGCGGGAAGCACGGGCGCCGTGCTTGCGGGCGCAACTCTTATAGTAAGGAGAATCAAGGGCGTGAAGCGTCCTGCTCTTGCGCCTGTGATGCCCACCGTGAAAGGGCCCGTGCTGCTTATTGACTGCGGGGCAAACGTTGACTGCAAGCCGAACTATCTTCAGCAGTTTGCCGTGATGGGAAGCGCGTACATGAAAAAGGTCTGCGGAACAGATGCACCGCGCGTAGGCCTAATCAACAACGGCGCAGAGGCGGAAAAGGGCAACGAGCTTACGAAAAGCGCATATAAGCTTCTTGAGAACACTGACATAAACTTTGTCGGAAACTGCGAGGCACGCTATACTATGACGGGCGACTATGATGTACTTGTCTGCGACGGCTTTGTCGGCAACGCAGTGCTCAAATGCACTGAGGGCGTGGCCAGGTCCATTATGAGCATAATGAAGCAGGAGCTTATGGCAAGTCCTATAACGAAGCTTGGTGCGCTCATAAGCAAATCGGGTTTTAAGCGTGTGAAGAAGCGCATGGATTATACGGAGTACGGCGGAGCGCCGCTGCTTGGCATAAACGGATGCATAATAAAGGCGCACGGGAGCTCTAACGCAAAGGCGATAACGTCAGCAATAGGCCAGGCACGCAGCTACTGCATTGGGGACGTTACTGCCGCCATACAGAGCGGTATCGAGGCGCTTCCCGAATGTGAGGATTGACATAATAAGCAATTTTGCCTAAAATAAATGAAAACCTGAAAGGCGGAAACTAAAATGACGTTTGAAAAGATAGCGGAGCTTATAGCCGACCAGCTCGGTATAGACAAGGACGGCATAACTGAAGATTCAAGACTTCTTGAGGATCTTAAGGCTGATTCGCTTGACGTTGTGGAGATGATAATGGATCTTGAGCAGGAGTACAATATCGAGATACCCGACGAAGAGCTGCCCAAGATTAAGACGGTAGGCGACATCGTAAGATACATTTCATCGGTAAAATAAGCGAAAACAGGTCTCAGCGATATGCCATGCCGAGGTAATTCGGCATGGCAAAATGTGTTATTGAAACGGAGCGATTTAACGGAAGTGGACGAGCGTAGAATCAAGGCACTCGAATATTTTCAAAAGCGTATCGGATATGTATTCAATGATGAAAGCATATTGAATACGGCGCTTACACATTCGTCATACGTCAAGTGCGAAAATAAAAGCGCGGTTCACAACGAACGCCTCGAGTTTTTGGGTGACGCCGTACTCGAGCTGTGCGTAAGCGAGAAGCTTTTCAATGAAAACCCGCAAATGAACGAAGGCACGATGACGCGCATAAGGTCGCTTGCCGTATATGAGGACGCGCTTGTTCGAGTCGCGAAGCGTATGCATGTAGGCTCGGTGCTTTTGATAAGCAACGGCGAGGAGCGTACGGGCGGAAGAGAAAAGCCGTCGATACTTTCGGATGCCGTCGAGGCCGTTATAGGCGCGATATATGTAGACGGCGGGTATTCGGCTGCTAAAAAATTCATACTCGGCTTTGCAAACCTTAGCATACAAGAGGCAATGAGCATGGTCAGCATAAAGGATTATAAGACGATGCTTCAGGAGTATATGCAAAAGCTGCATTTGGGCGACCTTACATATGTGCTTGTGGACGAAAGCGGTCCTGAGCATAAAAAGATGTTTACAATGGCCGTAGTTTCGAACGGAGAGACAATAGGTACAGGCAGCGGCGGTTCGAAGCAGGAAGCAGGCAAGGCCGCGGCACACGATGCGCTGCTTAAAATGAACGTATTAAAGGACTAAAGGAGAGAGCCTTTTGAAACTTCTAAGGCTTGAGATTTCGGGGTTTAAGTCGTTTGCCAAGAAGACCGTTATAGAGTTCAGGGACGGGATAACGGCTATCGTAGGCCCTAACGGAAGCGGAAAAAGCAATATTGCCGACGCCATAAGGTGGGTGCTTGGTGAGCAGCGTCCAAAGGCTTTACGCGGCGCAAAAATGGAGGACGTAATATTCAACGGTACGGAGCAGCGCAAGCCGCTTGCTTTCTGCGAAGTAACGCTTGTTTTTGACAATTCGGACGGAATGCTGCCGACCGATTTTGTTGAGGTGAGCGTGACGCGCCGCGCCTACAGAACGGGCGAAGGCGAATATATGCTAAACGGCAAGCAATGCAGGCTAAAAGATGTTCAGGAGATATTCCGTGACACGGGAATAGGCAAAGAAGGCTATTCAATAATTGGGCAGGGGAAGGTTGACGAGATACTCTCGAACAAGTCGAGCGAGCGCAGGATGATATTTGAAGAGGCTGCGGGCGTTATGCGCTACAGGACGCGCAAGGAGGAGGCCGAGCGGCGTCTCGAAAATACGGAAAAAAATCTCGAACGCGTAAGAGACGTACTTGCAGAGCTTGAAGAGCGGCTTGAACCGCTCGAAAGGCAGAGCACAACGGCGAAAAAGTATCTTTCGCTGCGCGAAGAACTGAAAAAAGCAGAGCTCAACCTGTTCCTCATTCAATATGACAAACTCAACGAACGTATAAGCGCTTCAGCCGCCGTAATGGAACAGGCGTCAAACGAGACGCTCGACAAACAAAACTATATCTCTAATATCGAGCGCGAATGCATGTCCGCCGAGACGAGCGAACGCGATGGAAACACGAATATAAACGATTTGCAGAATAAGCTGCTCGAACTAACGGCGAGCCTTGAGGGTCAAGCGGGCGAGTCGAAGGTGATTAAAGAAAGAATAGCAAATTCACAAGCCGAGCAGGCCAGGCTGGGCGACGAGATAAAGCGAGACGAGGTGCTTTTAAGCGAAAACGCAGAAAACCTGAACGAGTTTGAGAATGAAATAAAAAGTAAGGGCGACAAATATGCGGAGCTTCAAAAAGCAATAGAGGAGCTTACCGTTGAGAGCGCGGCACTTGCGTCCGCGGCAGAGAAAGCGGAAGCGATGCTTGACGCCCAAAAACAAAGCATAATCGACGCGATGAACAGCCTTTCGGACGCAAAGAGCAGGCTTGCCCGCTTTGAGACGATGAAGGCGACGCTGAACGAGCGTGTCGAAGCGATAGATAAAGAAACGCTGCTGCATGATAGTGAGCTGGAAAAGCTTCAGACAGAGTTTAGCGAGGCTGACGAGCTTTACGAAGAGCTTCTTGATGGCGAGAAGGAAGTCAAGCAGCAAAAATGTGAGGCGGAGCGAAAAAGAGAGCAGATATCTGCACAAATTGCTCTGCTGCGCGAGAATACGAAAAAGTCGGAGCATGAGCTTGAGCGCAAGCGCTCACGCATAAAAGTTCTGCGAGAGCTGAAAGAATCGCATGAGGGGTTTTATGCGAGCGTGAGGAGGCTGCTCAGCGATGCGAAAGCAGACCCATGTCTTGCGGATGCAATAGAGGGCGCCGTTGCGGAATTGATAAAGGTGCCGCGCGAATATGAAACGGCAATTGAGATGGCGCTCGGTTCGGCGCTGCAAAATATAATCGTTCCGACAGAGAATGACGCAAAGCTTGTGATTAACCATTTGCGAAGCCGAAATTACGGACGCGCTACGCTTCTGCCTGTATCTGCCATCCGTCCGAGAGCGCTGACCGACGCCGAGAAGCGTTTCATAAAGATGCGCGGATGCCATGGCATAGCGGCCGAACTTGTCGAATGTGCGCCGCGATACGCCGATATATGCTCGAATTTGCTTGGAAGAACGGTTATCGTTGACGACCTTGATACAGGCATAGCCATTAGCAGGCAGGTCGGTTCATCGTTTAGGATAGCTACGCTAAAGGGCGACATAATCAACCCCGGAGGCTCGATGACGGGCGGAAGCGTGCAGAGGTCTGAGTTCAGCCTGCTGGGCAGAGAACGCGAAATCGACGAGCTTGAGAACGGCTGCGCTGCGGATGAGGAGAAGCTCAGAGCGCAGGAATGTTCCGTTAATGAGGCTTCCGACGCTTTGCGCGCCGCAGAATCCGAGCTCGCCGAACTTGACAGCGAGCTGCACGAGAAGCAGGTCGAAAAGGCTTCAAGATACGAAAAGCTTGACATAATAAAGAAATATATCGAACAGTCGGAGACAACGCGCCAAAAGCTTCTGCAGGAACGCGCGCGCGTTGTTGACAGCATTGCGGACATAGAGAATGAAGTGGCGAAATGCGAGGCGGTCACGGGCAACATTGAGAGCGGAAACGTCGCAACAAAAGAAGACATAGCGAAAACTCAGGGCGAGCTTAATGCGAAGCGTGCCGAACAAAATGAGCTGAACGAGCGCATTACTTCTATGAAGCTTGACGCGGTGGCGCTTGAACGCGAACGCGCAGCGGCATCTGCACAAAAAAAGCGCACAGAGAGCGAGGCTGTAGCTGTGCGGGAAAGGGTGTCGAAAGCCGAAGCAGAGATAAGCAGGCTCAGGGCGCTTGAAGGGGAACTCAGCGATATGCTTTTGACTTCCGATGCTTTTGTAAATGAGGAGCGAAAGAAGGCGGACGACCTTTCGGATGAAATAAAGCGGCTGAGCGACGAGCAGACGCTCATACAGACGCATATAGGCGAGCTTCGTGAGAGGCGTTCTGCGGCGCAGGCAGAGCTTGATGCTCTTTTGGAGCGAAAGCACCGCGCTGAAATGAGCATGAATAAATCACAGCTTGAATTGTCCGCGATGCAGGAGCGTATATTCAATGACTATGAGATGACGTATGAGAACGTGCTGCCATACAGACGAAATGTTTCCGCAACGGCGGAGCATATGAAGTCGGATGAGCTGAAAAAGGAAATAAAAGCGCTTGGTGACATAAACGTAAACGCGATTGAGGAGTATGCGCTTGTCAACGAACGATACGCTACTCTCAAAACGCAGTCGGACGATCTTGTGAAAGCAAAGGTTGATCTTGAAAAGCTCATAGAGGAACTGCTCGACACGATGAAATCGGAGTTTACGAAGCAATTCGCACTTATCCGTGAAAACTTCACTTTGGTTTTTTCGGAGCTTTTCCGGGGCGGTAGGGCGGAGCTTGCGCTTTCGGACGAGAGCGATGTTCTCAACTGCGATATAGATATAATTGCCCAGCCTCCGGGAAAGAGGCTTCAGCTTATGTCGTTGCTGTCCGGAGGCGAACGCGCTCTTACTGCGATAGCATTGCTGTTCGCAATACTGCGGCTTAAACCGACCGCGTTTTGCGTACTCGATGAGATAGAAACTTCGCTCGATGAAACAAATGTATCCAACTTTGCGGAGTATCTCAAAAACTATTCAAAGAGCACCCAATTCATATTGATAACGCACAGAAAAGGCAGCATGGCGGTATGCAATGCGCTTTACGGCGTTGCGATGGAGGAGAAGGGCGTGTCAAAGATAGCATCGGCAAAATTTGAAGAAGAGGCTGTATAAAGGAGAAAACATGAAGACAAAAAAAGAAGGCTTTTTTGCCAAACTCAAGCGCGGTCTTGCAAAAACGCGCGACAATGTTTTCGCGGAGCTTTTTGGGATGACTCCGAATGAACGCATTGACGATGAGTTTTTTGATGATCTCGAAGAGGCGCTTATCATCGCCGATGTTGGAGTTAATACGACCGAAAAGATTATTGAGCGCTTGAGAGATGAACTCAAGCAGGAAAAGATAAAGACGAAATCCGAAGCGAGGGAAAGCTTAAAGAGAATAATAGCCGACCTCATGCGCGCCGACGATGAGCTCTTTAATGAGGGCGAAGACGCTGTAATACTTATCGTTGGCGTGAACGGCGTAGGTAAGACGACATCTATAGGCAAGCTTGCGAAGTATTATAAGGAATGTGGCAAAAAGCCTATGCTGGCCGCCGGAGACACGTTCAGGGCGGCGGCTGCCGAACAGCTTACCGTGTGGGCCGAGCGTGTGGATGTGCCGATAGTTAAGCATGGCGAGGGGGCGGATCCTGCTGCCGTGGTATTTGACGCGATTGCATCGTATAAGGCTAAGGGCAGAGACATGCTTATATGCGACACGGCGGGAAGACTTCACAATAAGAAGAACCTGATGAGCGAGCTGAGCAAGATACGGCGCGTGATAGACAGGGAATTGCCGAATGCGAAATGCGAGGTGCTTCTCGTTATCGACGCAACGACCGGGCAAAACGCCATCGCTCAGGCGAAAGCATTCGGAGAGTCGGTAGGACTTACGGGCATAATCGTGACGAAACTCGACGGCACGGCCAAGGGCGGCGTAGCTATAGCCGTGAAGGAAGAGCTTGGCATCCCCGTGCGCTTCATAGGCGTAGGGGAAGGCGCCGACGATATGCACCCGTTTGATGCGGAACAGTTCGCGGACGCTATAATTTAATTATTCAGCGCATATATAATACAGGCCGAAGCGAATTCCCCCGTTTCGGCCTTTTGCGTATACCCTTTGTGACTTAACCGCACAGTGAATCAACTATGCCGCGCTTAGTCAACGTTAAGCTCTTCACCGACTATATACAGCGGCCTGCCTTTAAGCTCGTCGTACATTCTGTTCATGTATGCGCCCTGTATGCCCATGCAGAGCATGATTATGCCGTCAAGAAGGACGAGCCCATCGACCGCCCAGAGCCATGCGGGAAATTTGACCGCGCAGCAGCAAAGCACGATTAGCGCGACGAGGCCGAGCCCAGATATCATGCTGAAAACCGTGCCCAACGTTCCGACGATCGAGAGCGGCCTGTTGGAAAAGCCCGTTATGCCATCCATGGCCAGTTTAAGCATTTTTTTGAGTGTATATTTTGTTTTGCCGGCGTAACGCTCGTGACGGACATACTCAACCGGTACGGATTCGTATCCCATCCAAGCGCTCATGCCGCGCAGAAAGCGGTTATGTTCACGCATTTTGAGAAACGTGTCGGCGACCTTTCTGTCTATGAGCCTGAAATCGCCGGTGTCGAGAGGTATTGGGTAGGCGCTCATGGAGCTGAGAAGGCGGTAATAGCAGAACGCGGTGAATTTCTTCATAAAAGTCTCGCCCTCACGCTTTGCGCGTTTTCCGTAAGCGATATCGGCGCCGTTTTCCCAGGCCTTGACGAGCTCGGGTATGACCTCCGGCGGATCCTGAAGGTCGGCGTCGATTATTATAAGCGCATCGCCGCGCGCGATATCCATGCCTGCGGTGACGGCAAGCTGATGACCGAAATTGCGCGAAAACGAGCGCACTCGCACCTGCTTGTTTTCTTTGGCGATTTGGCGAAGCTGCCTCATTGTATCGTCACGGCTTCCGTCGTTGACGTATATAATCTCGTAGGGATAGCCGATTTCGCGCATAACGGCGTCCATGCGCTCAAAAGAAACCTGCATCACTTCCTGTTCGTTGAACACAGGAACTATCAGCGAGAGAAATTTGTCGGACATATTATTGCCTCCGTTTTCGTCTGTGTTATGAATATTATAGCCGTTAGCACATGCCAAAGCAACGAAAAAAAGGGGAGGATGCTGACAAAAAATGAGTGCTTTGCACATAAAAAAGCGAATTGCTGTACGAAGGCAATGCGGCGCTCTATTTGAGCGAACAGGCGGATATAATATTATAAGCGGTGATTGTGGGCCGGCTGAACCATTTAGGCGATTGCAAAAAGCGGCTTTAGATGTATAATAAAATAAAAAGGGAGCTGTCGGCGCCCGAATAGGAGGAAAGAATATGCCACTTGTAACGAGCACTGAGATGTTTAAGAAAGCGTATGACGGCGGATACGCGATAGGCGCTTTCAATGTGAACAACATGGAGATCATTCAGGGTATAACGGAGGCGGCAAAGGAAGAAAATGCCCCACTGATACTTCAGGTGTCCTCCGGCGCACGCAAGTATGCCAATCACACATACCTGATGAAGCTTATCGAAGCTGCCGTAATAGAAACGGAGCTGCCGATATGCGTCCATCTTGATCACGGTGATACATTCGAGCTATGTAAAAGCTGCATTGACGGCGGATTTACCTCCGTAATGATCGATGGCTCACATCATCCGTTTGAGGAAAACATACGTTTAACTAAGCAGGTTGTCGAATATGCGCACGATCACGGTGTGGTCGTCGAGGGAGAGCTTGGAAGGCTTGAAGGCATTGAGGATGACGTAAAGGTTTCGGCGGCCGATGCATCGTATACAGACCCTGATCAGGTGCAGGAATTTGTGGCACGCACGGGTGTTGACAGTCTTGCCATTGCGATAGGCACGAGCCACGGCGCATATAAGTTTAAACCGGGAACAAAGCCCCAGCTTCGCTTCGACATACTTGAAGAGGTGCAGAACCGTCTGCCGTGGTTCCCCATAGTTCTGCATGGCGCAAGCTCCGTAATGCCGGAATTTGTAAGCATGATAAACAAATACGGAGGAGATATGCCCGATGCTGTCGGCGTGCCTGAGGATATGCTCAGAAGGGCTGCGTCCATGGCTGTATGCAAAATAAACATTGACAGCGATCTTAGGCTTGCGATGACGGGGACCATACGCAAATACCTTGCCGAGAATCCGTCTCACTTTGATCCGCGTCAGTATCTCAAGCCTGCGCGCGCCGCCATAAAAGAGATGGTACGCCATAAATTGGTGCATGTGCTCGGCTGCAACGGAAAGGCATAACGGAGAACGCGATGGAACAGGAGACTAACAACATCTTGCTTGTCGACAACGACGGGAATGAGATTGAATTTGAATACATAGACAGCGTTGAATACGGCGGAAACGAGTATGTTGTGCTTGTTCAGCTCGACGACGATTCCGACGATACGGAGGCGGTTATACTTCGCGTAGAGAAGGGCGAGGAAGATAAGGAAAGCTATGTCGGCATTGATGACGAAAATGAGCTCAACGCGGTTTTTGAGCTGTTTTTGAAGCAGCAGGAGCAGTACGAGGAAGAAGAATAAGCCGATAAAAGCGATGGCCGCCGAGGAATTCGGCGGCCTTTGAGTGTCGAAAAAGTGGCATACTGCCACTTTTTCGAGTTTTTCTCGTGTTTTGCCTCTCGCATTCGCTCCCGGGCGGCAAAACCCGCAAAGTACGAAAACCTATGGGTTTTCATCCGTTTTGACGCACATGTCGTCAAAGCCGGAATTAACTTAAGGGGCTGCGGCCCCTTAACAACCCCTGCTTTTATTTTGAGAACATTTTTTTCATAAATTCTTCTGTGCTAAGACGTCCGTCGCGGTTGAATCGGCCAAGCTCGAAAAGGCTTGACGCGTCGGTGATGATATTCTTTCGTTCATAGCACGTTAGCGTTGCCGAGAAGCCAAGCTCTTTAAGTATCGCTTCGCTTTCCTTGCAATATGAGCCGTATGGATACGCATATGTGCGCATTGTCAGTCCGCAGTTTGAGCGGACGAGCTCCTGAAGCTTCATTGTGTCAAAAGTTAAGAGCTTCGAGTACGATTCATAGCTTTCACCGCGCTTTTTATTTGCGCCGAGGCGCGGCGAGCTTTTATGCAGGCAGTATGAGTGACCCATGATTTCCACTCGCCCGGACGCTGCGGCCTCCGATATATCGCTCCATGCCATATGCGAATAATTCGGATTTCGATCTTGGTTATCTGTGTATAGCTGCGCGTATTCGCCGACTATTGCGATGCAGGCCTTTGCATCAAGAGATTCGAGTATCGGTAGCAGATAGACGCAATTGTTATAATAACCGTCGTCGAATGACAGCACGACGGGCTTTTCGGGCAGGTCGCACTTGCCGTTTGCATAATCGGCGAGCTCTGAAACGAACACTGTTGTGTAGCCGTTCTCTTTGAGATATAGTATATCGCTCTTCAGTGAATCGGGTGTAATGACGTATTTGCCCGTGCGTGACGGATCTTTGAGTATGCTGTGATACATTATTATGTACACGCATTTTCCCTCGGGCTTGGGTTCCGACATGAATGTATCGATGCTTCCGCCGTTTCCTATCAGCACGAATATTGCGAGAAGTGCGGCGATGTAGCAACAGGTGATGAGGGCATATAAGCGCCTGCGTTTGAAAAAATCATACTTCAAGGCTGAATCCCCTCCGGTTTAAATCCGTAAACACGTCTGTATTCGCCGCTTTCCTCGTCCTTCACAACGGCCGATTTGTTCGCTTTGAGCACTTCGACGATACTGTATACGTCTATCCAAATTTGATTGCGTCCCTCTTTCTGTATCTCCTCGAATATGAGCTGGAGACCGAGATGAAGGTGCGGACGCTGTAGGTTGTTGGTGTTTTCAGTGTTGCTGTATCCGGTGAGCCCCATATAGCCTATTACGTCGCCTGCCGTCACGATGTCGCCCTCCTTGAGAGACCTGACGTATGGGTGATCCTTTCTCATGTGGGCGTAGTAGTAATAGCGCCTGTTGTCGAAGCTGCGTATGCCTATGCGCCAACCGCCGAATCTGTTCCATCCCATTTCCTCGACTATTCCGCTCTCTATGGCTATGATAGGTGTCCCGACGCTTCCCATGAGATCGTTGCCTTCGTGCTTTCGTTTGTAGCCGTATGTGCGCTCGTTACCGAAGTCTTTATAATGGCCGTAATTAAATCCTTTTGCGATAGGCGAAAACACTGTAAGCCCGTAGCCGCTTTCCCAGTATTTTTCGCCTGTCGCCTTGTCGATGACCTCAGATTGGTATTCTCCGACAAAACCGCAAAGAACGGCGTCATAAGCTTCAAGATAATAATCGTATGATTTCATGCCTTGCGTCATGTCGGAGACCTTTTCGCCTGAAGCAAGCCTTTCGGCAAATTCGTCCATGTCCTTTGATGACCGCGCTGTGAACTGACCGCCGCATTTTGAGGCAGTATATGCCAAAAGCTCTACAAAGTTCAGGTGAACGTCGCTGCCGTATGTGTCGATATCATATTTTATTGCCTTGTTTATAAGCTCGGCATCGGGCGTGAAGTTGACCCAGCGTATGAAGGTTTTTTCCTCGGGCTCTTTCTTAAACACATCATAAACGCCTATATCGCCGCCGAATGAGATTATGACAGCGGCGGCGACGATTATGAGCGCGACTATGCAAAGCGATACCTTTATCGCGTGTTTTCGTTTCAAGAATATCACCTCGATAAACTGTAATGGTTTAATATTATGCCGAAACCGTTTCATAATTGCTCGCATATATGCAGGCAAAACAAATAAGATATTCGGAGACGTATTTTCTGAATGCCGTAGAAGACGTTTCTGTCAGCCGTTGTGTGAATTGCGTGAAGCGTATTTTGAAAGCTTTATCGCCATATCCACCCCGCCGACGGTATACCCGCAGTAGCCGTATATGCCGCGAAAATCTCCGCTGACGAGCGCGGTGACGGGAAAAACGCCGGGTTCTGAGAACATGCACCGAGCGAGAACGTTTTGCGCATTGTTTTCGTCAAAAAATACGCGCGCATTCGGGCAGCGCCGCAGAAATGTTTGAAGGGGCGGGTAGGATATTTGAGAGTGTTCACTAAGTACGAACACAATGTCAAAGCATGACGATGCATCGACGCTGCGTTCGATAATTTCTGAGAGAAAATGCTCGGTGGGTTCTGCGCCAGTCTGCAAAAACGCGAAAAGCGTATTGCTTCCGTCGTGTACGAGCGATGAAGCATTTATGGGCTTGCCATCGTCTGAAAAGATGACAAAATCATCAAGCGGCAGCGATTGAAGCATGTCCTCCGCTTCTGCTTGAGGAAGCTCGATGTGTACGAGCCTTTGCTCACCCTCCGACAGCTCAAATTCGGTTACGTTCGCGAGCTGGCAGCCGTTTGGCAGCCTGTTTACGCATACGATTCTATACGCGCCCGCGGGAAGACAGAGCCTGTCGCGCTGAAAGAAACGGCGTCCTGAAAGTTCGAGAGGTACGAACGCATTTTCGCGCATCATACTTATGCCTATGTTCGTGCCGTATATGAAAACGGGCGCGTTTTCATGAGAGCATTCGAAAACCACAAGAGAAGGTATGGCGGCGCATCGTGCGGCTTTCCATACGCCGTTATCGTAGTATTCCGCATCGTGCGTGAAGGTGGATAGGCGCGACGCTATTCCGAGTGAGCGCGCCAAGGCAACAAAAATCATATCGCAGCTTTGCGAGCCTACTGAGGCGGATATGTCGAAAAGGCGTTCGGAATCCGCATTATCGCTTATAAAGGAATAAATTAGTTCGGGACTCTCGGAAAACTCTTTGCGCTCATTCTCGGACAGCGCACTGAATAAAGCGCCGCGCCACGGGCGGAGCTGTTCTGTGCCTATCCGCGGAGAAAGTATATAGTTTATGAAAACATCGTCTGAAATTTTGCTGCGCATATAAAAGCTCATGGCGCGGACGAAATGATCGTTGAGTACATGTGACTTTGCGTCGCGCATATCCTTATCGCTGAGCGTTGAAAGCAGCCTAATCGCCCATGGAAGGAGCTCATTTGACTGCATGGTAAGGAAATCGTTTATCTCATCGGCGTTGCCATAGGCATTTGCGATAAAACGCTCCGTGCCGTCTATGACGGAATGCGTTTTTTTGAAGTCGGAAAAAAATGAATTGACGCGGCTTGCGCACAGGGCGGAGGCGCTTTTCAGGCGTTCGCGGCAAAAAGCAACGGCTGCGGCGTTCGGTGTGCAGCGAACAGGCGGACGCACATCGGGAGCGATGAACTTTTTTGTGCCGTAAAAATGCGCGGAGCCATCGCCGAGCGTTAATTGAATGTGAGCATCACATCGAGGCGATATGTCTGCGGCGCAGCGCAAACGGCCAAGAGATGCCTCCGCGTGAAGCGAGCCATAGCCGCAGGTAAACGACGCATTGCCGCATTTGTCGGTGGTGAGCACGGCTATATCACGATATGCCGCCATATTGAGCACCTGAAGGCGGATTCCGACACCCCGGACAGCTCGCCCGAGTGAGTCGGATACGGTGAATGTCAGCCGCCGTGTGTCGGCGTAGCGCCGCGTTTCATTGTATAAGAAAGCATCCTCACGCTGCTCGATGAGTTCTTCGCGCTCCATGACGCTGCCGACATAGTCTGAGAATGCGCGCGTATGCACGAGCATTGCGCGTGACGCCGCTTTTGTAAACCAGCCCATATCGAGACACGGCTCGGGCTCGCAGGCACCGAGGAAACGCCATTTATTCGATATAAATACTTCAACCCACGCGTGATTGTCGTCGCAGTGACTCCAAAATGGCGCGTAAACCTGTCTGGCGGCTATGCCGAGACTGCGCAGTGCGTTTACGGCAAAAACCGATTCTTCGCCGCATCTGCCGCTCCCCGAGAGATATGTGGTGAACGCTCCCTGAGTCCTGTCATCGGAGGCGTGATAGGCGGCGTGTTCGCAGCACCAAATGTTGGCTTCGAGCACTGCGTTCTCAAGCGTCATGCCTTGTACGCGGCATATCAGTTCATCGTAAAAAAGGCGGCGGCACGGTTCTATGGCCTCAGAGTTTACGCGCGGACAAAGCACAAAGTTGAGAAAGATATCTTCGCTCATGCGCTGTGCCCAAATGTCGCGTTTATATACGAGAAGAGAATGCTCCGCTTCGCTTTTTAATATGCCGAACGGTATGCTTAGTATGTCGTCCGGCGGCAGCGTGGCGCAAAGAAACTCGAGGCATGTCTTAATATCGCCGCTTAGGCCGAGAGTGCTTGAGCGTATCTTTTCGGCCGCGCCGCGAGGTAGAGAAGCGAGACGCGCGGCGAGCTTTTCGGTTGCATATTGCTTTACGTTGTTTGAGAGCAATTTAAATCGCCTTTCTTCTGCAGACATACCTTGAGAACCGTGTCGACGGAATCGGGCAGCACGGGATTCGGGCCGAGCGCGGCAAAGGCGAGCTCGGGATAATCGCTGTGTACCCAGCTTGTCGACGCGGGCACTTCACTTCCCGAAGAAAGCATGTACATGAAACCGATTTCATCCGGCGATAAGCCGTAAAGCGGCAGGGGACCGATGGTATTATCAAAAATATGCATATACAACGTGTCGCCGCGCCGCGTTATTCTGCCCCATTCGGGTTTTTCAAGTCCGGACGGACCGCAACCGTATATGCTTTCGGCGTTTTTGGACATCCACTCTCCAATAGAATTAAGGATTGATACGGACTCGTCCGGAATGCGGCCGTTTGCGTCGGGGCCGACGTTTAACAGGAAATTACCGTTTTTTGATACGCATTCGACGAGCTTGCGTATGAGCATTGAGGCGGGTTTGAAATTATAATCGTGAGCATGGTAGCCCCAATTGCCGTTCATTGTGACGGCGGATTCCCAGTGTACGGGCAGGCCGTTTGGGTCAAAAAGTCCGTGCGGCGGTATTATCTGCTCGGGGGTGACGAAATCGCCGTGATACGGGGTAGGATGGCCTTCGGCGAGCGAACCGAAGCCTTCGCCGCTGCATTCAAGGCGGTTGTTGATTATTACGTCGGGCTGGAGTTCGCGGACCATTGATATGAGCTCCGTCGCCCGCCAGGCTTCCCCACGAAGCGAATCGTACGAGAAATCAAACCAAAGTATGTCGAGCTTGCCGTAATTTGAGCACAGCTCTTTGACTTGGCCGTGCATGAAGTCAAGATAGCGGTTGAAATCGCGTTTATCATTTTTGCAAAGCGGGTTATTGCGCATCGGATGATTTCTGTCTCCGTAATGCGGAAAGTCATCGTGGCTCCAGTCTATTAGCGAGAAATAAAGCCCGACTTTAAGCCCTTCTGCGCGCGCGGCGCAGAGAAAGTCGGCCACTATATCACGGCCAAGCGGCGTGTTTACGGACTTGAAATCGGTCAATGCGCTGTCGAAAAGGCAGAAGCCGTCATGGTGCTTTGCCGTAAGAATGATATATTTCATTCCTGCTTTTTTTGCGGCCTTGGCCCATGCGGATGGGTCGTAGCCTTTTGGATCGAAGGCGCGAAAGTAGCGCATATAATCGTCGAGAGGCATTTCTTCAAAGCTCCTGACCCATTCGCCGCGCGCGGGAATCGCGTAAACCCCCCAGTGTATGAACATACCAAAGCGCGCTTCGCAGAACCAATCCATGCGGCGTTCGTATTCCTTCCTGTCAAATTTATACATCCATTACATCCTCGAATGTGTTTTTTGCAAGCGTGTAAAGCGTGGAAACGGAGGCGCCTGTCGCGCCTGCTGTCTGGAATGCCCATACGGGTGTATCGACCCATGCAGTGCCGGCGATGTCCATGTGTATCCACGGCAGGCCTCGCGCAAAGCGGCGAACGAAAAGGCCGGCGGCTATCGTACCGCAGCCGCTTGATGAGTTCTTTATATCGGCGACGCCGCTTTCAATAAGCTTTTCATATTCGGGGAAAGTCGGGAAGCGATGATAAAGCTCGCCAGCGGTTGATGCGGCGCGCTCAAATTCAGCATAGAACGCATCGTTGTTAGACAGCGTACCCGCGCAGCAGAAACCAAGCGCGGAGCACACGGCGCCGGTAAGCGTTGCGAGATCGACTATCCTCGTAACGCGCTCTTCGGTTATGGAATACGTTATTGCGTCCGCAAGTATGAGCCTGCCCTCGGCGTCGGTGTTGGCGACCTCAATCGTTGTGCCGTCCATTGCTGTTATAACGTCGCCTGGAAGGAGGCTGCCGCTTGAAATGCGGTTTTCACATGCCGGGATTACAACGGTGACGTTTGCTTTTACTCTGTTTTTCGCAAGCGCTATTAACGCGCAGCCTGCGGCTGCAGCGCCGGCCATGTCGCCCTTTATACCCGCCATTGAGGATGCTGGTTTAAGGCAGTACCCTCCCGAGTCGACGGTCACGCCCTTGCCTATGATGCCGAGGCGCTCGTCAGTTTTCGGAGCGCCCGTGTAGCGCATGACGATGAGGCGCGGCGGATTTGCGCTGCTGCGGCCGATGCCGAGAAAAGCGCCCATGCCGAGAGCTTCAAGCCTGTCGGCGCTCAAAACGTCTATGTCGACAGGGAGCATGTCTGCCGCGTTGCGCCAAGTGTCGGCGAATACTTCGGGCGTAAGCTTGTTGGAGGGTTCGTTTACAAGCGTCCGCGCAAAGAGCATCTGCTCTGCAAGCGCAATGGCGGAATTGAGCGCATCAATGAAAGCCGCGTCGCGATGCGACGCCGCGATGAATGCCGTGACAGGCTTGCGCGAGCCGCCATTTTTGTATTTTGCGAAGCTGTAGCTTGCGCCGAGCCATCCCTCTGCCATATCATACAATCCGTCAAGACCGAGCGCATCGACAAGAAAATCTATATTAAGCACGCATTCCTGCAATCCTAAATCCTGCGCGGCTAGTGCGGCTTTTGCGAACGCCTCCTTGCATGTAATGTGTCCGAATGCATTTTTTTCACCCAGGCCGACGGTGATGATGCCTTCCGTCGGCGACGATACGAATTTGGACACGGAGAGGCGATCCTTACAAAAGTCAAAGCGTATGTTTACTGCACTGCGATTCTCCGAGAAAAACTCAAACACTCTTTTCTCCCTTCATCTATCAGACAGATGGCCGGCGATGCTTGCTATATAATCGCGGTCGGTGATTTTGAATCTGTCCTCTGGCGGGTATAGGCAGCCGCCGTAGAAAATGGAGCGGTTGTTAGTCACGGATGTGTCAAGCATCTGCTTATGTGCCGCTAAATGTATCTGATTGCAGCCGCTTTCCATGATAACGCGCTCCATGTTTTTGAGCGTTATTCCGGCGCCGGGCAGTATTTCTATGCGTCCGTCGGCGTAGGATATCATTTCGCGTATTGTACCCGTAGCATCTGAAACATCAGGCTCCTGTCCGCTTGTGAGCACGCGTGTTATGTTTAGACCGATAAGCGTATCCAGCGCGCTTTTCCAGTCGGGAGCGACGTCTATGGCGCGATGAAAAACCGACTCTTTGCCCGCGTTGTGAGCGATTTGCGCCAACGTGCGTGTGCGTTCGACATCTACTGTGCCGTCGTTGTGAAGGAATCCGAACACGATGCCGTCTGCGCCGTTTGCGAGAAGTGCGCGCGCGTCGTTCATGGCGACCTCAAACTCCGTGTCAGTATAGCAGAAGCCGCCTTCGCGCGGCCTTACCATGGCCATTATTTTTATGCCGGCTTTTTGTTTTGCTGTTATGAGCGAGCCAATCGATGGAGTCAGACCGCCATGGAAAAGGCTGCTGTTGAGCTCCACACGGTCCGCGCCGGCCTTGTACGCTTCAATTACGTCGTCGGCGCTTGCACAGCAGACCTCTAAAAGTACACGTTTCATAAAAACCTCTCTGTTGCTTTATAAAGCTTATTTTATTAGCACACGGTCACAATGTCAATGAGCGCCGCCGGTATTGACTTTGCGGTGCCTATTAAATAGAATACGGAAAAACAAGCGTGTACGGAGGAGAATATGCTGTTCAAGAATGCCCGCATATTCATTAAGGACGAGGGCTTTGTGTTTGGGAGCTTTAGAATCGAGAACGGCAGATTCGCGCAGATAATTCGCGGCGTGCCGAACGAGGAGGGAGAGGAGCTCGGCAAAGCCTGCGTGATACCGGGACTTGTCGATATACATATCCACGGCAATTCAAATGCGGATTTTTCCGACGGGAACACAGAAGGGCTTGAGCGAATGGCTCGCTACCTTGCAGTGAACGGCATTACTTCGTTTGCGCCGACATCAATGACACTGCCGTTCGACGAGCTTAAAAGGGCGTTCAAGACGGCCGCAGCGCTAAAAAACGCGGAAAAACGCGGCTTGGCGCGAATAATCGGCATAAACATGGAAGGGCCGTATGTGAGCGAAAAACGCGCAGGGGCGCAGAACAGAGCGTATATCAGGAAACCGGATTACGATGAGTTTTGCAGGCTGAATGAAGCGGCGAACGGATTGATAAAGATGATTGATGTAGCGCCCGAAATAGATGGGGCTTCAGACTTTATAAAAAAGGCGAGCGCCGTATGCCGAGTATCAGTTGCCCATACCGACTGCGATTATTGTACCGCATGTTGTGCGTTCGATAACGGTGCAAAACATGTTACGCATCTTTTCAACGCCATGCCGCCGATACATCATAGAAACCCGGGAGTAATCGGGGCGGCTTCGGAGCGCGCGAGCGTGACGGCGGAACTCATCTGCGATGGAATACATGTACACGAAAGCGCTGTCAGAATGGCGTTCAAGCTCTTTAAGGGACGAGTATGCCTTATTTCGGACGCATTGCGCTGCTGCGCCATGAAGGACGGCGAGTACATGCTTGGAGGGCAAAGGGTGACTTTGCGCGATGGGGAAGCTCGGCTTTCAGACGGCACAATAGCAGGTTCAGCGACGAATCTTTATAGATGCATGATGAACGCAATACGGTTCGGAATACCTGCGGAAGAGGCGATAAATGCGGCCACTGCGATACCGGCGGCGAGCATAGGCGCGGGAGAGATAGGTTCAATAGAATGCGGTAAATTGGCAGACTTCATCATATGCGATGACAGTTTGAAAATTAAAAGCGTTTATTTGGGCGGAGAGCGAGTATAAATAAAAGAGGGTCTATCGCGTGAGCAATGACCCTCTGATAGATACTCTTTCGAGCTTATTCGGCAGCCGCCTGTTCGGGGTAAACGCTTACCGTTCTGCGCTTACGCTTGATTTCGAAACGAACTACGCCGTCTACGGTTGCGAACAGTGTATCGTCCTTACCGATGCCAACGTTCGTGCCGGGATGAAAATGTGTGCCGCGCTGTCTTACAAGGATGTTGCCTGCAAGTACAAACTGACCGTCAGCACGCTTGGGCCCCAGACGTTTAGATTCGCTGTCACGGCCGTTACGCGAGCTACCTACACCCTTTTTATGAGCAAAGAGCTGAAGATTAATGTTCATCATCGAGTTACACCTCCCTTTCGATTATCTTGAGGTATTTACCATAGCCGTCAGCTATGGATTTGAGACCTAACACCATTGTTTCAAGAATTATTTCGGCTTTGGCGCATTCGTTGTCCGAGATACTGTGCCCGAGCTCGAATTTAAGCCTGCCGTCGTCTGTTTCCGTTACGCAGTCGATGCTGAGATATTCCGACACGCCTGCGGCCGCGGTTTGTGTCAGCGCCGATATCGCGCTGCATACTATATCGCTGCCCGCTTCAGCGTAGCCTGTATGGCCCGTAACCTCGAAACCGACTATTTGTGCGTTCTTGCGAAAGACGTTTACTAGTGTCATTTCACATCAACCGATGGCCTTGATTTTGACCATTGTGTAGGGCTGACGATGACCCTGCTTTTTGCGGTAGTTCTTTTTGGGCTTGTACTTGAATACGATAACCTTTTTGCCCTTGCCGTGCTCAACCACTTCGGCCTTTGCGGAGACACCCTCAACCACGGGTGTACCGATCTTTATGCCCGAATCGTCGGCAAGCATGAGAACTTCAAAGGAAACCTCTTCACCAACCTCAGCGTTGAGCTTTTCGACGAGAACCTCGTCTCCTACGCTGACGTTGTACTGCTTTCCACCGGTACGGATAATAGCGTACATTGCGTTGTTACCTCCTCTTACCAGACTCGCCCGTGAGCGGCGGCGAAACCGCACTTAAAAGCCGACACGGAGCGGCTCACCGCATAATATTAGCATACGATATGTTTTGATGTCAATGGCGAATATGATATAATCTGCGAAATTCCTCAAAAAATTCGCAGATTATATCAACTGCTGCTCATTGATTATCAGCTTAAATTGAAGACCGAGCTTTTCGGCGGCCTTTCTGCACATAACCATCCGATTCAGGAATATCTCAAAATAGTCCATGACTGAGCTGTAGCGCGTATCGACGTTTAGCTTAAGCTTTATAAGCGTCTTTTCCTCGTTTATTTTCACCACGGATTTAATGACGGAATAATTCACCCTGTCATGGATATCAAACGAGGTGACGTCGGCATTTCGGACGCGCGAGCGCCGCACATCGGTTTTGTCAGCAATTATGAGGGCGGCGGCGATTGGATTGACGGGTGTGCCCGTACCTTCATCGTGGTTGCCTATCGCCGTCGTTATTGTGGCAATATCGGATGCCGAAAAGCCAAGATTGTCAAGAATACGGAAAGCCATTACCGCGCCGCTTTGCGAGTGGTCGACGCGGTTGACAAGATTGCCTATATCATGCAGATAACCGGCGATTTGCACGAGCTCTATGTCATGCTCCGAATAGCCGAGCGTTTCAAGTATGTACCGTGCCGTGTCCGCGACCTTGGTGACATGCGCAAAGCTGTGCTCGGTATATCCGAGAGCCGCTAAAGACTCGTCCGCCCTTGAGATATACGTCTTGATTGTTTCGTCTGCACGTATCGTTTCGTAAGCCATGATTGTTCTCCCGCTAAAATACGGGGCGAGAACCCCCGCCCCATGTGTCTGCTTTGATTATGCGTCGAAGATATCATCCTCGTCCTCTTCTTTATGCCTGTCGTGTTTTTTCTTTTTCGGCCTGAGGAAGCTGAAGAGCGGCTCATCGTCGTCGAAGTCGTCATCATCATCGAAGTCATCGCCGAAATCGTCATCTTCAACATACTTGGGCGCGGGCTTTCTTTTTGCCGGCCTTTGCTTTACGCGCTCTCTGCGCGGATCTTCATGTCTATCTTCAGCCGGCTCGTCCTCAACGGGACGCGATGCTTGACTGAGGCGCGGCGAAGACTCCTGCGCGTCTGCGGTGTAGTCGTGCTCGCCGTAGATATCCCTCGTGCGATACTGGTTTTGAGCGTTTATCATCTGCTGCTCGCGCTGCTTATTGTGGGCTCCGAGCTCCGCTCTGTTTCTTTCTATCATCGAGAGGTATTGATCTATGAACTGTGACAGATCGTTCAGTATGTCGTCGGCATAACCTTGCGCATTGTCAAACACCATGTTCGCGCTCTGTTCGGCCTTATCCTTGACTATCTCGGCACGGCGACAAGCTTCTGTAAATACAGAGTTTTCGCTGATTAGCCGCTCGTATTCGCGCTGTGCGTTTTCGGCAATTTCGCGGGCTCGCTGCTGGGCGTCGGCAACTATTTGCTTTGCATCGTCCTGTGCCTTCGAGACCATGTCGTGCGAACGCACCTGAGCATCCTCGAGCATGGCGGAAGCTCTTTCCTCAGCGGAAGAGGTCGTGCTCTCTGCCATGGAATTTGCGTCGGATATTATCTTATCGGCTTCGATAAGGACGCTGTTGGCTCTGCGGACGTCCTCGGGTATAACTACCTTCATATCTCCCAAAATATCATTGATTTCGGACACATCGACAATTCTCTTGTCCGAATTGCCGCCGAATTTCGGGCGAGGGCTTTCCTCTATGAGATCCTGCAGCTGCATAATGATCTCGAATATGCGTATGTTGAATTCCGGGTTATTTTCCATGTTTGCACAACCTTTCTTCTATGGAATTTATGTTTACATTGGGAACGAGTCCCTTTATGTCACCGTTGAACGCAGCAATTTCGCGCACTACGGATGAGCTTATGAAAGAATGCTCGGGACGCGACGGGATGAATACCGTATCAATATCCTCCGCAAGATGCGCGTTCACGGCGGCAATGGCGCTTTCATACTCGTAATCGGCCGCCGAGCGTATGCCGCGCACTATAACGCCGCAGCGCTTGATGTACGCAAGCTCCGCCGTAAGCCCCGCGAAAGATACAACGTCTATATTTGAGACGCCGAGCTCCGAAATCGCAGCCTCGATCATCGCAACGCGTTCATCTGCCGTGAAAACGCTCTTTTTGGCTGTATTGACTAATACGGCGATGGTAACACGGTCGAACATATTCGCGGCGCGCAACGCTATATCGACATGGCCGAGCGTAAACGGGTCAAAGCTTCCGGGCAGCAATGCATTCATTCTGCGGCATCTCCTTTTCAAAAATCGAGATAAGTACCGTACCGTAGCGCTTGCGCGTCCTAAGACGGGCGTTTGACGGACATGCGGCGGCGTTGTCGGCATCGTGCTCGACGACCACTATCGCACCGTCGCTTAAAAGCGAAGAGGAAAACAGTTTATCGAGCGCATGCTGTGCAAGCCCTGATGCGTACGGCGGATCGAGAAATACAATGTCGAACTGAGCTTGTCTACGTTCAAGCATCGTCAAGAGGTCTAAGCCGTCGCGGGCAAAAACTTCAAACGCAGATGAAGCATGAAGCTTTTCAAGGTTTTGCCTGATGAGCCTTGCGCATTCGGATGAAGCGTCGTTGAACACAACGAGCCTTGCTCCGCGCGACATCGCCTCTATACCGAGGCTGCCCGAACCTGCAAACAGATCAAGCACCGTTCTGCCGTAGAGCTCGAATTGTATTATGCCGAAAAGTGACTCCTTTACTCTGTCGAGCGTGGGTCTTGTGTCGCTACCTTTTGGGGCGTCTATTCTGCGCCCTTTGAACTCTCCGGCAATAATACGCATTGTACACCTCCGCCTATATCAGCCTATTTTACCAATATGCGGCTGATGTATCAAGCAAATTATGTGAACAATCGTTAAATAAGTTCACTTTCCGTGACTATGCAGTCTACGGAGCAGTCATGCTCTTCGCACGGAACGGCATCTCTAAGCTGGAGGCTGAAGCAAAAGCCGCAGCGATAGGCATGTCCCGAAGAGAGAAGCCTGTCATAGTATCCGCCGCCCTGACCGAGTCTGCGTCTGTCGGAGCGCCCGAAGGAGATGGCGGGAACTATGATAAAGTCGAGCTCATCAAACTCAATGAGCGTCGACCGCTTCGGATCGGGCTCAAGTATGCCGAAGCTGCCCGAAACGAATGCGTTTTCGTCCTCTGGGATGTAAAGCTCAAGCCTGCTGTCTGCCGCGCAAAGCGGAAAAACTACGCGTTTACCGTTATCGAGCGCATACCTTACGGCTTCTCGCGGGTCACACTCTGTTTTCATGGCCATATATGCGAGCACTGTTCTCGCGCTGCGGAACTCCTTAAGCGAAATCAAGCGTTCGCACGCGGCGGCAGATGCGATTTTGCGAAAACCATCGTCGAGCGTGCGAAGCTCGCGCCTGACTGCCTTTCGAAGAACATGCTTTTCTGAAACAATATCGGTCAAAGCTTTTACTCCCTGTGCGCTACCTGACCGTCTACGGTGCAAAGCACGCATCTTGACCTGAAATCGAGCGGATGCCCGGAGAATACCGCGATATCGGCATCTTTGCCGACTTCAAGACTGCCTACCCTGTCGTCGATGCCGGTAATCCTCGCCGCGTTTATCGTTATCGAGCGGAGCGCAGCGTCTTCGGGCAGACCTTCGCGGACGGCAAGCGCCGCGCATACGGGCAAATACTGCTCGGGTATAACGGGGTGGTCGGTCATCATGGCGAAATCTATGCCCGCGTCATAAAGCGCCTTGGGCGCGGAGAAGCTGACGTTTCTGAGCTCAATTTTGCTTCTGTCGGTGAGCAGTGGACCTATAATTATGCCTGCGCCGGTTTCTTCGATGGTTTCCTTCAAAAGGTCGGGTATAAGATAGCCTTCGGTGCAGTGGTCGAGCGTGAATCTTACATTGAACTCCTTTGCTATCCTTATCGCGGTGAGTATATCGTCGGCGCGGTGACAATGTATTTTAAGAGGAAGCTCCCTGCGTATTACTGGCAGCAACGCTTCCTTGCCAAGATCTCTTTCGGGCATTTTTGAAGGATCATCCTTGGCGTTTTCAATTTTTTTAGCGTAGTCGAGTGCGCCTGCAAGCGCCTTTCTGAGTATTGCGGCAATCGCCATCCTTGTGGCCGGCGTAGCTTTGTCGCCGTAAACGCGTTTGGGGTTTTCGCCGAAAGCGGCTTTCATGGCGACGGGGAACTTGAGTATCATTTCATCCATGGAGCGGCCATAGAGCTTCATCGCGACGAAAGTGCCGCCGACTACGTTTGCACTGCCCGGACCCGTAACGGCGGTCGTTACTCCGCAGGCCACGGCCTCCCTAAAGCATCTGTCAAACGGGTTTATGCCGTCTATTGAACGCATTTCGGGCGTTACGGGGTTCGTGGCTTCGTTGCCGTCCGAGCCCTCTCTGCCCATGCCGTCCTCCCACATGCCTATATGCGAATGCGCGTCGATTATGCCGGGCATTGCATACATACCTTCGGCGTCGAACACGTCGCAGCCTGTGGTATCGATATTCTGTGCGATTTCGGCAATCTTGCCGCCGTCAATTCTAATGTCGCCGACGAAGCTGCCGTTTTCGGTCATTGTCAAAAGCCTTGCATTTTTGATTACAAGCATAGTAAGCCTCCGTACCTATTTTATGTTTAGCTGCATTTTATCACAGAAATCGGCGTGTGGGCAAGGGAAAGCGCGGTCAATGTTTCCGATGCTTATATGGTGGCGGGGTTAGTGATTCGCTGTTTGCTGCGGCCGTTCTTCCGCCTGATTTGGCTTAAAAGCTGAACTCTAAGATGATTTGAGGAAACCTTATTAAACCTCCTGCTGCGTCTGCAGCAAGGAGCATTCTTTTTTATTCTCTTCCTGACGCTCTTGGACGAGCAAGCTTGCCATTTTTTCAAGAAGCTTCCATTCGTTGACGGTAAGACGCGAAAGCATGACAATAAAGCGTTTTTTGAACTCTTCATCCGAATCGAGCGTTTTTCCGATGAAAGCTTCTATTTCCTTTTGGCGTGCGTCGCCGCAGAACATATCTCCGTCTCCTGTTTTAAACCATTCCTCCGACACGCCGAGCGTTACGGAGAGCATTTTTATGTGCCTGTCGCTCAAAGAGTTTGCACCGGTTTCAATAAGCGAAACGCCGGCTTTGGTTATGCCGAGTATTTCGCCCATCTTTTCCTGCGTATAGCCAAGGTACTTCCTTAGCGCCTTGAATCTCTCGTTCATGAATTTTCCTCTATGTACATTATACTTCCCCAAATGAATTAAATCAATAAAATTACTTTTTGAGTTGACAAAGTAAATTTAGTTAACTATACTATAAATGTAATTGACTAACATAATAAACGAGGGGCGTTGACGGTGCTGTCCGTTGAAGCGGAGACTTTGAAGGAAATATTGTTATTAATGCAGGAACTGACGCAGAGCGAAAGAGACAGGCTGCTGTGCCGAGGAGAAGAGATAGCGCGCACAATGGCTTCGAAACGGGCTGATCTGCGCAGCGCTGCATCGTATGGCGCAACTTAAAACAGTTCCTGCCGACGTTGATTTTTTCGGGTGGCAGCGCCGCCCGTTAAAATAAAAAATATTATACATGGGGGGAAGAAACATGAAAAAAAGAATTGCGGCCTTAATCACTGTGGCGCTGCTGTTAGTATGCATGATGCCGCTCTCATCGCTTGCCGACGGCACGCGCTATCCTACGCCCGACGGCTATAATGACAACGACTATCAAAAGCTCGTCACATTCCTTGAGCTTGTGGACGAAAACGGCGTAAAGAACGGCGAAAAGCTCAGCGAAAGCTACGACCCGCAGGATCCAACAACGTGGGAAGGCACAACGTGGGAGAACGGAAGAATAAAGGAGATATATTTTGAGCGCTATGCATACAATGAAAAGTGTGTCGGCAAATTGGACGTGAGCGATTGTACAATGCTGGAGTGGCTTTGGTGCGATGGCAACCAGATCACCGAGCTGGACGTAAGTAATTGCACGGCATTAGAGCGGCTTATCTGCTATGGTAATCAGCTTACCGAGCTGGATGTAAGAAGCAACACTGCTTTGAAGAGCCTTGGTTGCGGCAACCATATGATAGCTTCAGGCTGTGGCAACCCGATAACTGCGCTTTACGTGGGTCAAAACACAGCATTAACATCGCTTGACTGCACTTCAAATCAGCTTGCCGAGCTCGATGTCAGCGGTTGCACGGCATTGGAGAGGCTTTACTGCGGCGACAATCCGCTCACCTCACTCGATGTGAGCAATAATACGGCGCTGGAGTGGCTTTCCTGCGCCGGCAATCAGCTCACCGAACTCGATGTTAGCAAAAACACGGCATTGGAGTATCTTCGCTGCTATGGTAATCAGCTCGAAGCGCTGAATGTGAGCGGCTGCACAGCTTTGACGGAGCTTAACTGCGGACCTATTTATAAGTACAATCCTAATGTTATTATTTATAGCAATCAGCTTACCACGCTTGATGTGAGCAGTTGCACAGCTTTGACGGAGCTTTACTGCGGCTACAACCAGCTCACCTCACTTGACGTGAGCAATAACACGGCATTGACGGAGCTTAGCTGCTACAGCAATCAGCTCACCGAACTCGATGTTAGCAATAACACGGCATTGACGGAGCTTAGCTGCGGCTCCAATCAGCTCACCGAACTCGATGTTAGCAATAACACGGCATTGGAGAGGCTTTACTGCGGCGACAATCCGCTCACCTCACTTGACGTGAGCAAAAACACGGCATTGGAGGGGCTTAGCTGCGACAGCAATCAGCTCACCGAACTCGATGTTAGCAATAACACGGCATTGGCGGAGCTTGGCTGCGGCTACAACCAGCTCACCTCACTTGACGTGAGCAATAACACGGCATTGGAGGTGCTTCGCTGCGGCAGCAATCAGCTCACCGAACTTGATGTTAGCAATAACACGGCATTGGAGGTGCTTTACTGCGGCAGCAATCAGCTCACCGAACTCGATGTTAGCAATAACACGGCATTGGAGTGGCTTAACTGCAGGGACAATCAACTCACCTCACTTGACGTGAGCAATAACACTGCATTGACGCAGCTTAACTGCAGAAACAATCAACTGACTTCCTTAAACTTGGAGGCAAACAACAGTATCGCGGTATGTAAACGGAAGCGTTGTTGCGGACAACCCGAGCAGTCCGTATGTGCTTGACCTGAGGCCGTACATGAAAAAAGCCGAAATAAAGGCGGAAATATACGTCGAATTTGCGCTTATACCGGGGATGCGCCGTGTCACCGTATCCTCGTCGTCCTGCGGCACGGTTGATGTCAACCTGCCCGACGGCAGCTATACGGTGGATACTGACGGCAGCTACCTTGTAGATGCGGGAACGGAGCTTACGCTTACCATGAAACCCGATGCAAACCACTATGTGTGGTATGTGGCGGTAAACGGTTCGGTGACCGCGGTACGCCCCGGGAATGTAATAAAATTCACTGTCGAAACCGATATGGACATAACGGTCGTGTTCAGAACGGATGCGGCGGAAACGACGCCCGCACCGACAAATCCGACAAACCCGCCTAAGACGGGCGCTATATCGGCAACGGCTATGGCCGTGACAGCCGTGCTCGGCGGAGCGGCAATGCTGATTAAGCGCAAAAAATAAGATAACGATAAGAGAATAAAAGCGACACCGCCCCGCCGCGCTATGCGGCGGGGCGGACAGCTTGTCGAAAAACCTCGGGGTTGTTAAGGGGCTGCAGCCCCTTAAGTTAATTCCGGCTTTGACGACATGTGCGTCAAAACGGATGAAAACCCATAGGTTTTCGTACTTTGCGGGTTTTGCCGCCCGGGAGCGAATGCGAGAGGCAAAACACGGGGAAAACTCAAAAAAGTGGCAGCATGCCACTTTTTTGACACTCAAACCGCCCCGCAGCATTATGCGGGGCGGTTTGCTCTAATGCGGATTTTGCAGACGCAAGGGCGCCTCTTGTTATAAATACGCTAATGCGCTATAATGTATACTGAAAATCGGGCTTTTACCCGAATCGGAGGGAATGAATGCGATTTTGTCCGCTTTTCAGCGGTTCGTCGGGCAACTGCATTTTTATCGAAGGCGGCGGCGTGCGCGTGCTTGTCGACGCGGGACTGGCCGGAAGGACGATAATAAATGCGCTTGCGGGAATAAATGTAAGCCCTGACACGATAGACGCGATAGTCGTCACGCATGAGCACAGCGACCATATAAAAGGCGTAGGGGTGCTCTCAAGACGGTATTCGATACCCGTGTATGCGAACAGCGCGACTTGGGACGCCATGAGTCCGCTCATAGGCGAGGTGGCGCCCTCGTGTGTCAGGATATTCGAAACCGACAGAGATTTTTTTATTCATGAGCTTAATGTTCTGCCCTTTGCGACGCCGCACGACGCGGCTGAATCGGTCGGTTACTGCTTTAATCATAAAGGCGCGCAGGTGAGCACGCTTACGGACGTTGGGCATATAAACGCGCGGCTGTTATCGGCCGTGCAGGAGTCGGATATAATTCTTTTGGAATCGAATCATGACGTCGAAATGCTCAAGGCCGGAAGCTACCCATACACGCTTAAACGGCGCATACTCGGCGACAACGGCCATCTTTCGAACGATGCGGCGGGTGAAGCGTTGGTAAAGCTCTATAAATGCGGCCTTCGCAACGCTGTTCTCGGCCATCTCAGCCATGAGAACAACCTTGAGCCGCTTGCGCTCGAAACGGTGCGGCAGGCGCTTAGAAACGAGGACATATTCGATGAGGAATTTTCGCTTTGCGTGGCGCACCGCGACAGAGCGGCGGGAATGTTCGAGATAGAATAATTCGTTTGATTTACGGAGGTTCAGTATGAGCGTAAACAGCCGTGCGGGGAAAACTTTTCTTATCGCCGTGATACTTTATATTGCGGCGAGTATAATAGTCGGCTTTTCGGGCGTCGACGCAGAGAGCGAGCCCATAAAAATGTACGCGATAAACGCGCTTGTGACGCAGGTTGGGGCGATACTTCTGCCATCGATAGTAATGATGCGCGGACAGGATCCGGTGCGGTACGGCTTCAAACGAATAAGCTTCGGGCAGGTGTTGCTTTCGGTGCTTATAGGCATAGGGCTTTTTCTTGCGGTGACAGGCATAAATTCGCTGTTTACGGCCGCAGCCGAGGAAATGCTCGGGCAGGATTTGTCGGAGATGTCAACACGGCTTCCGCCTATGGACACACCTTTTAACGCCGTTGCATCTGTCGTGCTTATAGCGATAATCCCCGCAGTAACGGAGGAAGTGCTTTTCAGGGGCGCAATGCTCAATTCATGGCGGCAGCTTGGCAGAAGGCGCGCGATATGGCTTACTTCGATAACCTTTGCGCTGATGCATGTTCAGCCGGTATCTATGCCCGCTTTTTTATTCATAGCGTATTTTCTCGGCGCGATGTCGTACGAATCGGGCTCAACAGTGCCGTGTATGATAGCGCATTTTATGAACAATGCGATATCGCTCGTTTTGACATGGATCGCAGGGAGAGGTGCGGAAGAAGGAACTGCGGCTTCGTTTTCGGAGCTGATGCACGCTGCGCTCTTGTATGTAGCGATTGGGCTGGCGATACTCGGAATATCGTACGGACTGTTTAAGCAATTATGCAGAAAAGGGCGTACGGAAGAAACGGACGCTCAGAAGTGCGAAAATGTGCATATGGGAATGCGCGAGGCAGTGCCGCTTGCAATAGCGTGCGCCATGCTCGCGCTTCTCGGCGTCGCCTCGTTCATGGTGACGTTGATTGACTTTTCGCAGTTTGGTGTTGTGCAATGACTATCAGGATAATTTGCATTGGCAAGCTGAAGGAGTCGTTTTACACGGCCGCTTCTGACGAGTTCAGGAAGCGGCTGTCGCGCTACTGTGAGCTTGAGATAGTCGAGCTGGCCGATGAAAAGGCGGCGGAGCGGTTGAGCGAGGCGCAATGCGAGCAGGTGAAGCAAAAGGAAGGGAAGCGCATACTCGAAAGGGTTAAAGAAGGTGAGTTCCTCATTGCAACGGCGATAGACGGCGAAAGGATTTCGTCGGAGAAGTTCGCAAGGCTAATTGAAAGCAAGATGAATGCTGGCAAGAGCAGAATAGCGGTAGCGATAGGCGGCTCTCTCGGGCTCAGCAGCGAGGTGCTCGAGCGGGCGTCGTATAAGCTGAGCTTTTCTTCAATGACATTCAATCACATGCTTTTCAGAATAATGCTTCTTGAGCAGCTTTACAGGGCCTTCAGGATAATAAACAATGAGCCTTATCATAAATAGAGGGAGAACACGATGAAAAAAGGTGAGAAGGAAGCTTACGGACTGTTGGACGAGATGGGCATAGAATATAAGCGCTATGAGCATCTTGCGGCAGATACGATGGAGGTTTGTGATGAGATAGATAAAACGACGGGTGTCGCGCACTGCAAGAACCTTTTTTTGACGAATAGGCAGTGTACGAATTTTTTCCTTATCATGATGCGCGGCGGCAAGCGGTTCAGGACGGCCGAAGCGTCGAAGCAGCTCGGCACGGCGCGCTTGAGCTTTGCCGAGGATGAGCTTTTATACGAAAAGCTTGGGCTTATGCCCGGATCGGTAACGCCGCTTGGACTCATGAACGATGAAAAACATGAGATTAAAGTTGCGATGGACAAGGACTTGATTGATGATGACATGATATGCGTCCATCCGTGTATAAACACTGCGTCCGTGACGATGAAGACAAGCGAGCTTATACGATTGATACATAATCTCGGGTACGAGCTTACGTTTATTGAGCTGACGGGCGAGTCCTGAACGACGCAAAGTGTGCGTTTGTTTACGAAATGTTTAATTTGACGTGTTGCAAGCTGTGATATAATAGTTTCAAAATCATAGTCAGGGGAATATCCGTCATGGAAAAAACCAACGAAGGCTTTAGCCAAAAAATAAATAAAGTCGTAAAAGCGATACGGCGACGTAGGAGGATAAGGCGACGAAACGCCTTGAAGGCGGGCAAGCTGACATTTTCGATGAAGCTTAAGAAAGCTTTCAGAAAGATTTCCGGCCTGTTCATGGGCTTGAAGCCTTGGGCGCGCGCCGCCGCATGCGCAATGCTTGCTCTGCTGATACTTGTTCCGACGGTGATAGCGTTCGTTCCAAGCAAGCCCGCGGTCGCTGATGCGGAAACAGGCGATTTACAGAAATCTAACGGGAGCGTCATCGATATAGGCGCTCAGAGCGCGGCAAATTCAACGCCGTACAAAATCCAGCAAAGCGACATAAAGGCAACGCCGCTCCCGTCGCCTACGCCGACGCCCATACTCTTTACAAAGGGCGAACGCGGCGACATAATTCCCGACGTGCAGCTCAGGCTGATGGGATTGAGCTACATGGACTCGGATGAACCTACGGATCTTTTTGGCGCAACTACGTCCGGTGCGATAAGCGTTTTTCAAAGAAAAAACGACTTGCCGATAACGGGTGATCTTGATCGGCAGACATATGATTTGCTCATGTCGGACGCCGCGAGGCCGTACGTCGTTGAAGAGGGCGATACGGGAGACGATATAGCGGAGCTGCAGGATCGTCTGTATCAGCTCGGATATATCGATCTTGTTACCGGCTATTTCGGATCGGATACGACGAAGGCGGTTAAGCTTTTCCAAGAAAAAAATAAATTGACGCAAACGGGTCGAATAGACGGTGACACGCGTGAGATGCTTTACAGTGAAAACGCAAAATCACACTACATATCGTTTGGCGCAGAGGGCGAAGAGGTAAAGCAGTTCCAAGAGATACTTCAGCGTCTGGGATACCTTACGACAACGCCTGACGGCAAAAGCGGCAACGATACGGTCGCGGCTATAAAGCGCTTCCAAGAAAAAAACGGTCTTATTGCCGACGGCAACCTCGGCCCCGCAACGCGAAAATTGCTCCTTTCGGATAAAGCACAGGCTAACGCTCTTATGGTGGGCATGAGCGGTGTCGACGTCGAAAACGTGCAGAAGCTTTTGAAAAAGCACGAGTATTTGAAGGATAAAAACTGCACCGGCTATTATGGCTCGGTCACGGAATACGCCGTAAAAGCGTTTCAAAAACGAAATGGGCTTTCTGTCGACGGCAGAGTGGGTCGCCAGACGATGACCGCGCTTAAAAAGAGCGAGGCAAAGGGTCCCGCTTCGGGATACGTTATAGGCGGAGGAGGCAGCGGCGGAAACTCAGACAAGTCCGGCATAGAGCGTCTTGTAGACGCCGCAAAAAGCAGGCTGGGCTGCAAGTATGTGCTCGGAAAGAAGGGGCCGAATCAGTTTGACTGTTCCGGACTCGTATATTGGTGCCTGAATAAAGCGGGTGTAAAGCAGGGATACATGACGTCTATAGCGTGGCGAAGCTGCTCGAAATACCAACGAATAAATTCGTTCAGCGATATAAAACGCGGCGATATAATCGTGTTCAAGATGTCGGCGTCACAGGGGCATGTCGGTATTGCGATAAGCTCGTCGGTGATGATTGACGCATCAAGCCGAAACGGTAAGGTTGTAGAGAGAAGCTTTAAGACGCGCTACTGGAAGGGTGTATTCTACTGCGCGTACAGAATATTCTGATAGATTAAAAACGAACAAGCGAGGCGCTCGGCGGGGCTTTAGGACACGAAAGCCAATGTCGAGCGCTTTTTATAATATTGCTTTTTTTTGATGCATATATATCGCAATGAGGTGATACTGTGAGCAGGCGAAAAATCAAGCTTAAAAGGCGTTTTGTGAAGATGCTCGAGCTGCCTGAGGATGTCGCGTTCGATGTACCGCGCGTAACGCTTGTGGGCGGCGACAGCGCGCTTATTGAGTATCACAGAGGGATATTTGAGTATTCCGACGAGACGGTGAGGCTCAACACGGGCGCGGGATTATTGAGAATAGACGGTGAAATGCTTGAACTGCGCGAGCTGAGCGAGGAAAGGCTGTTTATATGCGGCGCCATAACATCGGTTTCGTATGAATATAAAGAGGGCCGAATGCAGCGCAAAAAGTGAGCGAGCGGCGCGGTAAAGGGATTCACATAATCGATTTTAACGGAGCGAGCGCATGAAACTTATAAACTATATTGCGGGTTATGTACGCATACTGATAGAAGGGAGCGGAATAGAGCGCTTTATCAATCAATCGCTGCAGAACGACATATCGATATGGGGCGTTAGGCGAAAAAACAGGACGGCTATAACGGCATACATTGAACTCGCGGATTTCTATAAGCTGCGTCCGATAGTGCGCCGCACGGGATGCCGCGTACATGTCGAGCGCAGATACGGAGCACCGTTTATATATACGCGCAACAGAGGACGCCATGTGATGCTTGTTGGATGGGCGCTTGTGATGGCGGCCGTGTTCGCGCTGTCGCGATATGTATGGTTTATCGACATAAACGGATGCAGCGATATAGGCGAGGAAGAAATATGCGGCATACTCAATGATATGTCGATACACAGCGGCATGAAGCGAACGAGCTTCACGACAGCCGATATAGGGAATGAGCTTTGCAGACGCGATGAGCGCATAGCATGGGCAAGCGCAAGGCTTAGCGGGGTAAAGCTGATAATCGATATTGTTGAGGCCGACAAGGGCGTAGAAATAAAGCAGGCTGAGACCGCACCCGTCAGTATATACGCGAAAAAGGAAGGCATTATCGAAAGCATTGTCGCGCTTACGGGGCGTGCGTGCGTCAAATCGGGAGACGCCGTGAAAAAGGGGCAGCTTCTGATAACCGGCGACCTTCGTTCCGAGGGAGCACCTGCATTCACGGTACATGCGTCCGGAGAGGTCTATGCGAAAGTCAATTATTCGTTCGAAATGACGCTCGGACGGCGCATAACGGGCGAAGCGCGTACGGGCAGGACGTGTGAATACTGTGAAATATCGATATTCGGAAAACGCTTTTTCAAGGCAGCAGAGGAATACGAGAAATATGAACTGGAGCCGCAAACATCGGCGCTTGTAAAGAATTTTTTTCTCCCGTTCACCGTTTTGCGCGGGACGTGCTTTGAAATAGGAGAAATAGAGCATGAAGCAGGACCTGACGAGCTGAAGGAGTTTGCGATGCAAAAGTTGTGGGAGCGACTCGAGCGCGAACTGCCGAAAGATGCATACATAATATCGAAAAGCAGCGAAGTGAAAGTGGGCGATGACGAAAGGACAACGGTAATATTGCGCGTGACCGCGCGCGAAAACATAGGCATGGAGGCAGAGATAGGCGGAGAATAAAAGATGGGGGAATTTCAAATAAAACCAAAGCGGCTTAATCGAGAATCATGTCTATAAGTTAGTCCCATATGCGCCGTGCGAGCGCAAAATTGTTCTGCGCCCAAGGCGACCATTGCGATATAACGACTTTGCCGGCGGATGACGAAGCGTGGATGTAGCTGCTCTGGCCAAGGTAAATGCCGACGTGGGTTATGCGACCGGATGAATTGCTGAAAAACACGAGATCGCCGCGTCGAAGGTTTGACTGGTTTGTAATCATTTGCCATGATGAAACCTCGGAAAAGCCCTGAGCGCTGTATCTGTGTACGCTTAAACCGATGCCGCGCAGGCAGTAATAGACGAGACCCGAGCAATCGAACGTGTCCGGACCTTCGGTACTCCAAACGTACGGCTTGCCGAGCTGCGCGTAAGCCATGGCGATGAGCTCCTCAACGCTGCCGTTTCCCACGGGCGGTTGGGGCGCCTGAGTCGGCTGCGGCGCTTGCGTTGGCTCGGGAGGCTGTGTGGGTGTTGATGAAGCGCTCGGCTTCGGTGAGGATGACGGTGAGACGCCGGGAGTCTCTGACGGCTTGGGAGTCGACTTGGGAGTTGGAGTCGGCTTTGGGCTCTTTGACGGCGTGGGCGATTTCGTCGGCAATGGAGCCTCGGTGGGCGTAATCCCGCTTGAATTGAGAGCCTTTGGCGAAAAAAGAATATCGCTCGTTAAACGGTCGACAGCGCCGTCAGCGGCGATTCCGTTTACGGTCTGGAATTCAATAACGGCGTTGTATGTTGCCGAGCCAAAGTAGCCGTTTTGCATATCCGTATAGAATCCGAGCTCGTTAAGACGCCTTTGAAGAAGCAGTATATCATTGCCGCGATTACCCTGCTCCATGATATATGGGAGAGCCGTATCGGTGTCGAAATAGTGCATCATTACGCCGTCAATAGCGCCCGTCTCATTCAGGTGATGGGTTCGCTGGAAAAGCTTAACGGCAGCTTCAAGCGCCGAATTAAAAGCGGTCGAGGGCTCGTCGGAACCAAGGTACCCAAGATCCATCATTTTGCATTGAATCTCTGCTATTTCGTCGCTCTCATCACCCAATACGAAGAGCGTCTCGTTTGAAACGGTGGGCGACGGAACGGGAGACGGCACGTCGGCAGGGGACGGCGAAAACAGCACAGGCGTCTCGGCGGGCTTGTGCCAGTCTATGGTGTGTGCGGCGTGTTCGCCCCCGGAAACGAACGACAGCGTAAATACATTAGGTATGACTACGAACGCAATAAGGCACAAGGCGAGTATAAAAGCGCCGATCGCAATAAGCGGCTTTAGCGTGAAACGACGTTTTTTCTGCGCATTGCCGGTAATGCTGTCAATTAAATTGTCCGCATCATTTTTCATAACAGTATTATACAATATGGCGCGAAATATGACAAATAAAATTAAAAATTGTTGAAAAACGGGCATTGACGTAAATATGTTGCTTGTCATAAGCAGGACGGACGGCGAATAGAATAAACGGAAATCAAAGCAAAGGCGGATATGGCGATGAACAGCATGATCGGTAACAACCATGTATATATAGGAGGCAGGCTTGAGAGCGAACCGTCATTCAGCCACGCGCTCTACGGAGAGTCGTTTTACTCCATGAGTATCGCGGTTTCGAGGTTGAGCGGTACGTTCGATGTCGTACCGATAACGCTTTCTGAACGGCTGATGGGGGATATCATGCTGCGTATCGGCGAATATGTACTTATAAGCGGGCAGCTTCGTTCTTATAACCGCATCGTCGACGGTGCGAACCGCCTTGTCGTTACAGTGTTTGCACATTCATTGACACCGTACGGCGATGAGTGCATATATGAAAACGAAGTTACGCTCGGCGGTTATATATGCAAGCAGGTGATATTCAGGACGACGCCCTTTTCACGGGAGGTCGCCGACATACTTCTTGCAGTCAACAGAGCATATAACAAGTCGGACTATCTTCCGTGCATAGCATGGGGCAGGAATGCGCGTCGTGCAGACGAGCTTTCTGTCGGAGATGCCGTTGAGATTAAGGGGAGACTGCAAAGCAGGGAATATCAAAAGACGGGTGCGGGCGGAGAGACGACCACGCGCACGACTTATGAGGTTTCGGCATCGCAGATTACCGAGGTGGACGCGTTTTGAAATATATGCTAATATAAACCGATTAAAAAAGCGTCTGCTGTATGCGGCGCGAAGCGGGGAAAATATGGATGGATTGACATTAGCCGCATCGGTGCTTGAAGCAAAAACGGTGATTGGCGGCAAAATAGACAAGGTATACCAGCCTGAACGGGACGAGCTGCTGCTGAACATACGGACGAGCGCCGGGAATGCACGTCTGCTTATAAACGTTTCTGCGGAAAACGGCAGGATGCAGCTAACGGACATAAAGCGCGAAAACCCAATAGATGCGCCTATGTTTTGTATGCTTCTGCGCAAGCATTTGGGTGGGGGCAGGATAAAAAGCATAGAGCTTATCAATTTCGACAGAATATCCAAGCTTACAATTGAGGCGCGCAACGAACTCGGAGACAGCGCGGAGTATTCGCTTGTATGCGAGATAATGGGAAAGCATTCGAATGTGTTTTTATTGGACTGCGACGGTATTATTATTGAATCCATGCGGCGAGTCGACGTGTGCGACCTGCACAACGTCAGCGCGCGTATAGCGGTGCGCGGTTCAAAATACGCTATACCGTCTACGCAGGAAAAAACAGACCCGAGTATTGCGCCAAAGGAAGCGTTCCGTGAGGCGTTGACGTGCGCCGGCAGGATAGACAGACGGCTTTCATCGCAGTTTTACGGACTTGCACCGATGATGGCTGGAGAGCTTGTCGGAAGCTTTGCTATAACAAACAAGACGCGCTGCGAAGAGCTTTCGGAAGCGGAAAGGGATGCGCTGGCGGACGCACTTGCCGGGTTTTACGGCGCATTTACGCACGGGTACGGGAGCGTATCCGTATTGCGCAGCGTACACGGCGATGTAACGGCCGTATACCCATTTGCGGCGCAGGGCGCCGAGAAGTATGGAAGGGGAATACATTATGCGCTCGACGAGTATTATCGCCACAGAGACATACAGGAGCATATAAGGCGCGAATCCTTTTCTATAAGGCGCGTGATACTCAATAACATAGAGCGCTGCGAAAAGAAGCTTTCGCGTCTTGCACAGGTGGGGACATCGAGGGAAGAGCTTGAAAAGCTGCGGCTTTACGGCGAAATGCTGACGACATACGCCTGCTGCGTAAAAAGAGGCTCCGAGAGCGTGATAGTAGATAATTATTACGACGATCCGCCGTCGAAGCTGGAGATACCGCTCGACCCGTCGCGCTCATCGCAGGAAAACGCCGCGAGATACTTCAAAAAATACAAGAAAACAAAAACTGCGCTTGAAATGAGCAAGGTACATATGGAGGAGGCATCGTCGGAGCTTAACTACTTCGAAGGGCAGCTTGACAATATTGATAAGTGCGGAACGCGCGAGGAAATAGCTGAAATAAGGGAGGAGCTCATTGCGCTCGGCTATATCGGAAGCGATACAAAGGGCAGGAAAAAGGCTATGCGCAAAGCAACGAGCGAGCCAATGAAATTTGAGGCTGCTGACGGAACGGTGGTGCTGATAGGCAAAAACAACCGCCAGAACGACGAGCTTACGCTCCGCACGGCAAAACCGAACGAGTGGTGGCTGCACGCGAAGGATATACCCGGCTCGCATGCAATAGTGAGAACGGAATCCGAAATGCCGCGAGATGTGCTTGCGGCAGCGGCGGCGATGTGCGCTTACTACAGCAAAGCGCGTTCCGGCGAGAACGTTCCCGTAGACTATACTCGCCGAAAGTATGTAAAAAAGCCGAGCGGAGCGCGTCCGGGGGCGGTAATTTACACAAATCAGAGTACCATATATGTAACGCCCGATGCTTTTTCGATGAAACGTATTGAATGACCTGAGCATTGCGGCGAACAAATTGTTATTTTATCATCCCGATGCGAATAGGTTATTACCACACAGCATCAGGAGGTTTTTTATGAAACGCATATTGGCTTTATTACTTTGCATATTTGCCGCAGCTGCGCTTGTATCATGCGGCGGCGGTGAGGAGCAGGGCGCGTTGCAAAACGATTATTCGGAACAGTCGGTGTTTTCGGAATCGGGCTGGCGCAGGACAGTGATATACTACCTTTCCGATGAGGGCTATATCGTACCTGTTATGAAGCGCATCCCATGGGAGGAGGGCATAGGTAAGGCGGCGGTAAGCTGTCTTATCTGTACGCCGGAGAACATGGCAGCAACGGCGGGGCTTGGTTTTTCGCCGATTATTCCCAACGGCTCGAGCGTTTCGCTCAGAATAGACGAATCGGAGCATGCGACGCTTGACATAACGGGTTTTACTCAGCTCGACAGCGCGGAAGCCGAGGTTAACATGATAACGGCAATCGTGAACACACTTGTCGAATTTCCGAGCGTAGAAACCGTGTCCATAACCGTAAACGGCAAGGGCGGCAAGCTTGAAAACGGCACAAGGCTGCCCGAGAATTCGCCACATATAGGCCTTAACCCCGAAAAAAGCGAAATCGAGACATCGGAGCTCGGAATGCTTTACTCTACTACGCTCTATTTCCCGAACGACTCTTGCAGCCTAAACGTACCAATAACTGTGTATAATACATATGAGCTGACGTTTTCGGACGCCGTAAATGCTCTCATAAAGGGCAGCGGGCAAAAAGGTTTGCGCTGCTGTTTCCCTGAAGGGACACGTCTTCTTGAGGCGGGCATAACCGACGGAAAGGCTACCGTGAATCTGAGCTCGGCGTTCCTTGATACGGCGCTTTCGCCCGGAGTAGATGAGGCGGCGTATCAGACGCTCTTTTTGACTGCGTCAAGGTTCGGCAGCATAAATGAACTTGCGATACTCGTTGATGGCGTGCCGTATGTGTTCACGTCGGGAGAACCGGCCCCGCCGCTCTATGTAAACGAATTCTGACGCTTTATTATTGGCGCCGCCGATGGTATAATCAATAAAAACGGAGGCGTTAATAATGAGGCTTGTTATCGCATCGAACAATCGACATAAGGTAAAGGAAATAAAAGAGATACTCGGCGGGAAATTTGATGATGTTGTATCCGTAAAAGAAGCCGGCATAGATATCGACGTGGTCGAGGACGGCAAAACGTTTATGGAGAACGCGATGAAAAAGGCGCTTGAGACATATAAAGCGCTGGGCGGGTGCGATGCAGTAATAGCGGATGACAGCGGCCTTGCGGTAGACGCGCTGGATGGTGCGCCGGGCGTATACAGCGCGAGGTTTGCGCTCGACGGCCATAACGACGAAGCCAATAATGAAAAGCTGCTGCGGCTCATGAAGGACATTCCCGACGACAAGCGTACATGCAGATTTGTCTGCTCAATGGCGCTCGTCCGCCCCGAATGCGAGACGGTGACGGCAACGGGATATGCGGAGGGTATGCTTCTGCGTGAAAAACGCGGTGAGAATGGTTTCGGGTACGATCCGCTCTTTTACTGCGAAAAGTTTGGCTGCTCATTCGCGGAGCTCACATCTGACGAGAAAAACTCAATAAGTCATAGAAGAAGAGCGCTCGAAGGAATATTAGAACAGATTTGAACACGGCGGACGCAGCCCTTTGAGGAAAGCGCGATCCGCGCCCTGCCCGGATAAATCGGATGGATATCGAAAAGAGCCGTTGCATCGTACGCAGCGACTCTTTCGCCTTTTCGCGGGCTTACATGCCCATCATCCTTTTGCATGAACGCCATGCTCGTTTCCCGTCGCGCATCATTCGCCTTGAAACGTCGGGACACATCGTAAAAACTGCTGCCGTTGTTGCGGCAGCGCCGATGGCAATGCCCGCCATGAACGATATCGTCTTCATGAAATTCACCACCCTTTCAAATGATATGATTAGCATGTACCTAATCGGGTCGATAAATAAAAGGTATTTTTTTGAAAACGGCTTTCGAATGGATTTTCATCTGTATTTGGACAGTCCGTTGCTTTCTTAAAAAAGACGGAGATGCCCGTATTTTCGTGCGATGCATCTCCGCGTGTTCTATGAAATCAGTTTGACGATATGGAGTAGTTAGGAGCTTCCTTTGTGATGAATACGTCGTGCGGATGGCTTTCCGCGAGGCCCGCCCCGGTTATTTTGACGAAGCGGCCGTTTTCACGAAGATCGTCAATCGTGGGCGTTCCGCAGTAACCCATGCCGCTCCTCAAGCCGCCGAGAAGCTGGAACACGACTTCGCTGAGAGAACCCTTGTAAGGCACACGGCCTTCGACGCCCTCGGGCACGAGTTTTTTCGCGTCTTCTTGGAAGTATCTGTCCTTGCTTCCGTGCTCCATCGCCGCGAGCGAACCCATACCGCGATAAACCTTGAAACGCCTTCCTTGGTAGAGCTCCATTTCTCCCGGGCTTTCATCGGTGCCTGCGAGAAGGCTGCCGAGCATGACACAGTTAGCGCCTGCCGCAATGGCTTTGGCTATATCGCCCGAATACTTGATTCCGCCGTCGGCAATTATCGGAATGTTGTGTGTCTTTGCGGCGCGCGCGCACTCCATTACGGCCGTTATCTGCGGAACGCCTACGCCCGCGACGACGCGCGTCGTGCAGATGCTGCCCGGCCCTATACCAACCTTTACACAGTCGACGCCGGCTTCGATAAGCGCTTCGGTCGCCTCATATGTTGCAACGTTTCCTGCGATTATGTTTGCATGGGGGAATGTTGCGCGTATCTTCTTTACAGTGTCAATGACGCCTTTACTGTGCCCATGCGCGGTGTCGATTGATATTACGTCGACATTTGCGGCGAGCAACGCCTCGACGCGCTCAAGGCAGTCGTGCGTTACGCCCACGGCCGCGCCCGCAAGAAGACGCTGACGCTTGTCCTTGGCGGAGTTGGGGTATTGAATCGCTTTTTCTATATCTTTTATCGTTATTAAGCCGCGGAGGTTATAATCGTCATCGACTATAGGGAGCTTCTCAATCCTATTCTCATAAAGTATCTCCTTGGCTTCTTCGAGCGTTGTGCCCACGGGCGCCGTGACTAGGTTTTCGTGCGTCATGCGCTCCTTTATCGGAATGGAGTAATCCGTTACAAATCTAAGGTCGCGGTTTGTGAGGAGACCAACGAGTTTACCGTTAACCGTTATAGGCACGCCCGATATCTTGTAGCGCGACATTAGTGCGAGCGCGTCCGAAATGAGATGATCGGGCGAAAGGAAAAAGGGATCGACTATGACGCCGTTTTCCGAACGCTTGACTTTGTCGACGTTTTCCGCCTGAGCTTCTATCGACATGTTTTTATGAATAATGCCGATGCCGCCTGCGCGCGCCATCGCGATGGCCATTTTGGCCTCTGTCACGGTATCCATTGCGGCGCTTATGAGCGGCATGTTCATTTCAATGTCGTTTGTAAGGCGTGTTTTCAGGCAAATATCTTTCGGTATGACCTGAGATTCGCGCGGAATGAGGAGCACGTCGTCGAACGTGATCCCGTCCATAACAATTTTGCTGTTCATCACTCTTCCTCCGAATTTTTGTTAAGTTTATAGCCTTATAATCAGTGTGTCAAGTAGAATATCCTTTTTTTCGCAAACATTTTCGAGCGTTGTACGCGCTTTGCGACATAAAAGCCGCCGGAATAGAGAGGCCGGCGGCTTTTGAGCGTTTGAGATACGGTTATTTTTCGCTCGGGAGCGAGTATTCCGCTTTATATTCTACGAATGCCTTATCAAATTCATCGGAATCGCCGTGTTTGACGTTCTCCATGAAGCTGTGAGTGCTGTAGCTGTCATGCTTTTGGAGAAGGCATACGGCGATGTTGGAGCAGTGGTCGCTTATGCGCTCCATGTTCGTGAGCATGTCGTTAAGCACAAAGCCGAGACGGATTGTACACTTACCCCCCTGAAGGCGTGATATATGTCTGTCGCGTATGCTTTCCTGGAGTGCATCGATAACATCCTCAAGCGGCTCGACGCGCTTGGCGCCTTGAAGGTCGCGCTCGGCGTATGACGTGAATGAAAGCGTAATTATGTCAGAGAGAGCGTTTCGGATGACGTCAAGCTCTGTGCTTGCGGCATCCGAAAAGCGCAGACCGTTTTTATGCATTTCATTGGCGGATTCAAGCATGTTGAGCGAATGATCGCCTATACGCTCGCAGTCGCCGATGACGTGCAGCATATGGTTTATCTCTTCCGCATCGGATTCAGGAAGCTGCTTTGCAGATAGCTTCACCATGTATGTGGCGAGCATGTCCTCGTACTTATCAAGCAGCTTTTCTCCCTCAGATACGCTGTCGCAAAGCTCAGACGTATAGTTTTTTGTCAGTGTTATGGCATTGAGAGCCGTCCGCTTTGCCGTCTCCATCATTTCTGCCACGGATCTGGCGCACACCTCCACGGCAACCGACGGCGTAGCAAGCAAGCGCTCATCGATTGGGCGTATGGCAGCCTTTTCGCGCTTTTTGCCCTTGTCCGGGATCGTTATTTCGGCGAGACGGCAAAGGAAATTAGGCATTGGCAGGAACACCATCGTTGTAAGCACGTTGAACACGGTATGGATCAGCGCTATGCCAAATTCCGAAACTCCGTAGTTTATGAATTCAAAACGGAAGATTGCGTTGAGTGCGTAGAAAACCACAAGGAACAATATTGTACCAATTGTATTGAAATAAAGGTGCACCATTGCGGAACGCCTTGCATTCTTACCTGCGCCGATGCACGATATGAGCGCCGTGACGCATGTACCTATATTCGAGCCGAGCACGATGGGCAGTGCGACGCCGTACGTTATCGGAGAGTCGCTGCCTGATAGCGCTGCGGCGAGAGCAATAAGCACGCCGACGGTCGCCGCGGAGCTTTGAATTATGCCCGTAAACACCGCCCCGACGAGCACGCCGAGTATGGGGTTTCTAAACATTACGAGAAGGTTGGCGAACGTCGGGCTGTCGGCGAGCGGCTTGACTGAATCGCCCATGACGGACATGCCGAACATGAGAAGCGCGAAGCTCAAAAGCACGCGGCCTGTAGTCTGCCGCCTTTCCTTCTGCGAGAAAAGCATGAGCACGGTGCCGATGAGAGCGAGAATTGGCGAAAAGGTGGATGGGTTCAGTAACCATAATATGAAGCTGTCCCCGCTGAGGCCGGTAAGGCTTAAGAGCCATGAAGTTATGGTTGTGCCGATGTTAGCGCCCATGATTATGCCGACGACCTGCTCAAGACGCATTATGCCTGAATTTACGAAGCCTACGACCATAACCGTGGTTGCCGAGCTTGACTGCACGACGGCGGTAACTCCCGCGCCGAGTGCTATTGCCGCAAAGCGGTTGCTTGTGGCGCGTTCAAGCGTTCTTTCGAGCATTCCTCCGGAAAGCTGCTCTAAGCCGCCGCTCATGAGCTGCATCCCGAACAGGGAGAATGAAAGCCCGGCGACAAATGTCAACACATGTGTCCAAATTTCTAAGTTCATATAACCTCCAAAGTTTGTTAAAGGACTAAAACGTGTTTTGCCGTCGAATTTATCACGAGACAGACGGCGTTCTTTGCAAAATACATACGTTTATTGTCCACAATGATTATAAATGTCATGCTACTGTTCAAAAACGTGAGTTATGTAAAATGTATGTTAACAGAAGCAAGTCTAAGTCATGCATTGATTTACAGTGTCCGGAGCAAAAAAGCCGGCGCTCGACTCGATGAATATTAACATGCTGTGAACAAGATTGCCCAAACGGCGATACCATGATATACTATCATAGCAATACTGTAATATGGAGGAGTGCCATGCAGCACGATAAACATTCGGGCGCACGCGAGAACGGCGGCGGAACGCAGCAGTTCGGCAGGATTGCCCCGAAGGATATGCATGAAATGAGCGAAAGCGACGATCATGAGAGCAAATTCGGCGCCTTTGCCGATAGAATAAAAAAACATTTCAGACCGAGACATAAGGAAAGGCCGTTTCCGCTGGCGGTGTTATTCTGTACCCTTAAAATACTTGCGGTTATAGTCGTAATGAGCGGCTGCGCCGTGTTCGGGCTTATGCTCGGCATAGCGAAGGCGTATATAGACACAACGCCTGAGCTTGACGTATCGCGCCTTACCAGGAGCAACAGGACATCGTACATATATGATAACAACGGAGAGCTTATAACAACATTCGCAGGAATGGAATACCGCGACTGGGTGGCTATAGAAGATATACCGGACATGCTGAAAAACGCGCTTATATCAGTAGAGGACGTACGTTTTTACAGACATGGCGGCCTTGACTTCAAGCGACTTGTTTCGGCTGTTGTAAACACGCTGCGGAACACGGATACGCACGGCGGAAGCACGCTTACGCAGCAGCTTATAAAGAATAAAATACTTTCAAACGTGCGCTCATACAAGCGGAAGATACAGGAGGCGTACCTTGCAGTAGAGCTTGAGAATACCGTGGAAAAGGACGATATACTCGAGGCATACATGAACGACGTATATCTCGGAGAATCGAACTACGGAATGAAAGCGGCGGCAAACGACTATTTTGGCAAGGAATTGTCCGAGCTTTCAATACGGGAGTGCGCGATGCTTGCGGGTCTTGTGCAGCAGCCGTCATACACAAACCCGAGGGCGAACACATATGAACGGTTCTATGAAGACGGCACAAACAAGATGGATCGTACGAACTCTCGTACGGACACGGTTATATGGGCGATGTATAATGCGGGTTTTATATCGTCAGCGCAGCGTGACGGAGCGCTTAACGATACCGTAACGATACTGCAAAAATCGAAGGCGACTTCGATATACGACATGCCGTATTTTGTTGAGTACGCCGTGTATGATGTCGTGACATGCATGCTTGAGCAAAGAGAGCTGCCCGATACGACGTCAAACAGGGCCTCCATAGAGAGCGAGCTGAGAAACGGGGGCTATGAGATACATCTTACGGTCGATCCGAGCATACAGCATACGCTTGAGTCGACTATTGAAAACTGGGATAAATATCCGGAGTTGGCCGATCCGTCGACAGCGATAGAGACGGTCAAAAACTCGGACGGCAGTGTGACCACGGTAAACCAGCCACAGGCGGCGGCTGTTATAATCGATTACCATACCGGCGACATCGTGGCGCTTGTGGGCGGACGCGATACGCCGAAAACGAAAAAGCAATGGAACAGAGCATATCAAAGCAGTATGCCTGTAGGTTCGTCGATAAAGCCGATAGCGGTGTACGCGCCCGCGCTCGACCTTGGGGCGTCGCCTGCGACGATAATCGCAAATATCCCGGGCGAGATTGAGGGCTACGGCGGAAACGGCTATCCCGCGCTCGGCTCTGAGAAGTGGATGGGCCCTGTGACGATAAGGCGCGGAGTAACGTCGTCGCTTAACATTGTGGCGGCGAGAACGCTTTTTGAACATGTGACTACGGCAACGTCAAAGCAGTATCTTGTGAATCTCGGCATAGATGCGGCGCGAGTCAATGCGGACGGCCCGGGACTTGCGCTAGGAACGTCGGGTATAACGCCTGTAGAAATGGCGGCTGCATACGGAACCATAGCGAACGGCGGAGAATACATAACGCCCCACGCTTTTTCAAGAGTCGTGGATTCAAACGGCGAGGTGATACTGAGGTCCGAGAATTTTAAGGAGCGCAGGCAGGTGTTTAAGCGCTCGACCGCGTACATGATGCTTGACATGATGCAGGACGTTGTCAGCAGAGGAACCGGTACGGAGGCGAAGATCGAAAACATGACGGTCGCCGGCAAGACGGGAACGAATGAAAACTACACGAGCGTTTATTTTGCGGGCGCGACGCCGTATTACTCCGCTTCGCTCTGGATAGGCCATGATAAATATAACAACAAGCTTAGAACGGGCTCAACAGGCGGAAAATATGCCGCGCCGCTCTGGAGCGCGTTTATGGGCAAGATACATGAGGAGCTGGCAGATAAGCCCATAATGGACGACTCACCCGTCGAGCTGGGGCTTGTAAAGCGTACGGTATGCTCCGTATCGGGACTGCTGGCAACAGAAGCATGTGCAGCGGATCCATACCATCCGCCGGTATCCGACTGGTTCCTGGATGACAACGTGCCATATGATGAGTGCAGCATGCATGCGTATGCCACGCTTTGCAGCGAATCGGGTCAACCTGCGTCTGCATATTGTTACGGGACAGTGTCGGGCAGCGTCGTTCTGATTTCATCACTCTCTCCGTACAGACAGTTTGCCCCTGCAAATCTTTTGAAAGCAATGCCGAACGCCGTGTTTACTGACTATACGGCGGAACAGTTCAATTCTGGCATGTATGATTCGTCGTGCCTATGCTATCTTCATACGCCTTGGTATTTGGGGTATGGGGACGGCGTATCGCTTACGTCGGCAATACAGAGAGCGAACGAGCTTATTGCACGTGTTCAGGGATACCTGAACGTCGTACAGACGCTGTCAAAACCCGATAGAGAGACGCTCGAAATAGGAATAAGCTGGCTCAACTATGCGATACAGCAAAAGAATGTTTCGGCGATAACATCGTATACGGAGCAGCTCGAGTATAATTATCAAAAGATAAGCGCGGCCAATCCGCCGCCTGCATAACAGAATGGAAGCTGCACGTCAAAACATTGAAAATGAGCTGAAAAAGCTCTACAGAGACGAAAAAGAGCGTATCGCTTCTCTTGCCGGCACATATTTGGGGGACATGGACAACCCTGTGTTCGGTGACGGAAATTTTCACGCAAGGCTGATGTTTATAGGCGAAGCGCCGGGCTCTGATGAGGCGCTAATCGGAAAACCTTTTGTAGGCAAGGCAGGGATACAGCTTGATGAGATGCTTAAAGCGGCGCAGATAGACAGGTCAGAGGTATTCATAACGAACGTTGTGAAATACCGCCCTACGAAGCCGACGTCGCGCCGCATGTCGAATAGGACGCCGAGCGCACGGGAAATACGAGAGGGGCTTGAGCTTCTCAGACGCGAGATAGCGCTTGTGAGACCAAGCATGATTGCGTCGCTCGGAAATACGCCGCTTGCGGCAATGTCACTTATCGCAGGCATCGACGTAATGAAAATAGGCGATGTCCACGCCGCTCCGACTGTGATAAAGATAGGGGGCTTGAGCGCGATTCTATTCCCGCTGTATCACCCTGCGAGCACGATATATAATAGAGAATTAACGCAAGTGCTGCAAGATGATCTTGTCAGCCTTGGCAAGATATATACGCAAATGAGGATGAAAATATGAAAGCATTAAAAATCATTGTGAGAACGGCCGCGATGTGCGTATTGGCCGCGACGGTATTCACGAGTGCGGCGTTAGCCTCATCGGATAAGACGGAGTACGGTCAGGTGACGTCCGATGACGTAAATCTCCGTGCCGAAGCGAACACTGAGTCGGAGATAATAAGGGTTTTGCCTATAGGCGCGAGACTGCAGGTGGTGGCGTACGAGGACGGATGGTACAGGGTATTGTGCGAAGGCGACGTTGGCTATATACGCGGCGATTATCTTTTTGTAAACACAAACGGAACGCGCGGCGCCTATGTACTTGAAGACGGTGTAATACTTCATGGAGGGCCAAGCGAGAATACATATGCCGTGCAAGAGCTTTCGTGCGGGCAGGGCGTAAAGATAAAGGCGCTCATAGGCGAATGGGCATTTGTTATTGCCGATAAGGATGTGGGTTATGTCAGGTTTACGCAGTTGAGGACGACTAAGGGCAATACGGCGGAGGGAAGCCAACTGCGCACAGGAATGGAAGGAACCGATGTGCGCAAACTCCAGCAGGCGCTGTATAACAGAGGCTTCCTTTCTAAGGCTGATATAACGGGAATATTCGGCGCAAAAACCAGGACGGCCGTTTCGGACTACCAGGAGCTTGCAGGCCTTAGCAGCGATGGCATAGCCGGTGTTGAGACGCTCAACTCGGTATACGATTTTTCTAACAACATCAGAAAAGAAAACGCCATATATAATCAGGTAAAGGGCACGGTGATACTGCTCGACTGGTTTAAGGGAGGAAGCGATTGGCTAAACAAGGGTGCGCATTTTACGGTTACGGACGTGCGAACGGGTCTAAGCTTTAAGGCGCGCCGGTTCGGCGGCTGGTATCATGCCGACTGCGAGCCGATAACCGCTGCGGATTCCGCTGTCATCTACAAGGCTGCGGGCAACAGATGGTCGTGGAACAGGCGACCAATATGGGTGACATATAAGGGCAAGACTGTCGCGGCGAGTATGCACTCGATGCCGCATATGGCCAACCCAACGGCTTCGAACAATTTCGACGGCCATTTCTGCATACATCTTTTGAATTCAAAGGTTCATGAGAACAGCAAGGCTTGCCCGAGACATCAGGCGTGCGTTCGAGAAGCGTACAAAGCGGGACGCAAATAAGCGGAAAAGCATGAATTTATAAAGACGGCATTGCAAATACTCTCCTTGAAAGGATGGGATTTGCAATGCGTTTTTTTTCATGCCTGATGAAGGCCCTGCGTTTTGAAAGGCCTGCGACAGAGTTTGAGCTGCTTGAGACGGAAAACGGCTCGCCGAGCGGGAAATATGCGGAGAGCAAGGGCTCCAAAAGCAAAAAAACAACTAAAACACATGTTTACAGCCGCTTAGGGGATAACGTCACATATATAAACGATAAATTCTGCGCGGATATAAATAAGGATCTTATAGTGCGGCGCTTCAAAATGCTTGGGGGCAGAGAGGGCATGATTGTGTTTTTGTCGGGCATGGCGCGCGCCGATACAATAAACGACTTTGTGCTGCGGCCTGTTTTCCGTTGTGGGCGCGATCTTCCGGAGGGAGGCGAGGCGGCCAAGTTCTTGATAGAAAAAGTGATCGATGTAAGTGAAATAGAGGCAGAGGAAGGTCTTGAAAAGATAGCGTATTATATATCGGAGGGCAAAACAGCGCTTTTTTTGGACGGGATGGACAGCGCGGTCATTGCCGATACGCGCGGCTATGAAAAGAGAGGCGTTTCAGAGAGCGAAAACGAGCGCACTGTTTTCGGCCCAAAGGAGGCTTTCAATGAGAACCTGCGCACAAATATAACGCTTTTACGGCGCATAATTAAAGCGAGCGATTTTATTTGCGAATTTAGAGAAACAAAGACAAAAAACAAAGCGCGTGCGGCGATAGTTTATTGCGCCGAGGTTGCCAACGTTACCGTTGTAAACGAGGTAAAGCGGAGAATAGCGGCCATTGAGACGAACTACGCCCTTGATCTTGGCACGCTCGAGCAGCTTATGGAGACTAACCGCTTGATGCTTTTGCCAAGGACGCTTATGACGGAGCGACCTGATAAAGCTGCATCGCATATACTCTCGGGCCATATCGCCATACTCCTTGACGGGAGCCCGTTCGCCATGATACTGCCGGTGACGCTTTTCTCGCTTATGTCCAGCGGTGAGGATACATATATGACCGCACCGCTTGGGACGGTACTCCGTCTTGTCAGATATATCGGGATGCTTATATCGATACTGCTCCCGGGTTATTTTTTGGCGGCGGCGCTGTATCATCAGGGCGTCCTATCAAGCGAGGTACTTATGACGATAATCTCGTCGCGGCGGCTTGTATACGTTTCGTTAGGCTCTGAGATGATATTCCTCTTATTTATATTTCACCTGATACGCGAAGCCGGTATGCGAGTCCCGGGCAGTATCGGGCAGGCAATAGGAATAATCGGCGGCCTGATACTCGGGCAGGCGGCGGTAACCGCGAACATTGTCAGTTCAGTGGTGCTTATACTTGTTGCGCTTACGGGCCTCGGCAATTTTTGTATACCGAATTATCGGCTGTCGCTGACGGCGTCGTATATAAGAATTGGCGCGGTTATAGCAGGTTGGATGGCGGGATTTCTCGGAATTGCGGCGTTTATCGTTGTTTTGGTGGCGTACATTGCGTCGCAAAAGTCGTACGGCGTGCCGTACCTTACGCCGTTCGCGCCAAAAACACACTCGAAACGGCCGTTCGTTATACGCGGGTTTATCAAAATGAGCAACAGGCATGAGGATTACACAAATACGATGGAGGACAAGAAGCTTTGAGCACGCAAGGTAGGATAGGCGTAACAGAGGGTGCATGTATTTTCTCCACGGCGCTTGTTGTAAGCGGGTTGTTTGGTTCGGAAGCGCAGCGTATGTATGATGAAGCCGTGCCATCGTATATCGCACTGCCGATAGCCATAATAGCTTCGGCATTCATATTTTTACTTGTGGCGCATGCGCTGAAAAAAAGCAGATCACAAAGCCTTAGCGAGCTATTTTGTTATTCGCTTGGCAATGTGGCGGGAGGGGCTGCGTCCCTCGTGATCGCTACGTTCAATGTTCTGCTTGTAAGCGCGCCGTTGATGCGGGTCATAGATATACTCGACAGCTATCTGTTTCAAAGCACGTTTGCTAACATAAGCTTTTTTGTGCTGCCCGCGATAGGTTTTGTGGCTTGGATGGGGTTTGAGACGCTCGGGAGAACTGCGGCATGCTTTGCAATAGTGTTGGCGATGTCGCTTGTGGCGGCGATATGCTTGTCGTTTAAGGGATACGATACGAGCAGGCTTTACCCCATTATGAGTAATAACACGGGTGGCTTTTTCCGCGAAACGGGCGCGAGTTGTGTCGCGTTCATACCGTGTTTCATGACGGCGCTGAACATGACGCGCGGTATGCATGGAATTAAGTATGTAAAGAAATCAGCATTGATATCAACTGTGATAGCGGTCTTGGCGTGCGGCGTAACCGAATTGTGTATAAGCATGTCGTTTCCGCGGGATATGATAGCCAACACGGATATGCCCCTCAGATCCATACTGCTTAATGTTTTTACGGGCAACCATATAATGCGCTTTGATACGTTCGCCATCTTTATATGGCTTGTCGGCGCGATGGTAAGCTCTGCGTTCTATATATACGGAGCAGCATCGTTTTACGCGGGAACATTCAAACAAAAGGACAGCCGCCCTGCGGTGCTCGGAATGGTAATAATAGTGATGTGCATACTCTACACGGACCATTTGAGCGTAGTCGGTGCAACGCATATGAAACTTGACACGGTGTATCGTTACAGCTTTGTGGTGCTGATACCGCTTATGGTTGTCGTCGCCGTGGCGGCGTTGATAAAGGTCGGTATAAAGGAGAAAAAGGCTTCATGAAACAAGTTTTATCGGTAATTATTGTTATAATAACGACCGTATCGATGTGCGGCTGCCTCGGGCCGCATTCGCCGGACGAGTATGGGTTTGTTCTTGCAATAGGCGTGGATGAGGGCGAAAATAACACGTTTTGCATATCGTTCATGCTTCAAGGCGAGCCTTCGGGTAAAAGCGGGGTGAGCGAAGGCGGCGCAATGATAATCGCAACGGAGGCGGATTCAATATTCAGCGCGATAGATGCTTTTCGGACGATATACCCACATTATCTTAATTTTTCACACGCATATGCGATCTATGTATCTAAGACGGTTGCTCAAAGCGAGCTTATGGAGCGCTTCTTTGAATTTGCACCCGAGACATTAAGCCTTCGACAATCTGTCGGACTTATTGTGACGGACTGTACTGCCAAGGAATACATTAACGAGCGAGCGAAGATAAAGTATGTAAACCTTTCGGAGATCGGACAGGAGCTTTTGAAAATATCGAACACCACGGGAAGCACACCGGTGACCACGCTTCTTGACTACAAGGCTGCACTCTATGAGAATGAACATGACGCTATAGTGCCGTCGGTGCTAATCGACTATACTCTTGAAAAAAATGAGACGGGCGACGAAACAAGCGGCACCAACGAGGCATTTGCGCAACCCGGTACGGAACGGTCGGGTTCCGAAACAAGTGGATATAAGCTCATTTCGGGCGGAGAAACGCGCTGCACCGTGAGAGGCTGCGCACTGTTTAACAACGGGAAAATGGTCGGCCAACTTGACGTGCCGCACACACAGGCGCTGATGCTTGCGCGAGGTGAGTTTCGGAAAGGAATTGTGCGCATAATCGTAAACGATTCGATAATCGAGCTTGATGTGAAGGCTAAGCGAAGGCCGAGCGTGAAAATCGATATAGAAACCGGAAGGGCAAATGTAAAGATAGAAATACGGGCACAGGTTATAACGGACGAAAACGGTATAAGTGATGATGACCTTGGGGCAATCGAGAGGGAATTTGCGGACGAGATGACGCAAAAACTGCTTAAAGTGGAAGAAATATGCCTCCAAAGCGGATGCGACGGCATGAAACTTGCACGAGCGGCAAAAAAATGCTTTTTGACAAACGAAGAGTGGGAAAATTTCGATTGGCAGAACTTTTTTGTTAATACAAAAACGGAGTTTGATATCGTGATAGAGCTGACGCAAAACATATACCTGCGGCACAGGGGTAACAGAGCATGACGGGGCTTCTGGCTTTGGCCGCCGTGGGCCTTGCATATGGGACGCTCTATGCAGTACATTGCATACGCATAAAAAACACTGCGGCGTGCATAGGGGCCGTCTTTATGGGCGTGTTTCCCGCCGTATTGGCTGTGCTTGTATATCTAAACCATAGATAGCTCGTTACGAGAAAAGCTGAACGGCGTCGGTTACGTCGCCTGCGATTATGAAGCGCTCATTGAGTATATCTAAGGCTGTATCGGCAGATTGGCCAAGGATGAATGAGCCTGCGCATGCCGAATCGTAAACGTCGCCGATTTGCCCGCACAGAGCGAGTATGATGCCGGTAAGCATGTCTCCGCTGCCTCCTTTCGCAAGGGCGGGATTTCCGGATGTATTGTATGTTACTCGCCCGTCCGGAGAGACGATTATGCTTGTTGCACCCTTAAGCAGCACATTTGCGCGCGTTTTTTTTGCGTAGGCTGCCGCATGAGCAAGCTGCTCTGCTTTTATACTTTCCATCGGTTTTGCGCAAAGCCGTGACATTTCGCCCAAATGCGGCGTGAGCAGTACGTTCTCATGAAGTGCTGAGCTGCCTTGGCGCGCTAATGCATTGAGACCGTCTGCGTCTATGATGAGCGGTTTGCCGCAGGATATGACGAGTGAGAGCATATCTGCCACTGCATGGCCGTGCCCAATGCCCGGGCCTATCGCTATGCAGTCGCACCAGTCGATCAAGCCTTCAAGCTGCGATTTATCAAAGGTTGTCCAGCAATCGGCCGTTCCGACGGAGGTCATGGCTTCAGGCAGACATGTGCGAAGAATTGCGGCTGCTCCTGCCGCGGTGAAAACCTTCAAAAGTCCTGCGCCGCTTCGGAGCGCCGCCCGCGTTGACATAATCGCGGCGCCCGTAAGGTCGTCGCTGCCGGCTATCAAAAGCGCTTTGCCGTTGCAGCCCTTATGAGTATCCTGCCGTCTTGGCGGCAGCAGCGCTTTTATATCAGAAAACTCGAGTTCACGCTCGGTGATGCGCTCATCGGTGTCGGATGCGGACAAGCCGATCTTCACTACACGGACGTTCCCCGAGTATTCACGGCCCGGGAAAAGCAGATGGCCGCGCTTTTTATACTGTATTGCGACCGTTTCATCCGCGCGGAACGCGACGCCGCGTATCAGGCCGAGGTCTGAGTCTATGCCGGAAGGTATATCTATAGATATTTTGAAAGCCGCGGAACCGTTGGCCGCATCTATTGCTTTGCGTGCCGCACCCTTTATTTCGCGCTTTAAGCCTGTGCCGAATATGGCGTCGACTATTATGCCAAAATCGGAAAACGCATGAAAATCATATGATTCATCAGCAAAAATACAGTTCAGGCCAAGCCGTAACGCTATATTAAGCTGCGTTTTGCAGTCGTCGGACATATGCGAAGCGTCGCCGACAATATATGCGGCGGCACTGACACCGTTCATTGCGAGCTGTCTCAAGAGCGCCAGGCCGTCGCCGCCGTTGTTGCCGATGCCGCAGAGTATTGCGGTCCCGCCTCCGCGCGTGGCAGCCGCCTCAAGCACCGCGCGGCATACGGCGCCGGCGGCGTTTTCCATAAGCACGAGCGGCGGGATACCGATTTCGTTTATCATGTGCGAATCAATGGCTCGCATTGTTTCGGCCGTTACTGTTTTGAACATATTATTTCTCTTCTTTTCTGTATGATACGGCGTCGAGCACTGCGGCGCAGACGGCTTTGACGGCACCCACCATTAGCGAAGCGAACGGAACGCCGTCTTTTTCGCACGTTGCCATTGCGAAAAGTGTGTCGCCGTCGTTGGCGGTGTGGACAGGGCGTATGCACATGGCGAGCCCATCGTGACCTATCGAAGCGAGCTTATTTGCTTCTTCGCGTGTAAGCCTTGCATTTGTGGCAATTACTCCTATGGTCGTGTTTGTTGAGGCAAACTCGGCGTTTATAGCGGCATTCATGCAGTTGAGGAATTTGCCGTCCTTTGCTGCGCCGCATACTATTTTGCCCGTGTCGGGATTGTAAACGTCGCCTAAGGCGTTAACGGCAATAATTGCACCAACTTTTATACCGTTGCCAAGCTCTAAACAGCTTGTACCCACGCCGCTTTTTGAGGCATACTGCATACCGTAGGCTTTTCCGAGCGTTGCACCGGCGCCAACTCCTACGCTTCCCGTGGCGAAGCGTCCGCTCACGGCGTTAGAGCAGGCCTCATAACCGCTTGCTTTGTCGGGGCGCACATCGTATCTGCCAATAGCGAGGTCAAATATGACGGCTGCGGGGACTATTGGAACAACGCCTACGCCGACGTCGACTCCGCGGCTGCGCTCTTCAAGGAATTTCATTGCTCCCGAAGCGGCGTCGAGGCCATAGGCGCTTCCTCCGCAGAGCATCACGGCGTTTATGCGCTCGACGGCGTTGTATCCGCGCATAAGGTCGGTTTCGCGAGTTCCGGGCGCAGAGCCGCGCACATCAACGCCGCCAACAGCGCCGTTTTCGAACAAAACTGCCGTGCAGCCTGTCAGGGCGTCAGAATCGGTCGAATGACCTACCGATATGCCTTTTATGTCAGTGATATAACCGCTCATTATTTTACCTCTCTAAGTGATACATCGCCGACGTCTATGATGGATTCGTATCCATTGTCGTCGACGAGAATTATTCTGCCCACATCGTCAAAATCCTTGACAAAGCCCGTCGCTGTGCCTGCGGCGCCAAATACGCAGACATGCTTATGAATTGTAAGCGATACGGCTTTGTATCTTACGAGCGCGGCGGAGAAGGCTTCGTCGGACGAAATAGCTTTTATGCTTGAAAAAACGCATTCGACGAGTTTTATGAGGACGTCGTCCTTGCTTGGAGCGTTTGTGCCGAGAATGCGGAGCGATGTTGCGATACTCTTTATTTCATCGGGAAAATCGACGTTTAATACGTTTACGCCGACGCCTATCAGCGCATAACTATCGAAGAGCTCAACGAGGATTCCCGACAGCTTTTTGTCGCCGCAGAGTATGTCGTTGGGCCATTTTATGCCTAAATTCGTGGAGAAAGAAGAAAGGGCATCGTATACGCCGAGAGCAACGGCCAGAGGAAGCCGTTCGAGATTTTCGGCGATGCCGAGTTTTTTTACGAGCGTCACGCAGAGCGAGTTGCCTCCGTCATCGAGCCAACTGCGTCCGCGGCGTCCGCGGCCGTTTGTTTGCCGTGCGCAGGTTATAACGGCATCTTCCGATATCTTTCCTTCAAGAATGAGGCGTTTGGCAGCCGTGTTTGTCGAATCCGTTTCATTGAAGAAAAAAACAACAGGGCGGCCAAGCTGTGCAAGGTCATTCGTCATAGCTGCCGTTTACATCGTCTCCGACTGAGTCGTGAATGACGATTGCCTCCGATGATATCAGCTCAAGCGCGCGGCGTATGTCGGAGTATGAAAAACCGCGCGATACTAACCGCCTTCGCGTACGCTCTATTCTTGTATGCTCGTCGAGTTCGGCGAATTGTCCGTAAAACTTCGATGCCACCGCAACGGCGTTTTTTAGCTCATCATCGGACGACAATTTGTCGAGAGCGGTCGAGATGACTTCATCCGACAGCATGTGTTCTTTGAGCTGGCGATAAAGATGCGCACGGCTTACAGGTTTTGTGTTGAGTCGTGTGCGTATGAATTCGTCGGCATAGTTCTCGTCATTGAGATAGCCGAGCTCTTTCAGCCTCTCAACGGCGGCGTAGACCTCGTATTCGCCGTAATTACAGCTATCGAGATATGTTTCAACCTCACGCACAGTTCTTGCTTTTGGCGTCAAATACTTGAAAGCCGCGTCCAACGGGCTTACACCGCTCGTTTGTTTCTTCATCTGTACCCTCTCTCGTTTTTTTATAATTATAACAGAATTTAGTTGCGATATCCAAAAAAAACATGACTATCGCGGTGACGTGATGCAGATACTATGACGGACAAACCGCAAGGAGGTTTTTTCTATGAGTACAAAGTCAAACAACTCGCAGTCGAACGGCGGAAGTCAGTCTTTTGATTGGTTCCTGAAGTCTCAGAACTGGAACACTGAGGCGGCATCCGCGCAGATCGATTCAAAGGATCTCAGCATCATTCAGGATGAGCTGTATCATGAAGCGCTCGCGTATAAGAAGTGTTCGCTGTATTCGCAGTATTTCACAGAGCCGCAGCTTCAGTCGATGGCCGGACAGGCGGCAAAGCATCATAAACAGCATTTTGATGCGCTGCAGGGCTATCTTAACAGTCATCAATAACGGAGGTGCAAGATAATGGAATTCAGACCCAACATGACAGAGCAGGAGCTGCTCACCGATCTTCTTAACGAAGAGAAGCATCTTGTTACGCAGTATGCGAGCAACATTACGGAGTCTGCCTGCATGAACCTCAGGCAGCTGCTTATGACGAACATGTCGGAGTGTTCGGTAGACCAGTACAGCGTCTTTGACCAGATGCGCAAGCGCAATATGTATAAGACGAAACAGGCACAGCAGCAGGAGGTAGATACTGCAAAGCAGGATATGCAGAACCTCAAGAACCAGACAGGTATCTAATGAGCCGCTGACTCCGGCACAAGGCCGCCGTAAGGCGGCTTTGCGCTTGAGTGTCGAAAAACGAAAACCATATTTGCGATATAAATAATGCCCGGGCTTTTTGCACAGAATAGCTTTTAAACGCATTTGAAGGGAGAATGCTTATGCGAAAGGCGTTGAGAAGAATGCTTGTTGCGGCGGCGATAACGGTTCTGCTTTCGGCCGCGCTCATCGTGTATCGCGTTGTGCAGCGCCGCTCCGAAGTGCCTCCGGGGAACGGAACGATACTTATATTTGCGGAAGGAATAACAGAACATGGAAGAGCGGAGAGTTAAGAGCGTACCTGACATGCTTTCGGACGATATCGGCGCTGGTCGGGCGGGCGAGCGCGAGATCAGGTATGCGGCATATAGCGAAAAATTGAGAGAGGTAAACCGAAAATGAATCATGAAACACAGGAACAAAAACGGTATCAAAAAAGGGTGAAGGAGAAGATGCCCAAAAGCCATGCGCTAACGCAATGTATACGCGCGTTCATCGTAGGCGGAATAATATGCTGCATAGGTCAGCTTGTGCATGATTTTGCGCAGCTTGTTGTGATGCTGGATGAAAAAGGCGTATCGTCTTTCACGTCGATAGTAATGATATTTTTCGGCGCAACGCTTACAGGCATAGGCGTTTACGATAAGATAGGCGCGTTTGCAGGAGCAGGCTCGGTTGTGCCGATAACGGGATTCGCAAATTCGATAGTTGCGCCCGCGATGGAGCACAAGTTTGAAGGCTATGTTTTAGGCGTTGCGGCAGAGCTTTTCAGCATAGCCGGGCCGGTGCTCGTATACGGGATAACGACCTCGGTTATAGTAGGACTGATAGCCTGCATCGTATGAGGTGAAATCAATGAGAAAACGTTTCGGAAAACAGAGCGTGAAGTTTGAAAACAGGCCTGTCGTGGCGTCTACCTCATCTATAGTCGGAGATATTGAAGGGGCCGGGCCGCTCGGCAATTATTTCGACATTATACTTGAAGACGATATGTGGGGCGAAGAGAGCTATGAAAAGGCGGAGCGAAAGATGTACGAGATGTGCGTCAAAAACGCCATTGAGCGTTTGAACATCACGAATGCGGGCATCGACTGCCTTTTAGGCGGCGATTTGCTTAACCAGCTGATAAGCGCAAATTATGCTGCGCGGCAGCTTAAAATACCGTTTCTTGGTCTCTACGGCGCATGTTCTACCATAACGGAATCGGTGCTGATAGGCTCCATGCTGATAGACGGAGGTTTCGGCGCGAACATTGCGTGCGCGGCAAGCAGTCATTTTTCAACGGCGGAAAGACAGTACAGAATGCCGCTCGAATTGGGGCAGCTTGCGACACCGACTTCACAAAGAACCGTGACGGGCGCCGGATGCATAATCTTGTCGGATGGCTGCCGCCCCGATGCAAAAAAGGCGTACAGCGGCTGCAGCGTAGTCGTTTCGTGCGGTACTATCGGACGTGTAATCGATCTCGGCATAACCGATGCGAACAACATGGGCGCGGCTATGGCGCCTGCGGCGGCTGACACAATAGTCACGCATTTGAATGATTTTAACAAAACTGTAGATGATTACGACATAATAGTTACGGGTGACCTCGGAACGTTCGGCACGGAAATGCTTCGAGATGTGTGTCAGGAAAAAGGCGTAGACCTAAAGAAAAAGCATCTTGACTGCGGCGCGGCTATGTTTGCGCCGGAGCAGAACACTGTGTGCGGTGCGAGCGGCTGCGGCTGCGCGGCAACCGTCGTAAGCAGCTATATAATCGGGAAAATGATATCGGGAGAAATCAAGAAAGCGCTCGTTATGGCAACGGGCGCGCTGATGAGCCCTCTTGCAAATCTCCAAGGTGAGAGCATACCGTCGATTGCGCACGCAATAGTGCTTGAAAGGGAATAATCTATGGATATTATGAATTATGTATGGGCTTTTGTTATAGGCGGCGCGATATGCGTTGTCGGACAATTGCTGCTAAGCTTTACAAGGCTTACATCGGCGAGAATACTCGTTGTTTTTGTTACTGTCGGCGTAATACTCGGCGCTGTCGGAGTATATGAACCGCTTGTCAAGCTTGCGGGCGCGGGAGCGACGATACCGCTTACGGGCTTCGGTTACACGCTTGCAAAGGGCGCCATTGAGGGCGCGCTTGAAAACGGAATGCTCGGAGCAGTCACCGGCGGCGTGGCTGCGAGCGCGGCGGGAATAACGGCTGCGATAGTGTTCGGATACTTAAACGCGGTGATATTCAAGCCGAGAACAAAAAAATAACACGGCGATATAGACGGGTGTCCGTAAAACAGTTAATCCTCCGTATGGCTTAGACCATGCGGAG
>OIZL01000009.1_pt1 | contig 191749 bp, 174 predicted proteins | sample 1588541 | NCBI WGS metagenome assembly OIZL01 (sample SAMN03283285) | human gut metagenome | biome: human-associated habitat; material: feces | host: Homo sapiens | place: Peru | collected 2012 | reverse complement strand
CCCTCAGTCGGCTACGCCGCCAGCTCCCCTAAAGGGGCGCCCACGAAGTTTCATCAACCCCTACGGAATGTGCTTTTATTTCACCAAATCGTAGGGTGCGATGCCCACATCGCACCTTGAAATTTACCGACCTAAGAAATTTTCTTTAATCCGCCTCTTTTTTCTACCCTCCCCTTTTTCTTTATCCCATCCCTTTTTCATTATTTTCTTGACGGCGGAATACATATTGTGATAGAATAAAACACATATCAACAAGTTTCAAGGGGGATATGTAATGCAAGATTTTAAAGAAAGCGGATTTATGTACGGACTTGCGGCAATGGTCATTGTCTTTGTCCTTGTACAGTCCCTGTTTTTCCTCATTCGTGCATGGAAACACGGCAAAGAGGTCGGCCTCACAGCCTCAGACATGAAAAAGGCGGTTACTTCAAGCGCACTTTTCACAATCGCTCCGGCCATTGCGATTTTTGCGACCGTTGTTACTCTGGCAAGCACACTCGGAATTGTTCTTCCGTGGATTCGTCTTACCGTTGTCGGCAACCTTCAGTATGAGGTTACGGCGGCTCAGGCGGCTCTCGAATCCTTCCAGGACGGTTCAAGCATTGCTGTTTTCGGTCAGAACATAACAGACCCGAAAATTTTCGCTGCCGTATCATGGGTTATGACAATCGGCGTTATCTTCTCGCTTCTGCTCATTCCGATTTTCCTCAAGAAAATTCAGAGCAAGGTCGGTCAGGTAACAAACAATTCGAGCGGTGACAACAAGTTCGGCGACATTATCTCCGCCGCTACATTCATCGGACTTATTTCGGCATTCATCGGTAACGCAATCGCAGGTACAGCTCCGACAATCAAAGAAAACGGCAAGCTTACACCGGTCGGAATGGGCGCAGGTGTTATGTCGGTTACCGTTCTCATCACCTCTGTTATAGTCGTTGTTGTTCTTCAGGCACTTTGCAAGAAGTTCAAGTGGGAAAAATTTGAACCGTTCGTCATGCCGATCGGTATGTTCGCCGGCATGGGCATGGCTGTACTTATGCATTATGTTCTTCCCGCAAGCATTTCAACATTTGAATGGAGGCCGATCGTATGAACAAGACAAAACGTAATTATATGGACGCTACCCATACATGGGGACGTATTTTCATGGTTACGGCGATCTGCGTTCTGGTCGCTGTTCCCGTTGCAATATGCATAAAGTTTGACGCATGGCCGACATTCAATCAGGTTTTCAAAGGTCTTTTGAAGGTTATTCCGATTTTCTGGACATCGGCTGTTCTTGAAATTATTGTTTACGCTCCTATGCTCGGCACGGGTGCAACATATCTTTCATTTGTTACAGGTAATATCACAAACCTCAAGCTCCCCTGCGTTCTCAATTCCCGTGAGCTTGCAAAGACGAAGCCCGGCACAGAGGCGGACGAGGTTATCTCAACAATCGCAACGGCTACGTCATCTATTGTTACAACAGTCATTCTTGCGGTCGGCGTTCTTGCACTCACGCCTGTCCTTCCTGCTCTTACGGGTGATGACTCGGCGCTCAAGCCTGCATTCGATCAGGTTCTCCCGGCACTTTTCGGTGCCCTCGGCGCAGGATATCTTGCAAAGCACTGGAGAATTTCATTCGTTCCCGTTATCGCAGCCGTTATCGTGCTTATGTTTGACGGCAGCCTCGGCACAGGAACACTTATCCCGATTTGCGTTGTTGTTTCAATTCTTGCAGCGTACCTCATGTATATCAGCGGCTTCCTTACAGGCGGCGTAAAGCCGGAAAATCCGCTCAAAGGCATGAAGAAAAAGAAATAATAAAAAACACTTGATATTTACATTATAGTGTGGTATTATATATATGTAAATTAACTAAGGTATTGACAAAGGAGTGGGGCGACCCGCTCCTTTGTATTGTAAAGGAGGCGTTACAATGGCTTCAAAAGGAAAGGGCGGAATCACCGTCAACACCGTTTGGGATATTGCTCAGCCGATTGCCGAGAGTCTCGGCCTTGAGCTTTGGGACGTGCGCTTTGAAAAAGAAGGTGCAGACTGGTTTCTCAGAGTTTTCATCGACAAGGACGGCGGAGTTTCAATCGACGATTGTGTTGATATGAGCCACGCTCTCGATAAGCCGCTTGACGAGGCCGACCCGATCGAGCAGAGCTACTGCCTTGAGGTTTGCTCTCCCGGACTGGAGCGCAGTCTCAAAAGAGACAGCCATTTTGAAAAATGCATCGGCAAACCGATTCAGGTTAAGCTGATTCGTCCGCTTGAGGGCTGCAGAGAGTATAAGGGCACTCTCGAAAGCTACGACAACGGAAATTTTGAGCTTCTTACTCAGGACGGGGCGAAGCTCGTTATAAATAAAAAAGAAACATCTTATGTTAAACTTGATGATTTCGGAGGAGAAGAACAATGGTAAACAAAGAGCTTTTTATGGCACTTGAAATGCTTGAAAAAGAAAAAGGAATACCGATGGACGTGCTCTGCGAGGGTATTCAGAAAGCACTTGTCACGGCAATCAAGCGTGACTACAACAATAAGGACATCGTTTTCTGCGAGCTTGACCCGGAGAAGAAGACAATTCGTGTTTTCGTTAGAAAGAACGTTGTCTCCGAGGTTATTGATCCCGACGAGGATTTGACTGTTGAGCAGGCACAGAAATACAAGCCGACAGCTATGGTCGGCGATATCATTGAGATTGAGCTTGAGACGAAAGAGGTCAGCAGAATTGCAGCCGATAAGGGCAAGCACGTTATCCGTCAGGGTATTCGTGAGGCCGAGCACGGCAGACTTCGTGAAGAGTTCCAGGCTCACAATCAGGAGATTGTCACAGCTAAGGTTTCACGAGTTGACCCCGAGACAAAGGACGCTATCGTCGAAATCGGCAAGGCTCAGGAGCCGCTCTTCAGAAGCGAGCAGATCCCGAACGAAACGCTTCTTCCCGGCATGCTCATCAAGGTCTACATTGCCGGCGTTGCAGACGCCAAGGAAGGCAGAAGAGGCCCGAGAGTTACAATTTCAAGAACTCACCCCGGCCTTGTCAAGAGACTGTTCGAGTCCGAAGTTCCCGAGATCTATGACGGAACGGTTGAGATTAAGGCTGTTTCCCGTGAAGCGGGTTCAAGGACGAAGATCGCCGTTTATTCGGCAGATGAGAACGTTGACGCAGTCGGCGCATGCATAGGCCCGAGAGGTGCCCGTGTAGGCAAGATTGTTGATATGCTCTACGGCGAGAAGATAGACATAGTTAAATACAGCGACGATCCGAAAGAGTTCATTGCCGCTTCCCTTGCTCCGGCAGAGGTCATTTCGGTCACAATAGATGAAAACGCAGAAAAGTCATGCCGAGTTATTGTTCCCGACCTTCAGCTTTCGCTCGCTATCGGCAACAAGGGACAGAACGCAAGACTTGCCGCTAAGCTTACGGGCTGGAAGATAGATATTAAACCCGAGAGCGGAAAGACCGACCCGTCGGTAGAGCTTTAATTTTAAAGGAGGTGCAGGAATGCAGCAGAAGAAAATCCCATTGCGTAAATGCATGGGCTGCGGCGAGATGAAGCCGAAGAAAGAGCTTGTTCGTGTTGTTAAAACTCCCGAGGACGAGATTGTTCTTGACCTTACGGGCAGAAAGAACGGCAGAGGGGCTTATATCTGCCGTGATGTCGAATGTCTCAAAAAAGCGAGAAAAGCAAAAAGAATCGAAAAATCATTCCTGTGCCAAATTCCCGACGAGGTCTACGATAAAATGGCAGAGGAGCTGAAAAACGATGAATGATTCGGTGCTCAATCTTTTAGGTCTTTGCAGACGTGCAGGCAGGCTCAGCCTGGGCCATGACGCTTGCAAGCAGGCGATCAACAGCGGCAAGGCAAAGCTTTGCATAATCTGTTCGGATGCCTCGGAAAGGCTTTCCGATGAAATATCGGGGCTTGCAAAGACGCACAACAAAACGGTTTACGACGTAAAATACACGATGCTTGACATTAAGCAGGCACTGAGCTTCAAAGCGGCGGTTTTCACCGTTGATGATGAAGGCTTCGCAAAGTCATTGATCGCTAAACTTAATGAAAATCAATCCGGGGAGGAACGCATTTTATGATAAATAAATATCGTGTCCACGAAGTGGCAAAGGATTTTGATTGCCCCAGTAAGGAAATTCTTGATATTGTAACCAAGCATTTTGACGGACAGAAAAAATCCATGACGGCTCTTGAGGAAGCCGAGCTTGACGTTATATTTGAAATTGTAACGCAGGAAAACAGCGTTGAAAGCTTCGACGCTTATTTCGCAACGGCAAACGAGCCGAAAAAGGAAGAAAAGAAAAAGGAAAAGGCTGATAAAAAGGAGGAGCCGAAAAAGAAGGACACAAAGTCCGACGCTCCCGACAAGGACGAGAAAAAAGCTCCGGCCAAGAATAATGATCAGCCGAAGAAAAAGCAGAAAGACCCCAACGCAGTTCCGCAGAGCAGAACCAAGGGCGAATTCAGAACGATTGACACAAGGGCAAGCAACGTTGACCTTGATAAATACAACGAAAAGTACGAGAATATTTCTCCCGTCAATCAGGACAGAAGAAGCGACAGAACGGTCAACAAGCAGAAGCTCAAGCAGAAGTCTCAGCAGCGCAGACCCGGCATGAAGTCTCGCCGTGAGACCGAAGCGGAAAGGCTCAAGAGAATTGCGGCCGAGAGAGCAAAGAAGCCGCAGCTTCACATTCAGGTTCCGGAGGAGATTACGGTCGGCGACCTTGCCGCACTTCTCCACATGACGGCGGCAGAGGTTATCAAAAAGCTCTTCGCCCTCGGTCAGATGGCAACGGTCAACGAGGTTATCGACTACGATACAGCCGAAATCGTTGCAACCGAGCTTGGTGCAAAGTGCGAAAAGGCAGTTGTTGTTACAATCGAGGATAGAATTATCGACGACAGCGAGGATGACGATAACGATCTTGTTGCCCGTGATCCCGTTGTATGCGTAATGGGTCACGTTGACCACGGCAAAACATCTCTCCTTGATGCAATCAGACACACCTCCGTCACCTCGACCGAGGCCGGCGGAATTACACAGCATATAGGCGCTTACAGAGTTGACCTCAACGGTCAGAAGATTACATTTCTTGACACTCCGGGTCATGCCGCATTCACATCCATGCGTGCAAGAGGCGCACAGGCAACGGATATCGCTGTTCTTGTTGTCGCCGCCGATGACGGTATCATGCCGCAGACAATCGAGGCTATCAACCATGCCAAGGCAGCAGACGTTCAGATTATCGTTGCTATCAATAAGATGGACAGACCGGGTGCAAATCCGGACAGAATCATGCAGCAGCTCACCGAGCACAGCCTTGTTCCCGAGGAATGGGGCGGCGACATCATCTGCGTACCCGTATCGGCAAAAACGCATATGGGTATCGACAAGCTGCTTGAAAGCATTCTCCTTGTTGCCGAAATGCAGGAGCTTAAGGCTAACCCGAACAGAGCGGCAAAGGGTATCGTTATCGAAGCTCGTCTTGATAAGGGCAGAGGCCCGATCGCAACCCTCCTTGTTCAGAAGGGTACGCTTAATTCAGGCGACATCATTGTTGCCGGTCAGGCTGTCGGCCGTGTCCGTGTAATGGTTGACGACAAGGGCAGAAAGATCAAATCCGCAGGCCCGTCCGTTCCGGTTGAGATTACCGGCCTTGCGGATGTTCCGAATTCAGGCGATATCTTTGATGCCGTAACAGATGAGCGTCTTGCCCGTGAGCTTGTTGAGCAGAGAAAGGCAGAGGCCAAGGAGGAGCAGTTCAAGTCTGTTCAGAAGGTTACTCTCGACAATCTCTTTGATTCGCTCAAGGACGGCGAGATGAAGGAGCTTAACATAATCGTTAAGGCTGACGTTCAGGGCTCGGCAGAGGCTGTTAAGCAGAGCCTTGAGAAGCTCTCAAACGAGGAAGTCCGAGTTCGTGTTATCCACAGCGGAGTCGGTGCTCCGAGCGAATCCGATGTTATGCTTGCAAACGCTTCCGGCGCAATTATCGTCGGCTTCAATGTTCGTCCCGACCCGGTTGCTATCAACCTTGCAGAGCGTGACGGCGTTGAGATGAGAATGTACAGAATTATCTACGACTGTATTGAGGAGATTCAGGCGGCTATCAAGGGTATGCTTGCTCCGAAATTCCGTGAGGTTGAGCAGGGCCGTGCCGAGGTCAGAAACGTTATTACGATTTCCTCCGTCGGCAAAATCGCAGGCTGCTATGTTCTTGACGGAAAGATTACAAGGAACTCAAAGGTTCGTGTTGTCCGTGACGGCATCGTGCTTGCTGTTGACGACATTGCTTCGCTTCGCCGATTCAAGGACGACGTGAAAGAGGTCGCTTCCAACTATGAGTGCGGTATCGGTCTTACAAAGTTCTCCGACATCAAGGAGGGCGACATATTTGAAGCCTACACTGTCGAAGAATACAGAGATTAAGAGGTAGCTTATGGCAGGTTACAGAATAGACAGAGTATCCGAGGATATTAAGCGTGAAATTATTGCGGTAATAAGAGAGCTTAAAGATCCGAGGGTAATGGATAAAATGCTTACCGTGGTGAGGGTCGAAGTCAGCTCCGACGCCTCCTACGCCAAGGTTTATATCAGTGCAATGGAGGGGCTTGACGTTGCCAAAGAGGCCGTTAAAGGTCTTAAGAGCGCAACGGGCTATATCCGCAGAGAGGTCGGCAAGCGGCTTCACCTGAGGAAAACTCCCGAGCTTAGCTTTGTTGCCGATGATTCCATCGAGCACGGTATGCATATTGTTAAGATTATGGATGATTTGAGGACTGAGGACTAATGGTTATCAATCTTGAAACGGCGGTTGAATTTTTAAAATCAAGGGACAATTTTTTGATATTGACCCATTCGCACCCGGACGGAGACACGCTCGGCTCGGCTTTTGCACTCAAATATGCGCTTGAAGCTCTCGGCAAAAGTGCAAACGTCAGGTGTAATGACACGATTGCGAAAAAATTTGATTATCTCGGAAAGGTCTGTGGGGACGAGTGTGCCTTTGACACCCTCGTTGCGGTCGATGTGGCTGACACAAAGCTGCTCGGCAAGGACTTTGAGGAGAAATTCGCCGACAGGATTGAGCTTTGCATTGACCACCACGGTTCAAACCGCATGTTCGCCGAAAGAACCTTGCTTGAAGCAAAAGCTGCGGCGGCATGCGAAATAATCCTTGAAGTTATTCATGCACTCGGTGTTAAACCGACAAAGCAGATTGCCGACTGTATCTACACGGGAATTTCGACCGATACCGGCTGCTTCCGCTATTCGAACGTCACCCCACGCACAATGCGTATGGCGGCGGAAATGATTGAGTGCGGTGCAGACAACGTGACAATAAACACGGTCATGTTCGAGACGAAAACGAGAACCTATGTCGCTCTCGAAAAGCTGGCTGTCGGCGGCATGAAGATGTTCCTTGACGGCAAATGCGCACTGATAACGGTCACGCAGGAAATGTACCGTCAGAGCGGCTCCGACGAGAGCGAGGTTGATGCGATAGCATCGCTTCCGAGGCAGATTGAGGGTGTGCTGGTCGGCGTTACAATGCGTGAACGCAAGGACGGCAGCTACAAAATCTCAATGAGAAGCAACCGCCCGATTAACGTTTCCGAAATTTGTGCGGCAATGGGCGGAGGCGGACATCCGCAGGCGGCAGGCTGTCAGGTAGGCGGCACGCTTGAGGAAGCGACCGAAACCGTGATAGATAACGTTAAAAAATATATAGAAAAAATATAGAGAAAAACGCAAGCTCGAAAATTTATCGAACTTGCGTTTTTTATCTTTTTAAGTAGTTTAGTTTATGATGTCAGACGGAATTAAAAGCCCCAAAGCCATCCGAAGCAAAGGTACTTAATAATCCACTGGAGGAAGCTGAGTCTGACACGAACAGTGCAATCATCTTTGAAAACATTGCCCTCGGCGTCAATTACATAGCAGGTAACATTACTTTTTCCTGTTGCAAAAGTGTCTACTGATCCATCGGTAAAAACATATGGTATATCCGAAAAATCTTCAATCATGTAATACTCAATCCAGTATGCTCCGGTATCATTTTCTGTTTCAACATATGGATAAATCCATGCATTTTCTGATTTATAGTTAAAGTTAAAATCGTCAAGCGATATAGATTTTACCTTGCCCATATCTTCTCCGTCAGTATTTACAACAAGAAGAAAATATTGACATCCTATATAATCATAATTGTAACAATCATACTCAGCATCATATACGGATTTCATTGCATCAACAGTGATAAGATCAATGCCGTTGCCGTTATCACTTGTAAAACCAAGCAAGTTATAATCTTCGTCATAAACATCTGAAAATAGATAGAACGAGCTTACAAAATACTTGTCTGCACCCTCAATGTCAACATACTTAAGAATTTCTTCTTTTGATAAGGAATCTCCATCTCCGAGCCTGAAAATTTTGCTGATTTTAAAATCATCCTGCGATTCGGCTGCTTTTGTAATGCTGTTGTCGGCGTGACTTACTCTTTCCCCATTCACCGCACCCGCCAAAACGGTGGTTATTGACAGCATAACCAGAGCCGTCAATAAAATTGCCAATAATTTTTTGAGATTTTTCATTGTATCTCTCCTTCAATATAATATTTGAAAGCCATGCTTTCGTAAAAATTATACACTATTATATTAAAATGTCAATATATTATTTTTATATAGAACATATTTTTGTCATTTTTATCAAATATATTGACTTGATTGTTTTAATTATAATATTTCCTTCACACGAAACATATCGATAAAAGCTCGTTTAGCATAGGGTAATTAAACCTTGTTTAGTCTTCACTGATTGTTGGTGGTAGCGAGATTAATTTCTTCTAATCTTGGGTCGATGTGGGCATCGACCCCTACGAAATGTACCTTTATCGAACTTTGCCGTAGGATATCTACCCCTACGAAATGTTCGTTTATTTCACTTAATCGTAGGGTGCGATGCCCACATCGCACCTTAAAATTTACCGACCTTAGAAATATTCTTTGATCTGCCTTTTCTTTATCCACCTCCCCTTACAACAAGGGGGGCTTGGATAATTTCTGCTGACTTTATAATTGAATTATGGAATTTACGTTACGTTCAGCCTCCCCCTAAATGTTTTAAGGGGAGGTGGCTCGGAGAGCCGGTAGGGATAAAGACAAAATAATTCAAAATAAAATGTAAATGACATGGCAAAAGTTAATTTTCAGATTAAAACACCCGTCTTTTCGTAGGGGCGACCATTGGTCGTCCATTTTAATTTCTGCCGATTTTTTCTGTCTCGCATGAGATAACCTCAGCTTTGCAAATTGAAAAATATTTTATAGTTAGTTATATTTCACTAACATATTATAAATAAATACTGTAAAATACTTAATTGAGCAATGACTGCAGTTCCGAACTACACCAATTTAAACCGCATAGCTCCAATTGCTGCGAAACAAAACCACCGCCGAACAGATTTTCACTGCTCGGCGGTGGTACCGTTTATATATTCGGCTTTGGTTTATTAATACATTCCGCCGCCCTGGCTTGCCATTGCTGCGGCTGCAGCTGCGTCGGCCTGCGGGTCGGGCTTGTCGGCAACGAGAGACTCTGTTGTGAGTACCATTGCTGCAACGCTCGATGCATTCTGAATAGCCGAACGTGTAACCTTTGTCGGGTCAAGAATACCTGCCTCGAACATGTCAACGAACTCGCCTGTTGCGAAGTTATAGCCGTAGCCCGTCTTGCCGCTCGAAACGATATCGTTTACGATAACCGAACCCTCAAGTCCTGCGTTTGCGGCAATCTGACGTGCCGGAGCTTCAAGAGCCTTAAGAACAATCTTGATGCCTGTCTTTTCGTCAGCGTCCTCTGTTGAATCAAGGAGAGCCTTAACAGCCGGGATAGCGTTAAGAAGTGCAACGCCGCCGCCTGCGACAGTACCCTCTTCAACGGCTGCCTTTGTTGCCGAAAGAGCGTCCTCAATGCGGAGCTTCTTGTCCTTCATTTCGGTCTCTGTAGCGGCACCGACACGGATAACAGCTACGCCGCCCGAAAGCTTTGCAAGTCTTTCCTGAAGCTTTTCACGATCGAAGTCGGAAGTTGTGTTCTCAAGCTGTGACTTAATCTGAGCAACTCTGCCCTTGATCTCGTCCTTATCACCTGCACCGTCAACGATAATGGTATTCTCCTTAGAAATCTTAACCTGACGGGCCTGACCGAGCTGAGCCATTGTTGCGTCTGCAAGCTCAAGTCCGAGGTCTGATGTGATAACCTCACCGCCGGTAAGGATAGCGATATCACGAAGCATTTCCTTACGTCTGTCGCCGAAGCCGGGAGCCTTAACGGCAACGCAGGTGAATGTGCCACGGAGCTTATTGACAAGGATTGTTGAAAGAGCCTCGCCCTCAACATCCTCGGCGATAATAACAAGCTTCTTGCCTCCCTTGAGAACCTGCTCAAGAAGCGGAAGAATTTCCTGAATGTTTGAAATCTTCTTATCTGTGATAAGGATGAGAGCGTCATCGATAACTGCTTCCATCTTATCGGTATCTGTTACCATGTAAGGTGAAATATAGCCACGGTCGAACTGCATACCTTCAACGATATCGGAATCCGTAACCGCTGTCTTTGACTCCTCAACGGTGATAACGCCGTCTGCGGTAACCTTTTCCATAGCCTCGGCGATAATCCTGCCGATTTCCTCATCTGCGGCTGAAACCGTAGCAACACGGGCGATATCGTTTGAAGATGTAACAGGCTTTGAATTTGCCTTAACAGCCTCAACGGCTGCATCAACGCCCATCTTGATGCCCTTCTTGACTACCATCGGGTTTGCGCCTGCGGCAACGTTCTTCATGCCCTCACGGACAAAAGCCTGTGCAAGAAGAGTAGCGGTTGTTGTGCCGTCGCCTGCAACGTCATTTGTCTTGGTTGCAACCTCCTTAACGAGCTGTGCGCCCATGTTCTCGAACGGATCCTCAAGCTCAACGTCCTTAGCGATTGTAACACCATCGTTTGTGATCAACGGTGAGCCGTACTTCTTGTCAAGAACAACGTTTCTGCCCTTGGGGCCGAGTGTGATTTTAACTGTATCGGCAAGCTTATCAATACCTGCCTGGAGAGCCTTTCTGGCTTCTTCTCCGTAAATAATCTGTTTAGCCATGATGAATTCCTCCTGTTATTCTACTATTGCAAGAATATCGCTCTGACGAACGATGATGTACTCTTCTTTATCGAGCTTGACCTCTGTGCCTGCATATTTGCCGGTGATTACCTTATCGCCGACCTTAACATACATTTCAACTTCCTTACCGTCAACAAGTCCTCCCGGACCTACGGCAAGAACCTCAGCGATCTGCGGCTTCTCCTTAGCGGAAGAAGCAAGAATGATTCCACTCTGTGTTTTTTCTTCAGCCTCTGTCATCTTAACAACAACACGGTCTGCAAGCGGTTTGATTTTCATTGTGAAAGCCTCCTATAAAAACTAAATATTTATCGTTTTAGCACTCTTGTTCTCTGAGTGCTAAATATATTATAGCCCGATTATCGTAAAAATCAAGTGTTTTTGAAAAAATTAACAATTTGATAATATTTTCTGCAAATAACAGGAAAAAACTCTTTACCGAAAGCGAATATGGTGCTAAAATATCCGTAGAAAAGGCAGGTGTTGATATGGAAATCGGAGTTTCCTCCTCGTGCTTCTATCCGGCGCTGATTGAGGAATCCTTTGAAGCGGTCGGACGCTCGGGAGCGAAAACGGCGGAGATATTTTTTAATTCTGCCTGCGAACTTGAGAGCGAATATCTAAAGAAGCTTTGCCGAATCAGGGAATACTATGGTATACAGGTGCGCTCGATTCACCCTTTTACATCGGCATTTGAGCCGTTTATGTTCTTCAGCAATTATGAACGGCGCACAAATGACAGCATTGATTTTTATAAGCGATATTTTGCCGCAGCGAATATGCTCGGTGCTCAGCTGGTTGTTCTCCACGGAGGAAAAAGCCGAAAAAGATATTCCCCTGAATTATATGCCGAGAACTATCTTAATTTGCACAATGCGGCAAGAAAAGAGGGCGTTTTTATCGCTCATGAGAATGTGAATAATTGCCTGTGCTCCGACCCTCACTATATGAAAAAGGTTGCCGACCTTGTAGGTGATGATTTCAAAGCGGTGCTGGACATCAAGCAATGCCGCAGGACAAATCAAAACGAATTTGAGTTCATTAACCTGCTCGGCGGCAAAATAGCTCAGGTTCATCTGAGCGACGGTACGGCAGAGCACGACTGCCTTGCCCCCGGCGCAGGCAAATACGATTTCGGAAAGCTTTTCAAGGCGCTGAAAGCGCACGGCTACGACAAAACTGCCGTAATTGAGCTTTATCGCGACAATTTCAAGGAAGAAAATAATATTAAAGAGTCGCTCAAATATTTGCAAAATATAATTGGTAACAATGCGTAAGTGCATTTTACGCAGGGATAAAAACGCAACGTGCTTTCTGCACCAGAGCCGGTAGGTAGCCCGGCCGTCTGAGTTCACTCAGGTAAGTAACCCTCCCCTCCGGGTCGTCCGTTCCCTGAAATATATTTTTGGAGGGATTCGTATGGACACGATGACCAGACTGACGGTATTTTTTGATGACCCGTTTTGGGTTGGGGTGTTTGAACGAACAGAAAACGGATGGCTGTCCGTTTGCAAGGTCACCTTCGGCGCAGAGCCGAAAGACTTTGAGGTTTTGAATTACATTCAAAAAAATTATTGCAGGCTGAAATTCAGTCCGTCTGTTGAAACGGCTGTAAAAAATGACTCGACAAATCCGAAGCGCAAGCAGCGAGAAGCAAAGAAGTTGACGGCTCAAAGCGGGATCGGAACAAAAAGCCAGCAGGCTTTACAGCTTCAGCGAGAGGAAAACAAGCTTAAACGCAAAACTCTCAGCAAGCAACAGCGTGATGCCGAAAAAGAATGGCGGTTTGAGCTGAAACAGCAGAAACGAAAAGAAAAACACAGAGGTCACTGATCTCTGTGTTTTTTCGTTCTGTTATGCAAGAGTTTCTATTCAATTTCCTTGAGCGTCTCCGCCATGTTAATTCTATCTATCTTATACCTGATAGGCAACGACGAAATGAGCGATATCAATGAAATAATAGCAATCGTTACAAGATAGCTCCACCATGCAATCGAGCTGCTGTAAACGATATTGTCAACAGAAATGAATCCGACAAGAACCTTGTGAAGGAAGATTCCGGCAATCAATCCGATTACAACTCCGTAAGCAGTTGAAATCACGCTTTCACGGATAACATATATCAAAACCTCGTGATCGCTAAAACCGATAACCTTAATGTTGGCAATTTCTCTTGTACGCTCGCTGAGGTTGACGTTAGAGTTTGTGTACATAACTATCAACGCAAGCAGACACGCAGAAAGAACAAACATCATAACGACAGCAAGAATTCGGCTTATGGAAACATCAACGGAGCTTGCCATCTCGGAAGCGGTTGACGCACCCGTTACAATATCTTCCTTAAGGAAGTCGGAAGCGAGATTTTTTATATCCTGCTCGTCAACATATGACTTTGCGGCAACGATTATATACTTGCACTGCGGCTCTGCTCCGAAAACCTCCTTATAGGTTTCATCGGTCATATAGACATAATGATTGGTGTAATTCGTCACAATTCCGCTGACCGTTGCGCTTCGCTTCACGCCGTCTGATGACGACAAATAAATCTCTCCGCCGACATTTATTCCGAGATCCTGCGCCATCTGACTTGTTATAATTACTTTACCCTTGCCAAAATCAAGGCTGCCGGCAGTCAATTTAAGGTTAACATAGTCTGAGAATTCTTCGCTGTTTTTCATTGTGATAATGCTGACCGTACGCTTAACCTGCGCCGTTTCACCGGCAGAGGCAAATGCACTTCGGTTGCAAAGAAGTGTTGCATTTTGAGTTCGTTGGTCGCTCTGAATTTTCTTGAGCACCTTTGCGTCGTCCTGCTGCGGAGTTCTGAGAACAAACATTATATCATACTTAAACACTCCGTCATCGGCATACTGTGCACCGGAAACTGCCGTTGTTGAATTAATCAATCCGAGTGAGGAAAGAATCAAAGCGGTGCAGCATGCAATACCGAGTGTTCCGGCTGTTACTCTCTCTCTGCTTCGTGAAACCGTTCTTGCAACAACGATCATTCCGTAGCTCATTTTTCCCCAAAGACCTGGGATTTTTTCCAATATATGACGGCGGTTATAAGCGATATTTTTCGGCCGCATCAAAATCGCCGGGTTGTGCCTTATCTCATGAATGACGGCAATCAACGTCGCCGTAACAATCATTATAAATGAAAGTGCAATTCCGAAGAAAACATAATCCGCAAGGAAAACAGTGCCAACATTCGGAACGCTGTAAGTCATGTTGTAAATTGAGCAGATTACAAATGGGAGCACGCATGTGCCCATAACGGTTCCGGCGAAAATTCCTATTATCCATGCGAGCAAGGCGTAAAGAAGGAACTTGCATGCAATGGAAAGATTTGAATATCCAAGCGCTTTCAAAACGCCGATTCCTTTTCTTTCTTCCTCAACATTCTTTATCATGATAACAAGACAAGCTATCATAGCCGTGAGGAAAAATACAATCGGGAAAACAGTCGACATTGACTTGATATTTTCAAGGCTGACGGCTAAGCTCCCCATTCCCGAAAAATCATTTCTCGGAATCGCATTCCATCTGAGATTTGCAAGATTGCTGAGTGTTGTCTGATAATTTCTCAGCTCGCCGTTCAACGTATCGGTTTTACTGTCGATATCATTTTTCAGCTCTGTGTATTCATCATCAACCGTTCCATAGCGGCTTTTCGCAACCTTTAAGTCATACTCGGCCTTTGTGATTTCAATCGAGCTGTTCCTTGCGGCAAGCGTATAGTTGATTTGTGCCTCTGTCACACGTCTTTTGAGAGTTTCAATCTCCTTGGCTTCGCTTTCAACCTGGGCAATGAGCTTCGTCAGGCTGCTCTGGCCTTTCGTCAGCTCGTTCATTGAAGAAACATATTTCGCAAGCGTAGCCGAATCCGCATCATAATTCTTCTTGGCAGAATTATAATTTGTCGCAGCGTTCGAACACTCGGTTTTCAGAATATCTCTCTGTGATTTTGCCGTTGAGAGTGCCGTTCTTTCATTTGAAAGAGTGAGCGAATAATTCTTCTTTTCGGTTTCCTTTTTCGCCTTTTCGGACTTAGCCGCCGCAAGCTGAGACTGTGCGTTTTCAAGCTCGGTCTTTCTCGAAGTCAGCTCTTTTTGTGCCGTTGAAAGGTCGCTGTTGAGCTTTGTCCTTTTGCTCAATGCCGAAAGCTTTTCTTCATTCGTCGCTGCGGAATCGGAAATAATATCATTCTGCTTTTTGATGTCCGCTTTGATACCGTTAACAACGGAATTCTGATAATCAACACGCTGATTATAATAGCTCATGTTCGAGTTGATTGACGAAATTGTCTTATCAAGCTCCTCTATCTCGGATGTCAGCTTTGAAATTGTCGATTCATAGCTTGAAATATTGCTTTCATGGCGAGCTATCTCGGCATTTTTTGCGTCAAGCTCGCTCTTTTTGTTTTGATAATTGCCCTCAAGCGAATCCAATTCCGTTTTGGACGCAGTATGCTTTTTGTTAAGATCGTCATACAGCTTTTTTAACTCACTGTAGCCCTTTATTTCAGAGCTTTGACTGTCTCTCGATTTAACATGTGCATCATAGCTTTTCCGGACAGTTGAAAGCTGACTTTCAAGACCGCTTAACGTTGAGGCGGCAGATTTTGTTTTGCTTTCATTTGAGGCTTTCAGGTCTTTCAGTATCTTATCCTCGCTGTCAACATATTCCTTAAACTCTTTAATTGACGCTTCTTTTTCTTCAAGCTGCTTGCTGCTCGTTTCGGAAAAAGCTTTTATCTCCGCCTCTTTGTCCTTTATCTTCTGCGTATACTCATTTTTCAACTCAACGAGCTTCGAATCAATGGCGTCCTTGGAAATCGCTCCGATTTGCTCGGCTATAAGGTTGGCACGGTCGGAATATTCGTCCGAGAAAGTGTCCAAGGCGTCGGAATATTTCATCTTAACGGCAAGCTCATTAACCTCGCTTGAAGAAAAAGCCTCCGGCAAAACATAAATATATGAATCAAGATTTCCCGTGCCGAGCTTCGTCTGTCCTCTGTCCAGTGAGATGTAAATCGGCGACGTAACCGTTCCGACTATTACAAACTTAGTGCTCTCTAACGAAACTCCCGCACTGCTGTCGGCGTCGTTTATATTCAGCGTCTTGCCGATCTCGATATCGTCATAAAGCTCGGCTGATTTCTCGTCAACGACGCACTCCCCGACCTTCTCGGGCAATCGGCCCTCTTTGAGGTCAAGACGGTTCAAAAATGTTGAATCTTCCTCCCCTTGAAGAAACTTCTTTTCCTTTTCAACATCAAGAGAGCTTATTCTAAAAACAAGCTCTGTACCGTTTTTATTAACAAGCGTTTCTCTGCCAAGGGTTGCATAACCGTCAATGTAGCTTGACGGCATAACCTGAGTAACATTCTTTATATTTTTAATTTTTTTTATATCTTCGTTCGTGAAAGGAATTGACGATGAGACATAAACGTCCATCAAATTATTCCGGTCAAAATACTCGTTCGCCTCATAGTTCATAGCCGGGCTTGCCGAGTTTATTCCGACATAAAAGCTCATTCCCATCGCAATAATTATTGCAACCGAGAGGAAACGGAGCTTGTTGGCGGCAATGGAACGAAGAGCTTCCTTAATGAGGGTTTTCGTCATTACCACTCTATCCTTTCAACCGGCATCGGCGTATCATTAATCTCAATTTTGCTTATTTTTCCGCTTTTCATCGAAATAATCCGATCTGCTATCGGTGCAATCGCATGGTTATGGGTTATTATTACTACCGTCATTTTCATGATTTCGGAAACCTTTTTGATAAGCTTCAAGACCTGAATTCCTGTCTCATAGTCAAGCGCACCCGTCGGCTCATCGCAAAGAAGAAGCTTGGGCTTTTTAACCAATGCCCTTGCAATCGCAACTCGCTGCTGCTCACCGCCCGAAAGCTGCGACGGGAAAAGATTGGCTCTTTTCTCCAGTCCGACAAGCCTCAAAAGAGCCATGCAGTCAACCGCCTTATCGCTGAGGTTGGCAACCAATTCAAGATTCTCGACCGCAGTGAGATTCGGCACAAGATTGTACGACTGAAAAATAAATCCGACCTCCTGCCTGCGATAAAGCATCAGCATACGCTTACCGAAATCGGTTATTATCTTGTCATCTACAGCAATCTGGCCGTCCGAGCATCTGTCCATGCCGCCCAGAACGTTGAGAAGTGTGGTTTTTCCCGCACCGCTCGGGCCGACAACAACGCAAAGCTCACCCTGTTCTATGGAAAAGCTGACCCCGTCCAAAGCATTTACCGTCTCCGAACCGGATTTATACCTTTTATATACATCTGCAAATTCAATGTAACCCATAATACACCGCCTTTTCGGCATTATAAAAATTATCCATAATAATTATACAACACATAAACGCTGTTTGCAAGAAATAACTTATCTCTATATAAAATATTTTTATACAAATATTACCATGTGAACAAAAATACTTCCTTTATTTGTATCATTACGGTACAGTTTTGAAAATTTTCCTTGATTTTCATCTGTAAATACACTATAATGTATTTATAATTTACAAACGTATAATTCTCTAAGGAGGACTCTTAATGAAAACGTTCAAAAAAGTCTTGGCTCTTGTTCTTGTCGCCGTGCTTTGCTTTGCACTCGCTTCATGTAGCATGGTTGATGACACCGACATTACAAAGGATAACATCAAAATCGGTGTTATCGTTCCCGGACAGCGTGAGGATGCGGATGATTATGCCCCGGACCTTTCAACTCTCCAGTGTCTTTCTGCCATTGATGACCTGCTTTCCTTCAATGCAGGTATTAACAAAGACAGATTCCGCTACATTGAAAACGTTGATCCTTCGGACGAACAGGCAGCATACAACGCTATTCATTCTCTTACAAACCAGGAGTGCTCAATAGTCTTCCTTGCAGATCCGGGCTATATGACCGCTGTTAACAAGTACGTTGTAGCCTCTTCTGACGGAGATACTCAGAATTCAAAGGTTCAGTATATTGTATTTAACGGCGAAGATAACGGAAAGAACATACATTCCTACACCGCTAATATCTCCGGTGCGGTTTATCTCTCCGGCGTTGCCGCAGGTCTCAAGGCCAAGGAGCTTAAGGTTCCGAAGATAGGTTATCTTCTTCAGTCGGCAGACAGCCTTGCTCTCCTCAATGCCTTTGCACTCGGTGCAGAGTCCGTTTACTCAGAGGTTAAGATTGACGCAAGAGTTTGCAAGGATGTAAAAGCCGATTGCCATACTCTCGTTGCAAACGGAAACGTTGTTATCGCTTCCGATTTCTACAGCCAAGAGATTGCCGACAACCGTGAGGATGCATTCTTCTGCGGATTCGGTTCTGATAAGCTTGCCGATAATGAGGGCTTTATCTGTGCTCCCCGCTACGACTTCGCTCAGTATTATCTCAACACCATAAACGAAGTGCTTGACTATGATAACGTTGAGTATGATGAAAACGGCAAGGAAATCGACAAGTCAAATGCACTCCCCGAAATTCCTGCTTACAGCGGCGACTACAAGGGCGGTGCAACATACCTTTCAAGACTCGGCACAGCTGCTGCCCCCGGCACACAGGAAGCAGCTGACAGCGCAGAATCAATGATTCTCAACGGCACACTCTCTCAGAAAGTCAGCGGAACCGTTCCTGTTGCAGGCGTTACACTTGCAAAATAAAACCGTATAAATTTCAAGACGGAGGTCAAATTTGATCTCCGTCTTTTCTTATTCCTTCTATTTATATTTTGTATTTATTTTTTACATTGCCGTCAAAATCTTTCCAAAGGAATTCGCCGCCTTCAAGTATCATATATCCGTGATGACTATTCTCCTTCGGGATAGAAACCGAACCCGGGTTCATGTACACATAGTTTTCGTGCTCAACGCATTTGGGAACATGGGTATGTCCGTGGAGAAGCACATCTCCCCTCTTCATCGGCGGCACATTGTTTTCATTATAAATATGTCCGTGAGTCAGATATATCATTTTCTCGCCTAAATCGAGCAAAGCATAATCGGCAAGAACAGGAAATTCAAGCACCATTTGGTCGACCTCGGCCTCACAATTACCTCTGACGCAAAAAATTTCATCTTTCATTTCATTGAGCATTGCAATGACCTTTTTGGGCGCATATTCGTCCGGCAAATCATTTCTCGGGCCATGATAAAGCACATCACCCAGCAGAATAAGCCTGTCTGCTTTTTCTTCTTTGTACTTTTCAATGAGCTTGCGGCACCAATACGCACTGCCGTGAATATCCGATGCGATCATCAGTTTCATTGCTCACATCTCCTCTCCGAATGTTTCTCTTTTAGCTTTCACAAGCTCCTCGATAAACATATTGTCAATCTCGGACAGCGTGTAATCTTTGCGATGAATAAGAACATCCTTGTAAACTCTTTTATTATCCCTGCAATACCTTTGAGTGAGGCCGTATCGTTCAAGCAGCGGACGGGGAATCGGCGATGACCACATAAAGGTCTCGTGGTTCTCGGCCAGCAATTCAAATTGACTTGCACGCTCAAAGATAAGAATCTTTCTGTCGGAATTATCGGGAAGTTCCTCTTTTTTGACCTCTGAAAACGGGAGCGACGGCACATACGGGTCGGCGTGTGCAATCATAACAAGATCCCGCAAATCGTCGTATGTCACCTCGTCCATTTGTGCAAGCGGACTGTCCTTATGAAAAAGAAGCTTGTAACGGAACTCGGCTATCAGCTCGTACTCCAGCCCCTTTTCATCCATCATATTTTTATAGTATTTATCAAAGCTCTCGGCATAGCGAACTATTCCGAGCTTGAATTCATCATTGAGCAGATTTTTAATTGCACGCAGGGCGTTTGTTTCCTTATAAAAAAGCTCCGCATCCGTTCCCTTTTCGATAAGCTTTGAAAATTTAGCAAAAGCGTCGGCAATATAGCTTGCTCTCGGAACAGAGATCGAAAACTGAGTTTTAGCGGCATGGTCGCCGCTGAACATGTTTTCAATCGCATCAACCTGTTTTAATACAGTCTTTGCATAGCGGACAAAAACCTCACCGTCGGGTGTCGGGAACATTCCTTTGGCACTTCGTTCAAAAAGCGTTACTCCGAGACTTGCCTCCAAATCCTTTATGGCACGGCTAAGAGCAGACTGACCGACAAAAAGCTTTTCGGCCGCCTTGTTAATAGACTTTGTCTCCGCTATTTCCACAGCGTATTTCATGTGCAACAGGTTCATATCCCAGCCTCCGTTTACGATATGATATTATATAGTATATCATAAAAAGTTGTTTTTTCAATAGAAAGAACCGCAAAGAATATTTTTGACTGCCTAAAATAATGCCAAATAGTATGTATCCTTGACAAATCGAATCTACATTATTTTTACGCACGGATTTATGTATAAAATATTTTTCCGAAATTATTCAAAAGTTGTTGCATTTTTTATTATTTTATAGTATAATATATCTTGTCGAACATTTGTACGGATACGGAGTGTGATTATTAATGGCTGATAAACAAAAAGCTCTTGAAACAGCTATCGCTCAGCTTGAAAAACAATACGGAAAAGGAACAGTTATGCGTTTGGGACAGAACGTTGCCATGAACGTTGAGGCAATCTCGACCGGCTCAATGGCTCTTGATGCCGCAACAGGTATCGGCGGACTCCCCAAGGGCAGAATTGTCGAAATATACGGACCGGAATCTTCCGGTAAAACTACACTTGCCCTGCATGCGGTCGCCGAAGCTCAGAAAGCCGGCGGTGAAGCCGCCTTCATCGACGCAGAGCATGCGCTTGACCCCGTTTATGCCGCAAACCTCGGCGTAGATGTTGACTCTTTGCTTGTTTCCCAACCGGATAACGGCGAACAGGCTCTTGAAATCGCCGAAGCTCTTGTGCGTTCGGGTGCGATTGACATTGTTGTCGTCGACTCGGTTGCCGCCCTTGTTCCCCGCTCGGAAATTGAAGGTGACATGGGTGATTCCCACGTCGGTCAGCACGCAAGGCTTATGTCGCAGGCTCTCAGAAAGCTCGCAGGTGCAATCAACAAATCGAATACAATCATTATTTTCATAAATCAGCTTCGTGAAAAAATCGGTGTTATGTACGGCAATCCCGAAACAACGACCGGCGGCCGTGCGCTTAAGTTCTACGCTTCGATGCGTATGGATGTCAGAAAAGCCGAAACGATCAAAGGTGCAAACGGCGAATTTGTAGGCTCGAGAACCAGAGTCAAAATCGTCAAAAACAAGGTCGCTCCCCCGTTCAAGGAGGCAGAATTTGATATCATTTACGGCGAAGGAATTTCCAAGGTCGGAGAGCTTCTTGATATTGCCGTCGCAATGGATATTATCCACAAGAGCGGTGCATGGTTCTCTTACGGCGACTCACGTCTCGGACAGGGCCGTGAAAATGTTAAGGAGCTTCTGAAGAACGATCAGGCTCTTTATGACGAGATTAAAGCAAAGGTCTATGCCGATAAGGACAAAATGCTTCAGGCATGCAAGTCCGGCTCTACGAAGAAAGGCGTCAAGGGCAAGGCTGCCGCAAAGCCTGCCGCAGATGAAGCACCGGCAGAGAATATTTCCGCCAAGGCCAAGCTTGACATAGCTGTTGATGACGAATAATGAAGATCACGGCTAAAAGCGGACGCAAGGATAAAATGCATATATATATCGACGGAGAATATCTGCTGACGGTCGACGAGATTTTCTGGTTTTCCTGCGGATACATCTCCGGCGATGAAATAAACGAGGAAGAGCTTACTGCCTTTGAGGAGGCGGCAGGCTCTCGCCGTGCTTTTAACAGTGCACTGAACAGTCTTGATTACCGTGACCATTCGGAAAAGGAGATACGAGCGAAGCTGTTGCGAAAGCACGATGCGGATTATGTTGACGAAGCTGTTGAGAAGCTCATCGAGCTTGACCTTGTCAACGATGAACGCTATGCCGAAAACTACGCCCGTGAGCTTTTTGAACACAAAAAATTCGGTAAAATGCGTATAAAATCCGAGCTTAGAGCAAAGGGAATCTCCGCCGACATAGCAAATGCCGCCGTCGAAGAGCTTTTTGACGAGGAAGAACCCGATAATATTCAAAGAATAGTTGATATTATCGGCAAAAGATATTATAATAGAATGAATGATGAAGTCGGACGAAAAAAAGTTTTTTCCGCTTTGCAAAGAATGGGATATTCTTTTTCCGATATTCGTGAAGCAATGAGCGAATTCTCCGATGACGAATATTATGAGGACTATTAAATTACTAAAGGTGATTTTATGAATTACAAAGTTGGAATGATTTCTCTCGGCTGCCCCAAGAATCAGGTTGATGCCGAGCATATGCTTGCAATGATGGATGCCGAGGGTTGGGAAATCGTTGATTACGTTGACGGCTGTGACGTCGTTATCGTTAACACCTGCGGCTTTATTGATGACGCAAAAAAAGAAGCCATCGAAAATATTCTTGACATGGTTGAACTGAAAAAGGAAGGCGTTATCAGCAAGATTATTGTCACGGGTTGCCTTGCACAGAGATACAAGGATGAAATTGTCAAGGAAATCCCCGAGGTTGATGCCGTAGTGGGTATCGGTGCAAACGGCGATATAATCAAAACAGTTGAAGAGGTCATGTCCGGCGTTGATACAATCGAGAAATATCCGCCGCAGTGCGAGCTTCCGCTTGAGGGACAGCGAATTCTTACCACACCGCAGTATTGGGCGTATCTCAAAATCGGCGAGGGTTGCTCAAACCGCTGCACATACTGCACGATTCCGTCAATCAGAGGAAATATGCGCAGCCGCAGCATGGAGAATGTTATCGACGAAGCAAAGCAGCTTGCCGAGCTTGGCGTCAAGGAGCTTATTCTCATCGCTCAGGACACAACGAGCTACGGTCTTGACCTTTACGGCGAGCTTAAATTGCCCGAGCTTCTCAATGAGCTTTGCAAAATCGACTCTATCGAATGGATAAGACTGCTTTATTGCTACCCGGACAGAATTACGGACGAGCTTATCGAAACCATGAAGAATCAGGAGAAGATTGTTAATTATATTGACCTTCCGCTTCAGCATGCCGACGATAAAATCCTCAAAGCGATGAATCGCAGAGGCGATCAGGCTCTCATTCGCAGCGTAATCTCCAAGCTCAGATCAGAAATTCCCGACGTTGTAATAAGAACAACATTCATTGTCGGATTTCCGGGCGAGGGAGAAGAAGAATTTGAAACACTTGCCGAATTCGTCAACGAGATTGAATTTGACCGTTTGGGTGTGTTTACTTTCTCTCCGCAGGAGGGCACTCCGGCTTATGATATGGATAACCAGGTTGAAGATGATGTCAAAACCCGTCGCGGCGAGGTCATAATGCAGGATCAGTACAGCATCATGGAGGAAAAGAACAACGAGAAAATCGGCAAGACCTATAAGGTTGCTGTTGAGGATTATGACGGATATTCCGACAGCTATACGGGCAGAACATATATGGACGCTCCGGAGATTGACGGACTTGTAAAGTTTACTTCACACAAGGATCTCGATATCGGCGACTTCGTTGATGTTGAAATTTTTGACATTGAGGATTACGACCTGATCGGCGAGGCAAAGGCTTAACTAAACTCCCTACAGCACATTGTTAAGGTAAGGTTATAAAATGAATTTACCAAATAAAATTACAATCGGCAGAATGTTTATCGCTCCGATCTTTCTTGCGATATACCTTGCCGGGATTGAACATAAATTTTTATTTTCCGCAATTATTTTTGCTCTCGGTGCAATAACGGATGCGGTTGACGGACGAATTGCTCGAAAGAATCATATTGTCACGAATTTCGGCAAGCTGCTTGACCCGATTGCCGACAAAATGCTTGTAACGGCAGGCCTGCTTGCATTCATGAAAGACGGCCTTTGCAGCATATGGATAGTTATGATAATACTCACCCGTGATTTTGCGATAACCTCTTTAAGGATGATAGCTGCGTCGCAGAACGTCGTTATTCCGGCAAATATCGGAGGCAAAATCAAAACCGTTATGCAGATGGTTTCCTTTGTAGCCGTCATGCTGCTTTGCGAAATTTCATCTGTTTTTTCGCTCGGCTTCAATATGAGCCTTGTTTCAAATATTCTTATGGGTATTACGGCACTAATTTCAGTTGTCTCAGGCATTGTATATATTGCCGACGGATGGAAAATAATTAATTTTAAAGAATAAATTTAATTCAAAGAACGAAGGTGTTTTATATGGTTGTTTCTTCGGCAAGACTCATGAAAAGAGCCGAAAAAGAAAACTATGCGATTCCCGCATTCAACATCGACAATCTCGAATCGGCAATGGCGGTTTCGGAGATCATGCATGAGATGCGTACTCCGGTCATTGTCCAGATGATTCCGAGAACGCTCAACTACGGCGGAATTGCGATTTATCCGGCAATGATGCGTGAGCTTATGGCCGATTGTCCTGTGGATTATGCTCTGCATCTTGATCACGGCAGCAGTCTCAGCCTTGCAAAAAAATGCGTCGCCGGCGGCTTCTCCTCCGTTATGTTTGACGGAAGCCTCATGCCGTTTGAAGATAACGTTAAATTCACAAAAGAAGTTACCGATTTTGCACTTCCGATGGACGTTTCCGTCGAGGGTGAGCTTGGTACGATCGGCGGCAAGGAAGAGGGCGACACAGACCTCGAAGCCAGCTACACAAAGGTCAGCGAAGCCGAAGAATTTGTCAGAAGAACAAATGTAAGCACTCTTGCAATCGGCGTCGGCACGGCTCACGGAGTTTATAAGGGAACACCGCACATCAACGTCGAGCGTATAAAAGAAATTCACGCCGCAATCGGCACGCCGCTGGTTCTTCACGGTGCGTCCGGACTTTCCGACGAGGTTCTCAAGGACTGCATTGCCGCAGGAATCACAAAGATAAACTTCGCTACCGAGCTTCGCCAAGCCTACACCAACGGAATCAAGGCTGAGTTTGCAAAAGATCCCGAGGTTTTTGACCCGAAGATTTATATGCGAGGTGCAATCGATAATATAAAAGAGGTTCTCAGGCACAAGATTAATATCTGCTATAATATCTGAGGAAGTGAAAAAGATGATTTATTCCGAATGGATGTCATATATCAAGGATGACGTTAAGCTTTGCAACGTTGTCATGCCAAGCGCACACAATGCCGGAAGCTTCAAGATGAAGCCTATCGCCTGCTGCCAGGACGGCGACCTCACTCAACAGTTTAACTACGGTATCCGTCATTTCTGCGTTCGTATTGACACGGATAAAAACGGTCAGATTGTTTTCTGCCACGGCATAACAAAGGGATTGCCGTTTGAACCCGAGATGGAAAAATTTCGCAAGGTGATGGACGAACACCCGAGTGAATTCTTTATTCTCGACCTCAGAGAGTATCAGCCGCAAAAACTCGGCCCTTTCAATCTTCGTTTCCACGCAGACCCCAAAAAGGTTGATGAAATTCTCGAAAGAACGATTGAACCGTCGAAATACGCATTTACCGATTTTGAAAACATCGGCGACGTTACAATGGGCGACATGAGAAGATCCGGCAAGCGTTACATAATGATCAACTATTGCGAAGAATACAAATACAGCGTCAACTGTCCGCACATTCTTCCGTGGGAAAAGAAGCGTCACGGTAAGCATGCCCACGAATTTGTAACCGAAGCAACCGAATTTTTTGACACAAACGACACGAGCGGTTTTTACTGGTTCCAAACTCAGCAGACTCCGAATCTCGGAACAGACATTGGCGTTGTTTTCCCGAGGAAGCTCGACAAAGCTCTCCGCTGGCATTTCAAAGCGCTCATCAACACAATAGCAAACACACCGAGATATCTTGCCCGTGCAAATATTATCGCAGGCGATTTCATGACGGAAGATTTCTTTAAGGTCAGAGAGATTCTAAACCTCAATCTTAATAAAGACAATGTCATTGAAAGCAAGCGTGACGAATATAAAAACAGACTTAAAACCTGCACATAAAAGCCCGTTGAGCTTAGATTCAGAATTGCTGAAAAGAGCAAAGTATTTACAATTATAAAAAGGCTATAATTCATATTTTGTCAGTTTATTCAACAGACATTTATGAATTATAGCCTTTTCTGTTTGATCTTTCCTCTTGCCTTTAAACAAATTCGGAGATGCTTTTTACGTCCTGCCTTTAGGCACGGAACATTCACAGTTGACCAGTATCGTATCCTCCCCTATTACGTCAATGTCGCTCCATGGAATTACAATATCCTCACTTTTTCCGAAAACGCCCATTATTTTTCCTTTTCCGTAAATAATAATTGAAACGAGACGACCGTTATTGATGTCAAGCTCCACATCATCAACGTTTCCTATCCTCGTTCCGTTCAGCTTGCATATGACTTCCTTATTTCTCAGCTCAGCTATAGAACAACCCATACAAAAACCAGCTCCCTTTTTCGGTAATTTTTCACAATACCGTTTCTGTTGTAAAATTACGGTTTTTGTGATAAAATTATATTCACAGAATTATATTCAGAAAGGTGATATATTATGAAAAAAGTAATATCATTGCTCCTTTCCGTCGTTATGGTTTTCACCGTTTTCAGCGTTGCTTTAACAAGCAGTGCTTTTGCGGCTGACACGGCGGCAAGCGAATCCGTTGCAGTTACAAGCATTGACTTCGGCGGAATCAAGATTCCGACATCCTGGGATGAGCTTGGCGGCATGATGCTCAAGTCTCTTTACAAGCTGGCGGATCAGATAATCGACGCTCTTGTCAAGGGTATCAACAAGAATATTCCGTCGGTTAAATTTGAGCAGAAAGAAAACTTCACAAGCGAGATGTTCTTTGAGGGCATGGAGGATTATCTCAGTACTCCTGCGTCAAATGCAGTTTGGAGCCTCGGCTACGGCAGTGCTTCTCTTCAGACAGGCGACGAGCTTGACGGCAAGCATTATGTCGGCGGCAGCCTTTCATTCCCGAAATCAAAGGCGGCAACAGCTATCTATGACGACCAGCGTGTCCGCGTTATCGCAATCAATGACGGCAGCGGCAGAGGAACTCTTGTTTTTGCTGTTATCGACGGCTTCGGCATTTCGAGCACAGACGTAAGAGGTATTCGCAAGGAACTTGCCGATTTTGCAAAAGCAAACAACATCGTCGGTATCAATATCTCCGTTCTCCATCAGCACAGTTGCGTTGATACATTCGGAATGAACGGCGACCTTGTAAAAATGATTTTTACAAATCCGGCTCTTAACAGAATTAACAATACCTTTGGCACGGACTACAAGCTTCTCAACGGTCAGAATGCAAGCTTCATGAAGCATCTTTATAACGTCACCGTTGACTCGGTAAAAGAGGCTGTCAATTCAATGACAACCGGTAAAATGTACTATTCCGAGATTGAAGCGGGCGAATATATCCGTGACAAGCGTGAACCCATGGTTTTCGACTCGAAGATTCACCGCTTCCGCTTTGTTCCCGATAACGGTACAAAGGAAACATGGCTTTGCAACATGGCTATCCATGCTGTCGGCAACGGCGCGGCAGGAACTGCGATAACCGGCGACTATCCGTACTATATCGAGCAGGAAGTCAACAAGGCAGGTGCAAACTTCATTCAGATTCAGGGTGCGGAGCTTGCAATCTCTTCAAAGCATGACAGCCTTAATCTTCCCGAAGGGACACCGAGACTTGAATCTCTCAAGATTTACGGCACGGCACTCGGCAAGCTCATTGTTGAATCCACAGAAGCCGAGACAGAGGTCGCTCCCCTCCTCAACTACAGAATGAAAGAATACTATGTTCCCGTAACAAATCAGATTCTTGCGTTCGCAGGTAAGCTCGGTGCGCTCACCAACACCGTTGTTGCAACAGACGATTCTAACAACGTACTTGAGGTTGCAACAGAGCTTGGTTACCTTGAAATCGGCACAAAGCTTGCAGTTGCAATTATCCCCGGTGAACTTGAACCGGCAATCGCTTACGGCGGATATCTTGATGCCGACCACTCATGGACAGGCACCGATTTCGACTATCCGTCACTTCAGGACATTGTCGGAACAGATAAGGAACTTCTTGTATTCGGCCTTATGAATGACCAGATCGGCTACATACTTGAGGATAACGACTACAGCAGCATCCTTTCGGGCGTTAACGAAGAGATCGTTGCAACAGGCAACGTTGCAGGTTCAACAACAATCAATGCCTTTGAGGAGCTTATGGAGTCAATTCACTAAATTAAACACAACGCAGCCGTTGAATAAATTTTCAGCGGCTGTTGATTTAAGGAGGACAATATGATCAGCGGTTTTAAATCAATTATTTCAATTATAACCACAATCTTGCTTCTCGTCAGCACAATGCTCGGATTCTACGGTACGGACGGCACGAAAAACGAATACAAAACCTACAAAAATGTTATACTCATGATTGGCGACGGAATGGGATTTAACACAGTCGAAGCGACCAAAAGCAGATACGACATTCATGAGCTTCCGATGGAAACCTTTCCGGTTCACAGCCAATCAAAAACACGCAGCGCATCAAATGAAGTAACCGACAGTGCGGCAGGCGCAACAGCTCTTTCCTGCGGCGTGAGAACCTATAATAACGCTGTCGGCGTTTACGCCTTTGCCCCGTTTGCAAAGAAATCCAATACGCCCAAATCTCTCACTGAGCTTGCAAAGGAAAACGGCAAAGCGGCCGGCGTTGTAACAACAGACAAAACAAGCGGAGCAACTCCTGCATCTTTCTCGGCTCATTCTTTTATCAGACAATTTGAGCCTGATATCTCAATCGACCAGATGAGCTCCGATCTCGACCTCATTTGGGGTTCAAAGAGTACGACAGTCACTAAACTCGGCTGCAAGCTCGGCGGATTCAAGTATATTTCAAGCGCAAAAGAAATGAACGCTCTTCAGCCCGGCACTCGCTCGTTCGCTCAGTTTGATATGGACTCATTCGCAAATGTCACAAACGACAATGACAACCCGTATCTTGCCGATATGACAAAGAAAGCTATTGAGCTGCTCAACAGCAACGAGAACGGATTTTTCCTTATGGTTGAGGCGGCACACATCGACAAGTTCTCGCATAAAAACATTATTGAAGGTTCAACGGCACAGGTTATTGAATTCAACAAGGCAATTCAGGTTGCGTATGATTTTGCGAACCGAGACGGAGACACACTTGTTCTTGTAACAGCGGATCATGAAACAGGCGGAATTACTTACAACGAGGAAACCGGTGAATATTACTACACAACAAAAAGCCACACCGGAGTCAATGTTCCTGTTTATGTTTCAGCGAGTGACGCAGGCTTCATCACAGGTGAAGCTTACGACAATTATTGCATAAGCACTCAACTGGCAAGGGTCATGGGCTATGATAAATCTCAATTTCCCAAGACAAAATAAAGCACAATACAAAAGAGACTGCCTCAAATGAGACAGTCTCAAATTTTTTATTAAAATATTATGTGCCCTGTGCCCAGCACCATGAAACGTTTACGCCGTCACGGTCCGCTTTAACGCCCTTCTTGTTAGCGGCATTGACAAACAGCTCGGCGAACTCTTCGTCCGGGAATTCAATCGTACCCTTAGCGGTGAGATACTTACCGTCATAGACCTTCTCTTCAACGGAGAATCCGATAACCCACCAATGAAGCTGAGCTTCACGAACAAAGATTCTTCTGCTTCCCTGGAAAAGCTCAAGGCTCATTACCATCATGTCCTCGTCGGGAGCGCACTTGAATACCGTTGTCCAAACCTTCTGCTCGGGGCGGTTATAGATACCTATCTCGGCACCGTTTGATATCCAATAAATTCCTTTCCAAATCTGGAAAAGCCAATCCTTGCCGCCGTAAGTAATATAGATACGCTTCGTATCATAATCGTAAATTGTAAGGTTAGCAAGAATGTCATATGCTATGCAGAATCCAAAATTTCTCTGCCATGTGTTCTTGACGGCATAGATAACATAATCATCGGCATCAATGTTGAATCCGAAAACGCCCCTGTCATTCTTTCTCTTAAGCTCATGAGTGTTTACATCGTAAACAAAATCAGACTTAACCTTTTCCGATTTACCGTTCTTATAGTAAATCATAATGTAAACATTATAGATTGACGGATCTTTCTTGTTCTGATCGGCGTCAATAGCCATGTGGTCGATTCTGAGAATATACAGTCTTGCGAAGTCAACAAAAAGACCTGCGAGCGAATTTCCGTTTTTATAAAGCTCATTTGCCTTGTCCTTCATGATCGGTGCAAGCGTATCAACGTCAATTTTCAAAAGGTCGCAAACCTTGTCCGAGCCCTCTGTAAAATCAGGCAAAGAATTAACTATCTTCATAATGTCAAGCGTACCGCCGCTCTTGCGGGTCCACTCGGTGAAGATATCGTTCATGACGCCGTTAACCTCAACCTTGATCTTATTCTCATTGATGAGATTAAATCCGAATGTTTTTTTGAATACTGCGTTAATCGTGTCAACAATTTCAAAAAATCCCTGCGTTGTCAGATGATCTTTTCCCGCATTATAGCCCGGATCATTCTCGTCAAAAATGACATCACCCGAGGGAATATCAACATCCGTCTTTGCGTAAGCAAATGCCGTTCCCGTGCCGAAAATAATTGTCAATGACATTATTACGGCCAATACTCTTTCCGAAATTCTTTTCATTAAAAAATGTCTCCTCTCACTTTTCTTTCTCTAAAAAATCTCTATAATAATATTACAAGTCAGACTGTATAATATTATAGTTTAATTGAAAAACTCAACCGTCTTGTCACAAGCGGTTATTATAAGGTGCTATATTTCCAAAAAGAAATACCGATATCAAAGTTTAACAAAACGTGTATTTACTATACAATAAAAAAGTATATTTGTCAAACAAATTTACAGAATTAAGTTCAATTTTTCATAAATAAAATAGATAAATTTAGTACAGCTTATTGAAATTGTATAATACACCTTGACACAAGCGTTAAAATGTATTAAAATAGTACAGATGTTATTATAGTTTGCCGGATTATAATATCATCCTCGGGCAGACGGAAACGAACAGCCGTCCGTCGGAGATAATTATTGATTTATTACTTAATTAAAATTCTAAGACAGGAGGTGCATTTATACTTTGTTGACAATCAAAATATCACTTTTTATAGTGATCATAGTCGCCTGTGTTGTTGTCGCTGCGGCCGCAGGAGCCGTAATCGGTGTAATCTACCGTAAAAAGGTTGCAGAAGCCACTATCGGTTCCGCTCAGCAGGAAGCTACCCGAATTGTGAACGACGCCGTTTCAAAGGCCGAGTCCAAGAAGAAGGAAGCTATACTTGAGGCTAAGGATGAAATCCACCGTCAGCGCAACGAGCTTGAAAAAGAGCTTCGTGAAAGAAGAAGCGAGGTTCAGCGTCAGGAGCGCAGACTTTCCCAAAAAGAGGAAAGCCTTGACAGAAAGACGGAAAACATCGAGAAGAAAGACGAACAGCTCAGCAATAAACTCAAAGCAGCCGAAAAGAAAGCTGAAGAGATTGAGCTTGTTAAGCGAAGTCAGATCGAAATGCTCGAGAAAATTTCAGGCTTTAACAAGGAACAGGCTAAGGATTATCTGCTTAAAACTCTTGAGTCAGATCTCGTTCATGAGAAAGCGGTCAAGGTCATGGAATATGAGCAGAAAACAAAGGATGAAGCAGACGAAAAAGCTCGTGAAATTATTGCGACGGCAATTCAGCGCTGCGCCGCAGATCACAGTGCGGACGCTACGGTTTCGGTCGTTGCTCTGCCTAACGATGAGATGAAGGGTCGCATAATCGGCCGTGAAGGACGTAATATCAGAACTCTTGAAACAATCACCGGAGTCGATCTTATTATTGACGACACACCGGAAGCAATCACAGTTTCATGTTTTGACCCCGTTCGCCGTGAAATTGCAAGACTTACCCTTGAAAAGCTCATTGCCGACGGACGAATTCATCCGACCAGAATTGAAGAGCTTTATGAAAAATCAAAGCGTGAGGTTGAACATACCATCAAGCAAACGGGTGAAAGAGCCGCTATTGACGCCGGTGTCAACGGAATTCATCCTGAGCTTATTAAGCAGCTCGGCAAGCTGAAATACCGTACCAGCTACGGTCAGAATGTGCTCAACCATTCACTTGAGGTTTCTTACCTCGCCGGTCTTATGGCTGCCGAACTCGGTGCAGATGTTAAGACGGCAAAGCGTGCGGGTCTTCTTCACGATATCGGAAAGGCCCTCGACCACGAAATGGAAGGTTCTCACATTGAGCTTGGCGTTGAATACGCTAAGAAATACAAGGAGAACGATAATGTTGTTCATGCAATCGAAGCTCACCACGGCGACGTTGAAGCAAGAACAATCGTTGCTTGCCTCGTTCAGGCGGCCGATGCAATATCCGCTGCAAGACCGGGTGCAAGAAGAGAAAATCTTCAGAACTATATCAAGAGACTTGAAAAGCTTGAAGAGATCACAAACTCATTCCCATGCGTTGAAAAATCGTATGCAATTCAGGCCGGCCGTGAGGTTCGTATCATGGTTAAGCCGGATGCTGTTTCGGACGATCAGATGGTGCTCGTCGCCAGAGATATCGTCAAGAAAATTGAGGATGAACTGGAGTATCCCGGACAGATCAAGGTCAACGTTATTCGTGAAAATCGCGTAATAGACGTTGCTAAATAATTTTTTGAAATAGAGTTAAACTGAAAGTAATCAGGCGTTTCGGAAAAATCCGAAACGCCTTTTTAATTATATTCTTTTATTAATATACTTCAAACGTTGTTATTGTTGCAAAATCTCTTGTCTTTTCAATAACAAGCTTCAAGCGTCTTGCATCCATTGTCGGCAGAAGGCAGATTTTCTTTCTGCCAATCGTTGTGCCGCTGTAAAGCTTATGCCATTTTTTATCAAAGAAATAATAGAGCTTAAACCTTTCGACCTGCTGACCTGTTTCAATATTCTCGGCAAGAACAACCTTGTTAATGTTTTTGACCTCGCCCATATCAAGGGTAATAACACTCTTGCGTGCTTTCGGCGCACTCTTGAAATAGGACTTGCCGGAATTAATAAAGCGTGCGGAGTGCAGATCATCGCTGTGACCCTCATCTTCAAATTTTCCGTTCCCTGCGTGATTCTCCTTGAATTCTATTCCGAGCTGAACGCCGAGAGTAACAAGATGCTCTACGTCGACCTTGTCAATTTTACCCGTGTGCGACGGTGAGATATTCAATATCAGCGAACCGTTGTTGCCTACCGACTTAAAATAAACCTCAAGGGCCTTTGAAAGCACCTTAACATCAAAATTTTCCGTCTCATGGAAGAACCAACCGGGTCTGAGCGAAATATCGGTAATTGACGGGAACCAAACAAGCTCCTTTGCTCTTTTGATTTTGCTGCGGCTGCCGAGATCGGGTTCAACAAGCTTTTTTGACGGTGCATTATTGATTAAATCCTTCGGCACAACGCTCCATTCGCTTGTTCTGCTCACTCCGACATGGTTTCCGCACCAGCGAATATCCGGACCGCAGTTACATATCATCGCATTCGGCTGATATTTGCGAACCGTATCGTAATATCTCTGCCAATCATATTTCTGCCGGCCGCTGTTGTCACGTTCAAACCACACGCAAAAGATATCGCCGTAATCCGTGCAAAGCTCTTTGATCTGATTGACAAAAAAGTCGTTGTATTTTTCGGTGCCGAATGTCGGCTCATGCATGTCATAAGGCGAAAGATAAATTCCAAACTTTATACCCTCGGCGGCACATTCATCGGCAAGTTCCTTTACAAGGTCGCCCTCGCCGTCTCGCCACGGTGAATTTTTTACACTATGCTCCGTGTACTTGCTCGGCCAAAGACAGAATCCGTCAGAATATTTGCACGTCAGCACAATTCCTCTCATCTTTGCAGCCTTAACCGTACTGACCCACTGCTTTGCCGAAAAATCAGCCGGCTTGAAATATTTTTCGGGTTCACGGCCCGTTCCCCACTCCGTATTACAGAATGTGTTCATACCGAAATGTATGAATGCCATGAATTCCGTATTCATAAAATCTATCTGCGCCTTTGACGGCACAATACTGTTTGCTCTTTCAATATAATCCGACATTGCAATACCGTTCCAATCCTAAAACTAACATCTTTTCTCCGGTTTGATCCATAAATTTTACCTCCAAAATAATATTGTTTCGGAGGCCGAAAATCTACAAGCTTTTGTAATCGTAAATCAGCCGTTGTTTTTCATTTTTTCTTTTATCCGGGTTGTCGAAATGCCCTTGGTATACGGCAAATACTCTATGCTAACACCGATTTTCGCAAATTGCTGTTCGGTTTTGTTATATCTTTCCGTGCCCTTCCAGTCATCTCCGGAAAACAAGACATCAAACTTATATTTACTTTGGCAAAGCATCTTATCCTCGGTCTCCTCGGGGTTGATCACAACAACTTCATCAACACATTTAAGCGCCGCCAAAATTCTTACTCTGTCCTCAAGCGGGTAAACAGGTTCCTTATGCTTTACATTTCTCACATAATCGTCATCGCAAACCGCAACAATCAGATGCGAACACATTGCCTTGCATTTTTCAAGCAAATTCAAATGGCCGACATGAAAGACATCAAATACTCCGGTTGTGAAGCCTATGTTATACATAACTTATGCCAGCTCCTTTTTCGTAAATTCTTCTATTTTTTCAGAAATTTCCTCCGGGAAAACAACTGTATCTAACGGAAAATGAGAATGGCTTACAATAGGAGTCATATAGTTATCACCGTAATACAGTCTCAAATATCCGTCATAATCCTTAGGAATTTTAAATTTTCTTGTTCCGAATATATGCTCATCGAGTTCTTCAATGTACCTTCTCGGTATTGCTATTTTATATTCATACATACAAATACCAAAAACCTTATCATTTTTGCTTCCGAGTTTACATATAACAAATCTTATCAATGAAATCAATTTAATTCTCAAAAACTCCGGTAATCTCTCGGATATGTCATAAATCCGTGTGTTTTGAAAATCTATATTATGTCTTCTCTTATATCTGTTGAGATATTTTTCATGAATCATAAAAATACATCCAAGCAGCTTTTTCTGAAGTTCAAAAAGCTTATCATTTCCTGCACAATCGCAGAAAACAAAAATATCAATCCAAAGACCCTTATTGATATTAAGCTCGTCAGTCGCATACTCATCAACATATGTGCCGTCCAGCCTTATTCTCGGCAGAAAATGAATTGTCTCGTGATCGGTTGTATAGTATGCAAAAAATAAACCATCGATATTATTATTGTGCTTTTTGAAATGCCTTTTTAGCTTTTTAAAATCCTTATCGCTGACGATAACGTCAATGTCATCATCCCACGGAATAAATCCGTCGTGCCTGATTGCACCCAACAATGTTCCATAACCCAAAATTAAATCTATTCCAATCGATTTGCAGATTTCATCAAGCTTGTAAAGCATGTAGTATTCCGCATTTTGTAAATCTTTGAGATCAAAATCCTTCTTTTGCATTTCAAGCACCACCGTATATGTCTGATTTAATTTATTCTATCAATATTTTAATTAAAAGTCAACCTTAACATAATGCTGTTTTCGTTTGATATATCATAAAAAATGATTGACTGTTTTCGATTAAATTAGTATAATAGACTTATCTTTATTCTGGAGGTATTGTCTAATGAAAAAGTATATCAAAATCATCATCTCTTCCCTGCTTGTTCTCGCCCTTATGCTCGGCATCGGAACAATCGCTTTTGCCGAAGAGAACACATCGAACAAGCTTACAATTATTTCTTCAAATGTTGCGGGACTTCCGATTCCGTCAAAGTTTGACAAAGACGGCAAGGTTGTTCCGAAAACACAGAAAATCATGGGCGAAATGCTCAACAACAGCGGCATTGACATCATCTGCGTTCAGGAGGATTTTCAATACCATGCGATTCTCGCAAAGCAGATGACAAACTATCCGTATCAGACCTACACAAGCGGCGGTGTACCTGTCGGCGACGGTTTGAACATTTTCTCCAAGTATCCTATCTACAACATCGAGCGTGTTGAATGGGAGGCTTACAACGGAATTCTTGACGCTGCAAACGACGGCCTTACTCCCAAGGGCTTCCTTAAATGCACAGTTGATTTCAACGGCGTTCTCGTCGATGTTTATGACACTCACCTCGATGCCAACGGTTCGCTTGCAGACTGCGCAGCCAAGAAGGCTCAGCTTGAGCAGATTAAGGCTTACATAAACGAAAATTCAAAGGACATGCCTGTTGTTATCACCGGTGACATGAATATCGCAATGCACTGTGACATCAACGCAGAATTCTACCCGGTAATGATTGAAAACGGCGGATTTAAGGACGCATGGTCAGAGTATTGCAACGACGGAGTTTATTTCACGGAGCGTCTCTCGTCCGAAGTGAATGCCGAATATGAGGCAAAATTCGGCGGCAACTATTGGGGTCGCTGGGACTCCGTTGAGCGTGTTGTTTATCGCAGCAGCAGCAACGTTGAGCTTACGCCGACCGATTTCCGCTATGAGGACTACAACAACCGTGACGGTCACGGCGTAGTTACAGATCACAGCGTTATGATTTGCGAGCTTGAGGTTGCAGCAAATGATTATGTTGCTCCTGCAATCGAACTCAACGAACAGCAGAAAGAGCCGCTTGCAGACAGAATCGCACGCACAATCAAGCTTACGGCAAGATGTATTTACAGAATTCTCACTGACCTTATCGCAAAAATCAAGTCGGGCGAAATTACAATAAAGTAAGGTGCTTATAATGAAAAAGACTTTTAAAATAATTCTCTCGGCAATGCTTGCAATCATGATGTTGCTTTCCGTAGACACGGCAGCATTCGCCGAGGATGATACACCAAATATAACGGAAAGCTCTCTCTCCGTTATGTCGGCTAATGTTGCAGGTCTTCCGATTCCGTCAAAGTTTGATAAGGACGGCAAGGTTGTTCCGAAAACGCAAAAGATTCTCGGTCAGCTTCTCAATGAAAGCGGTGTTGACATTATCTGTGTTCAGGAGGATTTCCAGTATCACGCAATCCTTGCCGCTCAGATGAAGAACTATCCCTATACAACCTACACCAGCGGCGGCGTTCCTGTCGGTGACGGCATGAACATCTACTCAAAGTACCCGATCTACAATGTTGAGCGTGTAGCGTGGGAAGTTTTTAACGGCATACTCGACGCTGCAAATGACGGTCTTACGCCCAAAGGCTTTATGAAATGCACGGTTGACTTCAACGGAATCCTCATTGACCTTTATGACGTTCATTCCGATGCGAACGGCTCTCCGAATGATGTCAAGGCGAAACACGCGCAAAACGAACAGCTCGCCGCCTACATTGACAAAAACTCCGCAGACCGTCCCGTTATTATCACGGGCGATATGAATGTTTACACTCATTCCGAGCAGGATGTAGGTATCTATGAAATCTATGTCTCCCGTGAGGGATTCGATGACGGCTGGACAATGTTCTGCCATGACGGAATTTATTTTGAGCATAATGTAACCTGGCAGGAACGTCAGGAGCTTGAACAGCGCTACGGCGGAGATCCGTGGGGTCGTTGGGATTCCGCCGAAAGACTTCTTTATCGAGGAAATTCAAGCATCGGCTTCGAGGTTACGGATTTCAGATATGACGATTACAATGCGCTTGCCGGTCAGCCCGTCTCCGACCATAACATGATGGTTTGTGAGCTTAAGGTTACGGCAACGGATTATGTACGCCCCGAGATGGAGCTTAACGTTGAAACAAGACGTCCCCTTGCCGAAAGACTCTCGCACGGCGTTAAAATGGTGTTCAGATGCCTCAAGCTCATCCTCACCGACCTTATCGCAAAAATCAAATCGGGTGAAATAACATTCCCGACCAAATAAAGGAGCTGCATATGAGACCGATTACAACATTCGTCAGGCACAATTCAATCAAAGCCATGCTTGCCGCAGAGCATGGGCTGAAAGCTGTCTCAAATGGCAAGCTCGGCAAAAATCTTTTTGACGTTGAGCCAAAATTCATCGGCACGGATGTCAGAATAATTAAAGAAACAGACGATTCAACATTTATCGCAAAATGCGACACAAGCGGTCGAATTGTCAACAAGCCGTTCAAGATTCTTGTAACGACCGATCTTCACCTTTGCGATGACTATGAGCTTATCAACAAGTCCCTTTCCATGCTTGCAAAGCATGTTGAGGCGGAAAGACCCGACCTTATTCTTTTCACGGGTGATATTGTTCTGACCGATCATCAGCAGGTTGACTGTGTTCAGTTTGGCCGTTTCATGGAAAAAATGGGTATCTACTGGGCTTACGTTTTCGGCAATCATGAGGCGAGAGCCGAGAAAGAATATCACAAATATTTCATGCTCAAGAATCTTATCAGCTTCCCCCACTGCCTTTCGAAGTTCGGCGATCCGTCACTTTTCGGCTACGGCAACTTTTTTATCAACATTCTTTCCTCGCCGACATCAATTCAGCAGAGCATTGTAATGCTTGATTCCGGCAGAAACACAAGTCCGACTCACAATATTGAAAACGGTGCGCCTGCCGAGCTGAAATGCTATGACTTTCTGAAAAAAGATCAAATTGACTGGTACAGAAAAAATATTATCAGCCTTGAAAGCGAGTATGGCAAATTCAAGTCGATAATGGCTATGCACATCGCTCTTTGCGAATACGAAAATGTCATGCAGCTTGACGAAAGCGGCAAGTATGTTCCGACCGGCAAAGCGGAAATTCTTTACGGCGGAATGTATGAATCAGTCGGCTGCTCCGAATTCAACAGCGGAATGTTCGACGTTATCAAGGAGCTTGGCAGCACTCAGGCCGTTATCGTCGGCCATGACCATGTCAACGATTTCTGTGCTAAATATGACGGCGTTTACCTTGTCTATGCTCAGTGCGACGGCTACAATACTTATACAATGGGTACAAATTTCGGCCGGGATGAAAAGGACTGGATGCAAGGCGTCACAATGATTGACATGGACAAAGACGGTGAAATCGGTTTCAGACAGCGTTTCAACAGAAATTATTTATAAGGAGACTTTTAATGGCCCCATATATACTCAAAAAACATTTAGCAAGAAAAATCACTTTTCTCGATAAGAATGACCCTCAAATTCCCGCCGCCCTTTTCAGCGCAGTGAGTGAAGCTCCCGATCTTTCGGGCTTTCCATATCCCCTCCCCTCGGCAAAGAACGAATATACCTGTTCGGCCAAGGGTGACAATTCGGTCATGTGGTACGGCGGCAAAACAGGAATTACCCGCTATGACCCGAACGGTGAGAGCATTGAGGATAAAATCATGTATTTCAGCGCTCACCGTCACCTCCCGCATCACGCTGTTGACGCAATGCTTGCCGACGGAATGAACCTTTGGGCACTTTGCAGAGATAAGGTTGCTCACATTGAGATGATTATGCTCACGGCGGAGGAAAAAGCGGAAATTCTTCTTGACGAGACTAACAATTATGTTATGCGTCGTGGAATGGTAAGTCAGCGTGACCTTAAGGAATTCAGAGATTATGAGTCACGATATCCTTATGCCGCCTGCGACAACGACGGACTTTTCACATCGGGCTATGCAATCGGCGAGATGTACCGTTATGCAACGCTCAAAGAGAAGCTCGGCAAGAATCACCCGAGAGTTCGGGACGCAAGAAAGAACGCAACAAAGGCTTGCGAGGCGTGCTTGCTTTTGATGTATGTTCACGGCAGACCCGAGGGCTTCATTGCACGTTCATATCACGTTACCGGAGAGCCTATCCCCGACGACGGTATTTTCTATAAGAGAGAGGGCAAAACGGCCCATTGCGTTTTCACAAACGACGCAAAGAACAGCGGCAGGCTCGGCGAAGAAGTTCCCTGCGACTACCCTGTTCCCGAAAGACTTGCCGCTCTTTATCGTGACCTCGGATACACAGACGATGACATCTATTATAAGGCCGATACCTCCAGCGATGAGGTTACAGGCCACTTCCTCCAGATGAAAATTGCGCACGATTTTCTCGCCGAGGACGACCCGGAGCTTGACGAGCTCATCAAGAATGCATGCAAGAGAACAACAAAGCACATCATTGACCACGGATTTGAATTCTGCGAATCCTCAGGCAAGCCGACCACATGGGCAAAATGGAGCAAACGTTATTTTGACAACGACCCTATCGGCTATGTTGACGCTCCGCTCAATTCCTCCGAAATGCTTGTTTATCTCAAGACCACAATGTACATAACAGGCGAAAAGGGAATTTGGCAGGAAACCTACGATAAGCTCATTTCCGAGGGCTATGCCGACCTCGGCGCAAAGCACTATGACCGTTTCTATCAGGGCGCAATGAGAGAAAAAGTAAACCCCGAAGAGGATCTCATGTACGGCGACAATATGCTTGCGCTGATGACATACTGGTTGCTCTGCACGCTTGAAACGGACGAGGAGCTTCTCGCAAAATACCGTGCCGCATTCAAATCCTGGAGCGGACTTATTCTGCGTGAGCACACTCCGGGCTACGACTTTATGTACAAGCTCGGCGTTCCCGATGCGGAAATCGACCTTGAAAAGGATGCAAAATGGTTCACCCACTTTGAGCCGACCCGACTCACATCATCCATTAATACCGGTCGTCATGACGTTGCCGCCAAGCTCGGCAGAAATTACGATGAAAAGAGAGAGGTTGAGATCTCCGCTCTGCTGATGCCGAATGAAAGATTTATTTCAAAGTATGACAGAAACCCGTATTACCTTTCCGAAAACAATAACAAGGGCACAGCCATTGAAAGCTGCTACATTTACACCTACGCCTATTGGATAGGCAGATACTACGGATTTATCGACGAGGAGGGACAGGCATGAGCAAAACAGCAATATTAAACGAATTCAGCATTGAAGCCGTCAAGGACGCTTTGCAGAAGCTCGAGTCTTTCCCGAATCTCAAGGTCAACGGTCTTAACGCATATCAGCTCACCGAGCTTTCGGCTATTGATCCTGAGCTTTTTGCGGAAATTTCCGATATGATCAAGGCCGACCGCTGGTTTCCGTATGTCGGCACATGGACAAACACCGACGAGCTGTCTGAAATTGCACTTACCAAAAGCTGCCTTTATTCCGTTAGGTACTTTCTTGACAATTTCGGCAAGAAATACCGTGTTTTTCACGGCAAAAAGCTTTATAACAACATGCTGCCGCAGATAGTATATTCTTCTCTTTTCGACGCAGTTGTGCTTGAAAGCGAGGCCGAAAGCAAGTGGCTTCACGGTGCAGACGATTTCAGAACCCTCGTTATGACAGCCGATACCGTTGACATCAACGACCTTGACGACGACGGCATTTCGGCAAACGATTTCATTTCATACGAGGATTTGGCGGATGAATTTTTTGATGCCCATCTTGAATTGGAAACCGTTTTTCTTCCTGCGGGAAATGTAAATCCCGAGGGAATCGAAAAAGCTCTCGTTGATGCGGAAAAATTTGCCGCAATCAACGGTGAAGACAGAACCGCCAAAATAAAAGATGCATGGCTCGCTTATTTCGACGGCGAGTGTGAAGCCGCAAGAGAGATTGCCGACGGCATTACGGGCGGCTCATCTCCCGACGAAAGCGTTTTCAAACTCAGCGATGGCAGCATCGTTCTTACAGAGGTTAAGCTCGCCGAGGACGGAAGCGGAGATACGGTTATCCGTGTGGCAGAAACAAGCGGCAAAGAGCAGTCGGCATACATCATGTGCGACCGTCTTGACGCAGGCTTCCGCTTTGAGATCATGCCTTATGAGATGCCGACCTTCCGTATTCCGAAAGGCTCGGACGGATATTCAAAGGAAATCTATATCTGTGAATAAAGATATGAGGGATTGCTGCTCAACGCGGCGATCCTTTTTATTGCATTATATCCGTTTTGTGATATAATTATATGAAAACTGACTCGGAGGGGTTACATATGTCCAAAAAAATCACACTTCACGGCGAGTTTGTCTATGTGATGGCAATACTTCTGCTTTCGCTCGCCGTTGCAATGCTCAGTGCAGCAAATTTCGGCGTTTCAATGATTGTTGCGCCTGCCTACATAATCAGCCAAAAGCTCGGTGTTATCACCTTCGGTCAGGGCGAATACCTTGTTCAAAGCTTGCTCTTTATTGCTTTTTGCATACTCATGAAAAAGGTCAAGCTTGTTTATTTCAGCTCGTTCGCAACCTGTCTGATTTACGGTGCAGTGCTTGACCTTTGGCGAAAATTCGTTCCGCTTTTCAATCCCGACATCACAGCTCCCGGTTCAATGGGCTTGCTTGTGCGTATTTTTCTTTTCATCGGCGGAATGATTTTAACTTCGTTTTCGGTTATGCTCTTTTACAAAACGTACTTATACCCGCAGGTTTACGACTTTTTCGTTAAGGGCATAAGTGCGCGATTTGACAAAGACAGAACAAAATTCAAAATTGCGTTTGACTTCTCATGTCTCGCCGTTTCATGCATACTCACCCTCGTTTTGTTCCGCAAATTTGTCGGAATCGGTGTCGGAACTCTTGTTCTTACTGCACTCAACGGCTTCATAATCGGTTGGTTCGACAAGCTCTTTGACAAATGTGTTGACCTCAAGCCTCTGTTCCCGAAATTCGCCGCAAAATTCGATTTATAATTCCGTAAAAAAGAATTAACAAATAATTCACTTGAATTATCGGGCAAAATGTTGTATGCTTATATCAAAGGAAAATGTTTTTGCTTCAGTCGTTTTCCTAAATTACGGAGGTAACAATCATGAAAAAAGGTTTATGTATAGTTCTCTCGGCTCTTATGGTAGCTTTCTCGTTCGCTTCATGCGGCAAGAAGGACGTCAGCGACGAGCCGACAAAGATTGATGAAAACGGTTCGGCTTATGTTGAGGTAACCGACAAGGACGGCAAGGAGGTAACATCGGTTCTTTCCGATAAGGATAAATCCAAGGCAGACAAAAAAGCGGCTAAGGATAATAAAGAAACGACAACCGCAGACGCCTCGGAACTTCTTTCAAAGGTTGAGGCAGAAGCTTCTAAGGTAACCAATATTGATGAGAAAAATCTTGTATCCGATAAGAAGGATCTTATTAGCGGCGGCACCGAAATTAAGAAAACCAGTATGCGAGATGAGATTATTGCCAAGACTTTTAAATCAGGCAAATTTACTCTTAAAATGAAGATGAAAACCTCTTCTGGAGTAGATAATCCTGTTTCTCTTGTGTTCAACGGTAAAAAGTTTGCTGCAGATATAACCTTAAACGATATGCAGGTCAGGGCTATTTTTGACAATGACAATTTTTATATGGTATTGCCTGCATTAAAAGTGTATATTAAAACTTCATCAGATGAGGCCGGAAATATAGGCGATCTTACCAACATTACAGATTCCAATGCCACATATGTCGGCTCAACAAAGGTTACAGTAAATGGAACTGAGTACACCTGTGAAGAATATAAGTCAGATGACGACAGTGTAGTAAAGTATTATTTCTCGAGCAAAAAGGAATGGAAGCGCATGGAAATTATTAATGGCGAAGATGTTTCCATTTTCGAAATTGAATCACTTTCAAACAAGGTTGATGACAGCGTTTTCTCACTCAAAGGCTATACGGATATGACAGCACTTGCGATGGGACAGGCAAATATCACTACAACCACTAAAAAAAGCTAATGAAAAATGTACTTATAACAGGCTCTGCGAGGGGTATCGGTGCACAGACGGCGAAGCTCTTTGCCGCAGAGGGATACAACGTTATCGTAAATTATAATACAAGTGAAAACGAAGCCGCTGAGACTTGTCGTGAGATAAGGCTCGGCGGCGGCAATTCTGTCATGATCCGAGCGGACGTTTCCAAAAGAAGCGAGGCCAAGCGTCTTTTTGCCGAAGCAAAAAAAGAATTCGGCCCTGTTGACGTGCTTGTGAATAATGCAGGCGTTGCACAAATCAAGCTTTTTACGGATATCACAGACGAGGACTATGACCGAATGTTTGACTGCAACATAAGGAGCGTTTTCAATTGCTGTCAGCTTGCGCTTCCCGATATGATTCACAAAAAGCATGGCAGAATTATCAACATATCGTCCATGTGGGGCGTTACAGGCGCATCGTGCGAGGTTCACTACTCTGCCTCCAAAGCTGCCGTAATCGGCCTCACAAAGGCTCTGGCAAGGGAGGTTGCCCCGTCGGGAATAACCGTAAACGCCGTAGCCCCCGGAGTTATCGACACGCCGATGAACAACGGCTTTGATAAAGAGACAATGGAGGCTCTAAGGGAGGAAACTCCCGTCGGCAGAATCGGCACTCCCGAGGATGTAGCAAGAGCGATACTTTTCCTCGCCGACGAGAAATCCTCTTTTATCACAGGTCAAACTCTCGGCGTTGACGGAGCTTTCATTTAAGCGTAACTTGGTTTTTTCTACAAAATGTATTTATACATTTTGTAGAAAAAGATTCTTGATTTTATGATAAATATGTGTTAGAATATCCTATACGCTAAAGTGATTACTGAAATGGAGGAATCCTAATGGCTGTTTGCCCGAAATGCGGAAGAAAACTTAAAATTACAGATATTAAACCCACCTGTCCGGGTTGCGGTGTCAATCTTCTCTATTACAAGATTGAAGAAAGACTTGAGGTTGACGCTATCAACGCTGAGCTTGAGCACGCAAAAACTCAGAAGAGAGTTGACCGTGCCAAGGATGCAATGTTCGGTACACCTCTCGCAATCGTGAGACTTGTTCTTTTGGTGCTGGTTGTCGGAATGTTCTTCGTTCCGCTCGCCACGTTTCATGCGGTTGGTCCGTATTTTGACAAAACGACAACGCTCAATGCTCTTGAGATTTACAATTCGGTTTCGTCTCTTGACTTTGACGGAATGTTTGTTCTCGCAGGCTCACCTGTTCTCAAGACAAGCTTCATGTTCCTTGCCATTTCGGCTGTAACGATTGTTGTTTCTGTTCTTTGTGCATTGCTTGAGCTGATTTTCAGCTTCCTTTCAAGCTCGCCGCACGGTTTTTCGAGAAACATCACCCTTGCCTCCGTCGGCATTGTTTCGGCAGTTGCTTCCCTCATTACATACAAGAAATTCCTTGTAAACATTGAATCCGTTTTCAGCGGAATCATCGACGGTTCCGTTAAGGTTGGTATTTATCTTGTAATTGCAGCATTTGTTCTTTGCATTGCAATAAACATTATCATCAAGGTTCGGCACAAGCCCGTCAAGTATAAGGACACATACGTTGACAGCGTTCCTTACGAGATTTTCGTTGAGAAGTTCGGCGTTAAAAAGTACGATATGGAATCTCTTGACGCTATCAAGGCCGATATGGAACAGTACAAAGTTGTTGAAGAATAATTTATGAAAATTAACGGTCATAAGGTTAAATGCCTTATGACCGTATTTTTATGCCTATAATAAATCAAGCTGCCGCTTCGGATTAACCGATTGCGACAGCTTTTATTTATTATTAATAGATTATACAAGAACCTTGGAAAGGAATTCCTTGCAGCGTTCCGTTTTGGGATTCGAGAAAAACTCCGCCGGAGTGTTTTCCTCAACCATTCTTCCGTCGTCCATGAAAATAACTCTTGTTGCCGCCTCTTTGGCAAAGCCCATCTCGTGAGTAACAACAACCATTGTCATTCCCTCTTTTGCAAGGTCTTTCATAAGTTCAAGAACTTCGCCGACCATTTCCGGGTCAAGTGCCGACGTAGGCTCATCAAAAAGGATAACCTCCGGATGCATTGCAAGCGAACGGATAATCGCAATTCTCTGCTTCTGTCCGCCGGAAAGCGTTGACGGATATGCGTTTGCCTTCTCTTCAAGGCCTATTCTTTTAAGAAGTGCCATTGCTTCTTCTATTTTCTGAGCCTTGATCTCTTTTGCACTTGGAATATTTTCCGTATACGGATGCTTTTTCATTCCAAGCTTATGGAAAAAATTATCCTTTTTAGCTTTCTTCATTTTCTTTTTCTCAACAAGATACGGAGAAAGCATTATATTTTCAAGCACCGTCTTGTTATTGAAAAGATTAAAGTGCTGGAAAACCATTCCGATGCGCTCTCTGTAGGTGTTTATATTAACGCTGAGATCCGCAATATTAACTCCCTCAAAGATGACCTGGCCTGAGGTCGGATCCTCCATACAGTTGAGACAACGGAGAAAGGTTGATTTTCCTGAACCCGACGGTCCGATAATAACAACTCGTTCGCCCTTTTCAATCGTTACGGAAATGTCCTTAAGAACATGATGATCGCCGAAACTTTTATTCAGCTTAACTACGTCTATCACTCTTCCTCAGTCTCCTTTCCATAAACTTAATGCCAAGCGTGATGAGGCAAACAATTATAATATAAATGACTGCCATTACAAGGTACGGCACCATAAATTCATAGTTGTTTGTTCCGATATCGTTAAACACCTTATACAAATCCATTGCTCCGACGAAAGAAACGATTGATGTTTCCTTAACGAGCGTGATGAACTCATTGCCGAGAGTCGGAAGAATATTCTTAATAGCCTGAGGAATAACAATTTTAAACATTGTTGTCGCATAGCTCATGCCGACGGAGCGTCCGCCCTCAAGCTGACCCGGGTCAACGGATAGGATACCGCCACGCATTATTTCCGAAACATAAGCACCGCTGTTTAGTCCGAAAACCGTAATCGCAACATTCAGGCCGTCAATCTTAATTCCCATCAAGGGCATAAGAACATAATAGAACACAAGCAGCTGAACGACCATAGGCGTTCCTCTGAAAATTGCAACATAAAACGAGCATATCTTATCGAGAACTCTCGGAAGCATCCTGTATTTCGGAAGAACACGGATCGATGCAATCAGCGTACCGATTGCAATACCGATGAGCAAACCGATTATTGCAATTTCCATTGTATTCTTCAAGCCCGTGAGAACGTTGTGATAACCGCCGTTGTCGATAAAGGCTTTGAGAAACTTTTCGATTTTGATATCAAAATTACCCATAAAAAATCCTCTTATAAGAACAAATACCCCACTTATTCAGTGGGGCTTTGCTTTTATTCCACTTTAATTATGCAACTTCGTTAATTGACTTAACAATGCTGTCTGCAGGAGCAGAGTCGATAATAACGTAGTTGATGTTTCCGTTGATAAGGTCCTGAATTGCAAGAGAACCGTTCTTGTAGCCCTTGCCCGTAACCTTGAGGTTGTTTGAAGCGTAGTCGCTCTCATTGTTGATGTACATACCGCCGGTTGTACCGTTCTGATAACCGATCTTAACAGAAGCGTCAAAGCTCTGGAGCTTTTTGAGAACATCATCGGCTGTCTTGCAGTCATCAAATGTTGTATCGTCGCCCTTAACAACAACTCTCTGAGAAGCCTTGTAATATGTCTTTGAGAATGTAACGGATGCTTCTCTGTCCGGATTAACCGTAAGTCCGGCCATTGCGATATCGCACTTGTGCTGACCTACAGAAAGGCAAACAGCGTCAAAGTCCATGTTATCAATAACAAGCTCTTTACCAAGCTCATCGGCAAGAAGCTTAGCGATCTCCATATCAATACCTGCATATGAATCGCCTACAGTGTACTCAAACGGCTCAAAAGCGGCGTTTGTAGCAACAACGAGCTGATCCTTTGAAGAATCCTTAGCGGCCGACTTAACAAGCACCGGCTCACCACCGCTAGAGTAACGAGAGCAAATCTCATCAAATGTGCCGTTGCTCAATATCTTGTCAATAAATGCATTTGTCTTTTCAAGAAGCTCCGACTGTGCCTTATCAACACCGAATGCATAGTTTTCATTAGTAAGGTCGATACCAATAACCTTTGCTGCCTTAACATCGTCTTTCTTACCGCAGCCTGCAAGCATTGCAACACTTGCAATAAGCACTAATGACATTACAATAGCTATAAATTTTTTCATAGTTTTGTCCTCCTCTGTTTTTTTGACGTGAACAATATACCACTTTATACTGAATATGTCAAGCAAAAAACGAATATTTATTCATAAATATTATTATTTTTGATTTAAAGGTGAGAATGTACAGTTGAAGTGTGCGAATTGCTTCGCAAGATTTTTCGTCAGGCTGTGCAAAAAACTTGCGGGCTTGCTAACGCAAGTCAAAAGGGTTTTGTGCAGCATGGCGGAAACATATTCAAGCAGGGCGTGCGCTTCAATTGTGCGTTCTTACCTTAAATACTATTTTCAAAACATTGTTGATGTTTTTGTGCATAATATTAGGTCTGTGTCCGTCCTCAGGGAAAAGTATAGCGCACTGATCGCCGCCGAGTGTGACTGTCGAAAGCTCGGTGCCCTTATAGAAAGCGATATCGTCGCCTCTTTCAAAGCCGTTATCCGTCATATTGAGCGAATCAATCGGTGCCCAGTCCATTTCCTCACTGCCGTCGAGAACGATCTGGAGGTCTATGTATTTTCTGTGGCTCTCAAATTTTCTCTGCTCCCTCGGCTCGGTATCATAGCGGCTGACTGCGGCAAAAAGGTCGTCGCCGTGAATATCGTATCTGTCGGGCTTCATGTCCGTCTTTTTGAAGTTTTCAATAAAGTCCATAATGTCCTTTGCATATGGAATTTCGCTGTAAGAATCCAGCTTGTCGATCGTTGTTACTATCATGATAATCTTCCTTTCATGTTTTTATTACATCTCTGCCTTAATTCTGTCCGAATTAACATTGCAAAGCTTTGCATAAATTCCGCCAAGCTTCAGAAGCTCGTTATGCGTACCCTGCTCGGCAATTCGGCCGTTCTCAAGGACGATTATATTATCCGCTTTCATAACCGTTGAAAGCCTGTGAGCAATAACAATCACCGTGCGGCTCTTTGAAAGCTCGTCAATCGCCTGCTGAATGAGTGCTTCCGTCTCGTTGTCGACCGCCGACGTTGCCTCGTCAAGAATCAGAATCGGTGAATTTTTGAGCACAGCTCTTGCGATTGCAATTCTCTGCTTCTGTCCTCCCGAGAGGCGAACGCCCCTCTCGCCGATTATTGTATCATATCCGTCCGGCATTTTGCAAACAAAATCGTTCACTCTCGCCGTTTCCGCCGCCTTCACTATCTCATCATGGCTCGCCGAGGGATTTCCGTAAGCAATGTTGTCATAAATTGAACCGTTGAAAAGGAAAACGTCCTGCAAAACCATTGAAATGTTTTCTCTGAGCGATTTAACCGTTATATCTCTAATATCTTTACCGTCAAGGCGTACCGAGCCGCTGACAGGGTCATAAAATCTCTCCATGAGCGAAACGATCGTTGACTTTCCTACTCCCGTTGCTCCGACGAACGCAACCATTTTTCCGGACTCGACCTTGAACGAAATATCCTTGAGCACAGGCTCGTTTTCATTATAATAGAACGAAACATGGTCAAACTCTATATCACCATTTGCCCTGCCGATATTCTCGGCATTCTCGCTGTCCTTGATTTCCGACTCCATATCGAGAATACTCAGCACTCTGTGACCGCCAGCAAATGCATTCTGCATATCTTCAATAATTCTTGAAAGTGCCGCTATCGGCGAATAGAAAAGAGAAAGATACATAAAGAAACCGACAACGTCGGAAACGGAAAGCACATCCTTCAGCGCAAGCGTTCCGCCGATTCCCATAACAAGCACCGAACCGACCGAAGTAAGAAATTCAATTGTCGGGAAAAAAATCGAAGCAACAAAATTTGCACGGACATTGACAAAACTGTACCGCTTGCAATACTCCTTCATGCTCATATACTCTTCGGCTTCCCTGCCAAAAGACTGAATCTCACGGATTCCCGAAATGTTGTCCTGAACCTTGCCGTTGACCTCGGCAAGCACCTCTTGGTTGCGTTTGAAAAGAGCGTGAACCTTGCCCGAAAATTTCATTGTTACAAATAAAATCAGCGGAATAGGAATAAGCGAAATTGCCGCAAGAATCGGATTGATTGAAAAAATCATTATTGCAACCATTATAACAATGAGAATGTTTGAAAGAAGATCGGGCAAAGCATGTGCGATAAGCGTTTCCATGTTTCTTGAATCGTTTATGACTCGGCTCATTATTTCGCCGGTTTGTTTATCGCCGAAAAATCTCATTGAAAGTGATTGCAGCTTATTATAAACATCAAGCATCATATCGCCGACGAAATTCCACGCGGCAACGTGAGCCTTGTATTTTGATACGAATGTCAGCAGTGCTTTGACTATGTACGATAAGAGTATTACTGCCGCAAACACAAGGACACGTTCCTTTGTCGCCGTTCCGTCAGTCAAGGCTCCCGTCAGCCTGCGGACCGCATCCGGCATAACAAGACTGACGACGGAAGATCCGAGCAAGGCAAGCACGGTCAATATAAGCGCACCCTTATACGGTGCAGCCATTTTGAGATATCTTTTCATGTCCTTCAATTTATCAACCCCATAAAAATCATATAGACTATTTTATATTCTTTCTTTCGCCTTTTCAAGAGTTATTTTAAAAAAGGCTGTCGCCGAAGCAACAGCCCTTAATTATTTATTCATTGTCCTCGCCCGGTATTTTGTCCGTCTTAATTGACTCAAAGAAGTCATTGTAATGTTCGGCCCACTTTTCAACGTCCTCACGGTCGTATTTCGCCGGGAACAGCGGTTCAACAAGTTTTTCTCTGCCGAACCAGCCGACCATTTTCAGCCCCTTGTTTCTCAGCTCGGGCATTCCGTTGAGAAGCTTCAATTTATTCTTTATCGTTGAAACAATGTTGTTCTTTCTCAAATATTCAATTTTTCCCGTATTAAGCTCGGCAAGCTCCTCGGCGGTCAGAATTCCGCTGGCCATAAAATCGCTGACATCCTTCGCCGTAAGATACGGGAGAAGATTTTTTTCAAGTGCGACAGTGCATGCGGCAAAGCCGATTTCATGAAAAAAGTCATGCTCATATTTCCAAAGCGTGTCACAGTTAAACAAGCCGTCTTTGTCCGCTTCAACGGCTCTTGCAAGGATTGTACCCGCCTTGATTGAATAGCCGATTCCCGAGCCTTTGAGCGGAATTGTCATGTATGCGCTGTCACCGACTGCGGCATAGCCGTCCGCAACGAAAACCGCCAGCGGCTGCCGAACGGGAATATCAACGACCTTACCGCCACGAATAAGCTCACGACCGACATGCTCATTTTTTGCACAAACAAAATCAAGATTTTCCTTTATATCCTCTTCCGTTACCTCGCCGAATCTTGCAATAAGAATATCCGCACTGTCAGGCTCTGTAATAAGCCATGTAAAGCCGACCGTTCCGCTGGCATTGACGTAAACATAATATCTGTGCTCGGGGTCGGGCTTACCCTCAATTCGATTATAATATGCACGGTAAACATGAAGTCGGTCAAAATTGCCCGGCTCTTTCTGAATATGAGTAAAATCAGGCAAATTGCGACGTACAGGTGAATCAATTCCGCACGCATCGATAACAAGATCCGCAAGTCTTATGCCCTGCGACGTCATTATGCCGATAATTCGGCTGCCGAGAACAACAGGCTCACGCACCTCACAGTTAAATTCAAAGTGCACCCCGGCCTTTTCACAAAGGTCAATAAGAAAAGCCAAAAGCTCACGCCGTTCGACAATGAGTGTCGAGGCACCCTTTTCTTCGGGAAGTGTAACAGGTGCAACCGTTTCATCAATCGGAACAAGCGTTATCACATTGTTAGGGGCATGCCAATCCTCCGGGTACTCAATTCCCGCATAGTCAAAGTATGCGGCGTCCACAGGGTCTTTCTGGTCATAACCGAGATTTTCACGAGCGTGACGCTCATAAACCGTAACCTTATGGCCAAGCTGTGCAAGCTTCCATGCGGCAACCAGTCCGCCGTGACCTGCTCCCGCTACAATAATTTCAGACATTTTGTGCACCTCTTCTCTTAATTGTTTTATATTTTCATTATACCCAAATTCAAAGTCTATGTCAACTTTGGGCAAACAATACTTGCGCATTGTAAAAAACTCACAGAGTTAAAAAAATAACTTTTTTTATAAAAACTCTTGCTTTTTTCTTCAAAATATATTAGAATATTTGTCGTTGACAATTTCAGCAGATGCTACTGTGGCTCAGTTGGTAGAGCAGCTCATTCGTAATGAGCAGGTCGTCGGTTCGAGTCCGACCAGTAGCTCCAAGCCGCAAACCTTTGTGCATCAAGGGCTTGCGGCTTTTTCTCTTATCAACACTGTGGAAGCACATTAATCCGATAATAACAAATTCTCTGCAAAGCCGTTTTTCATGAAAATTATTATAAGTAAAAAGACTGCGAATTCAGCTTTTTCATGATTCGCAGTCTTCGATTTTATTCAGTTTGTGTTATTGGCCTTAATCTTATTTCAGCATTGAAATTGCGTCCGTAATCGTCTTTTCGTAGGCTTCCTTGCCGTACTTATCGACCTCGGCCTTATTTCTCTCACCGTGGGTCAAGCAGCCTGCGCCGCCGATACAGCCGCCGACACATGCCATACCCTCAATGAAGTTTGCGTCAAGCCTGTCCTTACTCTTTTTGAGCAATGCGGCACGGCAAGCCTCAATTCCGTCGCATGCGCACGGCTTCAGCTCGAAGTCCTTGATATCCTGCTCTTTGAGAGCCTGAGCAACCGCATCCGAAAGGCCGCCGCTGCGTGCAAATATACGTCCGAAATACGAAGCATTATCGAGCACTCCTTCGCCAAGGGTCATAATGTCTATATCCTTGCTGTCGAAGAGAGCCTGAAGCTCCTCAAACGTCATTGCAACGTCAACATACGGAGCAACGGATTCCTTCTGAACCTCAGCCTTTTTGGCCGTGCATGGGCCGATAAATATGACCTTGCAGTTTGGTTCACGCTCTTTGATATACTTTGAAACCGCCGCCATAGGTGATAGATTGTGTGAAACAAGCGGCAAAAGCTGTGGAAATGCTTTTTCGATATAGGTTACAAACGCCGGACAGCAAGAGCTTGTCAGGAAGCCCTTTTCGGCAAGCTCCTTTGACTCGGAATATGCAACCATATCAGCTCCGAGAGCTGCCTCAATAACCGTGTGGAAGCCAAGCTCCTTGAGTCCCGTTATAACCTGACCGAGCTTCGCATACTTAAATTGGCTCGAAATCGACGGAGCAACGACGGCGTATACCTTATACTTTTTGTTGTTCTTGCTTTTCTTGATTAAATCAATAACATCAAGGATATACGATTTGTCTGTGATTGCACCGAACGGGCACTGATAAACGCACGCACCGCAGGCAATGCACTTCTCGTTGTCGATTGCCGCCGCCTTGTTTTCGTTCATCTTGATAGCCTTTATCTTACAGGCGTTCTCGCAAGGACGCTTACGGCTGATAATCGCCGTATAGGGGCAAACTCTTGAACAGGCACCGCATTCCTTACACTTTGTTTTATCAATATGCGCAACATGGTTCTGGTCAAATGTGATTGCGCCGAAGCGGCAGGCATCCATACATCTGTGTGCAAGACAGCCTCGGCATGCATTGGTGACCTCGTAGCCGCCCATCGGACATTCATCGCAGGCGGTTTCGATAACCTCGATAACATTCGGGTTTGACTTGTCGCCGCCCATGGCGATTTTCACACGCTCGCCGAGAATTGCACGCTCTTTATAAACGCAGCAACGCATCGTTGGCGTATTGCCCGGAACAATGGTTTTCGGGATTTCAAGAAGATTATCCAAAAGTGTATCGTTCCATGCATGGCGAGCTACTTCACGGAGAACCTTATATTTAAGATATTGTACCTTCGTGTCAAATTTATACAGCATTGTTTTCCTCCTTAGAAATAGCTTACCTTAATTCTCTTGCCCATTTGCTTCAAACAATTTGAAAGCTCCTCGACAAGATTCATTTTAATATTGAAATTAATCGGCAAATCCGGGTTCTGGTGAGCCGGATTGACCGCTCTGCCGACATAGAAATTAATATCGGTCGCTTCCTCAAAGAGCAAACGACAAATTCTTGATGCACCGTCCTGCTTAATGCTCCACTGGTCATAAAGCTCGTTACTGCTCAAGGCATCCTTGGCGTACTCAATAACCTTGTTTATTGTAATAACGCCCTCAGTTACAAGGTCAACACCCTCAATTTCCGCAATCGGCGGAACATCGCTCTGCTCAAAATTGAGCGTTGCCTTGACCGGCTTGCCAAGATATTTTGCTGCGATTGAAGAGGTTGTACCTCCACAGACTATGTGCTTGCCCTCCTTGGAGAAGAAAAGACTCATCATGCGGTCGCAGTCATCCCTGTTGCGGGGCGGGCCGAAGAGCAGGTTCATCGGCTCCCTCTTTCTGACACGGACAACACACGCAGTCGCATCGTCGCCCGGGTGATAACCGTACTGCTTGTTGCACTCGTCAATAAGCATGGTCGAAAGGGTTTTCGCCGTGTAGCCGAGATCGGCTATCATTTCCATGAAGCTGATGATATCGTCTCTGCGCCAACCGAAATTATAGGCAATGCCTATTCCGGCATGGGGACAGCCGTCGCTCATAGCAATGAAAATGTCATTTTCCTGCAAGTCAATAACAGATTTATATATCTGCTTACCGTTTATGCTCAGCTCATTTTTGGGATAGTCAAAATTTTTACCATTCCTGAGCAATATCACATGGGGGTTGTCGTACTGAATAAGTTCGGCTGTCTCATTGTTGATCAGGTGGATAATAGTGAAAGTTGAATACGCAACTCCCCTGACAGAGCATATCGGAAGCGTTGCCGCAATGGTAGAAACACATTCCTCAAGAGAAAGCCCTTCTGCCATCATCGTAGATATTATCTTTGAGGTGAGCGTTGAAAGAATGCTCGCCTTAACTCCGCTTCCGAGGCCGTCCGCCAGCACGATAACAGTCGAATCTTCATTTTGCTCAACTATATCCACATGGTCGCCGCAGAGCTGTTCGCCCTCGTGATTTATACTTTTCCAGCCGATGTCAGCACAAAGATTATTCATCGCTGATCGACTCCTTTAATTTAGTAAGCGCAATTTTTGTTTCAGCCGCCGTTTCACCGAGAAGCGAAGCAATCTCCTGAACGATTCTCATCTGATTGTCAACAACACGGTCGGCAATCTCAACTGTCTGGTGGCTGATTTTTTCTTTCTTTTCCTTCTGATTTTCTTCCTCGGTAACATCACGAAGAATACAAACCAGCAGGTGGTATTCCTTATCGTAAAGGATTGATTCCTCAACATACTTTCCGTACTCGGCAAGATATGTTCTCTTGTCATGGATACTTTTGCCGCTGTTGAGAACACTGAGAAAGTCTGTCGGGTCAAGAATTCTGACGACCTGGTCACCGAGAACAACCGAAGCGTTGCGAACGTTGACAATTCTAAGTGCGGCATGATTGATCTGCTGAACCTCAAGCTTTTCGTTGAGAACAATAAGTCCGTTCGGCGTGTTGCGCACGATTGTGTCGGAGAAGCTCTCCGCCTTGTCCTTGAGGTATGGCAGACACATGGAAATCTCAGCCTTGCCCTGAAGAATTGCAACAGCCTTTTCACGGCAGGTATTGTAGCCGCAGGAGCCGCAATTCAGCTCGTCTGACGGCTTCATCTTGCCCATCTGACGGAGCGTGTCACGAATCTCCGATTCGGACGGCTGCTGAAGCTTTCTTTCAATAACCGTGAAGCTTTTCTTGATAGTCAGCGGATCGGGAGAGTCAACCTCAAAGTCCTTTTTGCCGGCAAATTTTGAAACTGCCGCATAGTCCCTAACCGGTGAACGGTGGAATTTTTCCATAACAGGGCCGCCGACACAGCTGCCGATGCACGCCGACATTTCGATAAAGCAACCGTGCATGCCGCCTCTTTCGATGTCACGCAGAGCGGCGATACAATTCTCCGTTCCGTCGATAGCCATGTATGTGTAACCCGTATTCTCGGTGTTCATTGTTTTGAGAATGCCGCCGGTGGTCGGGAAAAATCTTGCACGGCTGTTTTCATTGTTATCCATTTCCGGCTTCAATTCAATATTCTGCGCCTTGAGCCAATTTGTCAGCTCGTCAAAGGTCAGAACGGCATCAACAATGCCCTCGTAATATTGAGCTTCATCCTTCTTGGCAACGCACGGTCCGATAAATACAGTCTTTGCATTCGGGATTCTCTTTTTGATATCCTTGCAATGTGCCTGCATGGGAGAAAGTACATCGGCAAGATAAGGAAGCTCCGCCGGAAAATATTTTTGTATAAGAAGATTTATGGAATGGCAGCAGGAAGAGATGATTATATCGTGGCTCTTCTCCCCTACCATTCTCTCATATTCATTTTTAACTATGGTTGCGCCGATGGCTGTTTCCTCGACGTCATAGAAGCCGAGCTGCTTGAGAGCCTCACGCATTGCACCGATACCCACGCCCTCATAGTTGGCTATGAAAGACGGAGCAAGGCTGACAATAACGGGATCGCCGCTCTGCAAAAGCACCTTGACCTTTTCTGTTTCGTCAACGATCTGCTTAGCATCCTGCGGACAGACTACAAAGCACTGGCCGCACATTATGCACTCGTTGCCGATAATATATGCCTGATTCCCGGAAAACCGAATGGATTTGACCGGACAGTGACGAATACACTTGTAACAATTCTTACAGTTGGATTTTTTCAGAGTCAGACATTCCATTCCTTTAATTCCTTTCCTCGTTTATTTTGTTAAGTACCTTGTCATTGAAAAAGCCGCTGAAATTCTCGGGTGTAACGCCCGTGAAAACATCATCATCCACAGTAACGGTCACACCGACACGATTGCACCTGCCGGTACAGAAACTGCCGGCAAGTGTAACTTCGCTGTCAAGCTTATTCTCGGCAATAGCCTTTTGAAAAAGCTCTACCAATTTTTCAGACCCTTTCAAATGGCAGGATGAACCTACGCAAATTTGAACGATCATTTAATTCACACCTTTGCAAGAACGTTTTCGTTAAAGAAATCCTTTACCGTCTCCGGTGAAACCGAGAAAAACTCGTCATCAACGGTAACGCAAACGCCCTGCTGGCACTTGCCCATGCAGAATGTTCCGCCAAGCTCGACCTTGTCGCCGAGATTGTTTTCGTGAATAAGATACTGGAGCTGCTCAACTACCTGACGTGAGCCTTTGATGTGGCATGATGAGCCGATACAAACCGTAATCTTCATTGAAATATCCCCCTATTTTATGTTTAATTATCTTAGGTGCCCGCCGACCGATTCTTGCTTGCTTATCGGAACCGATCGGCGGCGGTCATTTTAAGTCAATTGTGTAAGGTAATACCGCACAATTGAGATGTGCGGATCAATTTGTGCGATTTTACCTTAATTATTCGTAGTCAACAACGTCAATCCAAGAGTGCAGGAACTCACGCTCTGCCTCATTGCCCTTAACTGTCTGTGAAGCCGCTACGATCGGCATCCACTTCTGAACATACTGCTTAGCGGTGTTGCTTCTTTCGCAGAAGAGATCAAGATACTTCTTTGCACCGTCGATATCACCGTTGAGCCAGAAAAGAAGGTAGGTTCTTGCAGCGTCGGCGGAAGCGTTACCCTGAGTGGCATGTGACCAGTCGAGGATATAAGGCGTGCCGTCATCTGCGATGATGATGTTCGTCGGGTTGAAGTCGCCGTGGCAAACCTTATTGTGCTTGGGCATGGACTCAAGACGTGTGTGAAGGTCATAGCGAACGGTTGCGGAAAGGTCAGTCTCGCTGATCTTTCTGTTCATCTTATCCTTAAGCTTTGTGAGACCCTTGCAGGTCTTGCTGTGCATCTGAAGCTGAAGGTCAACGAAAAGGCTGAGATACTCGTCCTTTTTCTCCGGGTTTTCTTCCATCAGACGGGCAAGTGTCTTGCCCTTGATGAACTCGGAAACGATTGTCCATTTGCCGTCGATAACAGTAACCTCAAGAATTTTCGGAATGTTGAGTCCGGTTTCCTCAATACGAGCCTGATTAAGAGCCTCGTTAAGGACATCGGCCTTTGAAAAGTCCTCGTTGAAAACCTTAAGGCAGCGGTCGCCGTCACGATAGACGGTCTTATCTGTTCTGACCGCAATAATTCTGTCCAAATTCATATATAATCCTCCTTACTCTTTGCTCTTGCCGTTCTCTGCTCTGCGATAAGCCTTCTTAAAATCGTGCTTGTCGTCCGTAGCGTCGAAATCGGCAGCGGTGGGTTTTTCTTCTTCTGTGAAATGCTTGTTGCCATAATAAGCGTTGAGGTACATCTGCTTAATCTCGCTCATGAGCGGATAACGCGGGTTAGCACCTGTGCACTGGTCATCGAATGCCTGCTCAGTCATTGCGTCAAGACGATCGAGGAAGTCCTTCTCGTCAATGCCGTAATCACGAATCGTCTTCTTGATGCCTACTCTATCTTTAAGTGCATTGATAGCGTTGATAAGGTTCTCAAGACTTTCCTTATCGTTCTTGCCGCCGAAGCCGAGTGCTCTTGAAACCTCAGCGTAACGTGCAAGTGTATGCGGATGGTCATACTGTGAGAATGTACCCATCTTTGCCGGAGCCTCTGCTGCGTTAAAGCGGAGAACCTCTTCAATCATAAGTGCGTTTGCGATACCGTGCGGCAGATGGTGGAATGCACCGAGCTTATGAGCCATTGAGTGGCATACTCCGAGGAATGCGTTAGCGAAAGCCATACCTGCCATTGTTGCGCAGTTTGCCATCTTCTCACGAGCCTCGATATCGGTCTGACCGTTATCATATGCACGGGGCAGATACTCAAAGATTCCCTTGAGAGCCTGAATTGCAAGGCCGTCGGTATAGTCTGTTGCCATCATTGAAGCGTAAGCCTCGAGAGCATGTGTAACAGCGTCGATACCTGAAGCGGCAGTAAGTCCTTTCGGTGCGCTCATGTGGAAATCAGGGTCGATAATCGCCATGTTCGGGAGGAGCTGATAATCGGCAAGCGGATACTTAACGCCTGACTTTTCATCTGTGATAACTGCGAACGGAGTAACCTCCGAGCCTGTACCTGCCGAAGTCGGAACAGCGATGAAATATGCCTTTTCGCCCATCTTCGGGAAGGTGTAAACACGCTTACGGATATCTATGAAACGCATTGCCATATCCATGAAGTCTGCTTCCGGATGCTCATAGAGAACCCACATGATTTTGCCTGCGTCCATTGCGGAACCGCCGCCGAGTGCGATGATGCAGTCGGGCTGGAATGCCTTCATCTGCTCTGCGCCCTCTTTTGCACTGGCAAGTGTCGGGTCCGGAGCAACGTCGAAGAACGTCGTATGAACGATACCCATTTCGTCAAGCTTGTCTGCGATAGGCTTTGTATAGCCGTTATGATAAAGGAAGCTGTCCGTTACGATGAATGCTCTCTTCTTGCCCATGACATTTTTAAGCTCGTCAAGTGCAACTGGGAGACAGCCCTTCTTGATATATACCTTTTCAGGTGCTCTGAACCACAACATATTCTGTCTCCTTTCAGCTACGGTCTTGATATTGATAAGATGCTTTACGCCAACATTTTCGCTGACACTGTTGCCGCCCCATGAGCCGCAGCCGAGGGTAAGCGACGGAGCGAGCTTGAAGTTGTAAAGATCACCGATACCGCCGTGTGAAGAAGGAGTATTTACAAGGATACGGCAGGTCTTCATTCTCGAAGTGAATTCCTCAAGCTTTGCCTGCTCTGTTACTTCGTTGAGGTAGATTGAAGATGTATGGCCGTAGCCGCCGTCTGCAATAAGATGCTCCGCCTTATCGAATGCATCATGAATGTCTGTTGCCTTATACATTGCAAGGACGGGAGAAAGCTTCTCATGAGCGAACTCTTCGCTGATGTCTACGCTCTCAACCTCGCCGATGATGATTTTTGTTCCTGTCGGAACCGTTACACCTGCAAGAGCCGCAATCTTCGCAGCGGGCTGACCTACGATCTTAGCATTAAGCGAGCCGTTGATGATGATGGTCTTTCTGACCTTCTCTGTCTCCTCGGGATTGAGGAAATAGCAGCCTCTTTCGGCAAACTCAGCCTTAACTGCGTCGTAGATATTCTGATGAACGATGACCGACTGCTCGGATGCGCAAATCATACCGTTATCAAATGTCTTTGAATGAATTATCGAGTTGACTGCAAGAACGATATCCGCTGTCTCGTCAATGATTGCCGGAGTGTTACCTGCGCCAACGCCGAGTGCCGGCTTACCTGATGAATAAGCAGCCTTAACCATTCCCGGGCCGCCTGTTGCAAGGATTATATCGGCCTCTTTCATAAGAAGGTTTGTCATATCAAGGCTCGGAATGTCAACCCAGCTGATAATCTCTTCCGGTGCACCTGCCTCAACAGCTGCTTCAAGAACGAGCTTTGCTGCTGCGATAGTTGAAAGCTTTGCTCTCGGGTGGGGGCTGATGATGATAGCGTTACGGGTCTTGAGTGCGATAAGGCACTTGAAGATAGCAGTTGATGTCGGGTTTGTTGTCGGGATAACGGCAGCGATAACGCCGATCGGCTCTGCGATCTTCTTTATGCCGTACGCCTTATCCTCTTCGATAACACCGCAAGTTTTTGTGTTTTTGTAAGCATTGTAGATATACTCTGCCGCATAGTTGTTCTTGATGACCTTGTCCTCAACAACACCCATGCCGGTCTCCTCAACAGCCATCTTTGCAAGAGGAATTCTTGCCTGGTTGGCGGCTATTGCGGCGGCAAGGAAAATCTTGTCAACCTGCTCCTGAGTGTAGGTAGCAAATTTCTTCTGTGCTTCCTTAACTCTTGCGAGTGTTTCCTCCAGTGTTTCAACACTGTCTACGATTTTTCTTTCTTTCGTTTCCATATCTTAACCTCCCGGTTTCTTATGACCGCCGTTTCCGTCGGTCAGGTTGATCTGTGATTATTTTATCTGCATTTTCAAATGTGCAAGCGACAGTGCAAGGTTTTCATACTGAATAACCGCGTCTGCCGGCTTGTAGAGCTGACACGGTGCAAAGCACCACATCAGACGAACGCCGTTCTCATAAAAGAGGTTGCTCACCGACTGAGCGGCATCCGAAGGAACTGCAATAATACCGATTTGGATATTATGCACCTTGCAGAAGTCCGAAAACTCCGACATTTGCATTATCGGTTTACCGCCCTCGGAAACCGTGTTCTCCTGCGCTTTTTTATCAAAAGCTGCCAGAACCGATATTCCGAAATCCTCAAAGCCGGAATAGTCAAGCAACGCCTTTCCGAGCCTGCCTGCGCCTATGATTACCGCCTCGGCCTTATCTCCCGTCATGAATTTTTCAAGACTCTCGATAAGCTCTTGGCACCGATATCCGACCTTTGGTTTACCCGAGCCGCACAATGCGCCGAGATCCTTTCTAACCTGAACCTCTCCGAGTCCCAGCTCCTTTGCAATCACCGTTGAGGATATGTTTTGCATACTCTCCGGCAAGCCTTTTAGAAATCTGAGATACATCGGGATTCTGCCGAGTGCCGGCCGTGATATCTCCGTCTCTTTCAAGATAACACCTCCCATGAACATACGTCGTTCCTTTGATTGTTATTATTTTATCAAAGTTTTCTCGTTTTGGGAATTGCCTCTTTCTCATATCGGTATTGCATTTATCGATATACCCTTGACGGAACAGGCTCACAGTCTGAAATGTTTATATAATCACATCAGAAATTGAGGCTATTGCGCCATATTTTTCAGTGCTTTTGCCCGAAATAAATACGGCTTTTTTTGTGAAATTTATTGCATCGTCAAACGAAAGTTCATCAAGATTTTTACCTTTTCTGATAAATTCACTGACGAATGTGCCTAAGAAGATGTCTCCGGCACCCGTTGTGTCCACGGTTTTGGCCTTAATCGCCGGAATATGAGCTTTTTCGCCCTTAAAGCAAAGAGTAGCTCCCTTGTCGCCGTCCGTTACCAGTGCAAGCATTACTCCTTTTTCAAAAAGGAAGTCCGTTCCCCTGCCATGGCTTATCATGTCAAGCTCCTCGACCGAAAGCTTTATGATATCAACATAAGGAAGCAAAAATGCCATGCGCTCGGCCGCCTTTTCGGGACTGTCCCACAGCGGCGGACGGTAGTTGGGGTCATAGGTTACGGTACAGCCGCACTTTTTTGCGGTTTTAACGGCTATTTCCGTTGAGAAATATGACGGCTCGTCCGTTAATGAAAGTGAGCCGAAATGAAAAACCTTTGAATCGGCTATCAGCTTTTTATCAACGTCGGTTTCATATATAAACCTGTCTGCACCGTATGTTCTGTAGAAACTGAACTCTCTGTCGCCCTTGTCGTTAAGCTCAACAAAAGCAAGGGTGGTGTTGTGCTCGTTGTCCTTTCTGAGATAATCGCAATCGATACCGCAGTCTTTGACGGTTTTGATAAGAAACTCTCCCGGTAAATCGTTGCCGACCTTGCCGATAAAGGCTGTCTTAAGGCCTGCCTTTGCCGCAGTTGCAAGCATATTCAGCGGTGCGCCTCCGGCCTTGCGAATAAAGCGCATATCGCCGGCCGAATCAACTCCGTCAGGTACAAAATCTATAAGAATCTCGCCGAGGGCGGTTATGTCATATTTTCGCACAGCTGTCACCCTTTTTCAATAATACTTTAAAAATACTTTATACTATTATAATTATATATTATCGGTTTATATTTTTCAAGCGGTTTGTATATTTAAAGTGCTTGCTTTTTTATGTATGATATAGTAAAATATGTATGGTTATATAATCATTCTCCGAACGAGAAGAAACAGGAGTGATAATTATCAGTAAGTACCTTATTATAAACGCCGACGATTTCGGCCTTTGTCATTCGGCAAACGAAGCATGCATGGATCTTTTTGAAAGCGGCTGTCTTCTTTCGTCAACGATAATGGCTCCGTGTCCCGGTGCAGACGAAGCAATCGAATTTGCAAAGACACATCCGCAGTACGCTATCGGCGTTCACCTCACCCACACTAACGAGTGGATGGACAGGTTCCCATGGGGTCCTCTTTCCGACGGAAAGAGCGTCAGAACCCCCGAGGGCAGAATGTGGCCGGAAAGTGAGGACTTTGAGGCTCATTGCACATATGATGACGCTTGTGCCGAAACTCTTGCACAGATTGAATACTGCGAAAAAAAGGGCATGAAGCCGTCACACGTTGACTCGCACATGGGTGCACTTTACGGACTCAACGGCAAGCTGAAAATGCTTCCGAAAACGCTCGCAATCTGCGGCAAAAAGGGCTATCCCTTCCGTATGTTCTCTAAGCCGCTTGAATCACAGTGTCCTCCCGGCACACCGATGTGGCTTTTCAAGGCAGCATGCCGCTTTTCCGGTATATTCGGCAAGATAAATCACGTTCCGATGCCGGATTATCTGATTTTCCCTGAGAGCATCGAAAGCGGAGAATCCTATGAGGAGTTCAAACACAATTTCATTACGTATCTTACGGATATCCCGGACGGAATTTGCGAGACATATATCCACCCGGCTCTTGATACCGACGAAATGAAAGCAATCACAGGAAGATGGAAGAGAAGATACTGGGAATATCTCATCATGAAAGACCCGGATATTTATAAGGCATTTGATGAGCACAATATCAAGCTCATCAGCTACCGTGACCTTGTAAAGCTCAAAAAATAAAATGACAAAAGACGAAAGCGGTTAAAATTGCTTTCGTCTTTTTTTATATAGTAAAAATCAAACAGCTTAAACAAAACCGCTCTCCAAAAGGAAAGCGGTTTTGACTCTGTTTATTCTGTTTTAAGCTTAATTCCAAGCTCATCAAGCTGAAGATCATCAACCTCTGCCGGGCAGCCTGTCATCGGCTCGCTTGCATTCTGAACCTTCGGGTAAGCAACAACATCTCTCAAGCTGTCGCAGCCGAGCATCTGCATAACGAGACGGTCAAGACCGATACCCATTCCGCCGTGCGGCGGTGCGCCGTATCTGAATGCGTCAAGCAGGTAGCCGAACTTTGCGTAAGCTTCCTCCTGAGTGAGGTTGAGAAGGGTGAAAATTCTGCTCTGAAGCTCAGGATTCGTGATTCTGATTGAACCGGATGAAAGCTCGATTCCGTTGAGAACAAGGTCGTAAGCCTTTGCTCTTACCTTAGCCTTATCTGTTTCAAGATATTCAAGACACTCGTCCATCGGAGCGGTGAACGGGTGATGCATGGCAACCCATGTCTTGCTGTCCTCGTCCCAATCGAAGAACGGGAACTCGGTAATCCAAAGGAGGTTGTACTGACCCTCCGGAATTATATCAAGTCTCTTTGCAACCTCCTGACGGAGTGCGCCGAGAGCGTTGAAAACGATTGAATTCTTAACGTCGCCGATAATGAGAACAACGTCGCCTGCTTCTGCACCCGCCTTATCAAGGATAGCCTTAAGCTCGTCCTCGGTGATAAACTTTGCAAAGGAGGAGGAGACCGTTCCGTCCTCGGCGATTCTTGCCCACGCAAGACCCTTTGCACCGTTACCCTTAACCGAATCGGTGAGCTTATCTATCTCTTTTCTTGAAAGTGACTTGAAAGCATTCTTTGCCGTGATGCCACGGACAGAGCCGCCGTCCTTTACCGTGTTGGAAAATACGCCGAAGCCGCAGTCCTTAACGATATCGCTGAGGTCATAAAGCTCCATGCCGTAACGTGTGTCCGGCTTATCCGAGCCGAAACGCTCCATAGCCTCTTTATATGTAATTCTCGGAAGCGGAAGCTGAATATCAACGCCGAGAGCCTCTTTGAAAACTCGCTTCATGTAGCCCTCGCCGATATTGAGAACGTCCTCCATGTCAACGAATGACATTTCAAGGTCGATCTGTGTGAATTCCGGCTGACGGTCGGCACGAAGATCCTCATCACGGAAGCAGCGTGCAATCTGCATATATCTGTCAAAGCCCGCAACCATTGAAAGCTGCTTGTAGAGCTGCGGTGACTGCGGAAGAGCGTAGAATGAACCGTTGTGAATACGGCTTGGAACAAGGAAATCTCTTGCTCCCTCGGGAGTGGAGCGGATAAGAATCGGTGTTTCAATCTCAATAAAACCGTTCTCGTCGAAATAGTCACGGGTAATCTTACAAATCTTGTGGCGCATGATAATGTTGCGCTGAAGGTCGGGACGACGAAGGTCAAGATAGCGATATTTAAGTCTTGTCAGCTCGGAAGTCTGGCAATTCTCAACAATTTCAAACGGCGGAGTTTCACTCTTGCCGAGAACTCGAAGATCTGTAACGTCGACCTCAATTTCACCTGTCGGGATTTCGGTATTCTTTGAAGAACGCTCACGGACAACGCCCTTTGCCATGAGAACAAATTCGCTTCTTGCCGAAAAAGCCTTGTCGAAGATTTCCTTGTCTGTGTTTTCGCCGAATGCGAGCTGAACAATACCTGTTCTGTCACGCAAGTCGATAAAAATAAGTGCGCCGAGGTCACGCTGACGCTGTACCCAGCCTGCAACGACAACCTCTCTGCCGACGTCGCCGATTCTGAGGTCGCCGCAATAGTCGGTACGCTTTAAGCCTGTCATAAAGTCCATTATATTAAGCCTCCTAAAATTTTGCTTAAATCTATATTATCCATATCCTCAGCGGCAGTGCCTTGAAGCTTCATGGCTGCCGATTGAAGTGAATATTCCATAAAATCATCGGAAAAACTGTCAAGAGAAATCTCCTGTGTTTCGCCGCTTTCCATATTTTTGACCTTTGCAACGCCCGCCGTGAGGTCGTCGTCGCCGATAATTGTTGTAAATCTTGCACCGATTTTGTCGGCAAACTTCATCTGAGCCTTTACGGAACGGCCGACAACATCGAACTGTGCACTGATGCCGGACTGACGAAGCTCAAGTGCAAGAGCCGCAGCCTTAGTCAAAGCCGCATCGCCGATGCTGCCGATGTAAATCTCAGGAACGTCCGCAGCCGGGAGTGCGATTCCCTGCGCCTCAAGAAGGAGAAGAATTCTTTCAAGTCCGAGCGCAAATCCGAGAGCCGGAACATGAGGACCGCCGATTTCTTCAACAAGTCCGTCATATCGACCGCCTGCGCAAACTGCACTCTGTGCACCGAGAGCGTCGGTCACAAACTCAAATACCGTGCGTGTATAATAATCAAGACCTCTTACGATGTGCGGATTGACCGTGTATGAAATGTTCATCGCTTCAAGGTACATTTTTACTTTTTCAAAGTGGTCGTGGCACTCGTCACAGAGATAGTCAAGGATTATCGGTGCGTCCTGCCCGATTTCGTGACAAATCGGACTTTTGCAGTCGAGAATTCTCATCGGGTTTCGGTCAAGTCTTTCACGGCATGTGTCGCAAAGCTCATCCTTGCGTGATTCAAAGTAAGCTTTCAGGGCATCCTGATATTTTTTGCGGCAGGTCGGGCAGCCGATTGAATTAATTTCAAGACTTATTCTGTCAATACCGAGGAAGCCGAAAATCTCATTGCCGAGCGAGATAACCTCTGCGTCGGCGGCAGGAGAAGCTGTGCCGTAGCACTCAATGCCGAACTGGTGAAATTCACGCAGTCTGCCTGCCTGCGGCTTCTCATAGCGATAGCATGAGGTTACATAGCTTACCTTTTGCGGCATCGGCTCATTCTGGAGTCCGTGCTCAAGGAAAGCTCTTGCCGCACCTGCCGTTCCCTCGGGTCTGAGGGTAATTGAGCGGCCGCCCTTGTCGTTAAATGTGTACATTTCTTTCTGAACAACGTCAGTAGTATCACCGACAGAACGTGTAAAAAGCTCCGTGTGCTCAAAAACGGGAGTGCGAATTTCTTTGAATCCGAAATCCTTTGCAATGTTGAGCAAGGTGCTTTCAATAAACTGATTTTTGTGGCTTTCGGAAGGAAGAACGTCCTGCGTTCCCTTGATAGCCTTGGTTATAAGTGCCATATAAAAACTCCTCACTGAGTTGTATTACTTGTTTTTTATCTTATCTTTATCTTTTCTGTAATCCGTCATCAAAATATGGAAAGCCATGTATTCCGGCAAGAGAGCCTGTGCGGCAATAATTGCAACAGCAAAGCCCTTGGCAACACCGGATATTGCAAAATAAACAACCGTAAAAGCAACCGAAGCAATGCCTATTGCCAAAGACAGCAGGGAGAGAAGGTACGGTTTTTTTAACACATCTGCCGCTCTGAGCAGCAGAATAATATCCGTCAAAACAAGTGCGGCAAGCGAAAAGATGTAGTAAAAATCCGCAAAGCCGCCGTAATTAACGCTGACTTTTGCAAATACGACAATAGCAAACCAGTTGCCTATAAATGGTAGCGACAGCACAGCACCGAGAATCTCGGCCGTTTTCTGCGGCAAACCCTTATAGTTGCCGTAAATAAACGGGACACATATCAGAAAAACTATAACCGAAATTATCATTGCAATTTCGGAATAGTAGGCGCACTTGAAGAACAGGCTGAAAAAAGCAAGAATAACAAAAAGCGTACCGACACCGAAGAAACCGATTGAAAGTGCAAGCTCCTTTGTATCTTTTTTCTCCTTATGCTTTATCGGCTTGCCGCAATGCGGACATTTGATAAAATTCGGATTTATTTCTTTCTTGCAATTTTTACAGCGCATTTTTCTCCTCCGCCATTTTTTCAGGACACAACTATCCAATCCGCACGGCAAATTATTTTTCGCCGCACAGCATGGATAAGCTGTCTTATTTCAACTTAATACTTCGGATTGACGATATCACGCCAGTCAAGGTCGCCCCTATCGAGTGAATGAATAAGAGCCTCAGCCGTGGCAATGTTGGTTGCCGCAGGAACGTTGTGAACGTCGCAAAGTCTGAGCAGACTTGAAACGTTAGGCTCATGCTCCTTGGGATCAAGCGGATCGTTGAAGATGAGAAGCATATCTATTTCGTTGCAGGCAATGAGCGCACCGATCTGCTGATCTCCGCCCTGTGAGCCACGCAGAAAGGTCGTGATTTCAAGGCCTGTTGCGTCGGCAACAAGCTTGCCCGTTGTGCCTGTTGCAAAGAGCCTGTGACGGCTGAGAATTCCGCAATATGCAATGCAGAACTGAGTCATAAGTTCTTTTTTTGCGTCATGAGCAATAATAGCAATATTCATAAATTACCTCCGTTTCTTTTATTCGGGGTTGTTTTCTGTTTCATTATTTTCAACAGCCTGAGTTGCTCCACCCTCAGCTGTTTCCTCGTCAGGAGCTTCCTCCTCATCCTTTTCAACAGGAGTGAGCGTTACAATCTTTTCGCCCTCGGAAACTCTCATTACACGGACGCCCTTTGACGGACGTGCAAACTTGCTGATTCCGTCTGCCGGAATACGGATGATAATTCCGTCGGAAGAGATGAGAATGATGTCATTGTCATCACTGACAGATGTAACTGCGGCAACATCGCCGTTCTTTTCTGTATGATAGTTGATGAGACCCTTACCGCCTCTGGACTGAATACGGTAATTGTCAAAGTCGCTGATACGTCCGAAGCCTGTTTCGCTGACTGTGAGAATGGATTTGCCCTCCTCAACGGTTGCAACGCCGATAACCTCGTCGCCCTCGGCAAGCTCGATTGCCTTAACGCCTCGTGCGGTTCTGCCTATCGGTCGTGCGTCGTTCTCATTGAAACGAATCGACATACCTTTCTTGGTTGCAACAATTATATCGTCGTTGCCCTTTGTCATCTTGACCCATGCGAGCTCGTCGCCCTCATCAAGAGTGATTGCGATAACGCCTGTGCGGCGGATATTGGCATACTCGGTAACTGCCGAACGCTTGATAATACCGTTACGGGTAAACATACAAAGATATTTGTAGTCGTCCCCTCTGCCGCAGTTCATGGAGGAAATTGTCTCTCCGCCTTCAAGCGGAAGCAGGTTGACGATATTCATACCCTTGCTGGTTCGTGAACCCTCGGGAATTTCATAACCCTTGAGCCTGAACGTTCTGCCCTTTGAGGTGAAGAAAGCAATATGGTCGTGGGTCGAAGCGGTGAACATCGTCTTAACGATATCGTCCTCACGTCTTGTGAGACCCTTGATACCCTTACCGCCTCTGCGCTGCGCCTGATACTCCGACATCGGAATACGCTTGATATATCCGAAATCGGTGAGAGTAAATACGCAGGTTTCCTCGGGGATAAGATCCTCAATATCAACCTCTCCGGAAACGTTCATGATCTCCGTGCGACGGTCGTCGCCGTATTTGTCGGCAATTTCCATCGCCTCTGCCTTAACAAGTCCGAGGAGCTTATGCTCGTCACCGAGAAGCTCGAGAAATTCGGCAATCTTTGCCTTGAGCTCGGCAAGCTCGTCCTCAATCTTGATTCTTTCGAGGCCGGTCAACTGACCGAGACGCATCTGAACTATCGCCTGTGCCTGAACATCATCAAGGCCGAAGCGAGTCATGAGAGCTTCTTTACCTTCGTTGACGCTCTTTGAATTACGAAGAATATTGATAACTTCGTCGATAAAATCAAGAGCGGTAAGAAGTCCTTCGAGTATATGTGCTCTGTCCTGAGCTTTTTTGAGGTCGTACTGAGTTCTTCTTGTGACAACCTCTTTCTGGAAGTCGATATAATTCTGAAGAATTTCCTTGAGAGTAAGGATTTTCGGTTCACCGTTAACGATTGCAAGAAGAATTACGCCGAACGTCGTCTGAAGCTGAGTGTAAGAGTAAAGCTGATTGAGAACAACCTGCGGATTTGCGTCACGCTTGAGGTCGATTGAAATGTGCATACCTGCCTTTGAGGAATAGTCATTGATATCTGAGATACCCTCAATTTTCTTATCCTTGACAAGGTCTGCTATGCTCTCAATAAGTCTCGCTTTATTAACGTTATAAGGAATTTCGGTAACCTTTATCTCAAAGCGGCCGTTCTTTTTCTCAACGATTTCCGCACGGGCACGGACAACAATCTTGCCACGGCCTGTTGCGTAAGCAGCTCTCATTCCCGAGCGTCCCATGATAATGCCATAGGTCGGGAAATCCGGACCTTTGATATGCTCCATAAGCTCGTCGAGTGAAGCGTCGGGGTTGTCGATAAGACAGCACATACCGTCAATAACCTCACGGAGATTGTGCGGCGGAATATTCGTAGCCATACCGACGGCGATACCCATTGAACCGTTTACGAGAATATTCGGGAAACGGGAGGGAAGAACTGTCGGCTCCTTGAGTCTGTCATCGTAGTTTGTTGTGAAATCTATTGTATTCTTGTCGATATCGGTCAGCATTTTGAGAGCCATTTTGCTCATTCTTGACTCGGTATATCGGTAAGCAGCCGGCGGGTCGCCGTCAATCGAACCGAAGTTACCGTGACCGTCAACAAGGGTGTATCTCATTGAAAAGCTCTGCGCAAGACGAACCATTGCGTCGTAAACGGAAGCGTCACCGTGGGGATGATAGCGACCGAGAACCGAACCGACTGTGTCGGCACATTTACGGTAAGCCTTGTCGGGAGTCAGGTTGTTTTCATACATTGTGTAAAGGATACGGCGGTGAACGGGCTTCAAGCCGTCACGCACGTCGGGCAATGCACGGGAAACAATAACCGACATTGAATAGTCAAGAAAAGCTTTTCTGACTTCCTTATTGATATCTACATTATATATAGTGGTATTCTCCAGATTTTCTTTGAAGTTTTCATCCGGATGATAACCGTCCTGCTTAGCCATGTCTGTTTCCCTCCTTTATACATCAAGATTCTGAACGTACTTTGCGTTCTTTTCTATAAAATCACGGCGAGGCTCAACCTTGTCACCCATGAGAATGGAGAAGGTTTCGTCAGCCTCCATTGCATCCTCAAGAGTAACTCGGAGCATGATTCTTGTTTTCGGATCCATGGTTGTCTCCCAAAGCTGAATGGGATCCATTTCACCGAGACCTTTGTATCGCTGAATGTCGCATCCGCCGCCCATTTCTTCCGTAAGTCTGTCACGCTCCTCATCGGAGAAAGCGTAAACGTGCTTTTTGCCCTTGCTGACCTTGAAAAGAGGCGGCTGGGCAAGATAAACGTGACCCGTGTCAAGCAGAGGTCTCATATATCTGAAGAAGAATGTAAGCAGAAGCGTTCTGATATGAGCGCCGTCGACATCGGCATCGGCCATGATAACGACCTTGTCATATCTGAGCTTGTTTATATCAAAATCTTCGCCTATACCCGTACCGAGAGCGGTAACAATCGGGATAAGCTTTTCGTTTGTGATAACCTTGTCAAGGCGTGACTTTTCAACATTGAGCATCTTTCCCCAAAGAGGGAGGATAGCCTGGAACTGTCTGTCACGGCCCTCCTTGGCGGAGCCGCCTGCCGAATCACCCTCGACGATATAAAGCTCGGTGCTGTCCGCACTCTTTTCGGTGCAGTCGGCGAGCTTGCCGGGAAGCGAATTGCTTTCAAGGGCACCCTTGCGTCGTGCAAGGTCACGTGCCTTTCTTGCGGCTTCTCTTGCTCTTGAAGCGTCGAGAGCCTTGGAGAAAATCGCCTTTGCAACGGACGGATTTTCCTCAAAATAGGTCATCAGCTTTTCGTAAACGAGCGACGAAACAATACCCGTCATCTCCGTGTTACCGAGCTTACCCTTGGTCTGACCCTCGAACTGTGCCTCGGTCAGCTTAACGCTGATGACTGCGGAAAGTCCCTCACGAACGTCCTCGCCGGAGAGCTTTTTGTCACTGTCCTTGAGTATGCCGTATTTTCTTCCGTAATCGTTAAAAACACGGGTCAGAGCGGTTTTGAAGCCTGTTTCGTGAGTACCGCCGTCGATGGTGTGAACATTATTTGCAAATGAAAGAATGATTTCGTTGTAGCTGTCGTTATATGCCATCGCAACCTCGGCATATTTGTCGCCGACGGTTGTTGAAATGTGAATCGGAGGAGTGTGAAGCGGAGTAAGCGCACGGCTTGTGTTGATGTATTCAACAAAGCTCGACAAGCCGCCCTCATAGCAGTAAACCTTTTCAACAACATTTTCGGGGTCTCTTGAATCCTTAAGCTTTATCGAAAGTCCTGCGTTGAGGAATGCCGATTCACGAAGCCGTCTTTCGAGAACGTCAAAATCGTACTCGGTCGTTTCGGTGAAAATCTCGGGGTCGGGCTTAAAGCGGATAAGAGTACCCGTTTCGTCCGTATCGCCGATAATCTTCATATCGCAAACGGCGTTGCCTCGTGAGAATTTCTGATAGTGAACATGTCCGTCACGGGAGACCTCAGCCTCCATCCACTCGGAAAGAGCGTTAACGACCGACGAACCGACGCCGTGCAGACCGCCGGAAACCTTGTAACCGCTGCCGCCGAACTTACCGCCTGCGTGCAGAACGGTGAGAACAACCGTCAATGTCGGTATTCCCATCTTTTCATGCATGGCAACGGGAATACCACGTCCGTTATCACGGACTGAAATTATGTTGCCCGGGAGGATTTCAACCTCAATGTGGGTACAGAAGCCTGCGAGAGCCTCGTCGATTGAGTTGTCGACAATTTCGTAAACAAGGTGATGCAAGCCTCTCGGACCTGTCGATCCGATGTACATACCCGGTCTTTTACGAACGGCTTCGAGACCTTCGAGAACCTGTATCTGATCGGCACCGTATTCCTCGGTGACGACCGTGTCCATAGCGTCGTCAAGCAGTTCCTCACCGCTTACCTCTGCCACGGCAATTATAGGTTCATTCTTTTCTTCGTTTGCCACGGTTAATTACCTCCGTTCAGTCTGTTCATAATTGATTTTTTCTGCTTCTTGGGCTTATAGAGGGGCGGATGCTCCAACTTTGCCCTTACGGATGATTTTCTGAGAAGCTTGTTTGTCTCAATGACAGAAAGCGTCATATCGCCCATATAGTCAACGCAGTTTGCGAGCAGCTGTTCGTCGTCATAGAGCGAGCCGAGAATCGTTACAACGATAACGCTCTGCGTCTGATTTGTGCCGTCATTGTATATCTCGTTAAACATATTAAAGAGCTTTTTCATCTGAGTCGGGTCGTTGCGCTGAACAGTCTCACGAACCTTTGCGTTACCGTAATTGAGGAAGAAATCGTCGGCGAGGAATTCGCCGTATTTTGTAACGTTGGCTCTGTAAACCTCCTTAAGCTCCGGATAGATGACAACAAATCTGCTGCCGAGAGTGTTAAGGTCATAGTAAGCCGCACCGCTCTTTGCCTCCGCCTTTGAAACGGGCTGAGGAAGCTTCTTTGTGCCCTTGTTCTTGCTGCCGTATACTTCAATGACACCGTCGCAGAAATCATTAACAAGATACTTGATATCCCTGCTGTCGGCCTTATCGGGATTGAAGAGGGTCATCGTGATCTTCTTATAGTCATCGTCAACAGCCTCCGCGGCCTGCGACTGAGCGCAGAGCAGAGAGATTTTTCCCTCAAGAAATTCAATCTTTACCGAGCCTTTTTTACCTGTGTAGGTGAGTATCGAGCTGCCATTCTTTACGGCAACAGGAACAGCACCCTTTTCGGTTCCTTCGGGGATTACCACGCTGAAGCCGTGATCGTTCATTGTGCTTTCTACACCCTTCATTATCAAACCGAGAGCTTCGTTAAGTTCCATGTCTTCTTCTCCTTAAAATAAGCATAGTTATACTACTGTACATAACAAGTAAGATTATATCATATAAATAGGTTTTTGTCACTATTTTTTTGCAAATTTGTAAGGAGAAATATTAATAGAACCCGATTTTTCTTGACTTGATTTGACTAATATGTTAACATAAACTATTGTGTATAGGTATGGGAACCGCTGATTTAGACTCAGCATATTTTTCGGCGGTCGTTTTTCAATAAAAACACAGAAGATACCTGTTAATATATCATTTTTTTAGGATGTGACTCCAATGAAAAACGCACTTATTCTTTTCGGCGGCGTGTCGAGTGAGCATGATGTTTCCGTCGTTTCCGCACGCTCCGTAATTGAGAATGCTCCGAGGGATAAATATAATCTTATCCTTATCGGGATCACCAAGGACGGCCGCTGGTTCAAGTATGACGGCGACGTTGCAAAGCTCCCCGAGGACAAATGGGTTGAGGACGAAAAGGCTCTTACAAAGGCTGTTATTTCTCCCGACCGTGAGGATCACGGAATTCTCGTTTTCAACGATGACGGAATCGAAAAAATACATATAGACGTTGTTTTTCCCGTGCTCCACGGCAAGAACGGTGAGGACGGAACGATTCAGGGCTTTCTCCAGGTTGCCGGAATTCCGTTTGTCGGCTGTGATGCACTTTCCTCTGCCTGCTGCATGGATAAGGCAATAACAAATACTCTTGCCGATGCCGCAGGTATTCCGCAGGCGAAATGGCTCGGATTCAGCAAATACGAATATGACAAAGCTCCGGAGGAGCATAATAAAAAGGCCGAGGAATATCTCGGGTTCCCGATTTTCGTCAAGCCGGCTAATGCAGGCTCATCGGTCGGCGTAACCAAAGCCGTTGATACTGATTCGCTCAAAAAAGCTGTTGACAAGGCTTTCAATGAGGACAGCAAAATCGTCCTTGAAGAGGGCGTTGACGGTATGGAGGTTGAGTGTGCGGTTCTCGGCAATGAGGAGCCGATAGCTTCAATCTGCGGCGAGATTGTTCCTTGCAACGATTTCTACGATTATGAAGCAAAGTATGTCAACCCGGCAAGCGAGCTCCATATCCCGGCAAGGCTGCCGCAGGAGAAGATTGACGAGGTAAGATCGGCGGCTTGCAATGCATACAAGGCTTTTGGCTGCAGCGGACTTGCAAGAGTTGATTTCTTTGTAAGACACAGCGACGGAAAGGTTATGCTCAACGAGCCTAACACGATCCCGGGCTTTACTTCAATCTCAATGTATCCCAAAATGTTTGCCGCTTCGGGAATTCCCTACAGCGAGCTGATCGACCGACTTCTTACCCTTGCAATGGAGAAGTGGGACAAATGAACTGTCTGATTACGATCCACGATATGCACCTGACGGACGGCCGGCCCGAGCGTTCCGAAATGATAACCAATGCCGATATTGAGGGCAGTGCAGGTCACTACACCGTAAGATACAACGAACCGTCGGATGAAATGAAAGGCTGCAGGACCTGTATAAGCGTGACCGGAGGCTGTTGTGTTGAGATAACCCGTGAGGGGGCATACAACACCGTCATGAAGATTGAAAAGGGCAGACGGAATATCTGCTGTTATTCAACGCCCGTGGGCAACTTTATGATGGGGATTTCCGGTTATATGGTAGCCTCGGAATTCAAAGCAGGCAGGCTCATAAAGCTTGAATTTGCCTATGAGCTTGACGCAGAGGGAACACTTTTGAGCAAAAACAGAATCCGCATAACGGCGGAGAAAAATATATTATAAGAAACATCAAAGCTACTCATCCTCCCCTTAATTCAACCAAGAGGAAGCTGAGTAAAAAAGTGCACTGCCATTTAATAAGAGAAACCGTAAAATTCCTCAAACCGAAAGGAATGATATAAATGTCATATATAGTAAACAAGGTTCAGGATGACCTGAAAAAAATAATTGCCGACGCTTCGGCAAAGGCTGCCGAGAAGGGCGTGCTTGCTTTTGTTCCGTCAGGCTCATTCAATGTTGAAATTCCCGCCGACAGAGCAAACGGCGATTTCTCAACCAATGCAGCAATGGCATGGGCAAGGGAGCTTAGAAATGCTCCGAGAAAGATTGCCGATGCAATTATCGCCGAAGCCGATCTTAACGGCACATATTTTGAGCGTGTCGAGGTTGCCGGCCCGGGCTTCATCAACTTCTATCTCGGCGACCGCTACTATGCCGATATCCTCAAGGATATCCGTGCCAAGGGCAAGGATTACGGCCGCTCGGATTACGGCAAGGGCAAAAGGATAAACGTTGAATTCGTTTCCGCCAATCCGACAGGACCTATGCATATGGGTAACGCCCGTGGCGGCGCACTCGGCGACTGTCTTGCCGCAGTGCTCGACTGTGCAGGCTATGAGGTCAGCCGTGAATTCTATATCAATGACGCCGGAAATCAGATTGATAAATTTGCTCTTTCGCTCGACGTAAGATATCAGCAGATTTATAAGGGCGAGGACGCAGTTGAGCTTCCCGAGGACAGCTACCACGGCGAGGACATCAAGGTTCGTGCGCAGGAATTTGCCGATGTTTACGGAGATAAATATATAAATGTTGACGAAGCAGAGCGCAGAAAAGCTCTCGTCGACTTCGCTTTGCCGAAGAACATTCAGGCAATGAAAGATAACCTTACAAAGTACAGAATCGAATACGATACATGGTTCCACGAGAGCGTTCTTCATAACGACGGCGAGCTTGCCGACACGATCAAGCTTATGAAAGAAAAGGGCTTGACCTATGAAAAGGACGGTGCTCTCTGGTACAAGAATATTGAGGTTCAGACGGAACGTCTTAAAAAGCAGGGACTTTCTCAGGAGAATATCGACAAGCTTGAGCTTAAAGACGACGTTCTTATCCGTGCAAACGGAAATCCGACATATTTTGCGGCCGATATTGCTTATCATCGCAACAAGCTCTCGGTCAGAAATTTTGATACGGCTATCGACGTATGGGGAGCCGACCATCACGGTCACGTTGCAAGAATGCAGGGCGCACTCGATGCTATCGGCGTCGGAGGCGACAGACTGAACGTTATCCTCATGCAGCTCGTTCGTCTTACCCGTGACGGTGAAGTTGTCAGAATGTCAAAGAGAACAGGCAAGGCCATTACGCTTGTTGACCTGCTCGAAGATATCCCTATTGACGCAGTAAGATTCCTTTTCAACATGAGAGAACCCGGCTCGCAGATGGAATTTGATCTCGACCTTGCGGTTGAGCAAAGCTCGCAGAACCCTGTTTATTATTGCCAGTATGCTCATGCAAGAATCTGTTCCATTATCAAAAAACTTAAAGCGGAGGGCATTGATCCCCGTGACTGTACCGAGGAAGAGCTTGAAGCGCTCAAGGCTCCGGAGGAGCGTGAGCTTATCAGGCACCTTGCAGGGCTCACAAACGAGATTATCAACTCGGCAAAGCTCTATGACCCGGCAAAGATAACACGTTATGTTGTCGATCTTGCAACTCTTTTCCACAAATTCTATAATGCATGCCGTGTTCAGTGCGACGATGAAGCCCTTATGCAGGCTCGCCTGTTTCTCTGCGTCTGCGTCAAGGACACTATCAAGAATATTCTTGAAATGCTTCGCATAACCGTTCCCGAGAGCATGTGATTGCAGGCTTGTTCGATTCACAGTGGTTTTTGAGGTGGAAATCACACAGAAAGGAGTGCGGAAAATATGAAAATAAAAGAAAATAAAATTGTTTCGGCGATCAGCAAAGATTTTCTTGCTAAACTTTTTTCGTCGTGGTTTCTCATGGGTGCAATTCTGTTCTTTTTCAGCACGGAAGATTCGATTAATGCCCGACTTTTTCAATCAATCAATTTCTTCGTTGCACTCGCTCTGTTCCTTGTCTTTTTTGCCGCTCAGACCGCAATAAGATATTTCTTTGACAGTGACAAAACCGTACCGATATGCGTTCTCGCTTCGGCAAGCCTTTTGGCGATTGAAGCTTCGATGAAGGTGCAAAACCAGATTGCCATTATCGGATTTGCCGTTCTGATTTTCCTTGCCGCAAGATATGCGTATCTCGCCAAGCTCGAGATTGATATTGAACCAAAGGTCGGGCTGATAACGGCGATAGGCATGTCGCTTATTCTCACCGTGTTTATTTGTGCAATCGTCGTTATGCGTGTTTTGATTTACACTGCGCCTAACTTTGATTTTGGCATTTTCTGCAATATTTATTATAACCTCAAGGAGAGCTTTCAGCCGCTTTCAACCTGCGAACGGGACACTCTGCTTTCACATTTTGCGGTTCACTTCTCCCCTATTCTCTATTTGCTTGTGCCGATTTATTATATTTTTCCATCGCCGATTACCTTGCAAATCGCTCAGGTTCTCTTGCTTATGAGCGGAGCGATTCCGCTTTGGCTTTTGATGAAAAAATACAAGCTCAATGCGACAATAAAGATGTTTTTGACAATAGCTTATTGCTCATATCCGGCAATTTGCTTCGGCTGTATTTATGATTTCCATGAGAATTGTTTCATTCTTCCGCTGCTTTTGTGGATGTTCTATTTCTATGAAACGAACAGGAAAATTCCGATGTTTATTTTCGCTTTTCTTGTGCTCACGGTTAAGGAAGAAGCCTTTGCATATGTATTCATCTTTGCCTTTTATATCCTTGCCGCAAGAAAGGACTACAAAAAAGCTATTGCTTTAATGGCTCTTTCGCTTGTCTATTTCGGCTTTGCCGTGTTCTACATTTCACATTTCGGCGAGGGCATAATGTCTAACAGATTTGCAAATCTTAAGCTTCCGAACGAAGGCCTTTTGGGAGTTATTAAAACAGTTTTCAAAACCCCGATGCTTGTGTTTAACGAGCTTTTCAGAACCTCGTCCTCCGACAGCGGAAAGCTGACATATTTCTTGCAGCTTTTCATTCCGCTGGCCATGCTTCCATTCATGACAAAGAAATTTTCAAGGCTCATTCTTGTTTGTCCGCTGCTGATTAACCTCCTTTCGGATTATTATTATCAGTGCGATATCGGCAAGCAGTATTCATTCGGCATGACGGCTTTCTTTTTCTACGTTTCGGTCATCAACCTGAATGAAATTGAGAAACGCAAGGGAGTGTACATGACCCTCTCCGCCGCAGTAATGAGCATAGTTATAACGCTTTCGCTGATGTATCCGAGGATTGTAAACTATTCGCTTAACTACAGCGTAAACAAATCGGCTTACGAGAGAATAACTCAGGTGCTTGATGAAATACCGGATGATGCAAGCGTAACGGCATCAACATTCTTTGTTCCCAAGCTGGCAAAACGAAAGGTTATCTATGAGCAATACTATCACAAGAAAGCGGATACGGATTATATTGTTCTCGACCTCAGAGGAACAACCTCTGTCAAGGAGGCCGAACTTGAACAGCCGTATATAGATGCAGGCTACAAGATGATTGTCAATGACGAGGGACTGATAAGAGTCTACGTCAGAGGTTAAAACAGTCCCCTGCTGTCAGTTCTTTTGTGCGTGGCTTCGGCTGCGCACTTTTTATTTTTAGAAATGAGAAGACAGCTGCAAAATCGAAAAAGATTTATAGATACACAAGACATTTTGAAAAAAATTTCTTTTGATCCTTAGATAATATACTAATCTGTCGTGAATTTTTTGCACTAAATATAAAAAACACTGGATTTTTAATAATAAAGATGATATAATAGCTTTGCGACATGAACTGAATATTGATGTAATTTTTTCAACATGAAAAGACCCGTATTTTTTGATAAAAATACCGGCTTTTACACATGTTCTTTTCATGTTGTTCAGTTTGTGTCGCAGCATTCAAGCCGTGTATTTTTTGTGCGTGGCTTCGGCTGCGCACTTTTTATTTTAAGGAGGAATACAAAATGAGTTTCGCCGAAACATTCAGAACCGCAAGAATAGCCAAAAAGCTCACCCAACAACAGATTGCCGATGAATTAAACCTTGACCGCAGTGCAATCTCGCATTATGAAACAGGTATGATAAAACCGCATTTTGATAACATAAATAAAATTTGCGAGTTGCTTGATTTGACCTATGAGCAGATATTTAAGGAATGAGATAATAGCTTAAAAGAAAAAAGGCCGTTTAACCGCAGAATAAATATCGGAATGGCGGTAAATATTAAATAATAATTCAAAAAAACAGTTGAGATTTTTTTAAATCGTGGTATAATATGCATTGAATAGTGTATATATACAATTCAGTGCACCTTGCAAAAAGAAAACAGACGTACTGACCCTCTGTGTATCATACACGGAGGATTTTCTATATCATAGCGAAAGGATTGGTCGTAAAAATGGGTTCACCTTCTGCGAACAAACGTAAATCAAGAGAGCAGGCTTTCATTATTCTTTTTGAAAAGTCATTTAATACCGAGCTTTCGGTCGATGAAATTATGGATATCGCCATTGAGACGGAGGTCATTTTCAAGGACAAAATGACTGCCGATATCGTAAAAAAAGCTGAGGAAAATATTGAGGATATCGATGCCGTTATCGAGCAAAACCTCAAGGGCTGGAGCAAGCAGAGAATTTCAAAGGTCAGCCTTGCGCTTCTGAGAATGGCGGTCTGCGAGATGAAATATTTCGACAAGGTTCCCGTCGGTGTTTCAATCAATGAAGCTGTCGAAATCTGCAAGGTCTACGGCTCGGACGAAGACAAGGGCTTTGTAAACGGAATTCTCGGCTCGATTTCAAGAGAAAAAGAGGATTAAAATGCCCTGCTTTTTAGGAATTGACACAAGTAATTACACAACCTCATGCGCAATTTACGACAGCGATACCGACACGGTCGTTCATCGCAAGAAGCTGCTGCCTGTAAAAAAAGGTGAACTTGGACTTCGCCAGAGCGATGCGGTTTTTCACCACACGGTACAGCTGCCGGAGCTGATGAGAGATCTGTTTTCCGACTTTGACGGCGAGATTGCCGCAATAGGTGTTTCCGATGCACCGATGAGGGCGGAGGGTTCATACATGCCTTGTTTCTTAACGGGTGTGTGCGCCGCCGAATCTGTGGCGTCGGCGACAGGCAGGCCGCTTTACCGCTTTTCGCATCAGCAGGGACACATAATGGCGGCTCTGTTTTCGTCGGGAAGACGTGAATTATACGGACAGGACTTTTTTGCTTTTCATGTTTCGGGCGGCACAACGCAGGCTTTGCTCGTCAGCGGCGAGCTGGATGCAAGGCTGATTGCTTCATCCCTCGATCTCAAGGCCGGTCAGGCTGTTGACCGAGTCGGAGTAATGCTCGGCTACCCGTTCCCGGCAGGGAAATATGTTGACGAGCTGGCACAGAAAAGCGACAAGAAATACAAAATAAATATCAAGCTCAAGGACGGGAACTGCTGTCTTTCGGGCGTTGAAAATAAATGCAGGGCAATGTTTGAAAAGGGCGAAAAGCCCGAGGACATCTGCCGCTACTGCCTTGATTATATAATGACGGCTCTTTACAAAATCGCACTGTTTGCAAAAGAAAAGTACGGCGATTTGCCTATGATTTTTTCAGGCGGGGTCATGTCAAACAGAATTATAAGAGAAGAGTTTGAAAAAACACTCGGCGCAGGCTTTGCGGCACCGGAATTTTCGGCGGACAACGCCGCAGGAATCGCATTGCTGGCACACAAGAGGTCACTTGAATGAAATCAACAATATTGAGCGTTACGCAGCTTAACACCTATATAAAGTCGATAATCGACGGCGATATGCTTCTGAGAAGTCTTTATGTTGTGGGCGAGATATCGAATTTCACGAACCACTACAGGACAGGTCATTTTTACCTTACTCTGAAGGACGGGAATTGCGCTGTCAAAGCGGTTATGTTCGCTTCGGCAAACAGGCGACTGAAATTCATGCCAGAGAACGGTATGAAGGTTATCGTCAGGGGCAGGGTTTCGGTCTTTGAGCGTGACGGACAGTATCAGCTATATATTGACGACATGCAGCCCGACGGCCTGGGTGCGCTGAATCTTGCATTTGAGCAGCTGAAAAACAAGCTTGCGCAGGAGGGACTGTTCGACGAGGGCCGTAAAAAGCCGATTCCGCACCGTGCGACACGGATTGGCGTTGTCACATCCGCAACCGGTGCAGTGATTCAGGATATCAGAAATGTTATTTCAAGACGATATCCGCTGGCTGAAATTATCCTCGCTCCCGTTCAGGTTCAGGGAGCGTCGGCCGCTCCTCAGATTGTTGATGCGATCGAACAATTCAATTCAGGCGACTATGCCGACGTTTTGATTGTCGGACGTGGCGGCGGTTCGCTCGAGGATCTGTGGGCATTCAATGAAGAAATTGTTGCAAGGGCGGTTTTTAACAGCCGGATTCCGATTATTTCGGCGGTCGGGCACGAAACGGATTTCACCATTTGCGATTTCGTTGCCGATTTGCGAGCTCCTACACCGTCGGCGGCGGCAGAGCTTGCCGTACCGGATATTCGCGAGGATATTGCCTTTGTGCAGACTGTCGTTTACGAGTGCGAAGCGACACTCTTGCAACGCATAAATGACGAAAAAAGAAAGCTTGACATTATAAAAGAGAGGCTCGAATACAGAAGTCCGATGATGCTGATCGACCAAAAGCTGCAGCTTGTCGACAGCTGTCTGACGAGTACGCTTTTGAGCATACAGAGAAAACTGGACACGGAAAACGCAAGATTTTCCGCAACGGCGGCAAGGCTTGATGCGCTCAGTCCGCTGAAGGTTATGTCAAGGGGATATTCGATAGTAACGAAAGATAAAGAAATCGTCACAAGCTCAAAAAAGCTTGAAAAGGGCGACAGAATAACCGTCGGATTCGCCGACGGAGAAAGAAATTGCGAGGTGCTTTAAATGGCGGCAAAAATGACATATGAACAGGCGATGGCAAGGCTCGAAGAAATAGTCACAAAGCTTGACGACGGCAGTCTGCCGCTTGATGAATCAATAAAACTCTTTGAGGAAAGCACAAAGCTCGCCTCTTTCTGCAACACGAGCCTTGAAAAAGCAAAACTGAAAATCACCGAGCTTTCCGAAAAGCAGGAGGGCTGACGGACAAGTAGGTTTTGCGGGTAGAATGGAAAGTTATCAGGAAACTATCTCGGCGCCCCTGTAGGGGAGCTGTCACGGCTTGTTCGTGACTGAGGGGTTTTGTAAAGAGTTTGATGAAATTTGTTTTAACCCCTCCGTTGCTCCTTCGTCGCACCACCTCCCTAAAGGGGCGGCAAGAAAAATTAGCTGGAACTATTCGGCTCTCATGAATGAAAGCAAGAACGATAAACGGAGAATGAAAATGAGAAAAATAATTCCTTTTCCTGTTTGGAGAATAGAAGAATTAGAAAAGAAGCTGGAAGAATATGAAGAAAAAGGATATAGAGTAAAAAAGGCAAGATGCTTATTCCTTTTTGAATTTGAAAAAACCACTCCCAAAAGAACCGATTGCTTTATCCCGTACAGCGTTTCCAAAAACTTTGACGGTTATAAAAATATGGTTAGAGGAAGCAGAGCTGACAGTAGGTTTTGTAATTTTGCGGTTATAAGGACGGGTGAAGATAAGGAAAAGCTTTCGTTTATCCGCAGTGCGAGAATGGATTATGTAAAAAGTGTTATAAGAACAAGAATGTTCTTTGCATTGGGCTTTTTGCTGCTTTGGATTTTTGCCCTTTTTATGGATATGAACCGCATGACGGAAGTTAAACTTAATTTTTATATTGCTTTTATTTCTGTTGCATTTATATTTATGTGCTATTATTTTTACGGCTTTATAATTCAAATTAAAAAATGTAACAGAAAAGAAAAAGAAATCAAAAGCAAATCACGGAAGGAAAATTAAACGGAGAATGAAAATGAAAAGAATTTACTCAATATTCTTGACAATGATTATTATTCTTTTTACTGTGCAGGTTTGTTTTGTCTCAGCTTTGGAATCGGGATTTTCAACAGAAAAAATGAGTTCAGACGAACAGAAAAATATTATTTCTCATCTCAGAATAGAACAAACCGATAAAGAGCCAAAGAACAACGCATTGTTATGCTTTGATGTAAGCAATAACGGATATGTTGCTATAGGAAGTGAGTCGTTGCCGAAAAAGAATATTTCCGTGTATGACGAAAAAGGAAGCTTCATATATGGGTATAATTTAAAATCAGACGGAAGCTTTGGCGTAGGCTGGAAAAATGATTTTTTAGTTATTTATTTGGTCAGAGAAAATGCGGCAATTACAATTAACAATAACGGTGATGTATTATTGTGCGAAGAAATAAAAGATACAGCCGAAAACAGTTCATATTGGAACAATGAAATTTTTTCGGCGGAACGCACAAGGAATAATACCAGATACACGATGAAGAATAAATCAAAACTGTTAAATATATTTGCAACCTCCTACTCAGTATTGGAAAGAACCGATGAAAGCGGAGTGAGCACTGTTTATGACAACAGCTCAAATTACGAGATAAAATTGATTGCAGAGTGCTTGGGAATAATTGTGATAATTATCATTGCAATTGTTTGCCTGACTAAGCAGTTCAAAAAACGAAAAATTGATCCATAAAGGAATGATTATATGAGCCATATTGAAATGATAAACAAGGCACTGGAGGGTTACATGCCCGAGAGCGAGGACATAGTCAGCCGTGCAATGCGTTACAGCGTTGAAAACGGCGGCAAGCGTATCAGACCCGAGCTTGTACTCTCGTTCTGCGAGGCTTGCGGCGGAGATGCAGAGAGTGTACTGCCGCTTGCGTGCGCACTTGAAATGATACACACCTATTCGTTGATTCATGACGACTTGCCGTGCATGGATAACGATGATTTTCGCCGTGGAAAGCCGTCCTGTCACATTGCGTTCGGATATGAATACGCTCTTCTCGCAGGTGATGCTCTTTTGACGCTCGCTTTTGAAACGGCGGTCAGGGCGAAGCTCCCGGCCGACAGAATAATCGACTCGGTTGCCGTTCTTTCAAAGGCGGCAGGCTGGGCAGGAATGGTCGGCGGTCAGGTCATGGATCTCCAAAATGAGGGCAAGAAGGTCGGCATTGACGATATCGAAAAGACCGACGCTCTGAAAACCGGTGAGCTTATCCGTGCGGCTTGCGTCATGGGCTGTATAGCCGCAGGGCGAAAGGATATGATTCCCGCCGCCGAGGAATATGCAAGATGCATCGGAGTTTCGTTTCAGATCGTCGACGATATTCTCGATGTAACAAGCGATGAGCAAACACTCGGCAAGCCGATAGGCAGTGACGACGAAAACGAGAAATGTACATATGTTTCACTTCTCGGAATCGAACGCTCAAGGGAGATCGTTTCCGAGCTTACAGAAAAGGCAAAGAACGCTTTAAAATGTTTTGACGGTGATGCCGAAAGCCTTGTTGACTTTGCCGATAAGATGGAAAAGAGAAAGAACTAACTACCCTGTTTAATCGGATGTGAAGAGTATTGGATAAGGAAATTAAATATCTCAATAAAATACATTCGCCGGCAGACCTCAAAAAGCTTGACAGTTCGGAATATCCCGAGCTTGCGCAGGAAATCAGAGACGTGCTTGTCGATACCGTTTCCAAGAACGGCGGCCACCTTGCGTCCAATCTCGGTGCAGTTGAGCTGACGATTGCAATTCATCTGACGTTCGACTCTCCGAAGGACAAAATTGTTTGGGACGTCGGTCACCAGGCATATACCCATAAGCTTCTGACAGGGCGTTACGATGTGTTTGACACGATTCGCCAAAAGGACGGAATCTCGGGATTCTGCCATCCAAATGAGAGCGAGCACGACACATTTTACAGCGGACACAGCGGAACGTCGGTTTCCTCGGCTTTCGGAATTGCCGAAGCGAATAAAATTAAGAAGAACAATAATTATACTGTTGCCGTTATCGGCGATGGTTCATTCACGGGAGGCCTTGTTTATGAGGCTCTCAATAATGCCGGCAGGTCTAAGACAAATCTTGTTGTTATTCTCAATGACAATGAGATGTCGATTTCAAAGAACGTCGGCTCTGTTGCAAAATATCTTACAAAAATCCGTTCAAAGAAGCGCTATGTTCGCATGAAGGCGAGATTGGAACGTTTCCTTGACAGGATTCCGCTCATCGGTCACGGCATGGCGAGCGGACTGTTCAACTTTAAAACCGCAGTAAAAAATCTCATTTACGAAAGCACGATTTTTGAGAAAATGGGATTCAGATACATGGGACCGATTGACGGACATGACATCGGAATGATGTGTGAGGCATTGGAGACTGCAAAGAGCCTCGGTGCACCAGTTCTCCTCCATGTCAACACGGTCAAAGGCAAAGGCTATAACTATGCCGAAAAAGATCCCAGCCACTTCCACGGCGTTTCGGATTTCGATATAGACACCGGCGAGCCTCATTCGTCGGGAGACACGTTCTGCAATGAATTCGGCAAGCTGATGTGCAAAATGGCACATGAAGACAAACGCATTACGCTCATCACCGCCGCAATGTCGCTCGGCACAGGGCTGACAGAGTTCAGCGACAAGTATTCGGAGAGATTCTTTGACGTAGGTATCGCCGAAGAGCACGCCGTAACATTTGCATCGGGTCTTGCAAAGGGCGGAATGCTGCCCGTTTTTGCCGTTTACTCAACGTTTTTGCAGCGTTGCTATGACGAGATTATGCATGACGGTGCATTGCAGGATCAAAAGCTTGTGCTTGCGATTGACCGAGCCGGCTTTGTCGGTGACGACGGTGAAACTCATAACGGTCTTTATGACGTTGCCTTTTTGCAAAGCATTCCGAGGGTAACGGTTTATTCTCCGGCAACCTATAATGAAATGAAGGTTGACTTCGGAAACGCTTTTTACCGTGACAAGGACGTTGTTGCCGTTCGCTATCCGAGGGGCGGTGAGCCTGAAATCCCGGAGGATTACGAGCCGTCGTTCGGAACATACGACATTTACGGGGACGCTTCCGCCGATACGGCTATTGTGACCTACGGCAGGCTGTTCTTTGAAGCGGCAAAGGCTGTTAAGGAGCTGCCGAAGCACAATATAAACGCAAAGGTTTTGAAGCTTAACAGAATAAAGCCCGTTGATCCGGATGCGCTTAAGGAAGCTATGAATGCAAAGCATATCTTCTTCTATGAGGAAGGCGTCAGAAGCGGAGGAATCGGTGAAAAGTTTGCCGCCGAGCTTCTTCAGCACGGTTACAAGGGCTGCTATGATATTACCGCTGTTGAGGACTGCTTTGTTAAGCAGGCTAAAGTGCCCGAGCTTATAAAACAATACAAATTTGACAGCGAAAGCATGGTAAATAAAATCGTCGAAAAGATAACCGAGGTGTAAAGTATTGTCGGATAAAATTAGACTTGATATAGCGCTTACTCAGCGGGGACTTGCCGAATCGAGAGAAAAAGCAAAGGCATTGATTATGGCCGGACAGGTTTACCTCAACGGTCAAAAGGAGCTGAAAGCCGGAGCTTCGGTAAAGTCCGATGACGGAATTGAAGTCAGGGGCAGCCGTAATCCTTTTGTCAGCCGCGGCGGTCTCAAGCTGCAGAAAGCGGCTGAAAAATTTGATATTGACCTCAGCGGCTGCATATGTATGGATATAGGTGCATCCACGGGCGGCTTCACGGATTGTATGCTCACTCACGGCGCAAGCAAGGTCTATTCGATTGACGTCGGCTACGGCCAGCTCGCATGGAAGCTGAGAACCGACGAGCGTGTTGTTAACATGGAACGCACCAATTTCCGATATGTTACGCATGAGCAAATTCCCGAGGATATTGATTTTGCGAGTGTCGACGTTTCTTTCATTTCACTGAAAATCATTCTTCCTGTTCTTCGTGAGCTTCTCAAAAGCGACGGACAGGCGGTCTGCCTTATCAAGCCTCAGTTTGAAGCAGGCAGAGAAAAAATCGGCAAAAAGGGTGTTGTACGTGATCCTCAGGTTCATGTTGAGGTCGTTGAGAATATAGTCAACTTTGCACTTGAAAACGGATTTGACGTAAAAAATCTTGACTTCTCGCCGATCAAAGGACCCGAGGGCAACATTGAATATCTCATGCACATTCAAAAAAGCGAAAATCCAAGAAAAATATGTGAAATAACGCCTGAGGAGCTTGTGAAGCTTTCGCACGGCGAGCTTGATAAATAAAGGCAGGGAACGGCTATGAAAATTGCATTACTTCCCAATTTAACGAGAAAAAACGCTTTGCAGGTTTCGCTTGACGTCTGTCAAGAGCTTGAAAAGCACAACATGAGCTATTGTATTAAGCGTGATTATATTGATAAATTCAAGGGCACTAAAGCCGAATTCATCACGGTTGATAAGATGATCGAAACCTGCGACATTGTGATAGCGGTCGGCGGCGACGGAACAATTATTCATGCCGCTAAATTCGGCAAACCGACGCTCGGCATTAATGCAGGACGAATCGCATTCATGGCCGGTCTTGAGCCGTCCGAGCTTAACATGCTCTCCAATCTCAAAACCGGAAAATATGAGCTTGACCGCCGCATGATGCTCAAAGCGGAAATCATATCGCCCGACAACGAAGTTCTCAGCGTTCATTATTGCGTCAATGACGCTGTAATTGCAAGAGGATTTCAGATAAAAATGGACGACTTTGTTGTTGAGCACAACGGCAAGTTTCTTAACAAATACACAGCGGACGGAATTATTTTTTCAACGCCGACCGGCTCGACGGCATATAATCTTTCGGCCGGCGGCCCTGTAGTCGATCCGCAGATTGAAAGTATTTTGCTCACGCCGATTTGTACGCATTCGCTCTTCTCCCGTGCTCTGATTTTTAAACCGGATTCGCAATTCGTTCTTCGCGGCAAGGGCGATGTTGAAATCGGACTTTCCTGTGACGGCGAGGACGCAATTCCGATTGAACGAGGATGCTCGGTCAGAATTTCCAAGGCCGATATGTTCGGCGAATTTATAAGAATAAAGAACGAAACATTTCTTGAAATACTTAACAGCAAGCTGGAGCAGAGGCGGCTGTAAAAGGAGATATAAATATCATGAAAAAGAAAAGACACAGTATGATTCTTAAGCTTATCGATATGTATGCAATCGGCACACAGGAAGAAATGCTCGAAAAGCTTGAAGAAAACGGATTCAGCTCAACACAGGCGACCGTTTCCCGTGATATAAAAGAGCTGAGACTTGTCAAGCAGATGGACAAGAACGGCGTCTACCGCTATGTTGAGGGCAAAAGCGAGACCGACGAATATCTTTCAAAGTTTACTACGATTTTTTCTCACTCGGTTGTTTCCTCGGACTATGCAGGCAACATGGTAGTTATCAAGTGCCATGTCGGTATGGCTAATGCGGCGTGTGCTGCCTTTGACAACATGGAATGGGAAGGTCTTGTCGGCACGATCGCAGGCGACGATACGATTTTCGCCCTCTGCAGAACCGAAGCAACTGCCCATGAGCTGAAAGAATCTATTGACAGAATAGTTAAGTAAATCGGCACAATACAGCACAATTTGAGGATGTGATCATATGCTTACAAGCCTGAAAATTGAAAATGTTGCAATAATCGAGAGTGCCGCTATCGAATTCGGCTGCGGACTTAATGTTCTGACGGGTGAAACAGGCGCAGGTAAATCAATAGTCATTGACTCGATAAACGCTATTCTCGGCGAGCGGACTTCCCGTGATATTATCAGAACGGGAGCACAAAGTGCAAAGGTTTATGCCGTTTTTGAGGACGTTAACGCAAAAGTTCGAAAATTTCTCGACGAGAACGGAATCGACTGCGAGGACGGAGTATTGATAATCAATCGAACACTCAGTCGGGAGGGCAAGAATGTCTGCCGCCTCAACGGTGCACCGGTTACGGTTTCCATGCTTCGTGAAATCGGCAGTGAGCTGATTGATATTCACGGTCAGCACGACAATCAGGCTCTTCTCTCCCCCGAAAAGCATTGCGGCTTTGTTGACAGCTTCGCCGGTAATGCGGAGATAATCGCAGACTATCGTGAAAAATACGGTCGGCTTTGCGAGGTTAGAAGCAAGCTTAAAAAGCTGACAACCGATGAAAGCTCTAAGTCGCAAAGAATCGACTTTTTAACATATCAAATTGATGAGCTTGAAAAGGCGGAAATAACACCCGGCGAGCGTGACGAGCTGAAAGCGAGAAAAACACTGATTAATAATTCGCAAAAGGTAATTGAAAGCTTGAATGTTGCCTATGAAGCTCTGAAAGCCGACGGTGCCGGTATTGACATGATAACCGATGCCGAATCTGAAATATCCGACGCAAGTGCATATATGGAAGCTCTCGGCGAAGCCTCCGAGAAGATAACCGATATCAGATACGAGCTTGAGGACATTGCCGAAACGGTGCGTGACGCTATGTCGGAGGTTGATTTTGACCAATCCGAGCTTGAAGAAATTGACGAAAGGCTTGACCTTCTCTACCGTCTTTCGAAAAAATACGGAAACACCGAGGAAGAAATGCTTGAATATCTCGAAAAGGCTAAAACAGAGCTTGATAACATAGCTTTCTCGGAGGAAAAGGTCAAAGAACTTCAGAAGCAGGAAAAAGAAGCTCTTGCCGAAACAGAAGCAGCGGCAAAAAAGCTGACAGAATCAAGAAAAGCGGCAGGAGAAAAGCTCAGTGAAGCCATTTGCTCCGAGCTTGAATTTCTCGACATGCCGAATGTACGTTTTGTTGTAAAATGTGATGATATCGGTTTGACCGAAAACGGAAAAGACGAGATTGAATTTTTGATTTCCGCCAATGTCGGCGAAGAGCCGAAGCCTCTCGCAAAGATTGCTTCCGGCGGTGAGCTTTCAAGAATTATGCTTGCAATTAAAAATGTTCTTGCCGAAGCCGACGGCGTTGACACGATGATTTTCGACGAAATTGATACAGGCGTCAGCGGCAGAGCGGCACAAAAAATTGCGATGAAGCTCAGAAGTGCATCAAAAGGCAGACAGGTCATCTGCGTCACTCACCTTGCACAAATTGCAGCCCAAGGCGATGTTCATCTTTATATCAGCAAATCCGTTTCGGACGGAAAGACATATACAAACATTAAGTCGCTCATTGAAGAGGATCGTGTTGCGGAAATTGCACGAATTATGGGCGGTATGGAAATTACGAAGCTCCAGCTTGAAAGTGCAAGAGAAATGCTCAGAAATGCAGGCAATATATAAGATAAAAAGGCGGTTCGTTTTGAACCGTCTTAAAATTAAGCAAAAATAACGGGAGTAGCCATATATGTGGTCACTCCCGCTTTGTTTATGCATTTGTCAGATGTTAATTGCACCGATTGAAATTCTCAGAATAATAAGTGCATCCGATGAATTGATTCTTCCGTCACCGTTTGTATCGGCGTTTATCAAAGATGTTTGACTTCTGATCAGCGAAGTGTTACCGGTTGAATATCTAAGTACAGTCAGTGCATCAGCCGAATTAACTTTTCCGTCACCGTTTACGTCCGCTGTTGCCTTGGCCGCAAGCGAGCTTGAAGATACAATCTTGTGACAAACGGTGCATTCCATATGCTTGATTCCGGTGTTATAAACCGAAGGCTTCTTTGTATAAACCCATTCTGTACTATGCTCAGTCATCGGAATTGTCTTTGTATAGCTGTGACCGCATGAGCAGGTATAAGTCTCTGTTCCGGTTGAATAACATGTTGCCTTCTTTGTAACTGTCATTTTATAGGAATGTTGATGTGAATTTGATGTGCTGAGGTTAACCGAATACATTGTCCAGTTTATGTCGCCGCAGCTCGGGCATCCCCAGGAAATATAAGTCGTTGTATCATGATGAGGATTGTTATGAGCATAGTCTGTCATTCGTCCGCCGTCATCGCCGTTGCCGCAAAGGATCGCATGCTGGAAGGATTTGCAGCTGTTGCAATAGTAGAATACGGGATCGCCCGGCGAAAGCTTGCCGGCATTATCCTCAAAGTAAATATAGGGGCCGTCTGTCTTGAGAACATACGCTGTTCCGTAAGTTCCTTTGAGAGCGTTATAAAGATTTCCGACCGAACGCTCCATAATATTAATTCCGCCCGCCCGAATACAATTTGAAACAAAGCCTGCACAAAGCTCAATTCCGTTATCCCAGTTATCCTCGGCATAATCAAGAGCCGCACTCGGATTATAATTTGCGGCGCTCGCATTGAAGCTGTTCACAGTAAGAACCGATAATATCGTTGTCAGGGCTATCATTACGGATAATACTTTTTTCATGTTCCTTCCTCCAAAAATCTTTTAAACATCCTCTTGATTATAACAAGTTATTACAGTCTTGTCAATAAGTTACAAGAAGTTACAGAGATTTTTTTCGATTAATGCATGATTTTGAAGCTGTACGGCTATATATTATATTAATAGATAGGCTGAAATCCAATTATATGCCTTTAAATAATCCCAAAAAGTAACAAGCTTACATCAAATCTGTAACTTTTTGTAACTTTTTAGATTTTGCACAAAAAAAGAGCCTTACGGCATAGCGTAAATGCCATTTATCGGTGTTTTTCGGCCGTAATCTTTCGGATTATTTCAATATTATGAAGAACGATTTGTGAAAAATAAACAAAATCGTTTTGCTTTTTCATTTGACAAATTGGTCATAGATTACTATAATATGCAACGTTAGTTCAAAAACGAACTTGAACATTACAGGTTTTCACCTGAATAAACGGTCATTGACCTATAAAAGGAGCTTCCAAAATGGAAACGATTAAATTAACACTGAAGAAGATCGGCTCTGCGATCTCCAAAGCCAAGATGAAGGCTATTCTTATAACCGTTATCGTGTGCTTTGCCGCAGCAACTATTTATGCTGCCGCCGCCAATTCTTATTCGGTTAAGATTATTGCCGATGATACGGAGATCAATATTACAACAATGCGTGACAGTGCAGAGGATGTTCTCAATCAGGCAAATGTTCAGATTAATAAAGGCGACGTTGTTGACCTTTCGGATTTCTCAAGCGGCTCGAAATCAACCATCACTGTTTACAGAGCTTGCATAATTACCGTTTATGACGGTTCCGAGGAAGGCGTTAAGTACCCGGCAGTCGGTTCGGTTGAAAGGTCGCTTTCCGAGAATGGAATCGGACTTAACGACGGCGATGAGCTTAGCTGCAACAAGGAAGATGTTGTTTATGAGGGTATGGAGATTGTTATTTCCCGTGCATTCCCCGTTACCGTTATTGCTGACGGCGAGACCTATAATCTCAACATGGCTTCAGGCACGGTTGCCGACGCACTCAACAAGGCTGTTGTAACAATCGACGATAACGATATTATTTCCGCTTCGCTTGACACCGCTCTCACAAAGGGAATGAAGATTAAGGTTACACGAGTAACTTATAAAGAAAGAACGGTTGACGAGGTTCTCCCGTTTACAACTCAGAAGAAAAACAATGCAAATCTCTATACAGATCAGTCAAAAACCATTCAGAAGGGCGTAAATGGCCGCCAGAACGTTACCTATAAGGATAAATACGTTGACGGCAAGCTCAAGGAATCCGTAAAGATAAACGCCGTTGTAACAAAGGCAGCAACCGAACGTATTCTTGAGGTTGGTACAAAGAGACGTCCTACGACAAGTGCAAACGGCATAAACACCGTTTCAACTCTCAGTGCACCGTCAAGCCTTCAGATTGGCAAAAACGGCGTTCCGACATCGTATAAGAGAGTTATAACCGGTACAGCCTCCGCTTATTCAGGCGGCGGAGTTACCGCAACGGGTAAGTATGTAAGACCGGGTTATATTGCAGTTAACCCGAATCAGATTCCTTACGGCACAAAGATGTGGATTGTTTCAAACGACGGCTCATATGTTTACGGCTACGCTTCGGCCGAGGATACCGGCGGATTCATCTACTGGTCAGGCAGCAGCTCAACAGTTTGCGACCTTTATTTCGATTCAGAGGGTCAGGCAAGTGCATTCGGCAGACGTGGAGTAACAATTTACATTCTCTAATGAATTTAAAATAATACGCAAAGAGACCTCTTTCCGATTTGGGAAGAGGTCTTAGTTTTGTATTCGGTTTTATTTTACCTGCCAGAAGCCAACCTTCTTCATAACCTTGGTCAGTGTCTTGTTGGCAATGTATGAGGCTTTCTCTGCGCCCTCTTTAGCGCACTTTTCAACATATGCCTTATCTTTCATTATTTCGTCGAATTTGTCCTGAACGGGCTTCACATCGGCTATAACGCTTTCGGCAACGGCAGTTTTAAAATCGCCGTATCCCTTGCCGTCAAATTCGGCTTCGATTTCGTCAAAGCTCTTGCCTGTGCAGCAGGAATAAATACCCATGAGGTTGTTGATTCCGTCCTTGCCGTCAGCATAGTGTACCCTCGCCTCGGAATCAGTTACCGCCGACTTAAACTTTTTCATGATATCATCGGGTGTATCAAGGACAAAAACAGATGCCTTGGGATTCGTATCGGATTTGGACATTTTCTTCGTCGGGTCTTGAAGCGACATAACCTTTGCACCGGTCTTGCCGATATAGGGCTTCGGAATAGTAAATGTCGGTGAATATGCACCGTTGAAACGCTCCGCAATGTCTCGTGTGATTTCGAGATGCTGCTTCTGATCCGCACCTACGGGAACGTAATCCGCCTGATAGAGCAAAATATCGGCCGCCATAAGCGTCGGATAAGCAAAAAGTCCGACATTGACATTATCGGCATGCTTAGCGGATTTATCCTTGAACTGGGTCATTCTTGCCGCTTCGCCAAACTGAGTGTAGCAGTTGAGAATCCAACCGAGCTGGCTGTGCTGCGGAACATGTGACTGAACAAAAATTATATTTTTTTCGGGATCAAGACCGAGAGCTATCATCAAAGCGTACATTTCAAGCGACTGCTTTCTGAGCTTTGCGGGTTCCTGTCGAACCGTAATTGCGTGAAGATCCGCAACGGCGAAGATGCAATCGTTGTCTGCACTCATTTGCTTCCAGTTCTTAAGTGCACCGAGGTAATTGCCGAGAGTCGGAACGGACGTCGGCTGAATCATGCTCAGCACACGGTCTTTTCTTTCTGTATTCTCCATTTCATATCACTCCAAAAATAAACTGCAAATATTATATCATAAAAAAATCGTATTGTAAATCATTATTATTTGTGATAAAATGATTCGGTATGAACGGAGGTCTTTTTATGTCGAATTTTGACGCAGTTCTTTTTGATTTTGACGGCACGGTAGCCGATACGGGCGAGGGCGTTTTCCTTTGTGTACGCTATGCCATTGATGCCCACGGTCTTGAACAGCCAAGCGATGAAGAAATACGCAAGTTTATCGGCCCACCAATGATAGTCAGTTATCACACGCTCTATCCTCAACTCAGTGATGACGAAGTTCAATCACTTATGCAAAGCTATCGTGAGAAATACGCCGAAGTCGGACTTTATAAATATAAGCTTTACGACGGCATAACCGAGCTTTTGAAAAAGCTGAATGAAAACGGAATAAAAACGGCTGTTGCAAGCTCAAAACCACAGGAGGCTCTGGAAAACATAATCAAAGTCAGCGGCATTGACAAGTATTTTGACTGTATCGTCGGAGCGGATAGGAATTACACCGATTCGGACAAGGCTACGATCGTTGAAGAAGCAATTAAGCGGACGGGGGTTACGGACAAAAGCCGAGTTCTTATGGTCGGCGACAGAAAATACGACATCGTCGGAGCACATAAGGCCGGAATTGCCTGCGCTGCTGTATTATTCGGTTACGGAAGTCAAGAGGAATTCGATGAGTACCGAGCTGATTATGTTGTTAACAGTTTTAAAGAGGTTGAAAAAATTGTATTGTAAAAAACAGTTGTATGATTGTTGAAAGTCATACAACTGCTTTTATTTTCACGCATAAATGCACAGAGCACAACGGCCGCCACTAATGTGACGGCCGTAAATATTCTATGATTATTTCTCGAGGTTAGCCTTGAGAGTTGCAAGCTGATTTCTGAGCTCCTGCGGAAGCTTGTCGCCAAACTTCTTGTAGTGCTCCTCAATCTCAGCAGCTTCCTTGGTCCATGTATCCTTATCAACATCAAGAATTGACTTGAGTGTATCAATATCCATGTCAAGGTCTGTAAGGTCGATATCCTCCGGCTTCGGAACATAACCGATAGCGGTCTCTGTTGCGTCAGCCTTGCCCTCGCAGCGGTCAACGATCCAGTTAAGAACACGCATGTTGTCGCCGAATCCCGGCCAAATGAAGTTGCCCTCGTCATCGGTACGGAACCAGTTAACATTGAAGATCTTAGGAGCCTTGTCGCCAAGCTTCTTGCCCATGTCAAGCCAATGCTGGAAATAGTCAGCCATATGATAGCCGCAGAACGGAAGCATAGCCATCGGGTCACGACGAACAACACCTACTGCACCGGCTGCTGCCGCAGTTGTCTCGGAAGCCATTGCAGAACCGATAAATACACCGTTTTCCCAGCTCTTTGACTGGTAAACCAGCGGAGCACACTTTGCACGACGTCCGCCGAAGATGATAGCAGAAATCGGCACGCCCTCGCCCTTGTCAAACTCAGGAGAAATGCACGGGCAGTTGATAGCCGGAGCAGTAAATCTTGAGTTCGGATGAGCAGCATATGTGCTCTTATCGGCCTTGTTGAACTTGGAAGCATCCCACTTGTTGCCTTTCCAGTCAAGAGCGTTCGTCGGGAGATCCTTATTGAGACCCTCCCACCAAACTGTGTTATCATCAAGATTAAGTGCAACATTCGTGAAGATTGTATTCTTCTTTGTTGACTCAAGAGCATTGAAGTTCGACTTTGCGTTTGTTCCCGGAGCAACGCCGAAGAAGCCGTTCTCAGGGTTGATGGCATAAAGTCTGCCGTCCTCGCCGATTCTCATCCAAGAGATATCGTCGCCGACTGTCCAAATCTTGTAGCCCTTCTCCTGAAGATACTTCGGAGGAATAAGCATAGCAAGGTTTGTCTTGCCGCAAGCTGACGGGAATGCAGCTGCAACATACTTAACTTCACCCTTCGGATTCTGGAGACCGAGGATAAGCATATGCTCAGCCATCCAGCCCTCTTTCCAGCCCTGATAAGAAGCGATTCTGAGAGCAAAGCACTTCTTGCCGAGGAGAACGTTTCCGCCGTAAGCAGAGTTTACGGAGATAATAGCATTGTCCTCAGGGAACTGGCAGATATATCTCTTTTCGGGATCAACATCACATTTTGCATGGAAGCCACGAACCCAATCGTTGCTGTTACCGAGCACGTCAAGAACCTTCTTGCCGACACGGGTCATGATAGCCATGTTGAGTACAACATAGATTGAGTCAGTAATCTCAATACCGATCTTTGCAAGAGGTGAGCCGATCGGACCCATTGAGAACGGGATAACATACATTGTTCTGCCCTTATAAGAATCTCTTGCTATATCGTAAAGTCTCTTATACATCTCGTCGGGATCGCACCAGTTATTGGTCGGGCCGGCATTCTCCTGCTTCTTTGAGCAGATAAAAGTTCTGTCCTCAACACGGGCAACGTCGTTCGGCTTTGTTCTGTGGAGATAACATCCGGGGAGCTTTTCCTCATTGAGTTTTATCATCTCACCTGTCTCAACAGCTTCTTTGCGAAGACCGTCAAGCTGCTCTTCAGAGCCGTCGATCCATACGATTTTGTCGGGCTTAACAAGGTCAACTTTTTCGTTGATCCAGTCAAGTACGGACTTGTTAGTCGTTAATTCCATAGAAATTCCTTCCTTTCGTAAAAATCAATTTTTTACGTTTATATTATATCCTTTTTTTGTGCAATTTTCAACATACAAAACGCACATTATAACCGGTATTTCTTATTTTTTTTGTAGCTTTTTACAAAAGTTGCAAAAAGACTTTGTTAAAAAAGAAACAATTTCTATTGTGCTATATCGAAAAGAGAAAAACATAAAGAACGGGGGTGCAGGTTGCCCTGCACCCCCTCGAGAGTATCACACTAAATTAATCAGTGCTCAACTTATTTCGTTGCTGTGTATGTGAACGAATCAGCGTCATGCCACTCGTTACCATACTTAACCTGTACCTTGATTACGTTTGCGCCATCAAGATAGCAGCTTGCCTGAGCGTTGAATACCTTATGGCCGTTCTCAACGGTGTAAGCCTTCTGAGTGAGAGTTGCACCTGTTGACATTACTGTACGAACGCCCTGGATATCCATGCCTGTCTCAACCTTAACAGCGATACGGCCAACCTTACCGGTTGTTGCAGCCGGAGTGATGCTGTATACTGTTGTGTCGAGTGTCGGCTCAACAAGACTTACAGTGAACTTGTAAGCATTGTCCATGTTCTCCCAAGTGTAGTCATACTTAGCGATAGCCTTAACCTCAGAACCTACAGCAAGTCTTACGGTGATTGCCCATACATCATAAGCTGCCTCACGGCTAAGCTCGTGGCATTCGTTACCGTTAGCATCATAGGTCTTGATTGAAGCTGCTGTGCTACGTCTTGTGATTGTTCTTGTGTTACCGTCAACGTCGATGAACTGAATCTTGCACGGATATGTGCCGTCAACATGGTTAACCTTTACATAGAATGTATTGAGGGAAGATGTAGACGGAGTCCACTCAACTGACTGGATAGCACCCTTAGTCTCTACCGGCTTAAGAGCAAGAGCAGAGATAGCTGCGTTAAGCTCATTAGCTGCCTTATCGATTGTTGCCTGAGAAGAGATCTTGAGATCACGAGCAACTGCCTCAGCTGCTGCAAGCTTATCTGTCATTGCCTTGTAAGAAGCCTCTGTGTAAGCATCGGCATTCTTTGTCTTAGCAAGAGCGATAGCTGCATCAAGAGCTGTGTAGTTAGCGTCCTTCTCTGTGAGCGGCATTGCAGCGTTGATCTTAGCTGTTGCTGCGTCAACTGTTGCCTGCTCGGATGCAAGGAGGTCTCTTGAAAGAGCCTTACCTTCTGCAAGAGCATCCTGGAGAACCTTTACAGAATCGTCTGTGTAGTTGCCTGTGCCCTTAGCAATGAGATCCTCAGCTGTCTTGATAGCTGCGTCGAGAGCTGTATAATCAGCCTTCTCCTCAACCGGCTTCTCAACAAGGAGAGTTTCCCACTTAAGAACTCTGGACTGGATGAGCATCTGAGAAGCATATGTGCTCTGCTGTGCGCCTTCCGGCTTTCTCGGATCCTGTTTCCAATCGTCGCCAACTTCTGCGAAGAGAGCTTCTACTGCTGCAAGAGAATCGTCAGTATACTTTGAACGGTCGATTGCTGCGAAAGCTGCCTTAGCTTCGTTGATCTTTGTGTAATCCCAAGCAAGGAACTCAGGATTCTCATAGAGAGCAGTGATTTCTGCTGTCTTAGCGTCTACAGTAGCCTGATCATTCTTAGTAAGTGCACGGAAGTCAGCTGCATTTGCAGACTCAACGGCTGCATTAGCCTTTGTCTTGTAATCATCTGTGAGATATCTCGTCCAAGAGGTGAGATATACGTTGATCTTCTTAACGATATCGTCAAGAGCTGTGAAATCGGCCGGTGCCGGAACGAGCTTGTCGATAGCTGCGTTGAGCTCTGTTGCAAATGCATCAAGCTCTGCCTGCTGGTCAATTGTGTAGCGCTTGCCGTTAGCTTCCTTAGCTGCTTCGTACTTAGCCTTTGCTACTGCCCAAGACTCTGCTGTCCAATCGGACTCTGTGAGAGCTTCAAATCTCTCGATAGCTGCTACTACCTTAGTGTAATCAGCACCTGCCGGGACAAGAGCCTTGTAAGCTGCTGTAAGAGCTGCCTCTGCTGCGTCTACAGCTGCCTGATTGTCCTTCTTAGTAAGGTTAGCGGTGTCATAGAGTGCCTTAGCTTCCTCATACTTAGCCCACATTGCCTTATAAGAATCTGATGTGTAGCGAGTTGAATCAACCGCTCTTGCCTTATCAATAGCTGCCTTAAGAGCTGTTGTGTCGGCCGGAATAAGCTTAAGGTTTGCAACTGCTGTTTCGATGTCAGATGCCATCTTATCAACATCAGGCTGCCTTGTCTTGTTGTAACCACGAACAACAGCATTTCTTGCTGCGATAACTGCTGTAGCAGAATCTGTTGTGTAGTATGCTGCAAGATCATCGTCTGACGGGATCTTAGCAAGAGCTGCGTCAACAGCTGTGTAGTCAGCGTCTACAAACTTGAGAGCTGCCTTAGCATCAACAAGCTTATCAACCTCAGCTGAAATCTGAGACTGCTGATCTTCCTTGAGGTCGCCTGCGGCTACCATAGCCTGTGCCTCAGTAAGAACTGTCTGATATGCTGCCCATGTATCAGCTGTGTAATAATCCTCTGTGTAGTCTGTGCCCTTGTTGATCTCTTCGATAAGCGGCTGATAGTTAGCCTTGCCGAGAGTTGCGAGAGCGTCCTTAGCTGCCTTAAGGTTATTATAAGCTGTGTCGATTGTTCCCTGATTTCTGGCCTTAAGATCTCTTGCTACTGCCTTAGCTGCAGTAAGAGCGATTGTAAGGTTCTGCCAAGAAACTGATGTGTAATCTGCTGAATTGAGAGCGTCGCACTCGCCGATGAGAGCATCAAGAGCTGTGTAAGAAGCTGCTGCATCTTTAAGTCCTGTTCTTGCAGCGTTAAGAGCTGAAGCTGCTGCATCGATTGTGCCCTGTGCTGACTTCTTGAGACCTGCCGGAACAGCCTTAGCTTCTGCAAGAGCTGTTGTGAATGCAGACCAAGTAGCCTCTGTGTACCAGGAAGCCTGCTCTGTATCAACGATATTCTGAGAAGCTGCGATCTCAGCGTTGAGTTTTGTGTAGTCAGCGTCTTCCTCAACTACCTTCGGAGTAAGCTTGCCGATAGCAGTTGTAAGAGCTGTTGCTGCTGCAGTGATTTCTGTCTGATGAGTAACATCAAGACCGTCTGCAATAGCCTTTGCTGCATCATAAGCTGTCTGGAATGCTGTCCAGTTAGCATCCTGCTCATAATTCTCAGCCTTAATGTTTGCTGCTGTTGTCTTAGCAGCGTTGAGAGCTGTGTAATCAGCACCCTTGATCTCAAGCTTATCATAGCCGTCCTCGAGAGCTTTAAGAGCTGCATCTGTTGTAGGCTGATCAGCTGTCTTCGCATCAAGGATTGTCTTAGCTGCTGCAAGAGCCTTTACGAAGTCCTCAGTGTTGTTGTAGTTAGCAACTACTGTATCCTTAACTTCGTCATACTTAGCCTGAAGCTTTGAGTAATCAACTGCTGTTGAACCACCCTTAACTGTAAGAGTGATCTCTGTACCTGTAAGATCAAAGTACTGGTCATCGCTGAAGTAAATCAATGATGGATCAGCAATGTTCTTCGGTGTTGCTTCACCATTCGGGCACTCACATACGAATGAACGGCCCTTCTTGTTCTCGTTACGTCTGATGTTACTCTCGGGCATCTTAAACTTATAAGTGTCGCCCGGCTGTGCATCTTCGGGAACCTGTACGGGGAAGTAAAGGAGACATTCCTTTTCCTCTGTAAGAATCATTGTGATTTCGTTTGCCGGATCCGGTCCGAATGAGAAATAAACCTGATCCCAGCCGCAGTTCTGAACAGCTGCGAAGTCAGCAAGATAACCGAACTCATATGAGCCGTCATCCTTAACGGCGCAGTTGTAGAAGTTTGCGATAGCTTTTTCAGACATAACGCCTGACTCAGAAACGCTGTTGTCGCCGATTGCACAATAAACATCGGCCGCATTTTCGTCCTGGTTCAAGAACGGATGGTTCTCGTTCCAGATCATCATCTTTTCGATTCTGTTTACTGTACCTCTTTTAAGAGCATGTCTCTGTGCGTCATAAATCTCACCGGGAGTGAGAAGACGAGAGTCGAAATAGATAAGAGACTCAACATTACCGATATAGTAGTTAGTTGTCATATGAACCGAGATCATAACTTTCTGACCCGGCTCAACTTCCATATCGCCTGTCTGTGAATCGGTGTAAACACCATTTGTGTATCTTGTATTGGAAGTCCACTGTACACCGGAATCGATCGGGGAAGCGGTAAGCCAATACTTGACTTTGTGAGATGCTGTTGCAGGATTTCCGTTAGCGGAGGCTGCGACAGCAAAGGTGCCGAGTATCATAGCGATTGCAAGCAATACGCTTAATACTTTCTTAGCCATTTTCATAAATGCCTTCCTCCTAATTATTTGTTCTTATTCAGTCTGTTAATACGGGTTAACCTGATCTATAACAGATACACCGTTTGCAGCGGAACGAACAACACCGAGATCGGAGGAATCAATGATTCCATCATTGTTCAAATCACTTGCAAAAACAAGAGTTTTGCCATCAAAAACGGTCAAACCTGTGCTGACCGACTGAACCGTAGAACTGTCATTACTGTCAATAAGGGCATCGCCATTGACATCACCAAAGATAATAACCGAATATGTCTTTACTACCTCTCCGTCAACAACAACATCAATCGTTGAACCCGTACCAAGGCCAAATTCAGTGTAATTTACCTTCATTGTGCCTGCACCGGTGATAATGATTTTCTGCTTCAATTCAGCAGTTGATGTCATTCCGATGTCAAAACCGTAAATAACCATATTAGTCTTATCTATTACTGCCTTTGATTCATAGGCAGCGTTCGGTACAAGATCTACTGTTTCACCGACAACGTTTACAGTCTTGGAGACAAACTCCTTTGTAAACTTTGCATCGTCGATATAGTAAATCGTGGTTGCATCTGTCGGAGTCTGGATTGCCTGATTATAGAATCCTTTATACTCCTTCGGAACAAGAATTGTACCGCTCTTGCCCGCTGCAGATGACTTAGCCTTTATTTTGAATGAGAAAACGTCCTCACCGTTCGGAAGATTCAAGCAACCGAGGGTTGAATTGGAAACGCCTGCAGTCCACTGGACAAGGATGCAGCTGAATTCCGAAGAATCATATCCCTCAACAGTTGTTGAGCCATCGTTAAGTGAGTTTGCCAATATCGTTCCCTTTGCCTTAGCGGTATTGAGAGCCGTAAGGCCGATAAGGTTCGGAATCTCGAATACATCGGAATTGAACAATACCGGGAAACGGAAGGCTGTCATATTGTAATTCGTCTTGAGCGAAACCGTGACCGTAACATCATCACCGGGAGCGTACTCGTCCTTATCGGTTGTAACTGTTACTGTCATGCTTTCGTCGCCGTTAGCCGTGCCCTCAGCAGAGGCACAGACTCCAAAAACAGCTACTGCAAGAACTACAGACAATATGACGGAAAGAATTTTCTTAGTTATTTTCACTTAGAAATTCCTCCTTCATGTTTTTTGGGAATAAAGAGCTGACCTCTCCCATTTTTAATTGACTGAAACAGTCAACTTCTCTATAACCACAGCAAAGCTGTAATTATCATTTAACATTTGCTGAATCGCGGGGTCTGTGACGCTCCCCCGTGAGAGGGAACGTCACATAGTATTTAATGTTAGGCGATTGTACGGTTTACATAGTCAACAACAGCAACACCAACTGCAACCATGTTGGAGTTCTTTGAGTCACCGGAGTCAATAATGTTATCGCCGTTCATATCCGCTGCAACCGAAAGGTAAGCATCTTCAAATACACCAAGTCCTGTACCGACAATGCTGATTGCCGATGTATCGTTGGAGTCGGAGACGCCGTCACCGTTAAGGTCATTTGTTACAGCAACTGTGTATGTTTCAATAACTTTGCCAGTAGAATCCTTAACATTAATAACTGCGCCTGTTGAGAAGATACCGTTACCGTTGTTGTTTACTTCAAGAGTACAGTTCTCAAGCTTTGCAAAGTAATGGTCTGCACCATACTTCTCTTCGCCAAATACACCTGCAAGAACCTTACCGCCTGTTGTTTCAACAACCTGAGCGTCGCTGATAATCTCATATGTCGGGGTTGTCGGAGTAGCTCCGCCTGCCTCGATGAGTCTCTTCTGATACTCAAGGAGCATCTCATAAGCTGTGTTAACCTTTGTCTGTCTGAGATCCGATGAAGCATCGTTGTTTACAGATGTTGCAAAGTTAAGTGCGGTCTGATATGCTGCCCATGAATCAGCTGTGTAGTTAGCTGAGTTGTAGCCCTTCGCCTGAGCATTTGCAAGCTCATAAGCAAGGTGAGTCTTCAATGCGTCCTTCTTAAGAAGACGGCTGCCGTAAAGGCTGAGACGATGGTTTCTGTAAGTAACAGTAAGTGAATCGGCCGGATATGTCTTGCCCTCTGCGTCGGGAGTCTCGGCTCTGTTGATCATTCTGTTAGCTTCCTTAACCTCTGTACGATAGTTGTAATATGTGTACGGCTCATAATCCGCAACACCGAAGAAGCTGTAATCAGCGTCTGTGTATAACTTACCCTCGTTTGACGGAGCGTAAGAATTCATAATTGCCTTTGTGGAATCAAGTCCGCCTGCCATCTCGTTAGCGTCGAGAGTCTCAACAGCTGCCTTAAGAGCTGTGTAAGCTGACTGATACTTCTTAGCCTTTGTGTTTCTGAAAGCACCCTGAACAAACGGTGAGTAAACTGCGTCGACAGCTTCCTTCATTGCCTTCTCCCAATCTGACCAGCCTGCGCTGTAGTTGGAAGCCTGACGGTGTCTGCCGATTTCAGATGAAAGGAGTGAGCCAAGGCCGAACTCTTCATAGCAGAATACCTTAACGGCTGTTGAAGCCTTTGTTGAACCGAACTGAGCACCGATGTTGTATGTATACAGCTTGGATGTCATTGTACCAACCTTACAGATTGCTGTCCAAGCGGCATCCTTCTCTTCCTGAGTAAGAGCATCGTATGCAGCAGTTGTTTCGAAGATGTATGACTTAGCGATACCGTTCTGGTCGCCTGTCTTGCCGAGAATATCGAATTTCTCGTCCTTAACAGCAAGATAAGTAGCGTTGATCGGTGCTGTTGATGTTGCAACAACAGATGCATTCTTTACTTCGTTTGCCGTTGTGTTTTCAAATGTGTACTGAGCTCTGTAAAGGTCTCTCATGCTGCTTGCATAAATATATGCAGGACCACCTGTGATATGGTAGTTACCCTTTGTATAGCTGATCTGCTTGCCGCTATCATCATCGGCAGCAGCTGAGATAAAGCTGTAAACATACTCAGTGATAGGTGTGCTTGTGAGGCTGCTTCCGTCCTCAGTCAATACATCATAAGTAATTGCAACGATGAACGGAGCAGAACCTGAGTATGTGCTTGTTGCAGCAACACTGATGTTTGCCTCTTCACCACCGGCAACCTTTGTCTTATCCGATGTAAGCTTAAGAACAGAGCTGTTTGATGTTATGCTCTTGATATCATATGTGTAAAGCTGATCCTGTTCGAATCCGCCATTGGCCTTTGTATAGCCTGTGTTGATACCTGAAGAGTTGTTACGAAGTTTGATTGTGAAGCTCGGAGAACCTGTCTTGTCATAAATGAATTTATCACAAGTAACGGTCGGGAACTTGAATTCCTGAGCTGTTGTAAGTTCAAGAATCGAGCAAACAATCGGAAGAGCACCCTTAACAAGGTTTACTCTGTAGTTGTAAAGGTCTGAGAAAATTGCATTAACCGTGCTTGCAAGAGCAGCGTTGGTTACAAGTGCATCGAAAGTTGTAGCTGAAGCATTGAAAGCACCCGGGAAGATGATGTTAACAATTCTTGTAACTATATCGAGAACTGCAGCCTTCGGAGTCTTGTTAAGATCAGAAGCTGACGGGAAAGCAGAAATCTCAAACATATCAAGAACGCCCTTGAGGTCAAGGTTTGCGATCTTCTTGATAAGGTTATCAATTACAAATGTCTTGACATCCTTGTTTGCAGATGTCGGAAGCCAGTTGAGACCGAACAAGCCGTCAACAATCTTGTTGAGTGTTGTCCAGCCGCTGTCGCTTGTGCTGAGTGAAAGACCATTGAGAAGTCCGCCGTAGTTTTCGATACCGTACTGAGCAGCGATCTTAAGCTGCTGATCAACACCGTTCATATCGGAAACATAGGAAAGACCCATATCAATAGCTGAGTTTACGCTATAGATAGCGTAGTTAACACCCATAACAATGATCGTATCAAGGTTATGTGCATAGCCGGAGAAGTCAAGCTCGGGAGCAGATGTTGCAAGGAGCTGAGTCATTCCGTAGTATGCAAAGTCAACGATTGTTGTTACGTCATCGGGAATGTACATGCCCTTAACCGAACCGTTGATGATTGCACGGAGAGCATAAACGATAAGCTCTTCATTTGACATCTTGTTAACTTCCTCAGGTGTAGCAACCTTAATGTAGGAAGCGAAGAAATCGTTGCCTGTGTTAACAAGAACTGCCTTTGCAAGACCAACAAGGTTATCCATAAGAACGGAGTTGTCACCTGTCTTCCAGGTATAAACGCCGGACTTGAGGAGAAGGTTAACGAATGAACCGAGGATGTTGTTAAGCTGCGAGATAAACGAAGCGCTTGTGAAAGTAAATCCGCTATATGTATAGTCGATATTGAGATACTTTGCATAGCCGTTAAGGTTATCTCTGTTAGCTTCAACCTTGTTACCGTTAGCATCCTTAACATAGGAGCCGTCTGGATTCTTCTGGAACTCTACACCGCAAGCCTTCTTGATCTCATCCTTAACGCTGCCGTTAAGAGCGTCGAGAACAAGTGAGGAATTGAATACCTTCTTGAGAGCGGTATCAATGAATGTGTAGGTTGTTCCGGAACTGATGTTCGTAGAACCGTTGAGCTCGGGAAGGTACTGAGCGATAAGATTGTCAATAAGCTTCTGAGCCATTGAGTCGACAGACTCTGTTACAGTCTTCGGGACTGTCGGCTTAACCTTATTGCCGGCAGAATCCTTAGTCGTGTAAACTACCTCGTAGAGCATCTTTTTGAGAAGCTGGTTAACATCAGTATAGTCGCTGAGGTCAACAACTGAGGGAAGAATCGTGCCGAGGTTGATTGTCTGGTCAACGTAGCTAACGAAAATGCCCTTGTTGTCATAAAGGAACTGGAGAACAGCGTAGAGAACGTTGATATCTCCGCTCGATCTTCTGACTGTGGCAAAAGCGTTAGCATTGAGGTTGGCAAGGTCGCCAAGCATTCCTTTGAATGTTTCAAAGGTTCGGCCGGTTACGAAATTGTAAACCGACTCCATCGTTTTGTCAACTGATGTAAGATCAAGTTCGCCGATACCGTAAAGATCAGACTTTTCAAGTTTGATCTGCTCCTTACCGAGCATACGGTCAAGCTCATCAACAGCTGCCGATGCATACTGATCTGTTGTAAGAACAGGCTTATCAAGCTTATTGTACTGACCCTTGATAGCGTCACCCTTATAAGCGGAATAAGCGCTTGCACCGATAACGAGTGTTGAAAGAACCATGATCATTGCAAGAATGACACTGAGGAATCTTTTTGCATTACTCATTTTTGGATTGCACCTCCATAAAAATTATATGCCTTTAGCATACATACCGCACTGTTTTTTTCAGTCCGTGCCGACTGACGCGACATCATTACGTCTTTGCCTCATCTTTCGTTCCAAACATTTTGCCGTCAAAACCTTCCCGCATCGGCAGCTCAGTCATCAAACGTCAGAGTGGCGCAACGTCATTACGACGCATTCTTGAACCAGGTGGGTCGTAATGAGGTTTTCATGCGCAAGACGCAATTCGCCTAATGACACCACTTTTATGGTTAGTTTAACTATAACGCATAAAACGTCAAAAGTCAATATTTTTTTAGTTGTATTATTGATTTTGTACATTTTATACATAAGTAATAATAGAATTTTGTATCATTCTTTTTATGAATTATATGCAAATAAAAAAAGCAGCAGAGCATACATTATAAAATATAACATATACCCTGCCGTTTCGACATTTTATGATTATTTTGTACCGGAATAGTTAGGTGCTTCCTTTGTGATAAATACGTCGTGAGGATGGCTTTCGATAAGACCGGCATTCGTTATTCTGACGAACTTCGTCTTTGTCTTGAGCTCCTCGATATTATGGCAGCCGCAGTAACCCATACCTGAGCGTAAACCGCCGAGCATCTGGAAGATTGTGTCTCCGAGAGGTCCCTTGTAAGGAACGCGGCCTTCAACTCCTTCGGGAACAAGCTTTTTGTTGTCCTCCTGGAAATATCTGTCCTTGCTGCCGTTTGCCATAGCTGCGAGACTGCCCATTCCACGGTAAACCTTGAAGCTTCTGCCCTGGAAAATTTCGGTTGCACCCGGACTTTCCTTACAGCCTGCAACGAGTGAACCGACCATGATTGCGCTTGCGCCTGCGGCAATAGCTTTAACAATTTCGCCGGAATACTTGATACCGCCGTCTGCGATAACGGGAATACCGTGCTTTGCGGCAGCGTTTGCGGAATCGAATATTGCCGTAATTTGCGGAACACCGATACCTGCAACAACTCGGGTTGTACAAATCGAGCCGGGGCCGATACCTACCTTAACCACATCTGCACCTGCAGCGATAAGCGCCTCGGTTGCTTCTGCCGTTGCAACGTTACCTGCACAAAGTGTTATATTCGGGAAAGCCGTCTTAACTTTTTCAACCGCTTTAAGAATATTCTTGCTGTGGCCGTGAGCCGAATCAAGAACAAACATATCCGCTCCCGCTTTTGCAAGCATGCCTGCTCTGTCAAGCACATCGGCAGTTGCACCGATAGCTGCACCGCAGAGAAGTCTGCCGCCGTTATCACGAGCGGAGTTCGGATACTGCACGCTCTTTTCAATATCCTTTATTGTAATGAGTCCTTTGAGATATCCTCCATCGTCAACAAGCGGAAGCTTTTCGATTCTGTGCTTCATAAGAATCTGCTTTGCCTGTTCAAGCGTCGTGCCGACGGGAGCTGTAACAAGATGATCCTTTGTCATGACTTCACTGATTTTGATGTTGAAATCCGTCATGAAACGCATGTCACGGTTTGTAAGAATTCCGACAAGCTTTCCGCTTTCGTCACAAATCGGAACACCGGAAATTTTATACTTCTTGCAGAGATTTTCTGCATCATACGCATAATGATCCGGAGTAAGACTGAACGGCTGAGCGATAACACCGTTCTCTGAACGTTTTACCTTGTCAACCTCCTGAGCCTGAAGCTCCATCGGCATATTCTTGTGAATAACACCGATGCCGCCTTCACGAGCGATTGCGATTGCCATAGGTGCTTCCGTAACTGTATCCATAGCCGCAGTCAAAATAGGTGTTTTAAGAACAATTGTGTCCGAAAGCTTTGTCGATATGTCGATATCCTTGGGAAGAATATCAGATTCAGCAGGAATAAGCAGCACATCGTCAAATGTCAAGCCTTCTTTTCCGAATTTTTCATCAAAAGTCATTTTACAACCTCCACTCAGAATATAAATTGTCTTATTCTATCGCAAAATCAAAAATAAATCAAGCCTTTTTTGAAATTATTTTTTTAAGTTTATCAACAGTAGAAACGTAGGCTGTCAAATTAGGACACAGAAAGTGTTTTCTTCACCCCCCCGAAGCTGTATTCGTATACTGTGAGAAGGCAAAAACCTTAGAAAAGCAAAAAAGCCATAATCCACAATTCGTCTTTTTAAACCGTAATGTGAATTATAGCTTTAATTATTTTGTCCTTCGGTCTGTGCCTGAGGAGGCATTACCTATTTTACTGGAACATGATGAGCAAGAATCCTGCCGCAACGGCTGAACCGATAACGCCGGCAACATTCGGACCCATAGCGTGCATGAGAAGGAAGTTGGTCGGGTTATACTTTCTGCCCTCGTTCTGAGCAACACGGGCAGCCATAGGAACGGCCGAAACACCCGCAGCACCGATGAGCGGATTAATCTTACCGCCTGTAACAAGGTAAAGAAGCTTTCCGAGGAGAACGCCGCCAACTGTTGAGAAGCAGAAAGCGATAAGTCCGAGAGCAACAATCTTAAGAGTCTGAACCTGAAGGAAGCTCTGACCGTTTGCCGTTGCACCGACGGTAACGCCAAGAAGGATAACAATGATATTGTTAAGTGCATTCTGAGCAACATCGGAAAGTCTGTCAACAACGCCGCACTCACGGAAAAGATTGCCAAGCATGAACATACCGAGTAGCGGAGCAACCGACGGAAGAATGAGTGCAACAAGAACAAGAACGATTACCGGGAAGATAATCTTCTCTGTCTTTGTAACCTTTCTGAGCTGGGTCATCTTGACCTCACGCTCTTTCTTCGTAGTGAGAGCCTTCATGATAGGAGGCTGAATAAGCGGAATCAGCGCCATGTACGAGTACGCCGCAAGTGCAATAGGTGCAAGAAGATGCGACGCCAGCTTTGAAGTAAGATAAATAGCCGTCGGGCCGTCCGCACCGCCGATGATAGCGATTGAAGCGGCTTCCTGCGGATCGAATCCGAGTGCAATGGCTATAAGGAAAGCAACATAAATGCCAAGCTGTGCCGCTGCGCCGAGAAGCAGACTGACAGGATTGGAAAGCAGAGGTCCGAAGTCCGTCATTGCACCGACGCCCATGAAGATAAGACACGGGAATATGTTTGATTTAACGCCGGCGTAAATAATTCGCAGAACACCGGAATCGTACCAATGTTCACCCTGACCGGCAAGCGAGCCGTCGCCGCCGAATATCTGACCGGCTGTGAGGTCATCCATGATACCTGCGCCGGGGAGGTTTGCAAGAAGAATACCGAATGCGATAGGAACCAAAAGAAGAGGTTCAAATCTGAATTTTGGATGAATGGCAAGGAAAAGGAACACGAACGAAACGAGGATCATTACAAGATTCTGCCACTCAAGAGTTGCAAATCCGGACGATTCCCACAAGCCTTTCAAAACATTTAAAATTAAGTCCATTCTGAATACCGTCCTTTATTATAAAACTGCAAGAATCTGATCCGTATCAACCGTTGATCCCTTTGAAACAAGGAGCTGCTTGATTGTGCCGTCACAAGGAGCAACAATTTCGTTCTCCATTTTCATCGCCTCAAGAACGAGAACAACATCGCCGGCCTTAACCGCCTGACCCTCGGCAACGTTCAGTTTGAGAATTGTGCCGGGCATCGGAGATGTGATCTGAGTTCCGCTGACCGCCGTGCCGACTACTGCTGCCGGTGCACCGGGAGCAGTGCTTGCCGCCGGGGCAGGTGCTGCAACAGGAGCCGCAGGAGCAACGGGAGCAACCGGAGCGGCATTGCTTACGGAGGTGATAACGGCTTCGCTTTCGTTAACCTCTACATCATACTTTTTTCCGTTTAACGTAACAACATATTTCATTTACTTGTCCTCCGATAATTTAATGGATTTGAATGCAAGCCTGTCAAGGCTTATTCCGCTCTGGTGACTTACTATTGCCATAATGACAGCCGCCGTAGGCTCATCAACGCCTACAAGTTCAACGCCCGACTGAGCAGGCTGTGCCGCAGGAGCTGCCGGTGCGGCAGGTGTCGTGGCAGCGGGAGCTTTTGCAGTTTTGCTTGTTTTATCGAAAATTGCGGCAATAGCTTTGATAAACAAAGCAATAATCGCAAGGATTACAATAACCGTAAAAAATCCGACAACCGCAACAAGAGCCGCCTTACCGAAATCCATGGCATCATTTGAGCCATAGATTTGAGTAAAAACGCCAAGAAGCTTAGGAGTCATATTCATATTAGTTTTCCTCCTCAATCAATTTTTTCAATGGTATATTTAAAGGTGTTCTTCGTTCTTTCGTCACGCTTGTCGAAGAACGCTTCGGCCTGAGTGGGGAATGCGATATATGAGAGAACATCTTCTTCGCTGTGTGCCTTTGCGCCGATTTCGGCCTTTGCAGCCTCATAACCGTCGCCGAGGGTATCGGCATATCTGCCCTTGATCGGCTTCTCGTCACCGAGAACCTTCTTGATAAGTGCCGGGTCAATCTTTCCGGGGGCCTTGCCGTACTCGCCTCTTACATAAGCACGAATTTCCTTGGAAACATTCTTGTATCTCTCGCCCGCAAGGACATTCGATGTTGCCTGAACGCCGACCATCTGGCTCATCGGAGTAACAAGCGGCGGATAACCGAGGTCTTTTCTTACTCTCGGAGTTTCCTCAAGAACCTCTTCAAACTTATCCATCTTCTTCTGAGCCGTAAGCTGAGCAACAAGGTTTGAGAGCATTCCGCCCGGAACCTGATATGTCAAAGCGTCCGTATCCGTTGAAAGAACAACAGGGTTAAGAAGTCCGCTCTTAAGTGCGTCCGCCTTAACAGGCTTGAAGAAATCGTTGATCTCTTTGAGTACGTCCGTATCAAGGCCTGTCTTGTAGCCGTCCTGAGTGAGGATATAGTTAAGGGTTTCGGTTGCCGGCTGGCTTGTGCCGCCCGAGAAGCTTGAAATTGCCGTGTCGATAACATCAACGCCGGCTTCTGCGGCCTTAAGCAACGTCATCGGGCCAAGGCCTGTTGTGCAGTGCGTGTGAAGGATAATCGGGAGTTTAACATTCTCCTTGAGTGCGCTTACAAGCTCATACGCTTCCTTCGGGCTGATGATACCTGCCATGTCCTTGATACAAATGGACTGAACGCCCATGCTTTCCATATCTTTTGCCAGCTTAATATAAGCTTTTGTGTTGTGCACGGGACTGAGCGTGTAGCAAATTGTACCCGAAGCGTGTGCGCCGGACTTAATAGTCTGGTCAACAGCAACCTCAAGGTTTCTTACATCGTTGAGTGCATCGAAAATTCTGATGATGTCGATTCCGTTCTCAACGCTCTTTGCGACGAACTTTCTTACAACGTCGTTCGGATAGTGCTTGTAGCCGAGAAGATTCTGACCTCTGAGAAGCATCTGAAGCTTCGTGTTCGGACACGCCTTGCGAATCTTTCTGAGTCTCTCCCAAGGATCCTCGTTAAGGTAACGCAGGCATGAGTCAAATGTTGCGCCGCCCCAACACTCCAGCGAGTAGTAGCCCGCCTTGTCCATCGTTGAAAGAATAGGCTCAAAGGTTTCAAAAGGCATTCTCGTTGCAATCAGCGACTGCTGAGCGTCACGGAGAACTGTTTCTGTAAAATTGATTTTTTTCATAAGCTTTGCCTTCCAATTCAATTTCTGTAATTATTGCCGTTATTCATTTTTATTTAGCACTTACCTAATATTTAGAATGATATTTTTGAAGAAATATATTCACTGATTTCATCAATCGGCATACGAACCTGCTCCATTGTGTCTCTGTCACGAACCGTTACGCAGTTATCGTTGAGAGAGTCAAAGTCAAATGTGATACAGAACGGTGTTCCGATTTCGTCCTCACGGCGATATCTCTTACCGATTGAGCCTGTCTCGTCAAAGTCAACCATGAAATTCTTCTGAAGCTTCTCATAAACCTTGAGCGCATCGGCCGAAAGCTTTTTCGAGAGCGGAAGAACAGCTGCCTTGTAAGGAGCAATCGCCGGATTAAGGTGGAGAACAACTCTTGTATCGTTCTTCTCTGCGTCAATAACTTCCTCATCATATGCCTCACAGAGAAGCGCAAGAACCGTTCTGTCAAGTCCGTATGTGGACTCTATTATAAAAGGTATATATCTTTCGTTTGTTTCCGGATCGAGGTATTCAAGCTTCTGACCGCTGTATTCCTGATGTCTTGTGAGGTCAAAATCCGTTCTGTTATGCGTACCGTTGATCTCGCCCCAGCCAAACGGAAAGAGAAATTCGATATCGCATGCGGCCTTTGCATAGTGGGCAAGCTTCTCATGATCGTGGAATCGAAGATGCTCCTCGGCAATACCGAGATCCATATAATACTTATGGCCGTAATCCTTGAAATACTCGTAGAGGTCCGTGTCCGTACCCTCTTTGCAGAATGTCTGAAATTCCATCTGCTCAAACTCAATCGTTCTGAATGTGAAGTTACCCGGAGTAATCTCATTTCTGAAAGCCTTGCCTATCTGACCGATGCTAAACGGAAGCTTGGCTCTCATACTGCGCTGTACGTTGAGATAGTTAACATACTCACCCTGCGCATTTTCGGGACGAAGATAAATAACGCTCTTTGCGTCGTTTGTAACTCCCCTGTATGTCTGGAACATGAGATTGAATTCCCTGATGTCCGTAAAATTGTGCTTGCCGCAATTCGGGCACGGAATTGAGTGAGCCTTGATGTAATCAAACATTTCTTCCTTCGTCATACCGTCTGCATGAGCGTTGGGGTCGAAGTTGTCGATGAGCTGGTCTGCTCTGTGACGCATTTTACACTCCTTGCAGTCAAGAAGCGGGTCGGAAAAGCTGGCAACGTGGCCGCTTGCCTCCCAAACTCTCGGATGCATGAGAATATCGGCGTCAACCTCATAGCTGTTCCTGCGTTCCTGGATAAAACGCTTCCTCCATGTGTCCTTAACATTGTTTTTAAGTCTTGCACCGAGCGGGCCGTAATCCCATGTGTTTGCAAGACCGCCGTAAATATCGCTGCCGGCAAAAATGAATCCTCTGTTTTTGCAAAGGGCAACGATTTTGTCCATAGTTTTTTCTGTATTAGATAGCATAAAACCAATTCTCCCTCATTGTAAAATCCTATGAAATTATAAGATATTTCGACAAATAAGTCAATGAAAAAAGTATATGAATAATCAGAACCCCTATCTTGAAAATATTGGTTAAATTGACATTTTATTAACAATTTTAATTTACATTTTGATTTTACTGCCTTTAAATTATAAAATCAAGCATAATACGGTATACTCTTTATAGTAAAAACTAATTCGGATTTGATTGCAAATGCATATAAATAACACAAACATAAAAACTGCCTCCCCTTGAATCAAGAGGAGGCTTGGTGCTGTTTGCTGTTCCTTTTAAAATATAACCATCAAAAGCATTTTGAATTTTTCCTCGCCGAATACAGCATGCGGATGTCCGGCCGGCATCACGATCGTGTCGCCCTCATGCAAAATATATTCAACGCCGTCGATTGTGATTTTTCCGGTTCCGTCAAGGCACGTAACCATTGCATCTCCGCCCGATTCGTGTGTGCTGATTTCCTCGCCCTTGTCAAAGGCGAAAAGCGTAACGCTCAGTGCGGAATTCTGTGCAAGAGTTTTGCTCACTACCTGACCTGTCTGATATCCAACTTGGTCTTTAAGACTGAGGATTTCAGCGTTATTTATATTTTTATAACCGTTCGTAATTCAGTCCTCCTGTTCGGTTATATTATTGCTCATTTAACATCTGAAAATTCTTTTTGTTTGATGAATAAAGCTTTTTGAAAACCTCAAAGTTTTTGTCATAAACCTTTTTGTCTGCCGTACTCGGCTTAAACGACTTCTTGACAGGGATATAATTCTTAACACTGCCGAGGTCTTTAATGATTCCGAGACCGATTCCGATTATCGCCGCCGCACCGACTGCACCGACATCCTGCGGTTTTTCAACAACTTCAATCGTTCTGCCCGTTATATCGGCAAGAATCTGTGCCGTTACATCAGAGAGGGCGCCGCCGCCGACAAAGCGAATCGTCTGCGATGTCTTTATCTTTCTGTCCTGCGCCTCAAGCATCCAGCGCAGATGATAGCAAACACCCTCAATAACAGCCCTGAGCATATCCGATTTACCCGTATTAATATTGATATTGAAGAACATTCCTGCGGCATTCGGATCTTCAAACGGACAGCGATTACCGTGAAGCCATGGGGTGAAAATTACTCCGTTTGCGCCTGCCGGTACTGAATCGATAACCTCAGTCATGTAATCATAAAGGCTTGTATACGCTTTCTCGGTATGGTCGGTGATTCTCTTTTTCTCAATGAAAATTCCGATTTCGTCAAGGCAGAGGTGATCCTTTACCCATTCAAGACATTTGCCTGCGGTTTCCATCTCGGCGAAATAGTTGAAGCTGTTCGGGTCTGCGCCGACGATTGCGGCAATCATTGCCGAAGTGTCAACAAGCTGTTTTTCAACAACAGTTCCTACCCAGCCGGACGTTCCCGAATAGATGTGTGTGTCACCGACAGAACAGCTGCCCGCGCCCACGCCGATAAGCGAAGCGTCGCCGCCGCCGCCAAACACGGGCGTTCCGGGCATAAGACCAAGCTTTTCCGCCGCCTTTTCCGTAACTCCGCCCACCATATCGGTCGATTCGATTATATCCGGCAGATGATTCATATTTACTTTGAAAATATCTGCAACGGTCTTGCTCCAGCCCTCTTTGCCCTTTCTTGTATCATAAAGGAGAGTGGCAAACGCCGAATCCTTTGTCATCGTGAATTTATCCGTACAACGGCTGATAAGAAAATCCTTAACATCAAGCCACTTGTACGCTTTTTTGTAGTTCTGCGGCTCATAATTTTCGACCCACTTATATTTGTAAACAGGGTCTTTAACGCTGCATGAAACCGCACCCGTAACGGCAAGGGATTTGAGAAGCGGAACAATATTTGCTCCGGCAATCTGCAAACCGTATGCCATATATTTTTTCAGTTCCTCCTTGGCTCGCTGATCCATATAGCTCATCGGTCTGCGAACCGGATCGCCGTTTTTGTCAACAAGAACAAGAGCCTGCATCTGAGAGCAGAACGAAATTCCGGCGATCTGCTCGGGCTTGATATCGGTCTTTGTGAAAATCTCTTTTGTGGTGGTGCACATAGCGTTCCACCATTCCTCGGCATCCTGCTCGGCTCCGCCGTTTTCGAGAATATAAAGGTTGTATGAGCCGTAAGAATTGACAATCGGTTTGATTTTTTTATCAATCTCAAACAGGCAGGTTTTAAGTCCTGTTGTTCCGACATCATATGCAATAACGTAAGCGCTCATGTTCAACACTCCAGTCAAGTTAAATTTCTGTCTCTATTTTATCATAAACCGAGACAAAAGTAAAAATATTTTATGAATTTTTACAAATATTTTTTAGTGACGTATTTAAAATCGGAACGATATGTGTTAGAATACTATCAAAGCAAATTTTATATCGTAACTGTCAATAAATGAATCGCATTTTCGGCAGTCCCTAAAGGAGGTTTTTTTATGGGAAACAATTTTGCTATCAAAAATTATCTTGATGCCGATAAGGTCACAAAGGAGCTTGACGCTCTTATAAAAAAGCCGATTTACAGCATCAAACCGGAAGCTCTCAAGAAATATGAGAACGAATATTACGCAAAGAAATGTGCAAAGTCAAAGGAAATGATTGACATTGCCAAGCAGAGAATACCCGGCGGCGTTCAGCATAACCTCGCATTCAACTATCCGTTCCCGCTTGTCTTTACAAAGGCATCGGGCAACAAGCTTTATGATATAGACGGCAACGAATACTACGACTTTCTTCAGGCGGGCGGCCCGACAATTATCGGCAGCAACCCTCCGGAGGTTCGTGAAAAGGTCATTGAGCTGCTCAACGACTGCGGCCCGTCAACAGGTCTTTTCCATGAGTATGAGTATAAGCTCGCTAATAAAATCGCCGAATGCGTTCCGTCCGTCGAGATGTTCCGTATGCTCGGTTCGGGCACGGAAGCTTGTATGTGTGCGGTTCGTGTTGCAAGACTTGCGACAAAGCACAAGAATATTCTTAAAATGGGCGGTGCATACCACGGCTGGTCGGATCAGCTTGCTTACGGAATGAGAGTTCCGGGCACGAAGAACCTCCAGTCAAGGGGCGTTCCGATGTTTGTATTCAAACACACGGATGAGTTCTTCCCGAATGACCTCAACGACCTTGAAAGAAAGCTCAGGAAAAACGAGCTTACAGGCGGCACGGCAGGCGTATTCATTGAACCTGTCGGTCCCGAGAGCGGAACAAGACCGCTGAGCAAGGAATTCATCAAGGGCGCGGAAGCACTCTGCCACAAGTACGGTGCACTGCTTATCTTCGACGAGGTTGTTACAGGCTTCCGAATCGGTCTTTCCGGTGCACAGGGCTATTTCGGAGTTGATCCCGACCTAACAATCTTCGGCAAAATTGTTGCCGGCGGATATCCGGGAGCCGGCGGAATCGGCGGTCACAGAGATGTTATGGCTCACCTCGGTGCAGGCCTTGACTCCTCGGGCAAAAAGGTTAAGAAAGCAATGTGCGGCGGTACAATGGCGGCAACTCCGCTTTCTTGCGTTGCCGGTTATCATACAATTTGCGAGATTGAAAGAACAAATGCCTGCGAAAAGGCAGGACTCATGGGCGACAGACTTATTGAGGGAATTCAGAAGTCCATCAAAAAGCATAATCTTCCGTTCGTTGCGTTCAACCAAGGCTCAATCTGCCACCTTGACACAGTAGGTACAATGCACTTTGCAATCAACTGGTCTAAGCCGTGGGAGATTCCGGAGATTCTCAAGCAGACAAGCGCACGTCAGAAAGAAATGGAGCATATGGGTGCCGCTTACATGGCAGAGGGTATGGTTACTCTCGCCGGCAGCAGACTTTACACCAGCGCAGCATATACAGAAGAAGATATCGACGATGCAATCGCACGCTTTGACAGAGTATTTGACAACTGCGGCAGAATCGGCTGATAAGATAAGGGGGGACGTTTAAGTGTACACTTTGGAAGAAGGCAAAAAGGCCGTTATCGAAGCCGGTCACAGACTGCTCGAAACAGGCCTCATAGCGAGAACGTGGGGAAACGTAAGTGCAAGAATTTCGGACACTCAGTTTGTTATCACCCCGAGCGGCAGAGCATACGACACACTCACACCAGATGATATAGTTGTAGTCAACATTAACGATTGCAGCTATGAGGGCGACGTCAAGCCCTCGAGCGAAAAGGGCATTCATGCCGACGCTTACGCACTGAGAAGCGACGTCAACTTCGTTATACATACCCATCAGGTCAACGCTTCGGTTGTCGGAGCGGCAGGCATTGCCATTGACCCTGTGCCGAAAGCTTACAGGGATACTCTCGGCGAAACAGTTCCGTGTGCAGGCTACGGTATGCCGTCAACGGATAAGCTGAGAAACGCCGTTAAAAAGGAATATGCAAACAATCCCGATTGCAAGGCTTTTCTTATGGCTCATCACGGTGCGGTTTGCCTCGGCAAGGATTTTGACGAAACCTTTGAGATTATTCAGGCTCTTGAAAAAGCTTGCGAAATCAAGCTTGAAAAAGCATTTCTCATGTATGAGGGCACACCGGAATATACGAAAAAAAATATGCTCAACAGCTATATCAGGCATACCGGCGGCAAATCCCTGCCGGAGTATGTGTCGGATTTCGGCAGCAGCGTAAGAGACGGAAAATTTTTCCTGCTGACATTCAAGAGCGGAGCAAGCTTCAATGTTAAAATTAAGGGCTGCACCTGTGACAGTGATGCAAAACTGCCTGCGGTTGCGAAAATTCATGCGGCAATTTACAAATCGTCGGATGTCAATTATATTCGTCATCTTTCCGAGAGTGACATCATTGCATACAGCATGACCTCTGATTACGTCGACGCAAGGCTTGACGATTTTGCTCAGATTGCAGGTGCAAAAATCAGTTCGTTCCGCTGGGACGGTTCGGCAAACTGTGCATCGGAAGCCGCAAGAAAAATCAAGGGCAAAAATGCCGTACTTATTCACGGCTCGGGTGCAATTATCACCGGCAAAACGATCGGCGACCTTGATGCGGTTGAGCTTGTCATGAGCAAGGAATGTAAAACTCAAATCGGTTCGCTCTTCCTCGGAAGCGGAGAACCGCTCAGCTATGCCGACCGTGTACTTCAGCGAGTTATCTATGTAAATAAATACTCCAAAAAGGCAACAGAAGAAAGCTGAGTTTAAAGTAAATAATCGAAAAGACTGTAAGTCACAAGGCAATGTGATTTACAGTCTTTGTTTTTGTGTGCAGGTATTCTGATTTACGTTTTCAAACCGTCAAGCTCAGGTCATCTTTTCCTGCTTGACCTTATGGTCGATTATGTGGCGTGAGGCAAGCTCACGGTGAACATCTTCAACCGAGATACCCATCTCAACCATGAGCACCATTGCATGATATGCAAGGTCTGCAAGCTCATAAACAGTTTCCTTTTTATCATTTGCCTTGCCTGCAATTATAACCTCGGTGCACTCCTCACCGACCTTTTTCAAAATCTTGTCGATTCCCTTTTCAAAAAGATAGGTCGTGTATGAGCCTTCCGGCTTCTCCTCTTTTCTGCCGACAAGCAGGTCATAGAGTCCCTGCAAGCTGAATTCCTGCAATTCTTCGCTCTGATAAACAGGCTTTGTGAAGCATGAATCCGTTCCCGTGTGGCATGCCGGGCCGTCCTTTTCTACGACAACAACAAGTGCGTCGTTATCACAATCCGCCGTTATGCTGACAATGTGCTGATAATTGCCGCTGGTTTCGCCCTTGAGCCAAAGCTCCTGCCTTGACCGGCTCCAAAAGCAGGTCAAACCCTTTTCCATTGAAATTTTAAGGCTCTCCTTATTCATATATGCAACGGTCAGCACCTTTTTAGTGATCGAATCAACAACCACGGCAGGGATAAGACCCTTTTCGTCAAATTTAAGCTCATCTATATTCAACATAATCATAACCTCACTGTAATATTATTTTTTCTGAGTTCACGCTTCAAATCGGGGATCGCAACCTCGCCGAAGTGGAAGATTGAAGCGGCAAGTCCGGCGTCGATATCGGGGATTTCACGGAATAAATCGACAAAATCGTTAATTCCTCCTGCACCGCCCGATGCGATAACAGGCACATTAACAGCGTTGCAAACCGCCTTAAGCATCTCGATATCAAAGCCTTTTTTCACGCCGTCGGTGTCAATCGAATTGACAACAGCCTCGCCTGCTCCGAGGTCAACGCAACGCTTTATCCAGCTTATCGCCTCCATGCCCGTGTCCTCACGGCCGCCCTTTGCGAAAACATGAAATTCACCGTCAACTCGCTTAACATCGGCGGAAATGACAACGCACTGGTTACCGTAACGTTCCGCCGCCTCACGGATTAGCTCAGGGTTTTTAATTGCTCCCGAGTTCACGCTGACCTTGTCTGCGCCGCATTTCAACACCCTGTCGAAATCATCAACGGTGTTTATTCCGCCGCCAACCGTCAGCGGAATGAAAATCCGGCTTGCGACCTCACGAAGTATGTCTGTGAACAACTTTCTCTCTTCAAACGATGCCGTAATATCGTAAAAAACAAGCTCGTCCGCTCCGTTGTCGGAATAATATTTTGCAAGCTCGACGGGCGACGACACATCGGAAAGTCCCTTAAAATTCACGCCTTTGACGACTCTGCCGTTTTTCACATCAAGGCAGGGTATAATTCTTTTTGTAATCATTTCGCCACCTCGATTGCTTCTTTGAGGTCAACAGCTCCGGTATAATACGCCTTGCCGATTATTGCACCGTAGAGATTCATTTTTCGCAGCTCTTTAACGTCCTCAATGCTCGAAACTCCGCCCGAAGCGGTTATATCAAGCGAATACTTTGCCGAAAGCTCACGGTAAAGCTCAATATTTGTTCCCCTCATTGCACCGTCACGAGAAATATCGGTACAGATTATATTCTTCACGCCGAGATTCTGCATCTTCAAAAAGAATTCGTCAAGCGTAACATCTGACTGTTCGAGCCAGCCCTTAACAGCAATTTTGCCGTCCTTAACATCGGCACCGACTGCAATCTTTTCGCCGTAAGTCCTGACGGCCTCTTTCAAAAAAGCTTCGTCACAGATCGCCGCCGTGCCGAGAATAACACGGGATACGCCTGCGTCGATATATTTTTTAACAGTATCCATGCTTCGGATTCCGCCGCCAATTTCGACAAAAAGTCCCGTATTTTCGGCAACCTCGGCTACAATATCCATGTTCGGCGTAGTGCCGTATTTTGCACCGTCAAGGTCAACCATATGAATATGCATCGCACCGAGCAACTTAAATTTTCGGGCGACCTCAAGCGGCGAATCGCTGTAAACAGTCACCTGATTATAATCGCCCTTCAGCAGTCTGACCGCCTTGCGGCCGAGCAAATCTATTGCAGGAAGTATTATCATTTGTATAATCGTTCCTTTCTTATGAATTAACCCTCGCAAAAAGCCTTAAGAATCGCAAGTCCGACCTTGCCGCTTTTTTCGGGGTGAAACTGGCAGCCCTTTATGTTGCCGAGTTCAACTGCGGCAGTCATCTCTTTGCCGTATTCCGTTGTTGCAATCACGCTGTCGTCGCAATCCGTCGCATAATAAGAATGGACAAAATAAACGCAGTCGTTTTCATTTATGTATTTAAAAAGACCGCTCGGCTTTGCAAAATGCAGCGCATTCCAACCGATATGCGGAATTTTCAGGTTCTGCGGAATTGTTCCCTCCATAGGAATAACCGAGCCCTTGAGAAGCCCGAGACCCTCATGCTCTCCGTATTCAAAGCTTTTCTCAAAAAGCAGCTGCATTCCGAGACAGATTCCCATAATATCCTTACCTGACGCAGCCTGCTCCTTAACGACAACATCCATGCCGCTTTCACGAAGCTTTTGTGCGGCATCGGCAAATGCGCCGACACCAGGCAAAATGAGCTTATCGGCAGATTTTATTGTATCAATATCCGAAGTAACAATCGCCTGTGCCCCTATGCTCGATAATGACGAACAAAGAGAAAACAGGTTGCCGACTCCGTAATCAATTATCGCTATCATTAAAGCAACCCCTTTGTTGACGGAATTTCATCGGCAAAATTCTTGTCAATGCTCACCGCCGTGCGTAAGCTTCTTGCGACCGATTTGAATGAACCTTCGATTATGTGGTGAGAATTGCTTCCGGCAAGCTTACGAATATGAAGCGTTATTCCCGCATCATCGGCAAATGCACGCCAAAATTCTTCAACAAGCTCGGTATCAAAATCGCCGACCTTTTGAGTCGGGATTTCAAGTGCATAATAAAGTCCGCCCCTGCCCGAAATATCAACAGCGGAAAGAATAAGAGATTCGTCCATCGGCAGAGTTGTATCACCGTAACGAACAATGCCTTTCTTGTCACCGAGAGCCTCTTTGAATGCCTTGCCGAGGCTGATTCCGATATCCTCAACCGTGTGATGATAATCAACGTAGGTATCGCCGACGCACTTTACCGTCAAATCAAATCTGCCGTGACGTGCAAAGAGGTTCAGCATGTGGTCAAGGAATCCGCAACCGGTTGCAACGTCCGCCTTGCCGCCTCCGTCGAGATCGACGCTCAGCTTTATATCCGTTTCATTTGTTTTTCTGTCGATATTTCCTGTTCTCATATGAAACATCCTTTCGTTTTTTCAATACCCTTTTTCAGAATCAGAAGCTCGTCCATGGCTATGCAATTTTTAAAGCCGTTATCACGAACGCCGTCAATACACTCGTTGAAATCAACCCATTTAACACTTTCAAGCTCTTCCTTTTGAATCGTAAATTCATTCTCCTCCATGTCACGCCAAAGAAGAAAAACTCTTGAAAATTGATTGTCGTGAAACGGCTTTCCCGAAAACACATCGTTCCATTGCACATTTCGGTCGCCGCAATAAATCAATTCATTCTCATCTGTGTCTATTCCAAGCTCCTCTTTAAGCTCACGAACGGCGGATTTTCTGAATCCGTCGCCTGCCGGGATATGACCTGCACTCGATATATCGTAGCACCCGGGATATGAATCCTTATTCTCGGCTCGTTTTTGCAAAAGAATTTCTACTCTGCCGTTTCTTTCCCTTGCGAGCCACACATGAGATGTTCTGTGACGGATTCCCTTGGCATGTGCAATTTTTCTTTCAACGGTTTCGCCTGTCGGCTCTCCGTTTTCATCAACAATATCTAAAAATTCCTGCATAGTTCAATCAACGATTTCCTTAACTGCATCAATAAAAATTTTCATCTGCTCGGCCGTACCGATTGTGATTCTATTATAATCGCAAATGCGTTCCTTTGTAAAGTGGCGAATGAGAATTCCTTTTTCTTTAAGCGTTAAATATAGCTCCTCACCGCCGATTTTATCCGACTTTGCGAATATAAAATTCGCAGTTGACGGAAGAACGGTAAATTCGAGCTTCTCAAGCTCGAGAGTTGTCCATGCCCTGTTTTCCCGAATCTTTTTGCAATTATTCATATAGTAGTCGTTGTCTTCAAGAGCCGCAATACCTGCCGCCGCCGTAAGACGGTTTACATTGTACGGATTCGTAGAATATTTAACCGTGTTCAGGTCGGCAATGAGCTTTTTGTTTCCGATACCGAAGCCGAGCCTTGCACCCGCCATTGAACGTGATTTTGAAAAGGTTCCCGTAACAAGCAGATTATCGTATTTCTTGGTAAGAGGCACCGCACTTTGACCGCCGAAGTCGATATACGCTTCATCGATTATAACAACGTTATCGGGGTTGCTCTTTACAATTTCTTCAATCGTTTCGAGACTGAGAGCAAGTCCCGTCGGCGCATTGGGATTGGCAATTACAACGGTTTCGTTAACTGCCGTATAGTCATTCGGGTCAAGTGTGAAATCACTTTTGAGAGGGATTTCCGTATACGGAATATGATTAAGCTCGGCAAACACAGGGTAAAAGCCATATGTGATATCCGCAAATCGAAGAGGATTTTTCTCATCGGCAAACGCCATGAATGCAAAATTCAGCACCTCGTCCGAGCCGTTCGTCATGATTATTTCATCGTCATTTATGCCGAAAACCTCAGCCGCCTTTTTTCTCAGGGCAACACACTCCGGGTCGGAATAAAGCTGAAGCTTGCCGGCTTCCGCCTCGACCGCCTTTGCAACCGCCTGCGACGGCGGAAACGGCGACTCGTTTGTATTGAGCTTTACATATTTTTTATCCTGCGGCTGCTCGCCGGGGGTGTATGGAACAAGTGAAGAATATTTTTCTGAAAAAAATCTGCTCATTATTTCTCGAAACGCACTGTTGCACTCTTGCCGTGTGCGCTCAGTCCCTCCTTGTTTGCAAAGTATGATATTTTGTCTGCCACCTTTTCAAGAGCAGCGGAAGAATAATATGTGAACTGTGATTTTTTAACAAAATCATCAACCGAAAGCGGAGAAGAAAATCTTGCTGTTCCGCTCGTCGGCAAAGTGTGATTCGGACCCGCAAAATAGTCACCGAGAGCCTCCGGACAATTCTTGCCCATGAAAATTGAACCTGCGTGCTTTATCTTATCGAGATAATCAAACGGGTTGTCAACGCAAAGCTCAAGGTGCTCCGGAGCAATTTCATTTGCAATGTCTATAGCGAGAAGCAAGTTATCCTCGGCAACTATTATTTTACCGTTATTATCAATCGAAGCCCTTGCGATTTCGGCACGGGGAAGAAGCGGAATCTGCATTTCAAGCTCATCGCTTACAGCCTGTGCAAAGTCCTTGTCATCCGTTACAAGTACCGCACTTGCCATTTTGTCATGCTCGGCCTGAGAAAGAAGATCTGCGGCAACAAACTTCGGATTGCACGTTGCGTCGGCGACAACAAGAATTTCACTCGGACCGGCAATCATATCTATCGAGACCTTGCCGAAAACCTGTTTCTTCGCTTCGGCAACAAAGGCATTACCGGGACCGACAATCTTATCGACCTTTGGCACACTTTGTGTTCCGTAAGCCAGAGCCGCAACCGCCTGCGCTCCGCCTACTTTAAAAATTCTGTCAACGCCTGCGATTGATGCGGCGGCGAGAATAACAGGATTAACCTTTCCGTCCTGCTTCGGCGGAGTTACCATGACGATTTCGGGGCAGCCTGCGATCTTGGCCGGAATGCTGTCCATCAAAACCGTTGACGGATAAGCTGCCGTGCCGCCGGGAACATAGAGTCCGACCTTTTCAATCGGCATAATCTTTTGGCCGATAACAACGCCGTCCTTGTCGTTTAGCACAAAGCTTGTGCGGACCTGTTTCTCGTGGAAGGCACGAATATTCTGCGCAGCTTCTGTCATAACGGAAATGAATTCCGGCTCAACAATGTTCAAAGCCTCGTCAATCTCTTCTTTTGTGACCTCAAGGCTCGTAAGCTCGGCCTTGTCAAACTTTTTTGAATAAGCAAAAAGAGCCTTATCGCCGTTTTTTCTGACGTCGGCAATTATATCGGCAACAATATCCTCAACATTTGCAGATATATTTTCTCTTGCAAAAATTTCGCTGTTCGGCACTTCGCCGTATTTATATATCTTAATCATTTTCAATCTGCTCCTTTATACTTGAAACAATCTTTTCAATCTGCTCACGTTTAAAATTATACGCCGATTTGTTTGCTATCAGCCTTGCGCTTATCGGCAGAAACTTTGTTTTCACTTCAAGATTATTTTCACGAAGCGTTGTTCCTGTTTCAACGATATCGACAATTACATCGGAGAGTCCGAGAATCGGTGCAATTTCTATCGAACCGTTGAGCTTTATAATATCAATATCTCTGCCTATGCTGTCATAATAATTTGACGCAATGTTCGTGAACTTCGTCGCCACTCTCAGCGTGCGTGTGCCGTCATCATTGAAATTTTTCGGCCCTGCGACCGCCATGTGACATTTTCCTATATCAAGATCGAGCAGCTCATAAACATTCGGCTCATATTCAAGCAGAATATCCTTGCCGGCAACGCCGATATCCGCCGCTCCCCTCTCAACATAAATCGAAACATCGGAGGGCTTGACCCAAAAATATCGAACCTGCTTTTCTTCGTTTTCAAAAATCAGCTTTCTGTTATTTTCCTTTATTGAGGGGCATTCAAAGCCTGCGGCCTCAAACATTGCATAAACCTTTTCACCGAGCCGCCCTTTCGGCAGTGCCACGTTAAGCATTTGAATCCCTCCTTAAGTCGACAATTTCTTTATACCTGAGCTTTTCCGGAACAGTCTTTTGCGCACTTACCGTTTTCCCCGATTTTATAAGCTCATTCACCTTGTTCGCAACGGTTTTGCTGTCCGTTTTTCCGTCATAAACGAGAAGCACATCAACATCATATCCGGGAGCTTCCGTTCTGAGCTGTTCAAGCAGGTCAAGGTAAAGTGCAAATCCGATTGCACCGGATTTTCTGCCCATTTTTTTCATCATTCTGTCATACTGACCGCCGGCAAGAACACCGTCGCATATTCCGTCAACAAAGCCTCGGAAAACGAATCCGCTGTAATAATTCATATTGTTGACAACGGAAAAATCAAAAAGAATTTTATCCGAATACGGGGAGGTATCCAGCATCTCCGAAATTGTGCGAAGCTCGTTCAAATTCTCCCCGGAGCAAATCTTTTCAATCTGAGAAAGAACCTTATTCCTTTCTCCGCTCGCCGAAATAATCGTTGAAAGTGTCCGGGATTTTTCATCTTCGATACCGTATTCCTTGCAAAGCTTAACAAGGTCATGACTGTTTTTTTCTTCGATCAGCTTGATTGCCTTCTCGGCAAATCCGGCATCATCGCAAATATCGGCGAGTATCTTCTGCAAAAATCCAAGGTGCGAAACATTCAGAACAAAGCTGTCGGAAATCTGCGCAAGCGTTTCCGCAGCGAGGCTGATAACCTCGTAAATATCGTAAAAATCGAGGTCGCCAATGCATTCAAGGCCTGCTTGCATAATCTCCTTATAGCGATGAGTGTTTTTGGAAATTCGATAAACATTCTCATTGTAGAAAACCTTTTTCTTCTCGTTCGGTGTATCGTCGCTGTTCTTTATAATTGAAAGCGTAACATCGGGTTTGAGAGCCATAAGCTTTCCGTTTGTATCGTTAAAAGTGATTACCCTGTCGCTGACAAGGAAATCCTTGTTCCTGACATAAAGGTCATATTCCTCAAACTTGCTCATTTTGAACGGAGCGTAACCGTATTTGCGATAAAGCGAACGGAGATTGAATATCGCCCGCTCCTCACTTTTCAAAAGTTTTTCGTCAATCATCTTTTTCGCCCTCTTGCAATCTTTCGATAATCATTTTGTATCCGCCGTTGCCGTATTCGATACAACGGCTTATGCGGCTGATGGTCGCCGTGCTGACGCCCGTTTTCTGCGAAATCTGCGCATAGCTCATGCCTTGACTCAAAAGCTTTGCAACCGAAAGCCTTTGCGACATTTCAAGCAGTTCCTTAATCGTGCAAATATCCTCAAGAAAGGCGTAGCACTCCTCTTGGGTTTTTAAAGAAAGAAGAGCCTTGCAAAGCTCATCCGTTGAATCATTATGCCAATTACACATCTGTCTCCCTCACTTTAGTGTGTTAATACGCTAACATAATAGCACGTTAATATATGAAAGTCAAGGAAAATTCGGTTATTTGTTCCGTTAATTTTAAAAAAGCAGACGATTTAAACAACCGCCTGCTTTGCATTTTATAATTTATTTACCGCTGTCGCCGTAGTTTGAAAGAACTCTTGCGGATGGGTCATTAACGTCACAGCCCTCCCAGCTCTTGTTCGGCATCCAGAAATCAATTATCATCTGAGACTGTCCCGGATAATACTTTTCAAAAATCTCTCTGTAAAGAAGCGATTCCTTTGTGAACGGCTTTGCATGGTCATACTTCTCGCACTTCTCGGCAAATTCTTCATCAGTATAATAAGTGCTTGCAAACTCCTTGAGGTAGTCAACCATTGAATGACCTACGGCGTCGGAGAAAGCAGCCTTTTCACGGTAAAGAATGTCGTGAGGAAGGTAATCACCTTCGAACGCATGACGAAGAAGATACTTGCCCTTGCCGTACTTGTTGAGCTTCTTCTCGGGATCAACGGACATAACATATTTTACAAAGTCAAGATCGCCGAACGGAACACGGGCTTCAAGGCTGTTGACGGAAATACAACGGTCGGCACGAAGAACATCGTACATATGAAGCTCACGGATTCTCTTCTGCGACTCCTTCTGAAACTCCTCGGCAGACGGAGCAAAGTCCGTGTACTTGTAGCCGAAAAGCTCATCGGAAATCTCACCCGTAAGAAGAACTCGGATATCGGTGTTCTCATGAATCCATTTGCAAAGAAGATACATACCCATCGAAGCACGGATAGTCGTTATATCAAATGTGCCGAGGAGATGAATAACATCGTCGAGCGAATCGAGAACCTGCTGTTTCGTCATGATGACCTCTGTGTGATCGCTGCCGATATAATCCGCAACCTGCTTTGCATACTTGAGGTCGATTGCGTCCTCGCTCATGCCGATTGCAAATGTTCGAATCGGCTTGTCGCTCTTTTTCTGAGCGATTGCACATACAAGCGAAGAATCAAGTCCGCCGGAAAGAAGAAAGCCGACCTTTGCATCTGCAACAAGTCTTTTTTCAACGCCTGCAACGAGCTTATCATGAATCTTTGAGCAAATCTCATCAAGCGAATCGTAGCTGACCTTATCAACTGCGGCAATATCGCAATAGCAATGGAATTCGCCGCCCTTGTAATAGTGTCCCGGAGGGAACGGCATAATATCCTTGCACATTTCCACAAGGTTCTTAGCCTCGCTTGCAAAAACGACTGTACCCTTTTCGTCATGGCCGTAATAAAGAGGTCTGATACCGATCGGGTCTCTTGCGGCTATGTACTCGCCGGTTTCTGCATCATAGATAATCATTGCAAATTCGGCGTCAAGCATCTTGAACATATCAACGCCGTACTCACGATACATTGGGAGAATAATCTCACAGTCCGAGCCGCTTTTAAAAGTATATTTCTTGCTCAGCTCTTCCTTTGTCTTTTCAAAGCCGTAAAGCTCACCGTTGCATATTGCATAGCTGCCGTCAAGCTCAAACGGCTGCATTCCATCGGGAGTCAATCCCATAATAGAAAGACGGTGAAAGCCTAAAAGGCCCTTGCCCGTATCAACGATACGGCTGTCATCGGGGCCTCTGGATACCGTCTTATCAAAACCTTTTTTAAATCTCTCAAAATCGTCACAGCTGTCGCAGTAACCCATAATTGAACACATAATAAAATCCTCCGTGAATTTTTTCAGCATAGAATAGGGCAGGTGCCGTAACCCGCTGTGCCACCTATTTTTGTTCTTTGGGGTCTCTGTCAAGACCCTGTCAGTTTAACGGTTGACCTCCGTCTCACCTACTCAATATTTTTTCGGATCGAAGCTCGTCGGATGTTATTCGTGCAGCTTCCGCTGTGCGGCTTCCACCGTTCCGCACTCTCTGAGAGTGAACCTCTGCATTACTTCTTCCGACTCAAACGCCTTTAACGTTATTGTCTTTATTATTCGTCTTATCAATCGTCGTCTTGGTATCTGTTTGCCCCCTCTGCGTTAAAGAGGGGACAAGATACCGAGAAAGGATAAATCAATAAGGAGTTGTTTATTTTACGCCGAAGAGGAGATCGCCGTAGGTCGGGAACGGCCAGTAGCTCTCTGCCGTAATCGTCTCTGCCTCATCGCATGCAATACGAAGAACGGACATCTTCGGAAGAACATCATCACGAATAGCTTCGGAAGCCTCGGTGATATCCTTGATTGTGTTGTACTTAACCAGTGCAACCTCAAGCTCTTTAGTTGCCGTATCCATTTCGTCAACAAAAACGGAAAGCTTCTTGAGCATATCTTCCTCATACTTTACGGAAATTCCGGCAACGGAATTCTTCTTTGCACTGTAAGCTGTGGCAATATCGGAAACATACTTTTCAACGGCCGGAATAATTTCTTTCCTTGCCATGTCAACCATTGTGTTACCTTCGATATTAACCGTCTTGCAGTAGTTTTCAAGAGTAATTTCGTAACGTGATACGATCTCGGCAGGTGAGAAAATCTTGTGAGCCGTAAGCATATCGACGTTCTTCTTCTCAAGCAAGGTCGGAAGTGCATCGGGAGTTGTGCGAAGATTGAGAAGTCCTCTCTTCTCCGTAGCTTCCTTGATCCATGCATCGTCATAGCCGTTGCCGTTGAAGATGATTCTCTTGTGATCCTTAATGGTCTTTTTAATCATGTCATGGAGAGCTGTCTCAAAATCGTCAACGCCCTCAAGACGGTCTGCGTAAATCTTAAGGCTCTCTGCAACTGCTGCGTTAAGCATGATATTTGTGCAAGCAATACTGTTTGCCGAGCCGAGCATACGGAACTCGAACTTGTTGCCTGTAAATGCAAACGGTGAAGTACGGTTTCTGTCCGTTGTATCTCTGAAGAACTTCGGAAGGACATGAACGCCGAGCTTCATAATTGTCTTTTCTGCTCCGCTGTACGGCTTGTCGCTCTCAATAGCCTCAAGAACCTCTGTAAGCTCATCGCCAAGGAAGATTGAAACAACTGCCGGCGGTGCTTCGTTTGCACCGAGTCTGTGGTCGTTACCTGCCGTTGCAACGGAAAGACGAAGAAGATCCTGATAATCGTCAACTGCTTTGATAACTGCGCAAAGGAAAAGCAGGAACTGAGCGTTCTCATAAGGCGTTTCGCCCGGAGTAAGGAGGTTTACGCCTGTGTCGGTAGCCATTGACCAGTTGTTGTGCTTGCCGCTGCCGTTTACACCTGCGAACGGCTTCTCATGAAGGAGACATACAAGGCCGTGCTTTGCGGCAACCTTCTGCATGATCTCCATAGTGATCTGGTTGTGATCCGTTGCAATGTTTGTTGTTGAATAAATCGGAGCAAGCTCATGCTGAGCCGGAGCAACCTCATTATGCTCTGTCTTGGCAAGGATACCGAGCTTCCAAAGCTCCTCGTTAAGGTCTGCCATATATTCGGCAACTCTCGGCTTGATAACGCCGAAATAGTGATCGTCCATTTCCTGACCCTTCGGCGGCTTTGCTCCGAAAAGGGTTCTGCCCGTGAACTTCAAATCCTTACGCTTTTCATACATTTCCTTATCAACAAGGAAGTATTCCTGCTCCGGACCGACCGAAGTGCGAACGCACTTTACATCTTCATTGCCAAAGAGCTTGAGGATTCTCATTGCCTGCTTGTTAAGGGCCTGCATTGAGCGAAGAAGCGGTGTTTTCTTATCAAGTGCCTCACCGCCGTATGAACAGAAAGCGGTGGGAATGCAAAGGGTTTTATCCTTGATAAATGCGTATGATGTCGGGTCCCATGCGGTATAGCCTCTTGCCTCAAATGTTGCACGAAGTCCGCCCGAGGGGAAAGATGATGCGTCAGGCTCGCCCTTGATAAGCTCTTTGCCTGAGAATTCCATGATTACTCTGCCGTCTGGAGCGGGAGAGATGAAGCTGTCGTGCTTCTCAGCCGTGATACCCGTAAGCGGCTGGAACCAGTGTGTGAAATGAGTTGCACCGTGTGCGACCGCCCAGTCTTTCATTGCTTCTGCGACTGCGTTTGCCACATCGGGATTAAGGCTTCTGCCCTCGTCAATGGTTCTCTTAAGCGAACGGTAAACGCTTGTTGACAAATTAGCTTTCATCACCCTGTCGTCAAAAACAAGACTTCCGAAATACTCCGGTACGGTTTTCATAACCAACACTCCTTTTAAATAAAAAATAAAAACGGGGCAAAGAGTCCATGATACTGTCATGAGACGCCGTTGCCCCGTTAAATATACTGTTGTAATTGTTTGTAGGTTTGTTTCGCTCAGCACACATCAAATTCAAGCCGACCTAACGTAGGAAATAACGTGCTGTAAACTTTTTCTTATCGATTTCTTATTGCTTAGAGTGCGTTAGTTCCAAGGCTTGGCGGTGCCGACATACTTAGGTATTTCAAGCCGCCATAACGCAGGAAATAACGTGCTATAAGCGATAAGAAGCAATAAGAAAAGGCATCAGAGAGCTCCTTTACTCTCAGACGCCTTTGCCTTTATGTCGACATTATAACGCAAAAAATTATTTTGTCAACCCTTTTTAGAAAAATTTTTTGAATTTGTATTTTTCATACAAAATCCTGTCAAAATCAAGAGAATTCTTTTTCAATTACATCATATGTGTTTGAGGTTTCGAGCGTTACACCGCTGTTGTATTCCGATGAAACGATTTTGTCGTTCCACTCCTGCGAGGTTTCATCGCTGCGTGCAAGCAAAATAGATGGAGTTAGCCTGCCGTCAATCAATGAATATTCGGTAATTTTATCCTGCAGCCCCGCGTCACGGATCGCAACAACTATTCCTTTACCGTCACGAGCTTCGGTTATTACGGAGTGTCCCGTAAATTCAACCATTGTGCCGATATGGTCGGCTTTGCCCGTAACCGTATTATAGCGATAGACATATATGTCACGGAAGGCTGCCGAGGCCACACGAATATCCCAAACGAGAAGCTCCGCCGTACCGTCGCCGTTAAAATCAAAAAGCGCATATGTCGGCAGTTCATCGGCTCTCGAATCATTATAATGATAAATGTTTTCGATAAGCCTATCCTTGTATGCCTTAAGAATATTTTGACTATCGGCGGTTTTCGTTTCGTCTTTAACCGTTGTATCGGTCTCGGCTTCTGTCGTTGTGCTTACTTCAAGTGTCGAATCTGATGTGTTTGCAGCTTTTTGGGCCGAATGACATGCACAAAAAGATGTTGCGAACACCGATGCAAGAATAAATGATATAATTAATTTTTTCATTTCAATATTCCCTGTATAAATTTGTTTATTGATATTAAGCTATTGTCAATGACGTCCGTGAAAAAATCGGATTTCCCGGTTGAAACGGAAATGTACCCCGAAAAAGCCAATGAATAATCCACTGAATAATCCCCTGCCAAAACGTATACTTGACCGTAATTTTACAAGTGTCGGAAACTGAATGTCCGTTGGAATCCGTAACCGTTACGATAACATTTGCCGTTCCACTGCTAACGGTTTTGATGTTTCCGTCCTTATCAACGGTCAATACCTCTTTATTCGAGCTTTCATATTTAACAGTATATTCCGCACCCTCGTCAGCTGTAATTTTCGCTTCAATCTTAACTTTCTTTTTGTGCTTCATGGTTATGTCGTCAACCGATACATCTCTGACGAAAGCAACATAGTCAATTTTGCGTTCTTCCTTTTCAGAACAGTTTTTACAAGTCCTGATTTCAAGTCCGTCGGCTTTTGAGGTAGCCTCCCTAACTACAGTCCATTCGCCCCATGTGTGTCCGGTCTTTTCTAAAACTTTTTTATTGAAAACTTCTTCACATACTGTACAATAATCATATTCAATGCCGTCTTCGCTGCATGACGGTGCATTGACAACGTGGCGAAGCTCGTGCTCATGACCGTAATTAAAATGGATCTCCGCACCTTCCAAGCCTACCTCTTTTGTTATCGCAGCCCATTCTTCGGCAGAACCCGTATAATAGATGTCCCTCAGATTCTTGCAATCGACAAAGGCATACTTGCCGATATGTGTAATACTCTTCGGAATAACAATGCTTTCAAAATCGGTACAGTCCGAGAAAACACCACGCCCGATTGTAAGATTCATTTCTTTGCCGTCTCCGTCGGCATTGATAACTCCTATCTGCGTTATGCCTGACGGAATAACGGCCTGTGAAAGACCTGCACATCCTGCAAATGCACCCTCGCTGATATCCGATATATCTTCGGGTATAGCGGTTGTTGAACAGCCGGCGATAAGGGTGTTTGCGGCTGTCTCAATTATTGCATTACAGTTGTTTCGGCTGTCATAGAATTTATTATCCTTGTCAACCGTTATGCTCTCAAGCGAGGTACAGTATGCCAAAGCATACAATCCTATTTTCTTTACGCTTGCCGGAATCGTAACAGCCTTCAGATTTTCGCAGTTCATAAACGCACAGTTGCCGATTTTTTCTACACTTGACGGAATGACTATGCTTTCAAGCTTTTTGGAAAGTTCAAAAGCATTGTCGGCTATCATTATTGTTGAAGGTCTGAGCGTTGCCGAGGTTATTTCTGCCGATGCATTGATGACGTAGTTGTCAAGATAGAGGATACCGTCCTCCCAATTTGCCTCATTATTAAAATACGCCGTATTTCTGAAAGCGTCTTCACCGATAGACTCCAAATTATTCGAGAGAGTTATGTCGGCAAGATTTTTGCAATCAAGGAATGCGAACCACTTGATTCTTTTAACGCTTTCGGGGATAACGATTGATTTAATCGCCGTTTCGTAGAAAGCATACTTGTCAATTTCGGTTACGCCATAGGGAATATTGATGCTTTCGAGACCTGTACACTCGGCGAACGCATACCATTCAATGTCCCTTACACTGTCGGGAAGAACGACTTCTTTGAGCCCCGAGCAGTCATCAAATGCAAATTTTCCTATGCGTACAACGCCGTCGGGAATCGTCACACTCTCGGCGACATGGCAACCGAAGAAAGCATAATCGCCGATACCCGTAATTCCGTCACCGATAATGATTTTTTTGATTTCATCTCTGTGAGAGGCCCACGGACTGTTATAATATAGATAATTTGTCATTGTGCCGCTTCCGCTTATTGTAAGAACGGCGGTTGCTTTGTCATAATCATAAATAACATTCTCGCCGCAAGCTCCCGACACCGCCGAAGCACTTGGCACGAGGTTGATTCCTGTTGCAGGTGCAATGCCGATAAGCATTATTACAGCCAAAGCAACAGATAAAATTTGTTTAATTTTCTTTTTCATATGTTTTTCCTCCGATTTCAAAATGCTTTTAAGCCGTCGTGCAGACAAAAAAATAACCCTTGTCGACAAATAGATTTGACAAAGGTGTCTGCAAATCCCTTCTGTCCCCTTATCAACCCCTTTCATTAATTTTATACCATATAATTTTCTATTTGTCAAATAAAGTCTCCCAATGATTCGGAAACACTTTTTAACTTATTTGTCATTTTATCGCCCTATACATCTAAATATATTCTTTTGACTATGTCATATACCGATATTGCAAGTTGAGAAATCCCGATTGCGGTTTAATTAAAAGAAAAAAGTGCATTTTTTGCAATTAGATATTGACAATCCGCTCACAATGTGATAAAATATGGTGCAAATTATAAAGATTACCCCTGCAATCTGCGGAGGGAGGGAATACAGTGAGTCAGGTAAAAGTTAAAGAAGGCGAGTCTTTGGACAACGCTCTCAGAAGATTTAAGAGACAGACTTCGAGAGACGGTGTTATCCAGGAGGTTCGTAAAAGAGAACATTATGAGAAGCCCTCTGTAAAGCGTAAGAAAAAGTCTGAGGCTGCTCGTAAGAGAAAGTTCAAATAAGAATCATCAAAAAGAAAGACTGTTCGTTAATTCGAGCAGTCTTTTTTTCAATTATTGAAATATATATTGGAATATGATATAATAGTGATGGTGATTGAAATGGAAGAACTAAAAATAGCAATAATCCAACTGCTTAAAAATCTTTATATTCTTATAACTTTGCCTCAATTATATGTAATAATTATGCCGTTTATAATATACAAAATTATTAAAACAGTGCAATATAAAAAAACAACATATTATAAAGAAACAAAAACTCCATTTAAAAAAGTAAATGTATTGAACAAAGGTGCAAGAGGAGAATATCTGCTTTACAAAAGCCTAAGCCCTATGGAAAAAGAAAATTGTAGATTCTTGTTCAATATCTATATTTCTAAGGACAAAGGAGAGATGACAGAAATTGATGTGATTATGATTTGCAAAGAAGGAGTATTTGTTTTTGAAAGCAAGAATTATAGTGGTTGGATTTATGGCGATGAAACGCAAAGAAAATGGACGCAAACACTTCCCTCAGGTAGTGGCAGAAATGAAAAACATATGTTTTACAATCCAATTTTACAAAACCAACGTCATGTTAAATATTTAAAAAGAATAATAGGAGATGAAAGTCCGATTTATCCTATTGTTGTTTTTTCTAACAGATGTGAATTCAAAAAGCTAAATATATCGACTCGGGTTTTTGTTATTTACAGAGATGAGGTTCTTTCAACTGTCCGAAATATAATAGAAAAATCAGAAATACATAGTGTTGATGTTGAAAAAATATATAAACAATTAAAACCATTTGCGGAAGCATCACAAGATACCAAGCAAGCGCATATTGACAGAATAAACAATATATAAATAGACAGAAAAAGAAGCCGGCGTGAACCGACTTCTTTTTCCAATAATTGAGGGGTTTATTGAGGAGGGGTATGTACTCACGAGAGTTGCGGCTCTCTCATTGAGTACAGTTAGATAATAACGGCTAAATGTTAACCTCGTATGAACTTTCTGTTAGCGTTTGGTATATTCTTTGTGAATAAGACACTTGAGACAGTGCCCTGCGAATTGCGGTATTGCCTTAAAATAATCTTAATTATTTGAATAAAAAGGCTTGAAATGCCTCTCATGATGTTGTAAAATCAAAGAAGCTATAATTATGTAAACGGAGGTTTTTATATTGAAATTAGCTGTCCAGCTTTACACTCTCAGAAAAGATTATTCAAACGGTGAGGAATTCCTTAAAATCCTCGAAAAGGTAAAAGAAATCGGCTTTGACGGTGTTGAATTTGCCGGCTATGCGGGACTTGAGCCTGAAGTTATCAAAGCAAAGCTTGACGAGCTCGGACTCGTTGCAGTCGGATGTCACATGGATCTTGAGGATTACGAGGGCGACAAGCTCGAAGAATCGATCAAGATAGGCAAGACGCTCGGCATGGAATATATGGGCATCGGCGGTGCCGATCATTCAACCAAAGAGGATGTTGACAGACTTGTTGACGTTTTCTCCAAGGCCAATGAGCGTGGCAAGGACGAGGGAATCAAGTTCTACTACCACAACCACACCGAAGAATTTGAAAACGAAATTGACGGCAAACTCATCATGGACAGAATTGCCGAAGGCGCATATCTCGAAATTGATACCTATTGGAGCTATTGCGGCGGCGCAGACAATTATAAATATATAACCGAGCATAAGGATGATATCGTTCTTCTTCACGTCAAGGACGGCATTGACAGACATCCGATGGCTCTCGGCGAGGGCAACAACGACCTTCTCAGAGTATTCAAGGCTGCAAAGGACAGCGGCATTGAATGGCTTGTTCTTGAAAACGATGATCCTAAGCCGAACGGAATCGATGACATCGCAAGAAGTATGGCATACTTTAAAGCCAATCTTTAATACAAAGGAGACCAAATCATGAAATTAGGAGTTTTCACCTGTCTTTTGCAGAACCTTCCTCTTGAGGAAGCACTTAAATATTTCAAGTCACTTGGCATTGAGATGATCGAGCTTGGCTGCGGCGGCTTCCCCGGAAATGCACATTGCGATCCAAAGACGCTTCTCAATGATGAGGACAAGTTCAACGAGTTTGTCGCAACAATTAAAAAGTATGATATGGAAATCAGCGCACTCAGCTGTCACGGCAACCCCGTTCATCCCGACAAGGAAAAGGCTGCCGCATTTGACAAAACGATTCGCGACACGATTCTTCTTGCCGAAAAGCTCGGCCTTCATCAGATTAACACATTCTCCGGCTGCCCCGGTGACTGCCCCGAATCAAAGCATCCAAACTGGGTTGTATGCCCGTGGCCGGATGATTTCAGCGAGGTTCTGAAATGGCAGTGGGAAGAGGTTCTTATCCCTTATTGGAAAGACCTTGTTGCATTTGCAAAGGCTCACGGAGTTAACAAAATCGCTCTTGAGCTTCACCCCGGCTTCTGCGTTTACAACACCGAAAGCCTTCTCAAGCTTCGTGAAGCTGTCGGCCCCGAAATCGGTGCAAACTTTGACCCGAGCCACCTCATTTGGCAAGGCATGGATCCGGTTGCAAGCATTCGTAAGCTCGGCGACGCAATCTTCCACTTCCACGCAAAGGACACGAAGATTGACAAATACAACACAATGGTCAATGGCGTTCTCGATACAAAGCCGTATTCCGATGAGATCAACCGCTCATGGATTTTCCGCAGCGTAGGCTACGGCAATGATGAGCTTTATTGGAAGGATATTATTTCAAATCTTCGCCTTGTCGGCTATGACTATGCAATCAGCATTGAGCATGAGGACAGCCTCATGAGCCAGAACGAGGGCCTGACAAAGGCAGTTCAGACGCTTAAAAATGCACTGATTACCGAGTCCACAACGGAGATGTGGTGGGCGTAACCGATATCGGAGTGGGTTCAAAATAAATAAATCCCCACCGCCGCAAGCAGTCCTCCCCTTGCTTCAAGGGGAAACTTGGCAATTTAGCAAAAACTTTCTTTAATATTAGGAGCAAAACAAATGGTAAACGGAAAAATCGGCGGCGCAGTCATCGGCTGCGGCGGAATGGGCAGTTGGCACGCCGAAAAGATGTCAAAATACATGAATGACCGCATGGAGCTTGTCGGAATCTACGACATTAATCCTGCAAAGAATAAGGAAGCCGAAGAAAAGGGCTGGCATGCTTTTTCTTCTCAGGAAGAGCTTCTTGCCGACGACAGAATTGATTTCGTTGTCGTTGCAACTCCGAACGACTTTCATCATGACATTGTAATTGCCGCTCTTGAAGCAGGCAAAAATGTCATGAGCGAAAAACCGGTCACAATGTCAAGCGAATCACTTGACGATATGATTAAGGCGAGCGAGAGAACAGGCAAATTCTTCACCGTTCATCAGAACAGAAGATATGACCCGGACTATCTCACAGTTAAACGTCTCTACGATGAGAACACACTCGGCAAGATTTTCAGAATCGAATCCCGTGTAAGCGGTTCAAGAGGAATTCCGGGCGACTGGCGACAGAAGAAGGCACAGGGCGGCGGAATGATTCTCGACTGGGGTATCCATATTCTCGATCAGGCACTAATGATGTTTGACGATAAGGAGCTTGACTCGGTTTATTGTCAGGTAACCCATATCACAAACGACGAGGTTGATGACGGCTTCATCGCAACGCTTAATTACAAGGATGATTCGGTTTACGTTATCTCCGTAGGTACGAATAACTTTATTGACTATCCCCGCTGGCATGTTCAGGGCATCAACGGTTCGGCAATTTGCGAATGGGATCTCAGCGGCAAGGTTGTTATGGTTTCCGACTGGGAAAACAAGGATGCGGTTCCTGTCAGAACAGGTGTGGGTCTTACAAAGACAATGGCTCCGAGAACGGACGATTCAATCAAGACCTTTCCCCTCCCCTATGTTGAGGACAAAGGCTTCAGTGGTGAACATACACTTTACAATAACATTTGCGATGTTATTGAGGGCAAAGCCGAGCCTATCGTAACTCATGCACAGCAGAGGAGACTCATTAGGGTTGTTGAGGCTCTGTTTGAATCAGCAGAAAAGAACTGCGTTGTTAAATTCTGATAAATTTATATTTTTGAGCTGTTGCCGAACGGTGACAGCTCCTATTTTTTTCTGTGAAGACGGCTTCGCTGTATGTAATTAAAAAGAATATCCAGGAATTCAGAAACGCTCGGCATATATTCCAGCTTATATCCTGCCATTTTTTCAAGGTCTTTCGGATTCATTCTCCACGCACGCTGAACAACTGTGCGTAGATTTTTTTCTATCGCCGATGGCGTTGAATCTAACTGATGCGCCACCTCGTTGTATATCTCACGAGTGATTGAATTCAAACGGTTTTCGTCCTCCAGCGCAAGCGTAATTGCGAGGACTAACGCTTTATATCCTTTATAAGTTGTGCAAACTCCAAGTCTTCTGAGAATAATTTGAATTTCCATGATCATATACCTCCGTTTTTTTCAACACCGTATAAACTGATTGCACGGCATTGTTCTAAATTATAATTTCGTTTGACCTTTTTTCCGAAATGTCGGCCTTTGTGTGTCTTTTTTTACAAAAAGACCCATTTTTTTCCAAGAATCGACAAAATAAATAACCGCAGAAAAAACTGCGATTTAATGTACTGCTATCAAAACTTATTTTTAAAAATGCGACTGTTTATTATCTCTTGACAAATATTTCCGTTCTGATATACTTAATTTATATTTAGGGCAATTTCGCAAATTATAATTTGTGCATTGTTCCCTTAGCTTTTGGGAGGACGTATATATGAAAAGAAAACAGCTTAAAGGAATTGCAACAGCTATTATGGCTCTGCTTATCTTTATTGTTCCGTTGCTTTCGGTTGCCGCAACGGCCGCAGATAAGCCTGTACCACGCATATGGGTCCACGGATTTATGAATTCACAGGTTTACGAGGACATTTCCGACCCGAACTCAGCTCTTGCATGGCCGCCCACAGAGGAGGAGATCACAACAGCCGTTAAGGATAGTGTTCCTGCCTTTGCCGAGTTGGCGTTAACAAAGGACTGGGATCACTTCGGTAAAGAGATGGGGCAAATAACCGGCAAGCTTTTTTCGAGAGCCATGAACAATCCCGACGGAACCGTTAAGGAAGGCTCGGGAATCCGCTTCGAATACCCTGCAAAAAGCAAAATCAAAGCCGATAAGGATATTTATTTCAAATATGACTGGAGAGAAGATCCCATTAAAATTGCGGCTCAGCTTAACGACTTCATAAACTATGTTCTTGATGCGTCGGGCTGCGATCAGGTTGCTCTGACCTGCCACAGCTTTGGCGGCGTTGTTGCAACAACATATTTCTCAATTTACGGCTGCGATAAGGTTAAGACAGTTGTTTTTAATTCAACGGCAATTTACGGCGAGACCTACACGGGTGAATTGATGACCGGTCAGTTGATCTTTAGCGGAGATGCACTTCAAAATTATCTTTTTTACGCATTCCAAGGCAATGAATATGAGCACCTTATCAATGCCGCAATTAAGGCCGTTCACGATACCGGACTGATGGATATTCTTTCAAAAGGTCTAAACGGATTAAGCGCAAAGATTCAAAAAGAGGTTTGCTCGCAGTCCATTGTTCCGCTTTTTGGCGGTTGGCTCTCCGTTTGGGCAATGGTACCCGACGAGTATATTGACGAGGCTGTCAACTTTGTATTCAATAAAATTTACAAGGATTCGGAAACAGACTATTCCGCATTGAAAGCCAAAATTGAGGATTATAACAACCTTGTTCGCTGCAAAAAGACCGAGACGTTAAAGGAAGTTAACGAAAAATGCAATGTTTATGTAATCACACGTTACGGCTACTCCTCGCTCCCGATGACTCCCTCCGCAAGCAATCTCGGCGACGGAATCATCGACGTTAAATATGCCTCCTTCGGTGCAACGGCAAGCGAATACGGCAAGACACTTGATAACATAACATCTGACGCAAAATACATTTCACCGGACAAAACCGTTGATGCTTCGACTTGTCTTTTCCCGGAACAGACATGGTTTGTAAAGAACATGAAACACGGCAGTGATGATGCAGCATTGAAGAACATGATGCGAAAATTCATGAAGTATGACGGTCAGGCCACCGTTGAAACCTTTGAAGAATATCCGAGGTTTACGATTTTTGACGGGGAAAGCATTTTGCCCGAATCGCCGATTGAGAATCATTCGACATTTTTCGACAAAATTCGCTTTATAGTAAATGATATCATAAAGCTTGTAAAAGCGATAATAAATAAAGCTAAATGAATAAAAAATTTACACCCCGCAAGAGAAATCGTTTAGAAAAACACGACTACAGTAGTCCGGGTGCATATTTTATTACGATATGTACAGATAAACACAAATACCTGTTTTGGCAAGAAAACAATGGAAACCAATTAACATCTGATCACATTAGTAATTTATCGGAATACGGACAAATCGTCGACAAAGCAATTAACGATATACCCATCTACTATCCATTCGTTTCCGTAGACAAATATGTAGTTATGCCAAACCACATTCATATACTACTAAGAATACACACGGACGAGGAAGGACGACCGATGGTCGCCCCTACAATATCAACTATAGTTCAGCAAACCAAAGGAATTGTCAGTAAACAAATCGGCCACTCTGTTTGGCAAAAACTTTATTATGACCACGTCATTCGTAACAATAACGATTATGATGAAATCTGGAATTATATAGATAAAAATCCTCAGAAATGGAAAGAAGATAAATTTTTTAATCGATAAAAAGCTAATAAACATTCGTAGGGGCGAGCATTGCTCGTCCTTTAGAGTCAGAAGCGAATAAAATCCCCATAGAATGCACAAATCCCACGGCAGATATTTCCGCCGTGGGGTAGTTTGTGTTTTTTTGTTACATCATAGAATCCATAAAGGATTCTGCCGATTTGATTGCCTTTTTTGCCATCTTCTTGTAGTTCGCCTTTTTGCTGTTCATCATCGAAGAGCCGATGATTGTCATTGCACCGCCGACAAGCATGCCGACGCCTATTCCCTTGGCGATTGAAGAACCTGAATTTTTCATAATCTGACCTCCGTTTTATTGTTGAATAACCGCTGAATAAATCAGTGCTTCGACATTATTTTGTCTCCTTATGAATTGATTATTCCAAAGTATTATGTTATAATCTTGGAAAGAAATTTTTCGGAGCTGATTCTTTTGAAAATGAAAAAGCAAAAAAGAGCTGTTCTCATAAACGATATGTCATGTCTCGGCAGATGCTCAATTACCGTTGCTATGCCGATAATCTCCGCCTGCGGAATCGAAAGTGTTCCGCTGCCGACAGGAATCTTTTCCGCTCACAGCGAATTTGACGGATTTGTTAAAGAGGATCTTACCGATGATATTGAAAAAATATCTAATCATTGGAAAAGTTTAGGAGAAAGATTTGACTGTATCTACAGCGGCTATCTTGCAAGCCGTCAGCAGGCGGAAAGTGTGAAAAACTTTTTGCTTGACTTTAAAAAAAGCGACACGCTATATATCGCCGATCCGGTAATGGGCGACAACGGCGTTTTTTACAAAGGGATTGACGATTCCTTTATTTCCGAAATGCGGTTTCTCTGTTCGCTTGCCGATATTATTGTTCCCAATGTTACAGAAGCGTGTATGCTTGCGGGCATTGACATAAAAGATAAAAATTATGACATGGATTTTGTTAAAGAGCTGCTTATCTCGTTGCGCAATCTCGGCTCGGCAAGAATAGTTGTCACAGGTGTCGACTTCGGCGACGGACAAATCGGCTGTGCCGTTTACGACAGTCTTATGGGCAAAGCAAATATGTTCTTTACTCCGAAAACCGAAGGACGTTTCCCGGGCACGGGAGATGTTTTTGCATCGGCACTGACTGCGGCTGTTATGAACGGAAAAGCTTTTGCCGACGCTGTTCAAATTGCAATGGGCTTCACCTGCAAATGCGTTGAAGCAACGCTTGACGCAGGCACAGACAGGAAATACGGCCTTTGCTTTGAATCCGAGATTAAGAATTTAATAAAATCCGTTGAATAATTTATATGTTAGAAGGAATTGAAAATGGCAGTCTTAAATATTGTTCTTGTTGAACCCGAAATTCCGCAGAACACCGGCAATATTGCACGCACCTGTGCCGCAACAGGAACAAGGCTTCATATAATTGAGCCGATGGGCTTCACACCCGACGACAAAAAACTAAAAAGAGCGGGACTTGATTATTGGCACCTGCTCGATATAACTTATTATAAAAATTTGGACGATTTCTTTGATAAAAACCCGAACGGAGAATATAGATTCTTCACAACGAAAGCACAGAACCGCTATGTTGACGTTGAATACAGCGACAATGTTTATCTTTTCTTCGGCAAGGAAACCAAGGGCTTGCCGGAGGAGCTGCTTTTCAGGCACCCAAATGAATGCGTGCGAATTCCGATGATAAATGACTCGGCGGCAAGAAGTCTGAATCTTTCAAACTCCGTCGCAATCGCAGTCTATGAGGTTCTCAGACAATGGGATTATCCCAACCTGCTTTGTGCGGGAAAATTGACAAAATTCGACTGGAAAGACGCCGAATAAAACAAAAAAGCCGACACACTTATTGTTACATAAATGTGCCGGCCTTATTATTATAAATTTTTATTTTGTTGTGCTTCCGAATCCGCCGTTGCGAACTCCCGTCGCTTCATCGTCCACGGTTATTCCGTATTCAACGAAAATGCCCTGAGCAAAGCCTGTGCCCTTTTTGACTTCAACGGTCTTATTCTCGTTGGAGTCATTTGTTATTTTTATAAAAATATGACCCTCATTGTCAGAATAAAAATAGTCGCTGTCAATTATGCCGACGGTGTTGTTGAGCTGCAAACGGAACTTGAAGCCGAGACCGCTTCTCGGATAAATTTTCAATACCCAGCCCTCGTCGATTTCGCATCGAATGCCTGTCGGTATTTTTATCGTCTCCGACGGAGCAAGTGAAAAATCAAACGGAGAAAAAATATCGTAGCCTGCCGAGCCTGCCGTCGCACGAGCCGGAAGCTTGATATCCTCGTACATTTTCTTTATTTCGCTCTCGGCGAAATATTCCTTGCAGCTTTCAAAAAACTGCTCATAGCTTACCTTGTGAAATTTTGCGATTCTTTTCATGTCTGCTCCTTTATATCAGCTTTTCAACGTTGCTTTTTCCCGTTACGAGATTGAATTCAAGCGTCTTTTTTTTCTCGCCCTCGGTATAAAAGATTTGAATTTCATTTTCGTTTCTGAATCCTGCCGAGGTGATAACGCATTCGTTTTTCTTAAAGAATTTTTTCAAAAGTGTGATGTCCTCCTCGCTGTAATCCCCTGCATTGTCCGAAACGAACAGCACATCACCGCAAAGATTATTGATCTTACCGAGTAATAACTTTTGCTCCCTTGTAAACGCAAGATTTTTCTCCCTCAGGAAGAAAACATCCGGATCATTGCAGAAAACTCTGCCGTTGAGATGGCGGCGAAAAATTGAATTTGTTATCGCATTCTGTGCCGATGGGAGTTCGAGATTTATTCCCATTTTATTATAATACTTCGGTGAATATTTGAGATCGACATCGCAGCTTATTCTGCACACATCTACAACGCCGAATGACGGGCCGAGCGGAACACCGCAGCCGAGTATCAGCTTATCATCGCCGACACATTCACGCAGGAAATCCATTGCCTCGCACATAATTTGACCTCTCGATTTTCCGTTTCTCGGCTGCATGGCCTCGGAATAGAGGAAATCAAGCTTAACCATGTCAAAGCCCCAGTCATTGAGAATAATTTTAAAGAAATTGCGGATATATTCTCTCGCCTCGCCGTTATAAATATCAAGCGTATATGCGCCGCCCCAGCCTACGCAGCCGAGTAAAGGCTTACCCGTTTCATTATCCTTGACAAGCCACTCGGGATGATCCTTTGCTATAATTGAGCTTCTTTGCGCCGAGAACGGAGCGATCCAAATGCCGGCAAGATAACCCTTTGCGTGAATAGCGTCGGCAATCGGCTTCATACCGTTTGGGAACTTTCTGTAATCGGGAATGAGCCAGTCGCCGACCTTGCTTTCGTATCCGTCGTCAATCTGGAAAATCGAAACACTGTCCTTCGCACGGTCAAGTCCATCAAGGTCACGCAGAATTATTTTTTCGTTTATCTTTTGAAAATAGTTGTACCATGAAGTGTAGCCCGAAAGGTGCGCTGCTTTAGGCTTCCTGAGATTCATGGAACCAAAATACTTATCAAAAACTTCATTGTATTCGCCATTGAAGCAGACAACATCCAACAGAATTATCTCGTCGTCGGTTTCAAGTCCTTCAACGTCCTTGGAAATCGTGAACTTGTTGAATTCATAATTGACCGAAAAAACCGTGTAACCGTACTTCTCATCACATGAGCCAAAAAGTTCAACCCTGTCTCCGACTCGGAAATAGGTGTATGTATAGGAATGAAAAACGCCTTTTTTACCGTACTGCGCAAAGCTGTAGTCGCCTGAAATTTCCGAAAGTGCCTTTGTCTTTTCGGTAAGTCCGGCAAGCTTTGAAATGCCTTCGAGCGTATCGTCCCTGCCGAACTCTCTCGACGTTGTCCATGACTGATAGCCGTTGGCAAAGAAAAGCTCGTTTTCGTCAAACTTCTTAATAGCCGAAATACTGAATTCGAGCAGCTTCATTTTTACGTTCGGAGCAAGCGTGCACTGTATTCCGTCGTCATTGATTGAAAGCTCCAAACTGTAGTTGTCACATTTTAATTTGCTGTTTTCGTAAATACGACCGTTGTATTCATATTTTATAAAAGGTTCAAATCTGTACATTCAGCAACACCCCTGATTTTATAATACCTACCGGTTAAATAATACCACATTTTGCATAGCAATACAATATTTATTTCTATTGGCGGAAATAAATCATAAACATGTTGAAATTTTCAAAGTTTTACTTTATAATATAATGCAGTATGAAATAAAGGAAGTAATATTATGAAGTTAGGTATAGTAGGCTTGCCGAATGTGGGCAAGAGCACACTTTTCAACGCAATCACGAACGCAGGCGCACAGTCTGCGAACTACCCGTTCTGCACTATTGAACCGAATGTTGGCGTAGTTGCCGTTCCCGACAGCAGAATCGACGCACTCGCAAAGATGTATAACCCGGTGAAAATTACCCCGGCGGTTATAGAATTCGTTGACATTGCAGGCCTTGTTAAGGGTGCATCAAAGGGTGAGGGTCTCGGAAATAAGTTCCTTTCGCATATTCGTGAGACGGACGCTATAATCCACGTTGTACGTTGTTTCGAGAATGACGATATCATTCATGTTGAGGGCAGTGTTGACCCGGCAAGAGACATTGAGACCATAAACTTTGAACTTATTTTCTCGGATATTGAGATGGTTGATCGCCGTCTTGACAGAACCATGAAAGCGATGAAGGGCGACAAGAGCCTTGCAAAAGAGGTTGAATTCTTGAAAAACCTCAAGGCTCACCTTGAAAGCGGTAAATGTGCAAGAAGCTATGATTGCGATGATGACGAAAAAGCGGTTCTCAATGACATGGCTCTGCTTACATCAAAGCCTGTTATCTATGCTTGCAACATGAGCGAGGACGACTTTGCGAATAATATCGAAGAAAACGAGAGATACCGTGCGGTTTGCAAAATCGCAGAGGAGGAAGGCTCACAGACCCTCCCGATTTGCGCCGAGATGGAAGCCGAAATTGCAAGCCTCAGCAAGGAAGAGAAGGAAATGTTCCTTGCCGACCTCGGCATTGAGCAGGGCGGTCTTGATCTTCTCATTCAGCGCAGCTACGACTTGCTCGGACTTATCTCGTATCTGACGGCCGGTCAGCCCGAGGTTCGTGCATGGACGATTAAAAAGGGTACAAAAGCTCCGCAGGCTGCCGGAAAAATACATTCCGACTTTGAAAAAGGCTTTATCAGAGCCGAGGTCATCAGCTTTGATAACCTTATGGAATGCGGCTCGCTTGCCGTTGCAAGAGAAAAAGGCCTTATCCGCTCCGAGGGCAAGGATTACGTCATGAAGGACGGCGACATTGTTCACTTCCTCTTCAATGTTTAATTGAATATTCACGGCAGCCGCAGAAATGCGGCTGTTTTTCATATATAAAATCAACCTCCCGAAATCAATCGGGAGGCTGTGTGTATAATATTGAGTTTATGATTTCATGTTAATGCCCTTACTCTCAAGCTTTGCGATAAGGTCATTGACTATTACCATGACCTCGTCCTTAACAAGAGTTCTGTCAGGATGTGAGAATACGATTCTTATCGTGATAGATTTGCCGCTTGCATCCTGATAGGTATCAACGACCGACGTCTTTTTAATAAGCTCGGAATTGATAAGCTCTATCGCTTCTTTAATCGGCTTGAATGTATCCGTAACGAAGGTTACATCAACCTCGATTGACGGATACTTTGAAGCTTCGGTATATTTGATGCCTGCGTTCTCAACCGCAACAAGGTCCTTAACGTCCATCTCGAGGAAAACAACGCTTGCTTTTTTATCAATATTTCTGAGCACTTCGGGATGAACAACACCGATAACTCCAAGCTCCTTGCCGTCACAAACGATTGCGTTATAGTTCTTCGGATGAATATAGTTAAGCTCGGTGCTCTTTGCCTTGAACGAAAGGCTCTTGTGCTTAATATCGTCAACAACAACCGAAATCATGTTGATAAGCTTGAAATAAAGCTCCTCGGTTGTTTCTGTTTTGCTGTAGAGCGTGACAGCAAGCTTCTTATGCTCACGGCAGAGATTATTCTCGTCAACGCCGTCAACAATACGTCCGATTTCGAAGATTCCGAACGACGGAGCATAGGAAGAATTCGACTTAACCTGGCAAAGCTGGGTCGGGATAATCGACTTTCTGATTGTTTCGATATTCGGGTTGGTTGCATTGGCAAGCTTGATGTTCGGTTCCGTTGCAATGCCAAGCTTCTTATACTCGTCGGTATACTCCCAAATATATGAATGAACCTCATGAAGTCCGAATTCCTTAACAAGAATATCCTTTACCTTATCTTCAATGCTCTTCTCGGCAAACGGACGAACAGGATAAAGCGGAGCTGTCGCCGTATGAACATCAAAATTGTCGTAGCCGTAAATTCTTGTTATTTCCTCGATAATATCGGCCTTGAGCGTAACATCCTTTGTTGCTCTCCAGCTCGGAACGTCAACGGTAAAGTCGTCGCCGTCAAGCTTGACCTTAAAGCCAAGTGCGGTAAGGGTTTTAACAATCGTATCATTGTCAATCTCGATACCTGTATAACGGTCAACAAATTTCTTATCGAAGCTGAGCTCAACATCGTCAAACTTGTGAGCGTATTCATCCGTAAGACTCGATGTTACCTTTACGCCCGAGTCGTAATCGCTGAGGAGCTTAACAAAACGTGCAACGGCGGTAACGGTCATCTCGGGGTCAAGACTCTTTTCATAACGCATGGAAGCATCTGTTCTGTGAGCAAGACGAGCCGAAGATTTTCTGACTGAAACAGCATCAAATGTTGCGGATTCAAGTGTGAGCGAATGTGTATCGTCAACGATTTCCGAATCAAGTCCGCCCATAATGCCTGCGATTGCAACAGGCGTGTTGTCGTTGCAAATCATGAGGGTATTCTCGTCAATATGCCTTTCAATGCCGTCAAGGGTCTTGAACTCGAACGGAGTGTCGAATCTCTTGATTCTGATTTTTTCAACCTTTCTTGAGTCGAAAGCGTGCATCGGCTGACCCATTTCAAGCATGAGATAGTTAGTCAGGTCAGCAAGGAAGTTGATGGCTCTCATTCCGCAGTAATAGAGACGGATTCTCATGTTAGCCGGGCTGATATTTCTTGTAATATTCTCAAATTGAAGGCAGGAATATCTGTAGCAGAGGGGGTCCTCAATCTTCATATCCACCTTCGGCAAATCCTTGTATTGGCTAAGGTCAACCGTATCAAGCGGCTTAAGCGGTCTGCCTGCGAGCGCGGCAAACTCTCTTGCGATTCCGTAATGACCCCAAAGGTCGGGACGGTTTGTCAGCGACTTGTTATCAACCTCAAAGATGATATCATCAATAGCGAAAACGTCCTTGATGTCCGTTCCGTTTGCAAGGCTCTCATCAAGATCCATAATGCCCGAGTTGTCATCGCTCATACCGATTTCTTTCTCGGAGCAGCACATACCGTTTGACATATAGCCTGCGAGCGGTCTCGGTGCGATTTCAATCTCGCCGATCTTTGCGCCGACCTTTGCAAATGCGGTTTTCATGCCGACTCTTACGTTCGGTGCGCCGCAGACAACGTCTGTGAGCTGACCGTCGCCTGCATCAACCTTGAGAAGATGAAGCTTCTTTGACTCGGGGTGCTCCTCGACGGATTTAATTTCGGCAACAACGATTCCGCTGATGTCGCTGCCCTTATAGAAAATTTCGTTTTCAACCTCAGCAGTGGACAGGGAGAACTGATGAATAAGCTCATTGATGTCAAGACCCGAAAGGTCGACGAAATCTTTAATCCAGTTAATTGAAATAAACATTGTTCTGCCTCCTTATTCGTCGTCCGTGAACTGCTCAAGATTTACAAGAGCACCGCTGTTGAGGTCACGGATATCCTTGATGCCGTACTTCATCATTGCAAGTCTGGTAAGACCGAGACCAAATGCAAAACCTGTGTATTCATCGGGATCAATGCCGCCCTCTCTGAGTACGTTCGGATGAATCATTCCGCAGGGGCAAAGCTCAAGCCAGCCGCTGTGCTTACAGGACGGGCATCCCTCACCGCCGCAGATAAGGCAGTTGATGTCAAGCTCAAAGCCCGGTTCAACGAACGGGAAGAAGCCCGGACGAAGACGAACTTTAATATCTCTTTGGAAAACCTCGGAAAGCATGGTTTTCATGAAGAAAATAAGGTTGGATATTGAAATATCCTTGCCGACCATAACGCCCTCCATCTGGAAGAAGGTGTTTTCGTGGCAGGCGTCGGTGCTCTCGTTACGGAAGCATCTGCCCGGGAAAACAGCCTTAATCGGCTTGCCCTCATTGATGAGCTGATCTCTGTATTTTTTATAAATAGCGTTCTGAGCCGCAGAGGTCTGCGACTTAAGAAGCTGGCCGTTTGTCAGATAATACGTGTCCTGCATGTCACGGGCGGGGTGGAATTTCGGAATATTGAGCGACTCAAAGCACTCATAGTCCGTTACAACCTCGCTGTAATCCTCAACGGTGAAGCCCATTGACTTGAACACATTTTCGCACTGACGCTGAACCAGTGTAATCGGATGATATGAACCTCTTTCAAGATTAACCGGTGCGGAAACATCAAATTCGGGGGTCATTTCAAGCTCTCTCTTAACCGCAAGCTTGTGAAGTTCCTCTGCCTTCCTTCCGATTGCGTCGGCAACACTCTGCTTAAATGTGTTGACCGCCTGACCCATAGTCTTTTTCTCATCCGGGGAAAGCTTACCCATACCCTTGAGAAGTGCTGTTACATGGCCGCTCTTGCCGAGGAAATTAACTCGAAGCGTTTCCAGCTCGGAAGCGTCCTTGACCTGCAAAATAGAGTCTTCAAACTTTTTTCTGAGCAAATCGATTTGTTCTGCCATTTTATAACCTCCTGATAAAAATAAAACCCGTCCGATAACAAGACCCAAATCTTGTTATGGGACGGGATAAACCGTGGTACCACCCATATTCGGAACTTACGCTCCGCACTCTTTAACCGTCATGATGCGGACGGGCACGCCCTGCTTAATCCAAGCTTTCGCAGGCCACTCCGATGCTGAAATTCGTTTCTGCTCGCAAGGCGGTGCTTTCAGCCGATGACAGCCGCTCTCTTTGCTCACTCAGGCAAAAACTACTTACACATCTTCAACGTGTATCGTCACGGACTATCTTAACATCTTAATTCGGTTTTGTCAAGGGATAATATTCGGTAAATTATGCTTTATTTATTTTGTGCACGGGTCGAACATATTTCCAGAATCGTTTGCAATCGTGATAGAAATAGAAAACTCTTCCCGGTGCGGTGTCAAGCTCATAGCCCGTTGCGGCGTAGTCAAAGTCCTTCATCGCCTGCTCGATTTTCTGCTCAACGGCGACATTCTCTGTTTCAAAATCAAACGGTCCGTGCTCAAAAACAAGATATTCGCCCTCCGGCACGTCCATAATCATCATCTGCGGCGGAATTTCTCCGTCATAGCCGGCAGGCAGCCTTACGCCGTAAGCCTCGGCAAGCGGAATTCCCCAGCTGCAAATTCTGCCCTCCGGCTCATTGATAAATGCCATAATCTGTCCGCTGCCGCTGTCATTATCTTCGCCGCCGACATCGTCAAGCTTGCCCTTTATGCTGTCGAGCAAACCGCAAATCGTTTCGCAGTCCTGTCCCGGGATTTGACTCTGCTTCTGCCAAAAATCCCAGTAGCCGATGCTTTCATAGTTTCTGATGTGCAAAAATTTATGTGCGGGAATAGTTATAAAATATGTTTTTACTTCACTGTTTGTCTCTTTCATACCAAGTCCTCCGATATCCATAAGATAGCAGTCAAAGGGTCTTAAAACGGTGCGAAGAACAACGGGTACGGGCTTCTTTCTGTACTCACTCGGTGTTATGCCGTATGCTTCACGGAAAGCTCTTGTAAAAGCTTCATGCGAAGAAAAGCCGTAATCGAGGGCAATATCAAGGATTCCCCTTTCGGTATCTCTCAGCTCTCTGAGTGCAAATGCAAGCCGTCTGAATCTCATATAATCACGCAGCGACATTCCCGAGATTTCACTGAACTTTCTTGAAACATAGAATTCGGAATAGCCGAGAACCTTGGCCAGCCGGCTGAGTGTCAAAGCCTCGTCATCGTAATTCTTGATGCAAGCGTCTATTTCATCAATTACATTTTGAATGTTTCTGTACCAGTCATACATCGTTCTGCCCCCTTGACAAATATATTATATCGAAGTCAAAAATCTTGTGCTTGATTTCATTTGCACAAAAAACGAAAAGCGAAGATTCCCGAAAAGGAAAATCTCCGCCTTAAATTCAATTAAAGAACCTTATTGAAGAAATCAATAGCTCTCGGCTCTTTCGGGTTGAGGATAACCTCCTGCGGCGTACCCTCCTCGATAATATAACCGTCATCAATGAAAAGTACACGGTCGGCAACCTCACGGGCAAAGCCTATCTCGTGAGTAACAATAGCCATTGTCATTCCCTCGGCTGCAAGGTCTTTCATAACCTGGAGAACCTCGCCTACCATTTCGGGGTCGAGCGCCGATGTCGGCTCGTCAAAGAGCATGATATCGGGATTCATGCAAAGGGAACGTGCGATAGCAACTCTCTGCTTCTGTCCGCCTGAGAGCTGATGCGGATAAGCGTCAGCCTTGTCCGCAAGTCCGACCTTTTTAAGCATTGCCATTGCTTCCTCTTTTGCTTTTTCCTTTGAAGCCTTTTTCAGCTGAACGGGAGCAAGCATAAGGTTTTGAATAACATTGAGATTGTTAAAAAGGTTAAAATGCTGGAACACCATTCCGATGTTCTCACGAATCTTGTTGAGGTCGGCTTTTTTATCCGTAATCGCCTGACCGTCAACAATAATCTCGCCGCCTGTCGGCTCTTCAAGACGGTTTATGCAGCGAAGAAAAGTTGACTTGCCGCTGCCGGACGGTCCGAGGATAACGACAACCTCGCCCTCGTATATATCGGTCGAGATATCCTTGATAACCTCCAAATGACCGAAGTTCTTTTTGAGGTGAGAAACGTGAATTTTAACGTTGTTTTTATTTACGGCCACGGTTCATCCTCCTCTCAAGAGCCTTTGCAATCTTGGAAAGTATTGTGATAACGATAAGATACATCAAACCAACGAGGAACCATACCTGGAACGACTTAAAGTTGATCGCAATAACATTCTGTGCGGCATTTACAAGCTCGGGGAAACCGATAACGGAAAGAATCGAGGTATCCTTGAGCGTGATAATGAACTGGTTGATGATGCTCGGTATCATCGTGCGGATAGCCTGCGGAAGAACGACCTTCTGCATTGCTTTCCAATATGGAATTCCGAGGCTTCTTGCCGCCTCCATCTGTCCGACATCAACGGACTGAATTCCTGCACGGATGATCTCCGACATATATGCACCGCAGTTGAGCGAAAGACAGATTATACCTGCCTGCAATGCGGTAAATGTAAAGGTACTGTGTAAAAAGTTTTTCAAGGCGTAAGGTATACCGAAGAAAACGAAGAATGCAAGAACTATCATCGGAACGCCACGGATAATATCGACAAATATCTGTGCGATGACGTTGCATACCTTACTTTTAAGCACGCTGAGCATACCGAAGATGAGACCGATGATGCTTGCAAAAATCAGGCTGTAAAAAGCCATGATAAGCGTCTGTCCCATTGCATCCAGCAACAGCTTGCCGTAAACCGAAATTATATCTGCCATTTAGCGGACTCCTTCTGACAAACAGCAGGGCATCTTTGCAGACGCCCCACCGCTCATTTTTTAAAATTAGCCAACGTACTTGTTGATGATTTCGTCGTACTTGCCGTTTGCCTTAATGTTCTTAAGACCTGCGTTGAACATATCAAGGAATTCCTGATTAGCGGAATTGAAGATTGCAAGACCGTAATCATTACCCTCACTGGCTGTGTTCTCAAGAACCTTGAGCGCAAGATTGCCGTTCTTGATGGAGTCGACCATGATCGGTGTATCCTCGAAGCAAGCAACTGCCTGGCCGCCGATAACTGCCTGATACATTGTCGGAGAATCCTTGAATGAAGCGATTGTGAAGCCGTACTTATCCTTGAGGCTTTTTGCATAGTCGGCACCCATTGTACCTGTCTTAACCGCAACCTGCTTGCCCTTGAGATCCTCGAAGCCCTTGATTGTGGAATCAGCGGCAACGGTCATTGTCTGTGTGCAGTGATAATATCCGTCTGAGAAAATCCAGCCCTCGCTCTTACGCTTCTCTGTGATAGAAGCACCTGCGATCATGGCGTCCGCCTGACCTGACTGACATGCTGCGATAGATGCATCCCAACCAACACTGTTAAGCTCATACTTGAAGCCCTGATCCTCAGCGATAGCGGCAAGGATCTCAACGTCAATACCGACAAGCTTGCCGGTAGCGTCCGTGTACTCAAACGGTCTGAAAACCGTGTCGGTAGAAATCTTCCATACTTTTTCATCTGTCTTGTCGTCTCCCTTGGAGCCGCAGCCTGCGAAGAGGCAGAACATTGTAGCTACGCAAAGAAGAATTGCGATAAATTTTTTCATGAACTCAAATCCTTTCAATTATTAATTTGCTAAAATAATACAGGGATAGTTTAATCTATATTTGCTAATTAGTCAAGACTAACCGAGCTATAAATCGTCATTTTTTTAACATTTTATGTTTTAACGGTGCAAAAAAGACTTTTTTGGCAATCAAGACAAAACAAAAATAAAATTATTTTTTGAACAGCTCATCGTACGTCATGTTCAGAATATCGCAAAGCTTATCTATGTTCCCTGCATGCGGCAAGGAAGTTCCCTTTTCATAATGTGCTATTGCCGAGCGGTCAATTCCAAGTTCGTCTGCAATTTCCTGCTGAGTAAGCTTGAGTGTTTTACGGGCCGCTTTAAGGTTTTGAGCAAATCCCATTTTATTTTCCTCCTAAAAACAAAAAATGCGCAGCCGAAGCCACGCATGAAAAATACATTGCTCCGATTGCTGCGAAACAAACCAAGATAAACTCCCACACCATAAAAAGTATGCGTTTATAGAGCATGCATTTTTACCGAAGTAAAAAAACATACTTAATATATGGCATGGGAAGCCGGTTATTCATTTTTCAAAAAATTTAATTGGTTAGTTTCGCATGAATATTATATCATTAAAAAAAGAAAAAATCCACTATTTTGAGAAAATTTTTCACATTTTTTTGATATCATTTACCTCCGCTCCCTAATGATACGGTACACATAAAGAAGTGCGCAGCCGAGGCTACGCACCGAAAATACAATATTCAACTGTTGCCAAACATAAAATCAAGCTTGAATTTATACCTGACAAGCCGTCATGTCCTCAAAGCTTTCACGCTTAACGGCCACATACTCGCTGTCCTTTGTGAGCATTATAACGGGCGGCTTTGTGATGGCATTGTAATTGGACGACATCGCATAGTTATATGCACCGGTCGTCAGAACCGCCAAAACATCATCCCTTTGCGGCTCGGGAATCTTGACGCCCTCCTGAATAAGGTCGCCGCTCTCGCAGCAGCGTCCCGCAATCGTACACTCATAATCCGCTTTTTCATTCATACGGTTTGCAACGCAGACGGTGTATTCCGACTGATACAGAGCATATCTCGGGTTATCCGGCATACCGCCGTCAATCGAAACATAGTTTTTGAAGCCGGGGATCTCTTTCTTTGCGCCGACGGTGTAAAGCGTCATGCCTGCGTCGGCAACAATGCTTCTGCCCGGTTCCATAAGAATCTGCGGCATATTAACGTCCTTTGCGGCACATTCGGCCTTAAAGATTTCCGAAAGACTCTTGATATTGGCAGCATAGTCAATCTCCGGGTCACTCTCAACATAGCGGACACCCATTCCGCCGCCGATGTTAAGCGTCTGAGCTTCATAACCCTGCTCGTTTTTGACCTTTGCGATAAAATCAATCATTATCTTTGCGGCGTCGCTGAAAGGCTTGTACTCAAAAATCTGAGAACCGATATGGCAATGATAGCCTCTCAGCTCAATATTTTCGAGCGAAAGTGCAAGCTTAACAAGCTCGTCCGCCTGACCTGTTTCAATCGCCGTTCCGAACTTGGAATCGACCTTGCCCGTTGAAATTTTTGCATGGGTATGAGGGTCAATGCCCGGAGTGAGACGAAGCAAAATTTTCTGCTTGATTCCCCTCTTTTTAGCGTGACGGTCAATCGCATAAAGCTCGTCGCAGTTATCGCAGACGAAATATCCGATTGAATGATCCATCGCATAGGCTATATCGTTGCCTGTTTTGTTATTGCCATGGAAATAAGCATTTTCGAGAGGGAAGCCTGCAGATGCCGCCGTGTAAAGCTCACCGGGCGAAACAACATCAATGCCCATGCCCTCCTCTTTCATTATCCTGTATATCTGCTTAAAGCATAATGATTTGCTGGCAAAAAGAGGGAAGGATTCGCCGCCGAAATATTCGGCCATGGCCTTTTTGTAAATTCGGCACTTCTCCCTGATTTTTTCTTCGTCCATTATATATGCCGGTGTGCCGTACTTTTCGGCCAGCTCAACTGTGTCCCTGCCCGCAAAAGTAAGGTGTCCTTTTTCGTTTATACCGAGGTTGTCGCAAATCATTTTAAAAATCCTTTCTGATATATAAATCAAAGCATGTGTGCTCTGATTTCTTCGCCGTCCATATCAACAAGAAGTGCCGGAGCGATATCGAATACCGTTCTGCAGCCCGATTCACCCTTCGCCTTGAGCTTATATGCGGCTCTTGCATAAGCGGCAAGAACACTGCCTGTAAATTCGGGGTTTGACTCAAGCTTGAGGCTGTATTCTATAGTATGCTTTGTGCCGAGGTCAAAACCCGTGCGGCCGCTTCTTATAACGCTGCCGCCGTGCGGAATTCCGCTGTGGTTGGCTTTCAGCTCTTCAAGCGAGATGAAATTAACCGTTGTGTCGTAGTCCGAGAAATAGTTCGGCATAGTCTTGATTTCATTCTCAATCCTTGCCTTGTCTGCACCCTCTTCAACAACAACATAGCACTCTCTTGTGTGCTTTTCTCTTGTTGAAAGCTCGGGATTCTCACCGTTTCTTACTCTTTCAACCGCACTCTCGACGGGAACGGTATACTGCCTTGCGTCAACAACGCCGTCAATTCTGCGTATGGCGTCCGAGTGACCCTGGCTGACCCCTCTGCCCCAGAAGGTATAGTCCTTGCCGTTCGGAAGAACTGCATTCATGTAAAGTCTGTTGAGGGAGAAAAGACCCGGATCCCAGCCAACGGAAATAATCGCAATATTGTTGCCCGTCTTCGCCTTTGCGTCAACATTGGCAAAATGCTCGGGAATTCTTGCGTGCGTGTCAAAGCTGTCGATAACGCTGAAATTCTCGGCAATCATCGGAGTTGTTTCCGGCAGGTCGGTCGCACTGCCGCCGCAGTTGACAATAACGTCAATCTTATCCTTAAATTCCGCTATCTTATCGAAACCGTAAACGCCTGCACCATCAGTCTTTATCTTAACGCTCTCGGGATTTCTGCGAGTGAAAACGGCTACAAGCTCCATATCGTCGGAATTCTTAACCGCCGCTTCAACTCCCCTGCCGAGATTGCCGTAACCGGCAATGCCAATTCTAATCATATATATTATCCTTTCTCACGGAATAATTATTCTGTAACAATGCTGTTCATATCATAAAGTCCTGCCGGCTTGCCGAGAATAAATCTCGCCGCCGAAATTCCGCCCTCGGCAAAGAGTGCTCTTGAATGTGCCTCGTGCTTGAGGGTTATCGTCTGACTGTCGGTTGAAACATAGACCTCGTGAATTCCGACTATATTTCCGCGTCTTACTGCGCTGATACCGATCTCATCCGGTTCACGCTTACCGTTGCCCGACCTGCCAAGGACAAACTTTGCCTTTTGGCGAACCTTTTTCAGCTCCTTTGCAATCATGAGAGCCGTTCCGCTCGGAGCGTCAAGCTTTCTGTTGTGGTGAGTTTCGACAATCTCAATATCGGCATCCGGCATAACCTCCGCCGCACGCTTTGCAAGCTCAACAAGAAGTGCAACACCGAGTGACATATTCGCCGAATGGAAAACCGGAATTTTCTTCGCCGCTTCGTTGATTATCTCAAGCTCCTCATCGGTATGACCCGTGGTCGCAATAACCGTCGGGATATTCTTTCTAACCGCATAGTCAAGAAGCTCCGCCGTTCCGAGGTGGTTGGAAAAGTCGATTATAACATCGGCCTCGCCGTCAAAATCATTTATGTCGCTGTAACAGCCGCTCTTGTCGGCCATCTTGTCGACCTTGGCGGCAACCTTCAAATCCTCCGCCGCATCAACAAGCTTTTCGACCTCGCAACCCATTCGGCCGCATGCGCCGTTAATCAATACCTTAATCATACGTTGAGTCCCTGCTCTCTCATGCACTGAAGAAGAACTTCCTTGTGTGCGTCCTCCATCGGAGTAAGCGGAAGTCTGAGATAATCCTCGCAGAAGCCCATTGCTGCCATTGCTGCCTTAACGGGAATCGGATTAACCTCGGAGAAAAGAGCCTTGATAAGCTTGAAATACTTGAACTGGAGTTCAAGCGCACACTTTGTGTCGCCGTCAAAGAACTTCTTGCACATAAGCGACGTTTCCTTCGGGAAAACATTGGAAAGAACGGAGATAACACCTGAACCGCCGACTGAAAGAAGCGGAACGATCTCATCATCATTGCCCGAATAAAGGTCAAGTCTGTCACCGACGATTGACATGGTCTCAACAATCTTCGCAATGTTGCCGTTAGCTTCCTTGATACCCTGAATCATCGGGTGATCCGCAAGTATGTCATAGGTCGCAGGCTCAATATTTACACCTGTTCTTGACGGAACATTATAAAGAATGCAGGGCTTTGTGCTTGCGTCGGCAGTTGCCATATACGACTTGATAAGTCCGTTCTGAGTTGCCTTATTGTAATAGGGAGTAACCACAAGAACTGCATCATAGCCGATCTCGCACGCAAACTTTGTAAGGTCAATACCGTAAGCGATATCGTTTGAACCTGTGCCTGCAATCATCGGAACTCTTCCGTCTGCTCTCTGAATTGCAAAGTCAAGAGCTTCTCTGTGCTCCTTGTCGCTGAGGGTCGAGCCTTCGCCCGAGGTTCCGCAGATTACAAGACCGTCAATGCCCGATTCAATCTGCCAGTCGATAAGTCTGCCGAAGCTTTCGTAATCAACTCCGTCCGCTGTGAGCGGTGTGATGAGCGCTGTTGCCGCTCCTCTGAAAATGCTGTTTTCTGTCATTTCAAACACTCCTTATGTTATTATCTCTCATGGTACGCATATTTTTCGCAAAAAATAAAAGGTAACCGAAAGCTACGGCTACCTTTATAATTCAAACTGCTCCAATGTTCTTTTGAACATCAAAGTTTAAAGATAGCTCTCCGCAAAATAAGCGACAGTACAGCGGATCTTATTCCGACATACCAGCACAGCCTTCAGCCTCGGCTGCCTTCGGCAACGGCTCCTTTCACCGATACCGTAAGTCCTGCTAAGACCTTAAAAAGTACCTGTTACTGATAGCTCGATGCGCCTCTACCATTGATGAATCCTTCGATTCAAATGTTTAATTTTTCACATAATAACACAACATGGCACAAAAATCAAGAGTTTTTTTACTATAAATCAACTTTTTCGTATTTTTTTGCACATTGTATGTTTGTAACAAAAAATGATACCGCAAATACAGCAATTCCGACAAAGAGCAACGGCAGCTGAACGAGCTGTCCGTATACACCCTCAAGGTAATCTCCGATTACCGGCAGATGGTCGGCGGCTTCCGCCAGTCCTACAAAAGCAGTGACCGCAATCGAACCGAAAACAAACGACTTGCCGACCTTGTATGCTGTCTTGAAATACTCATTGAGAAAAACCGAATTGAACAACGCAAGCATTATCAGCGACAGGCCGAAGAAAGCAACGTTTGCCTCAATTCCGGCAAGATTTGAACCGTTCGGATTGAGCTTTTGGCTGAGAACCGCAAACGGAATCGCAAAGACAACCGAAACACTCTCAACTATCCACACAAATGAGACCTTAGCTTTTACACTGTCCTTTTTTGAAACCGGCAAAATCGCATCAAAATATGTATCCTTGTTTTCACGCCCGTTCATAAAGGCGAAGAAGATACCGAGTGTAACATAAAAGAATGCCACATAATAAATATAGCTTGGAATCATCAGCATTATTCCGAAAAATGCAAACACATATGTCATCGGATGTGCCGTGAGCAAAAATTCTTTTTTAATCAAATATTTTGTCATCGTAATCCGTCCTTTCCAGGCTAACGATAATATCCTCAAGCGTCGGCTTGCCGTCCTCTTTCAGATAGGAATATTTATTCAGCATATTTTCAACCGACGTTGATTCCGCAATCTCGCCGTCATGGATATATGTAACGTGAGTTGCACACTTTTCGATATCCGAAATGATGTGCGTCGAAAAGAAAATCGCACGCTCGCCGCTTTTGACAATACTTTTGAAAAGGTTGCAGATATCGTCACGGGAGACAGGGTCAAGTCCGCTCGTCGGCTCGTCAAAAATGAGCAGCTTTGCACCGTGAGACAGTGCAAGAGCAATCATGAACTTGATTTTCATTCCCGTCGAAAGCTGATCGGCTGTCTTTTTGTCGTCAATTTCAAAAAGCTTTATATATTTCAGATACTTTTCTTCGTCCCAGTTGTTGCCGTAAAAAGACCTGACAGTATTCTTGATCGTAAAAAGCTTCTTCTTTGTATAAAAATTTATTCCGCCGAGCACAACGCCGATATTTTTCTTGCATTCGGTTTCATTTTCGGAGACGTTCATTCCGAGAATTTCCGCCGAACCCGAATCGGCATGAATCATATTGAGCATAGCTTTAATCGTTGTGCTTTTGCCTGCACCGTTCCTGCCGACAAAGCCCATAATCTGCCCGCTTTCAACCTTGAAGGAAACATTTTTCAGCTCAAACTCAGGATATTTTTTACAAATTTCATCAACCTTCAGGATTTCCATTTTCCTCAACACCTTTAGCAATAGATTGAACAATATCGTTCAGACATTCGGCTCGCTGCAGTGCAATTCCCCTGCTTTTGTCGGCAAGGAGAACGAGCAAATCGCCGGATTTGAGGTCAAATATATCCCTGACCTCTTTCGGAATAACAATTTGTCCTTTAGGGCCGATTTTCACAGTTGCAATAAATTTATCGTTGTCCATATATATCATCTCCGTTATACAAGTATTACTTTTCTTACTTATAATACCGCCACCAATATAATTTGTCAATGATTTCAAAGAATATTTTTTATAAACAATGACAAAACTATTTTTGACGATAACAGGAGGAGATAACATGAATAACAAGAATGAAGAAAAGAGCAAATGGCAAAATTCGAAGGTTTTCTACGCTGTTGCTATGTCGCTTGTAATTGCGATTGTCGGCGTTGCGTCAGTGATATATAATCTTTCAAAAATCAAAAATGTTCTGCCGGATAACGGCGAGAGCGGTTTTTATTCTGTCACAACAGGTGAAAGAACGACTGCCGAGCATATCGCCAACAAGCCGCAGACGGGTGTTCCCGACAACAGAGACATAACCGACATCACAACGGAAAAGACAACTGCCAACGACCTCAATCGACCGTACACAGGCAAATATCTTCTGCCGCTTGATTCGACGGTTGCCAAAAGCTTCAGCGACAGCAACGTCGTTTTCTCAAAAACGATGAACGACTGGAGAACACATGACGGAATCGACATCAAGGGCAACATCGGCGACAATGCCGTGGCAATAAATGACGGAAAGGTTACCGCTGTTTATAACGATACGCTTTGGGGCGACGTTATCGAAATTGAACACGGCAACGGGCTGAAAGCAAAATATTGCGGAATCAAATCCGAACTTAAGCCCGATACGGCAGTTAAACAGGGTCAGGTTATCGGAACGGTAACTCAAATTCCGATTGAAAAAGAGGACGGCATTCACATCCACCTTGAAACCTCGGTTGAGGACAAGGCAGTTGACCCGGTGAAAGCACTCAATCTCATGTCCGACACAGCAACAACGGAATAAAAAAACGGCCGATGCGATTTAAGTCGCAACGGTCGTTTTATCGGTGCAATCCGATTATCTTTCGTTTTCAATATCTGCAAGCATCTGCACTCTTTTTGCGTGACGTCCGCCCTCATAAACTCCGGAGAGCCATGCGTCAACAATCATCAATGCGAGGTCAAGTCCGACAACTCTTGCGCCGAAAGCAAGCACATTTGTATCGTTATGCTGTCTTGAAAGCAGCGCCGAATAAGGCTCGCTGCAAACAACGGCACGAATACCCTTAACCTTATTTGCCGCCAAAGAAATGCCTACGCCCGTTCCGCAAATCAGAATGCCCTTATCGCACTCGCCCGAAGCAACCGCTTCGCCTACAGCCTTGCCGTAGATAGGGTAATCCGTGCGTTCCGTGCTGTTTGTGCCGAAATCCACAACTTCGATTCCTTTTTCTTTAAGATGTTCAATGACCTTGCCCTTTAATTCAAAACCGACATGGTCACAGCCTATTGCAATTTTCATATAAAAGACCACCTTTCAAATAATCGTTGATTAAATTGCGGCATACAGTCGCCGTTAAGTAACCGCACCGTGCTGAAATTTAATCAGCGATTATTATCTTTTATTGTGCCGTCGCACCGTTCTTATTTACGGTGCGACGGTATCAAAATGTCGGTCGATCTGAACTCGTAAAGCAGTTTTTGGAAAATAGAAGGGGAAAATATATCAAGAAGTGAGCCGATCGAGCCGACATCTTTTCGCTCTCGCTCCGGGACGCAGTATGCCGTAGGTGTCCCGGAGCTTTTGTAATCTACAGATTACACATATAATAAAGTTCGGAGGAAAGAACCTTATTTAATTATTTTGTAACAAGGTTGGAGTCAACCGGAATTGTTTCAGGAGTTGCGTTAGGGTCGATTGTTTCGTTATTCTTAACGGCTTCGATCATACGCTTAAGTGATGTTGCACCGATTCCTGCGGAGTCCTGAGCAACTGTTGCAGAAAGCTCGCCTGCCTGAACACTCTGGAGAGCCTCTTCCGCACCGTCTGTACCTACTACGATAACGTCCTTACCTGCATTCTTAACAGCCTGAAGTACGCCGAGTGCCATTGTGTCGTTGCAGCAATAGATAGCCTTGATGTTCGGGTTTGACTGGAGCATGCTTGCTGCCGTATCAAGAGCCTTCTGACGATCCCAGTCTGCCGGCTGAGAAGCTACAAGCTTAACCTTTGAGTTAGCATTGAATGCGTTTGTTGCGCCTGTCTTTCTTGATTCACCGGAAGCGTTACCTGCTTTACCCTCGATGATAGCTACCTCGCCGCCGTTTGCAAGCTTATCAATAATATACTGTGCGCCCTTTTCGCCGACCTTTTCGTTATCGGTAGTTGCGAAAGCGATAACACTGCCGCCTGCTGCTTTAAGAGAATCCATGTCGATCTTCTCGTCGATGTTCATTACATAGATGCCCTTCTTGTTAGCCTCAACGATACCGTTGATAAGGTTTGTCGGTGAAAGCGGAGCAACACCGATTGCCTTGTAGCCCTTGTTGATGCAGTTCTCAAGAATCTTGAGCTGACCTTCTGTGTCTTCCTCTGTTGTTGCAGCAAAGATATCAACCGTAACGCCCTGCTTCTTTGCTTCTTCCTCAATACCTGCCTTCATCTTTGCCCAGAAGTCGTTTGAAAGCGGTTTAAGGATTACTGCATAGTCTGCGCTGCCTGTGTTCTTGTCTGCGTTGCCGCCTGAATTGCAGCCTGTGAGTACAAGTGCGAATACCATAACTGCTGCCAAAATAATGCTGAGAATTCGTGTCTTTTTCATAATGATTATCCTTTCTGTTGTAAATTAAAATAAATTTTGTTTTTGGCAACCGCCGATTTGAACGGCTGCCATATTATATTACCAACGGCTCAGTCTGCCGTCAGATAATATTCTTTAACATCTGATGAGCGTAAATTCCGCTGCCGTAAATTCCGCTCTGCTGGTCGTGCTCGGTGAACATGATTTCAAGGTTTTCCTCCGGATAAGGCTTACGTGCCTTTTCGTGAACAGCTTCAAGAAGAACATCCTTCGGGAAGCCCTCCATGAAAGTAACGCCGCCTGCGATTATTGAATAATCGGGATCGAGAATGTTTATCTCGGTTGCAATCGGAATTGCAAGATCCTTTACAAATTTTAAAATAATCGGTGAATCTCCGTGATACTTAAAAACTTCTCTTATCGGAACATCGGGGAAATACTTTTCCGCAAGATATTCAAGTCTCTTGCCCGAGCATCTTGTTTCGGAACAACCGATGTTGCCGCAGGTGCATTCCTCATCAACATCATAAAGAGGGATGTGTCCGAGCTCGCCTGCCGCACCGTTCTTGCCGGCATAGAGCTTGCCGTTGATGCACATCGCATTTCCGAAGCCTGTTCCGATGTAAAATCCGAGTACGGTTTTAGTATTGTCAATTTTCAGCTTATTCATATCATTCATAAGGAGAAAATTTACATCTCTGTCAAGAAAAACCGGAATTCCGAGTTTTTCCTGAAGCTTGTCGCTGAATCTGATATTATTGAACCCTTTAAGGTTCGGGGTAGAAATTATTGTTTTCTTGTCCTTACTGACTATTGACGGAATTCCGACCGCTGCGGCTCTGACAGAATCACGGATACCGTATCTGTCCATATAATCCTCAATCTCCTTGTGGATTATCTCCACAACATCGCCCTTATCAAAGATTCTGCTTGAATTTTTTTCAAAGTGGCTGATGTTGCCGTTTTCATCGACTGCGCCGAGTCTGAAATTCGTTCCGCCGATATCAATGCCCAAAGTTAAATTTCCCATCCTGTCCACCTCCTTTTGGCAGGGAATCGATTATATTTCTGCGCCTGTCAAGGTTTTGAATTCGTCTGTCATGATGTCCCATGCCTTGCAAAGATCGGGGTCCTTTGAAAAAAGTCCCGAGGAGCCGACAATGAACACTTCTGTTCCTGCGTCGTAAAGGCGCTTAAATGTTTTCTGATTGCACGAACCGTCAACCTCAATAAGATAGTTGTAGCCGTATTTTTCTTTAAGCTCTCTGGCTTCGCTGATTTTATCAAGCATTTCTTCGATGAAGGGCTGCCCCGCAAAGCCGGGATCAACAGACATTATTGTAAGCTTATCAATTCTATTGATATAGTGCTTAATTGCCGAAAGCGGAGTTGACGGGCTGAGTACGACACCCTTTTTGCAGCCGAACGATTCAATCTTGTTCATAATTCTGAACGCATCGTTGACTATCGTTTCGGCGTGGGGGCAGATATAACCTGCCCCTGCCTTAGCGAGGATTTCGATGTAATCATCGGGGGTTGTAACCATCAAATGACAATCAATCGGTTTCTTTGCGATTGTTGAAAAGGCTTTTACAAAATCGGGTGAAAGTGTGATGTTTTTGACGAAGTGGCCGTCCATTATATCCACATGATAGAGGTCGCATCTTTCGTTGAGAATCTCCGTTTGATTCTTGATATCAAGGAGATCCATACACATGAGCGACGGATTAAACATTGGTTTCATAAAAAGCACCTCTTTGCGATTAGATTATTTCTTGCGAGCTACGAATCTGTCGAGTGCAACGGAACCGATGATGAGCAAGCCCATAACAACCTGCTGCCAAACGCTCGGAACTGCGAGAATGTTAAGACCGTAGTTGATAACGCCGATGATAAGACCGCCCATTACAACGCCGAAGATCTTACCTTTACCGCCGAAGAAGCTTGTTCCGCCGATGATCGAAGCTGCGATTGCGTAAGTTTCAAATCCTGTTGCGGCTGCCGGCTCAGCAGAACCGACACGTCCGAGAAGGACGATACCTGCAATACCTGCACAAATACCGGAAATGATGAATACGATAAGTGTGTGCATGTTAACGTTGATACCTGAGTACCAGGCAGACTCTTTATTTCCGCCGAGTGCGTAAATATTTCTTCCGACCTTTGTTTTTCTTGTCAGGAATGAGAGAAGAACTGCCACAATGATTGCTATTATCGCAACAATCGGAAGAAGATCAAATACTTTGTATGAAATGAAGTTTGTGAATGATTTCGGGAATCCGAAAACTGCACTTGAATTTGAAATAATAAGTGTTACGCCTCTGAAAATCGACTGCGTACCGAGTGTGATGATGAAGGGATGAAGTCCTGTTACGTTGATGAGAAGTCCGTTGATAAATCCGAGTAGGCCGCCGAAGATTACGCCGAGCAAAACGGCAAGCAGCGGATTGATGCCTGCGACCATCATCTGAGCCGAAACCATACCGGTCAAGGCAACAACCGAACCGACCGAAAGGTCGATACCTGCAATAAGGATTGCGAAGAATTCACCCATCGCAATAAGAATGTTAACCGAGCTTTGTGAAAGAATCTGTGTTATTGTTGCTGTGGAGAAGAATGTGCCGGGTCTCATAAACGCAAGAATAATGAGCAAGATTACGAGTATTCCGAATGTGCCGTACTTCTGCCAAATCATATTAAAAGTGAGTTTTTCCTTGGGTTTAGCCTGCTTTATTTTTTCAGACATGGTATTCACGTTCCTTTCTTTATTCAGGCGATATCCGCCGTAGATGCTTTGATTATATTTTCTTCTGTTGCTTCTCTGTGCGGGAAGGTCTTAACTATCTTACCCTCTCTGAAAACATGAATCGTATCACACACTGCGAGAAGCTCCGGCAGCTCTGACGAAACAACAAGAACTCCCTTGCCCTCGTCGGCGAGCTTACGCATAAGAGTGTAAATTTCACTCTTACTGCCGATGTCGATACCCTTTGTGGGTTCGTCAAAAATAATTATCTGTGAATCGGCGGCTACCCATTTGCCAAGGATTACCTTCTGCTGATTACCGCCCGAAAGCTCCGTGATACCCTGATCTACGGAATAACATTTAATGTTCAAACTTTTTTTCTGAGCCTCAGCACATTCTCTCTCGAATTTGCTGCTTATCAGTCCTCCGGCACCGCCGAGACTTGACGCTTTTATAAACGGCAGAATTGAAATATTCTGCTTGATATCAAAATTGTGGAAGAAACCGGTTTCACGTCTGTTTTCCGTAACCATCGCAAGTCCGTTTTTGATTGCCGAATACGGACTTTTGATATTGACTTTCTTGCCGCCTATGAAAACCTCGCCCGACGATTTCGGTTCCGCACCGAAGATTGAATTCATCATTTCGCTTCGGCCCGAGCCGACAAGTCCGGAAAATCCGACGATTTCGCCCTTATGAAGCTTAAACGAAACATCGTTTACCTTGCCGTCCTTACGGGAAAGGTTCTTAACTTCAAAGATTACCTCTTCACCGTCATAATTGTCGGGAGCATCCTCATGCTGATAGGTGTTCTGAACCGTTCTGCCGACCATCATCGTTACAAGGTCATCAACGGAAACATCGCTTACCTGCTTTGTGCCGACATAAGCGCCGTCCTTCAGAACCGAAACTCTGTCGCCGATTTCTTTAATCTCGGCAAGCTTATGCGAGATAAATACAATTCCCTTGCCTTCCTTTTTCAATGCTCTGATAACCTCAAAAAGGTGCTCAACCTCTGTGTTTGTCAAGGACGCCGTAGGCTCGTCCATGACGATTACCTTACTGTCGGAAGCAAGTGCCTTTGCAATTTCAACCTGCTGCTTTTCCGAAACGCTGATATCCTCAACCAAGGTTTTCGGATCTCTGTTCAGACCGATTTTTGCGAGAAGTTCTTTTGCTCTTTTGTTCATCTCGCCGTAATCAACTACTGAAGCGAGACCGACTTTTTTCATCGGAAGCTTTCCGACAAACAAATTCTCCTGAATCGATAGTTCGTTAATAACGCTCAATTCCTGATAGATAACGCTGATTCCGTTCTCGTAAGAATCCTTTGGAGTAAGTTTGCTGAACTCCTTGCCGCCGATGATTATTTTACCTTCCGTCGGCTGGTAAACACCCGAAAGAATTTTCATCAAGGTTGATTTGCCTGCACCGTTTTCGCCAAGCAGAACGTGTACTTCGCCCGCTTGAATATCGAAGGAAATATCCTTCAGCGCCGTAACTCCGGGGAATTTTTTGACTACCCCTTTCATTTCAACGAGAGTGCTCATGATATCCTTCCTTTCTATAAACTGCTTTACCGATATATTATGTGGAAATATTTTGTATATAACGTTGAGTAAAGGTTTACTCAACAGCTATTTAAAAAAGGGATTAACCCTTCCTTAAATCATTTTATTTTGTGCTTCCTCTTACAGAAAGCTTAACCGGAATCGTATATTCATGAACATTATTAGTATCATTGTTAATAAGATCCATCAGAACCTCAACCGATCTTTTACCGAGCTGGTCGGTATCCTGAATAATCGTCGTTATCGGCGGATCGGAAATCTCTGTGTGAGTTATACCGTCAAAGCCTACAAGTTTGACATCTTCGGGAACTCTTTTTCCGCTCTCCTTTAGGCCTCTCAATGCTCCGAGTGCCATAGAATCCGTTGTACAGAAAACACCGTCAAAATCCATCCCATCGGCAACAAGCTTTTTTACCGTCTCTCTTGCATCGGCATACGAAACCTTGCAAGGAACCATCCTGCTGTCATCGACCTCAACGCCGTATTGTTTGTGCGCTCTCAGATAACCCTGAGTACGTTTATTGACCGTTGAGTATGAATTGACATCGTGGATAAGAACTATCTTTCGGCAGCCCTTTTTAATAAGCTCCTCGGTGGCGAGAAAACCGCCTGTTTCATTATCCGAAGAGACATAGTTGAATTCAACCCCCGGCCGCCTGTCAATGTAAACGACGGGAACCGTAAATTCTTTTGATACCTCGTCGCCCGGTTTTCTGACGCTGAAATAAACTATACCTTCAACTCCCTTTGACTGGAGCGATGCGATATGATGAGCTTCGTAATCAATATTCTCGTCGCTGTCGCAGACAAATACGTTGTATCCCATTGGGATAACCGAGCTTTCAACCGACCTTACTATCTGCGAGAAATATTCGTTCGTGATATCCGGAATTATTACTCCGATAGTTTTCGTCCTGTTGGTTCTCAGTCCCTGAGCATTAGGATTTATGGCGTAATTGTATTTCTCGACGACTGCCATTACCTTTTTTTCGGTCTCTGCCGAATAGCGTCCGTTCTTGTTAAGAACCCTTGAGACCGTGGCGATTGATACACCCGACATCCGGGCAATATCGACCATCGAAATGTTTTTACTGTCCATATATTCTCCAATTCGTTTCGCTTGGGTAATCGTTTACCCTACGCCCATAGAATAAACCAAAAGCGAGCGTTTGTCAATAGATTTCCCTCACAATTTTTATTTTTGTGAAATATGCGCAAAAACGGCAGTCTTATTTTGGGCACTAAGCACATGAATTTCGCAAAACCAAAAAACAAGCCTTTTAAAGCACTAACTTATTCTTGATTTCCAAAGCTGTATATGATATATTATTATAGGTATTTTATACTGGAGAAATATAAGCAAAATAATAAAAAGGCGGCGATTTCATGAAAACGGTCATTCTTGCAGGCGGATTCGGAACAAGGATAAGCGAAGAAAGTCATCTTATCCCCAAGCCAATGGTCGAGATAGGCGGCATGCCTATTCTTTGGCACATCATGAAGATTTATTCGGCTTATGGCTACAATGATTTCATTATATGCTGCGGCTACAAACAGCATGTTATCAAAGAATACTTTGCCGATTATTTTCTCTACAGAAGCGACATAACCTTCGACTTCACCGACAACGGCAGGATGATTGTACATTCTAATGAAAACGAGCCGTGGAAAGTAACCCTTGTTGATACAGGTCTTAATACTATGACCGGCGGCAGAGTTAAAAGAATTCAGAAATACATAGGCGATGAGCCGTTCATGCTGACCTACGGTGACGGTGTTGCCGATATCAATATCGATGAGCTTGTAAAATTCCATAAGCAGAACGGACATATTGCTACACTGACCGCAGTTAACATCGGTCAGCGTTTCGGCGTGCTTGATATTGAGAAAGATAACAAAATATCATCTTTCCGTGAAAAAAGCGAAAACGACGGCGGACGTGTTAATGCCGGATTTATGGTGCTTGAGCCGAAGATTTTTGACTTTATCGACGGAGATGAAACCGTTTTTGAAAAGAAGCCGCTTGAAACCTGCGCATCAATCGGTCAGCTTGACGCTTATATGCACGACGGCTTTTGGAAGCCGATGGATACGCTCAGAGAAAAACAGCAGCTTGAAAAAATGTGGGCAGATTCCACTGCTCCATGGAAAATTTGGTAAACAACATTATCTTAATAATATAAAAATTACTAAAAAGTGAGAGAAAAATGATGTTAAATAAAGAGGAATCCATTTTTAAAAATGATGGTATCTTTTTCATCAGAATACTGACTTTAGGTTGTTCCTCTTTGGTAACGATTTTATACTGCCTTTTCGTCGAACTTTTTTATAAAAACGTTTTGGACGTTGAAAGCATTCGCCGGCTTTTTGTTTTTGAAACGAGTAAATTTGTTGCCGAGGGCAGTGAAAAGCTGCAATATATGGGATCGGCTGTTCTTTTTACATTGTGCGTTCTTTTCTTTAATTATATTTTTAAAAAAGCACACATAAACTTTTCAAAATTAAAGTGGCTTCAATATCTTGTTTCCGCATTGATTTTGGTTGTTCCTGTCTGTGCGGCATTTGCCTTTTGCATCAAGAATTTGCCGGAGTTTTCTTCTGCGCCTAAAAACATTGTTGCAATCATCGGAGCTGCTCTCCTAATCGCTTTCGGCATTGCTGTCGGCAAGCTCGGCAAAAATAATAAGAAAGCCGCCAGTGTTCTTTTGTACGCTCAGACGATAGGCTTCTCGCTTATTATAGTAGCTTTTAATCTTTTCAAAAAGGTCGGTTGTGAGGACGGATTCAACTGGCATTTTGACGCACTCTATTTTCCTGTGGAAAAGCTTTTGGACGGCTTGACCGAGGGTGTGGACTATCATTCAATATACGGATTTTATCCTTACCTTTGCTATATACCGATGAAAATCCTTGGTATTTTTTCAAGCGATCGCATCTTAAACTTTTCAATTTTATGCAGCGCCCTGTGCGGCGTTTCATATTTTATTTTGTGCAGTATTTTGAAGCGTCATTTAAAAAATATTACCGTGCTTTCGCTGAGCATTTCGGCTCTCACGGTACTCATGGGAACAACGAACTACTTGGTCAGCCTTTATCCATATTACCAGTACCAGCCCCACAGAGTTATTTTCCCATGCATAATGCTTTCAATGATTTCTCTTTTTTATACCGAAAGAATAGGCAAAAAAGCTTTTTATTTTCTCGGAATTGTTATTTCGGCAATGTCTCTTTTTTGGAATATCGACAGCGGAATTGTATGCACGGGTGGATTTCTCCTGACCTTTTGGTACAAGGAAGCCTTTGAAAATTCGTTTTTATTTGATAAGAATTGCTGCAAACAATATATAAAAACCGTTTTGCAAATAATTGCGGCCGGTATAAGCGTAATCGTCCTGACATTGTGTTCGGTTTTTCTTGTGATTTTTGTTGGCAGCAAGCAGATATTTAATCCGCTCAACGTTTTTTTCGGTCAGCTCACGTTCTATGGCTACGGATACTATATGCTTCGTATGCCTGCTGTCGGAAGCTGGATCGGCGTTATCTGCGCCTACGTTGTAGCACTGCCTGTATCGCTTTCGGCTATCAAAGCCTTTCGCAAAAAGGATGAAAATCTCCCGTTTATGGGAATGCTCTTTTCTCTTTCGATTATAGGCGTTGCCGCCTTTTCATATTACCAGGGACGAAGCCATGAATTCTGTCTTGTTCCCGTTATGTGGCCTGCGATAATGATACTTGCAATCCTTTTGGATTCACTCCTTGATAAGCACTCTTTAACTCAGATTATCTCTTATAATATGAAAAAAGTCGGAATCTCCGCATTGAGTATTGTTCTTGCTGTTTTCATCTTTTTCACCGTGCTTTCGGGAGAAAACTTTTTCATATATCAACGTAAAAATTTCAAATCGCTTGACTACGCTTCGGCTGCCGAAGTGATTGACAAATATCCGAACACACAGGTTGAATTCCTTACCTTTTATGAAACAGGCTACTATGAATATTTTCATATGCCGAACGAAAAGAAAGTCACGGCGGCAATCGACTGTATGCTTGTAACCGACTTTGAACAAAACATTGATTTTATAAACGACACAAACAAAATTGTTGCCATGGGTGCTCAATTTTATTATCGAATGAATGATTTCTACGGCGGACAGCTTCTCAAAAAGATTTCCGATAACAAAGAAATAATTGATAATCTTGACTCGGGCTGGATTTTCTTCATCCCGAAAGAAAAATAAAGTGGTGATATTATGCTTGATCTTTCTTTTTACAATGGTAAAAAAGTCCTTGTCACAGGGCATACGGGCTTCAAAGGAACGTGGCTTTGCAACATTCTTCTGCTTGCAGGTGCAGATGTGACAGGCTATTCGCTTGAGCCGCCGACCGACCCGAGCATGTTTGAGATTACGGGTCTTGGCAAAAGAATTAATTCCGTTATCGGCGATATCAGAGACTTCGACTGTCTTAAAAAGGTCTTCGATGAGGTTCGGCCCGAGATAGTTTTGCACCTTGCGGCTCAGCCTATCGTGCTCGAATCCTATAACAATCCGAAATATACATACGAAACCAATGTTATGGGCACAGTCAATATCCTTGAGTGTATCAGAACAAGCGATTCGGTCAAATCGTTTCTCAACGTTACGACCGATAAGGTTTATAAAAATGATGAAACAATCTGGGGCTTTCGTGAGAATGAACCTCTCGACGGCTTTGACCCATATTCAAATTCAAAATCCTGTTCCGAGCTTGTAACCCACAGCTATAAAAGCTCGTTTTTTGCAGATAACCATGTGAAAATTTCTACCGCAAGAGCCGGCAATGTTATCGGCGGCGGCGATTTTGCCGCAAACAGAATTATTCCCGACTGCGTAAGAGCCGCAATGAAGGGCGAGGATATTAAGGTCAGAAACCCGAACTCAATCCGTCCTTATCAGCATGTGCTCGAACCGCTTTATGTTTACTTAATGATAGCTGCGGAACAGTATGACAACGCAAATGCTGCCGACTGGTACAATGTAGGCCCTAACGAATCCGACTGTCTTACAACAGGTGAACTGGCAGGCTGCTTCTGCGATGCATGGGGCAACGGTCAAAGCTTCGTTGCCGAGCACAAGGACGGACCCCACGAAGCAAACTTTCTCAAACTCGACTGTTCAAAGGTCAAGTCTGTTTTCGGGTGGAAGCCGAGATGGACAGCACGTCAGGCGGTTGAGAAGACCGTTGAATGGACAAAGGCCTATGCCGATAATGAGAACATGGCAGAATATACAACCAAGCAGATAAAAGAATTCTTTAACATATGACGGCGATGAATGGAGAAACAGCAATGAATGAAAAAGAACAGTTACATGATGAAATTCTCGAAAAGGTAAAGGAATACTGCGACAAATACCACAACATTCCGACCGAATTTAAAGAGGGTCAGCGAATTCCGTACGCTTCAAGAGTTTATGATTCGGATGAAATGGTAAACCTTGTTGACAGTGCGCTTGAATTCTGGCTCACGGCAGGAAGATACACGAAGCAATTCGAGAGTGATTTTTGCAAATACCTCGGCGTGAAGTTTTGCTCGCTCGTCAATTCAGGCTCGAGCGCAAACCTTGTTGCATTCATGACACTCACCTCCCCCCTGCTAAAAGAAAGAGCGGTTAAGCCCGGCGACGAGGTTATAACCGTTGCGGCAGGCTTCCCGACGACTGTAACGCCGATGATTCAGTTCGGTGCAATCCCTGTTTTTGTCGACGTGAAGCTTCCGAATGCCGACATAGACGTTTCCATGCTTGAAGAAGCATATTCCGATAAAACAAAGGCGGTCATGATCGCCCATACTCTCGGCAATCCTTTTGACCTCAAGGCTGTCAAGGCTTTCTGTGACAAGCACAACCTTTGGCTCGTTGAGGACAACTGCGATTCGCTCGGCTCGACCTACACGATTGACGGTGAAACAAAGTTCACCGGCACAATCGGCGATATCGGCACAAGCAGCTTCTATCCGCCGCACCACATGACAATGGGTGAAGGTGGCGCAGTTTATACAAATAATCCGCTTCTTCACAAAATTATTCGTTCAATGCGTGACTGGGGACGTGACTGTATGTGCGAACCCGGTCAGGATAACCTCTGCGGCCACCGCTTTGACAAGCAGTACGGCGAGCTTCCGCTCGGCTATGATCATAAATATGTTTACTCCCACTTCGGCTACAATCTTAAAGCGACCGATATGCAGGCGGCAGTCGGCTGCGCTCAGCTGAAAAAATTTCCAAGCTTTGTCGAGAAAAGGAAGCACAATTTCAAGGTGCTTCACGATGCTCTTGAGTGTGTTTCGGACAAGCTCATGCTTCCCGAAGCAAATGAAAATTCCGACCCGAGCTGGTTCGGCTTCTTCATCACCTGCAAAGACGGTGTAGACAGAAACAAGCTTGTTCAATACATTGAGAGCAAGGGCGTTCAGACAAGAATGCTCTTCGCCGGAAATCTTATCAAGCACCCATGCTTTGACGAGATGCGTGCAAGCGGCAAGGGATATCGTGTTGTCGGAACACTCGAAAACACCGACAAAATCATGAACGATTCATTCTGGGTCGGCGTTTATCCGGGCATGACGGACGAAAAGCTAAAATATATGGCCAAGACAATCGTTGAGGCACTGAAAGATGAATAAAATCAAAGCTATTTTGCAAAACGAAAAGCTTGCTCCATTGATACAGTTCATAAAATTCGGACTTGTCGGTGTATCAAACACTGCAATTTCATACGGCGTTGAAATGCTCTGCTATTATGTTCTTTTCAAAAACTCGAAATTCATCGGAATTTTAAGTTTCCTTTCACGTCTCGGCATTTCAACCGACGGCAACAATGTCAAAATCGTTATAACAACGATCATCGCATTTGTTATCAGCGTTACCAACTCGTATTTTTGGAACAACAGATATGTTTTCGGCTCGGGCAAAAAGAGCTTTTCGGAGCATTTTAAAACCTATTTCAGAACCTTCGCCTGCTATGGTATTACAGGCCTGATTCTTTCGCCGATTATAAAAATTTTGCTCACAAAAATCAGCGTTCCGTTCTTTATCGCAAGCCTCGGTGCGCTCGTTATAACAATTCCGCTCAATTTTGTCATGAACAAGTTCTGGGCATTCAAATCAAAACCGACAAAGGATGAAAAAGATGAAGATAAGACTTGCTGACTATATTGCAAATTTTCTTGCCGACCACGGAGTAACCGACTGCTTTACGGTTGTCGGCGGCGGTGCAATGCACCTCAATGACGCTTTCGGCCATAATGAAAGAATTCATTGCACATATAACCATCACGAGCAGGCAAGTGCAATCGCAGCGGAAGCGTATGCAAGGCTTAACAATAAAATCGCAGCGCTCTGTGTTACAACAGGTCCCGGCGGCACAAATGCAATTACCGGCGTTGTCGGAGGCTGGCTTGATTCCATTCCGATGTTTGTTGTCAGCGGCCAGGTCAAATACACAACAACGGCACGCTACGCCGAGCAATTCACCGACGGTCTCCCTCTCAGAGCAGTCGGCGACCAGGAATTTGACATTACAAAAGCAATCTCCTGCATGTGCAAATACTCCGCCATGCTTGAAGATATAAATGATATAAGATACATGCTTGAAAAGGCATGGCATCTTGCCACAACAGGCAGACCCGGTCCTGTTTGGATCGATGTTCCCGTCAACTATCAGGGCAGTTACATTGAAACGGACGAGCTTAAAGGCTATGACCCGAGTAAGGATGACAGTGAGCTTCCGCCCAAGGTTGGCGACGATACAATTAAAATAATTCTCAAAAAAATAAAGAACGCTAAGCGTCCGGTAATCTACGCCGGCGGCGGAATCCGTCTTTCCGGCGGATATGAGGCGTTCAAGAAGGTTGCAAAGCTTCTCGGCGTTCCCGTTGTAACATATTGGAACAGCATCGATGTCATCGAGGATGCCGATCCGCTCTATTGCGGCAGAGGCGGCAATATGGGCGACCGTCCCGGTAACTTTGCGGTTCAGAATTCCGATCTTCTGCTCACAATCGGCACAAGAATCAGCATACGTCAGGTCGGCTACGACTACGGCACATGGGCAAGAGCCGCCGAGGTCATTATGGTTGACATTGATAAGGCTGAAATGAAAAAACCGACTATTCATGTTGATATGCCTGTTTGGGCGGATGCCAAGGACTTCCTCGAAGCTGTTATCAGAAACGTTAAAGATGAAAACGCCCCTGTTTTCGGCGGCGACGACTGGCGCAAGCAGTGTGTTGAATGGAAAGAAAAATATCCTGTCGTGCTCCCTCGCCATAAGGAGGAAAACGGCACAACGGCCAACGTCTACGCATTCATCAAATATCTTGCCGATCAGCTCCCCGAAAACTCGCTTACGGCGGTCAGCAACGGTGCTTGCTGCGTTGCAGGTCATCAGTGCTGGACAATCAAGCACGGTTCACGCTTTATAATCAACAGTGCAATCGCAAGTATGGGCTACGGCTTGCCTGCGGCTGTCGGTCTCTGCGTTTCAGGCAAGAAGCAGAACACAATTTGCCTTGAGGGCGACGGAAGCATAATGATGAATCTCCAGGAGCTTCAGACAATAATCACTAACAAGCTTCCGATCAAGCTTTTCCTTATCAATAACAGCGGCTACCACAGCATCAGAATAACACAGAACAATCTGTTTAAAGAACATACAAAGGTTGGTATCGGACCCGAGAGCGGCGATCTTTCCTTCCCAAAATTCGAGAATATAGCCAAGGCTTTCGGCTTCCCGTATTTCTCTGCAAGCAGCAATGCCGAAATGCAGGAAGCGGTTAACAAAACGCTCGCAACCGACGGCTATGCTTTCTGCGAAATTTTCACGGATACAAAGCAGGTTTGGGAGCCTAAGAGCAGTACAAAACGTCTCCCCGACGGAACTCTTGTCAGCCCGCCGCTTGAGGATCTCGCTCCGTTCCTTGACAGAGATGAACTGGCACAAAACATGTACATTCCGCTGATAAAAGAGTGATATTATGAAAAAAGCCGTAATAACAGGCTCAACCGGCTCGGTAGGGCGTGCAATAATCGACAAGCTCGTTAGCGAGAACGTTGAGGTCACCGTACTTTACCACAGAGGGTCAAAAAGGATTGACGGTATTCCAAGTAACGAACTTGTTAAAAAAATCTGCTGCTCTCTTGACGAAATGAAGGACTTTGTTCCCCCAAAAAACGATTATGAGGTTTTCTACCACCTTGCATGGGCTGGTACAACGGGTGCAGCAAGGTTCGACGCCGACCTCCAGCTGAAAAATATTGAATATACTCTCGACGCCGTTGAGCTTGCCAAGCGAATGGGCTGTCGAAAATTTATAGGCGCAGGGTCGCAGGCGGAATACGGTCTTTGCGACAAACCGCTGACTCCCGAAACTCCGACTTTTCCTTTCACGGGATACGGCATGGCAAAGCTTGCCGCAGGTCAACTCAGCAGATTGAAATGTCGAAAGCTCGGCCTCAATCATGCATGGGTTAGAATTCTCAGCGTTTACGGCAAATACGATCCCGAGAATTCCGTTATAAAATCGGCCGTCAAAAAATTCAAAGCCAACGAGAAAGCAGAATTCAGCAAGGGCGAACAGCTTTGGGATTTTCTGAGTGCAAAAGATGCCGCAAATGCATTTTATCTTATCGGCTGTGATGATGAGCATAACGAAAAGACTTATTGCCTCGGCAGCGGCGAAGCCGAACCGCTGAGAGAATACATAGAAAAAATACATGAACTTTGCGAAAGCCGCTCGGAAATCGACTTTGGTGCAATCCCCTATTCGTACAATCAGGTCATGTTTTTGCAAGCTGATATTTCAGAGCTGACAAAAGACACGGGATTTGTTCCCGAAGTTGACTTTGAAACAGGAATAAAAGAACTTTTGGATTGAGGGTCTGAATATGAAAAAAATCAGCATATTAATTCCATGCTATAATGAAGAAGAAAATGTTGTACCGATAAGCGAAGCGGTCATAAACGAATTAAAAAAATCGCTGCCGGAGTACGACTACGAAATTCTCTTCATTGACAATGATTCAAAGGACAATACCCGTCCGCTTCTTCGTGAAATTTGCAGAAAAAATCCGAAGATCAAGGCAATTTTCAATGCCAAAAACTTCGGTCAATTCAATTCACCTTATTACGGAATGCTGCAAACAACAGGCGACTGCACAATTTGTATGTGCTGCGATTTTCAGGACCCAATCGAGATGATACCGAAGCTTGTTCACGAATGGGAAAACGGCTATAAAATTGTCTGTGCCATTAAAAAAACGAGCAAGGAAAATAAAATTATCAGATTTTTACGTACCTGCTATTATAAGCTCATCAAGAAAATGAGCGACGTTGAGCAGATTGAGCATTTTACGGGCTTCGGACTTTATGACAAGTCCTTTATTGAGGTGCTCCGAAATCTCAAAGACCCCACACCTTTTCTCAGAGGAATTGTTGCCGAGCTCGGCTACAGACGAAAAGATATTCCTTATGAGCAGGCAAAACGCAGAGCGGGAAAAACACATAACAATTTTTACACGCTCTATGATGCGGCGATGCTCAGCTTCACCTCGTACACAAAAATCGGTCTCAGACTTGCAACCTTTTTCGGCATAGGTGTAGGCGTTATCAGCTTCATCGTCGGAATAGTTTATTTGATTCTTAAACTTATTATGTGGGATAATTTCCCGATGGGTATGGCTCCTGTCCTTATCGGAATGTGCTTCCTCGGCAGTGTTCAGCTTTTCTTCATCGGACTTCTCGGCGAATATGTTCTGAATATCAACACAAGGGTTATGAACCGGCCGCTTGTTATTGAAGAAGAACGAATTAACTTTAATAATGACGAGGAAGAACAAAATGATAAAGCATAAATTATCAAATGAAAATCTCAGCCTGAAAGAGTCAATATATAAACGAATTACAAATCCGTTTTATCTTATAGCGGTTGCGATAACGGCTCTCGGAACTTACGGATTTTATCTTGCAAATCCGTCACCGTCGATTGACTGGCTGAGCTATGACCGCTATTACGGAGGAATTCTTTTCAGTCAAGGCAGGTTCACTGCCACGATCGTCGAAAAGGCTTTGAATCTTTGGGATTGCCCTGTATGGTTTGAACCGCTTCTCGGAATTATCTGTTTTATTCTTGGCACGCTTATAATGCTTGCGATTTTTGACGGATTTTGTGAACAGAAAAGTATTGTTCCGTCAATCATCTTCACCTGCATATATATTTCATTCCCGCTTTTGCCGGAATATTTTATTTATAACGGTGCAATTCTGACTGTCGGCGGCTGCACGGTTCTTCTTTCTTTAGCTTTATATTTTTCTATTAAATACAGCGATATGCTGCACAGCTTTTTCCTGCCGATTATACTGATGATGTTTGTATTTTCATGGTATGAATGCATGATACTGCCGTATGTCGGCGTCGTCTTTGCTGTTTTCATTTTGAAAGATCGTAAGGAGAAAGGAATAAAAACAGGTGAAGTAATCTTTAAGGGACTTTACCATGCCGTCGTTCTCGGTCTTGCCGTTTTGGCGGAAGCCGTTATAACCAAGGTCATAATAAAGATTTTTTCAATTAAATTAAACGATTATGCAAAAACCGAAAGCTTTTGGACGGCAAGCATTAAAGCAGTAAAGGATCTTATTCGTTCTTATATATCTTATTGGGGACTCAAGTTCTTTTGCAATCCCGCCTTTACCATTCTCCTTGCAGCCGGAATTGTCGCATTTATTCTTTTTATTATTAACATCAAAAGAACCAAGAAATTCTCAAGCGTAATTCTGTTTCTCGGCTCACTGATTCCCGTCTTTGCCATGACATTATACAGAGGCGGCGGAGCAGAATACAGAACGGAACAGGGTATGCCCTTCTTCGTTGCTTTCACAGCTTTCCTTTTGTGTCTCAATATACAATCCGGAAAAGTGCTTGTTAAAAGGGCTTTTGCCGCTATATTTGTTTTTGCGTTAATTATTCAAATCGGTGCTTCAAACAAGAGCTATTGGATAAACAATCAACGCTACGAAGAAGAAAAAAACGTTATTTTAACGATTAACAGCAGATTGACGGAAAACTGCGACATGAGTAAGCCTGTAATTTTTATCGGCGAATATACGGTATCCGAATCTCTTCAAGACAAAATCACTGTGGCCGATTCCTCATTGGTCGGCAAAATTGTTCACAGATTCGGTTCACCCAAAAACTATGCAACAGCAAAAAAGATTTACGATTATATCGGAAGATCTTATCTGACATGGAGCATTGAATGCAGCTTTAATGACAGCCGGCCGGAAGAAGAATTGTATAAATTCTGCGATTACATCGGTGTCAGTTTCAAACATTGTACCAGAGAGCAATATAACGAAGCCAATAAAAAATATTCCAAAATTAAAGCCTATCCAAACAAGGATTGCATAGTCGAAACCGACGAATACATTGTCGTGAAACTATAAAAAATTGAACGGTCTGCATCTTTTTTCTCGGATGCAGACCGTTGTTTATTTACCTTTTTTCTTAAAAATATTTTTTTGCAGTTCAGCCATTTTTTTGCGGCGGATTTGTGTTTCGCCGGTGTCAATTACAAAGCCGTTTTTCGTCCGCTCTATGATGTCGCCCTCATGAATATTCTGCGGCAATTCATCAAGCGTCAGCTTCAAAATATTGCCGTTATCATCCTCACAAATTGCGATTTTTTCTTCAATTCTGTCTATCGAATATTTCATCTTATTACCTTTATGCGGTCGTCGAATCTCGGTTTTTCTTCCGGCTTTTCGTCGGGATAGCCTATCGCAACAGCGATAAGAAATTTATAATTTTCAGGAATATCCCACGCTCTTTTCCATTTGTTTCCCTCGGCATTTCCGTCGGCAAAAAGTGCACCGACGCTTGCAATTATGCATGTTCCGAGACCGAGACTTTGAGCGGCAATGCAAATATTTTCGCACATTATTCCGCCGTCCATGTAACTCTCGTTCTCGGCAAAGAGAACAGCGAATGTCGGAGCGTTGTGATAAACCGGATTAACGTCCCAGCGAGTGTAAGCCGGTGTATCGTAGCCGACAAGCTCCTTAAAATCCGTATTCATTTTATCAAGCATTTCCCTGTTCTGAATAAAACGGACATGGCATGGCTGCATATTTCTGCCGCTCGGTGCTTTCTTTGCCGCCTGTATGAGCAGGTCAAGCTGTTCGTCCGTAATTTGCTCTTTTTTGTATGACCTTATTGTCTGTCTTTCAAGAATTGTTTTAATTACCTCGTTCATTTTGATACCTCTCTATCAATTTTTTTCTTGTAACTGTATTATAAATTATCGCTCCGCCGAAATAAATTACGGCAACCGCAAGCATCGCCGACAGTATTCCGATAACAATCTTTGAACCGATTATTTTAGCCAGCAGAACGAACAAGACTGCAATTAAGGCAAGCAGTGAAAATACCTTTACCGCAAACATCGGCAGCTGAGGAGTGCAACACGGCGCAATGCTGAAAATGTATGTTTTGACAGGCTCGGCAAGAGGTTTGTCACACACATCACCATAGCTGACGGTATATGTCTTGTAATTCTTCACATCATTTTCATCGAATTCGAACACCCTGACCTCTCTTTGACGGATGCCATATGTGTTGTAGCCTGCACCCGGGCAATAGCCGAGGTCGATTCCGTCAACCGTACCGATAAAGCTGTCATAATGGTCATGGCCGCAATAGACGGCAAAAACATCGCCCTGCTTTTTCAGCTGTTCAAATTCGCCGCACTCACGGGGCAAGGCTGCAGGCGTTTCGCCGTATGCGCCCATGAATTTAATATCGTCTCTTCGTTTATAAAATTCGCCTTTTCTGTTTCCGTAAGCAGGCTCTGCGCCCTTTGTTCCTTTCGGAACTTTTTCGAGCAATTCATATATTTCGTCAACGGGAATGTGCTGAAAAACAATTGAATCCGCATTGACTTCACGGCTTGTTTTGTCAAGCCATTCAAGCTGTTCTTTCCTGACGCCGCCATAAACGCCGTTAATCTTTGTACCCGTATCAACAACATAAATATTTATCGCCGTGCGGCTTCCGTCGGAGGACAAAATCGGAACATTGAAAGTTGCCGCATCGGGTCTGCCGTCGTTCACATCGTCAAAACAGATACAGTTTTTCATCTTTGCATAGATTTTCGCCTGTTCATCGTTCGGAAGTCCAGTTTCACGATCGTGGTTGCCGAATGTCAGCACAAAAGGAATATTAAAGCTTTCAAAGACGCTGAAAAGACGGTTGATTGCCTTCTCAACATTTTTTCGACATTTCTCTCCTTTGCCCCAAAGGTCAACGACATCAAGCTGGTCGCCCGTAAAAACTATAAGATCGGGCTTTATGCTTTTCACCGCCGCTTCCATGAAGCGAAGTGTGTCAACGCAAGTGAAGCGGTTATCCTGCAAATCGGAAATTTGTAAAACCTTAAGGTGCCCGTTATTAAATTTTATCTGCTTTCTCATACTCAATTTAATCACCGCCTTGATTATATCATCAAAAGGTTGCGCCGTCAATCATACCCGAACGACTGTTTTCCTCTTTTTCCGTCGATTGCCACGAAAAACTTCCTCATTCTCATTGACATTACTTCTTAAAAATATTATAATTATCATGTTTGGAACGAGAGTTCCATATTTCATTTGGAGGTGCTTTCATTGGTAAGAGCAATTGTCGGCGCTAACTGGGGCGACGAAGGTAAGGGTAAAATCACAGATATGTTTGCTTCCAAAGCGGATGTCGTTATCCGTTTCCAGGGCGGTGCAAACGCAGGTCACACAATTATCAACGATTACGGAAAGTTTGCTCTGCATCTTCTTCCGTCGGGCATATGCCATCCCGAGATTACGAACATCATCGGTAACGGCGTAGCTCTTGATATTCCGAAGCTTGTTAAGGAAATTAACGACGTTACTTCCAAGGGCGTTCCTCAGCCCAAGCTTCTTGTTTCCGACAGGGCACAGATTATGATGCCTTATCACGTTCTTCTCGACACATACGAGGAAGAGCGTCTCGCAGACAAGCAGTTCGGCTCGACAAAATCGGGTATCGCTCCGTTCTATTCGGACAAGTATGCTAAGATCGGTTTCCAGGTATGCGATCTTTTCTACCCCGATGAGCTTAAGGAAAAGCTTGCAAGCGTTTGCGAGGTTAAGAACCTCCTGCTTAAGTACGTTTATCATAAACCTCTCCTTGATGTTGACGAGCTTTTCAACACACTTATGGAGTACAAGGACATGATTGAGCCTTATGTTGCCGACACAGGCGCATTTATTCGTCAGGCAATCAAGGACGGCAAGGAAATTCTTCTTGAGGGTCAGCTCGGCTCACTCAAAGATCCCGATTTCGGTATCTACCCGATGGTTACATCCTCCTCAACTCTTGCAGGCTACGGCACTGTAGGCGCAGGTATTCCGGCACATGAAATCAAGGATATCATCACGGTTACAAAGGCTTATTCCTCGGCAGTCGGTGCAGGCGAATTCGTCAGCGAGATTTTCGGCGAGGAAGCCGATAAAATGCGTAATCACGGCGGTGACGCCGGTGAATACGGAGCAACAACAGGCCGTCCCCGTCGTATGGGCTGGTTCGACTGCGTTGCAACTCGCTACGGCGTTGAGGTTCAGGGTGCAACTCAGGTTTGCCTGACTGCTCTTGACTGCCTCAGCTATCTTGATGAAATCAAGGTTTGCACAGGCTACGAGATTGACGGAAAAATCATTAAGGATTTCCCGAACACTCATATGCTCAAGAAAGCAAAACCGATTTTCGAAACACTTCCCGGCTTCAAGTGCGACATAAGAGGCATCAAGGAATTCGACAAGCTCCCGAAGGAAGCACAGGACTATGTTCTCTTCATTGAGAAAGAAATCGGCAAACCGATCACAATGGTTTCCAACGGTCCGAAGAGAGAAGAAATAATATACCGATAAAAAGGTGTTGCCGCATTCAGCGCAGACCAAAGAGTAAAAATAAAAAGCTATAATTCACATACAGTAGCCAAGATAAGCCATGTGGATTATAGCTTTGATTTAATTGATGCTATATAAATAATTTGCTCTTTGGTCTGCGCTGAATTCAACAGCCCCTCATCATTTTTAGAAAGGACGAAGATAATGAACGAAAAAATACTTGTCCTCGATTTCGGCGGACAGTACAATCAGCTCATCGCCCGCAGAGTCCGTGATTTCAATGTTTACGCCGAGATTCTCCCCTACACCACCGACCTTGAGACGATCAAGGCAAACGGCTACAAGGGAATCATCTTCACCGGCGGTCCGAACTCTGTTTTTGATATGGAATCTCCGCATTATACAAAAGATATTCTTGACATCGGCGTTCCTATTCTCGGCATCTGCTACGGCTGTCAGCTCATCGCATGGATGGGCGACGGCAAGGTTGCAACCGCTCCTGTTTCCGAATACGGCAAGATTGAGCTTCAGCAGAGTAAGGACAGCCTTCTTTGGGAGAACGTTCCCGAGAAGAGTGTTGTTTGGATGAGCCATACGGATTATATCTCCGAGCCTCCGAAGGGCTTTGAGATTATAGCCAAGACCGACAACTGTCCCTGCGCTGCAATGCAGAACGTTGACAGAAAGATCTATGCTGTTCAATTCCACCCCGAGGTTACTCATTCCGAGTACGGCAATCAAATGCTCAGAAACTTTGTTTTCAATGTTTGCGGCTGCACAGGTGACTGGAAGATGGACAGCTTCATTGATACAACCGTTGAAAAGCTCCGTGAAAAGATTGGCGACAAAAAAGTCGTTCTCGGTCTTTCGGGCGGCGTTGACAGCTCCGTTGCCGCTGCACTTCTCAGCCGTGCCGTCGGCAAGCAGCTCACCTGCGTTTTTGTCGATCAGGGTCTTATGAGAAAAGATGAGGGAGATTTTGTCGAGCAGACCTTCACTTCCCTCTTTGATATGAATTTTGTCCGTGTAAACTGCGGCGACCACTTCCTTGCGATGCTCAAGGGCGTTGTTGACCCCGAGCAAAAGAGGAAAATTATCGGCACGGAATTCTATAAGGTATTCTGGGACGAGGTCAGAAAGCAGGCAGAGGACGGATTTTTTGCACAGGGTACGATTTATCCCGACAGAATCGAGTCCGGTAAGGGCAAGAGCAAGGATAAGGCAAACACGGCCGTTATCAAAACTCATCACAACATGGTTGAAAAGCCGTCTGATATACAGTTCCTCGGCACGATCGAACCGCTCAAGGATCTCTTCAAGGACGAGGTTCGTAAGGTCGGCGAGATGCTCGGAATTCCTCATGAGCTTGTATGGCGTCAGCCGTTCCCGGGTCCGGGTCTCGGTGTAAGAATTGTCGGCGACATCACAGCCGAAAAGATAAGAATACTCCAGGACGCAGACTTTGTTCTCAGAGACGAGATGGCAAAGAACGGCTATGAGAAAAACCTCAGCCAGTTTTTCTGCGTTTACACAGGCTCAAAGTCGGTCGGCGTTATGGGCGATCACAGAACATACGAGAATGTCATTGCGATCCGTGCCGTCACAACGGACGACTTCATGACCGCAGACTGGGCAAGAATCCCGTATGATATCCTCGCAACCGTCTCCAACCGCATCACCAACGAGGTCGACGGCGTTAACCGTATCGTCTACGACATCACCTCCAAACCCCCCGGAACGGTGGAGTGGGAATAATCCCCGAAAGGCTGAAAAGCCTTGAAAATGCTGGACTTTTGCACCCGGGAATTGCCCCGTGACAACAAAATGACAACATTTTAGATTATCCAAGAATAAAGAGCTATCTGATTTCTGTTAGAGAAGTCAGATAGCTCTTTTTGTTTTACTCAGATTTAGTCGTTCTTCAGCCGGTCTTTGAAAATCTCGACCATTGCATCGCTGAGCTGCTGGGACGGAACTTTCACATAGCCGGAGGTTTCGTCATATTTCGGGTAGTTATAACGCCACTTGTCGTAGTCCTCCCGGTTGATTTCGCCATTGCGGAGCTTTTCTGCCTGCTGTGCCCACGCTGTGAGCATTTCGGAAAGCTCAGCGGCGTCCTTCCCCTTCCGGGGATCAACACGCAGCAAAACGCCGTTCTCGCCGGTTTCCAATGTCAGACCGTAGCGATCTTCCAAAGTGAACAGTGTGTGCATCAGGCCAAGATAGCTGTCAATGTCCGGCACGGACAGTGCCAGCGGTGAGACACCCAGCGCACCGGCAAGGCTTTCCGTCAGCTCCGCCTTGGGCGTTCTGCTGCCGGATTCATACTGCGCCATACGGATGTCGGCGGTCTTTTCTGGGAAACCGACCACCTGCCCCAAGTATTTTTGCGTCATTCCCCGCAGATTACGGAAAAACCGAATTCTCTCACCAATTGCCATAGCGATTACGCTCCTCGTTTTGATACTGTACGATCAGTATAGCATATAAATTTAAGTTGTGTCAAGATAGCAAAAGCAAAAAAGTTAAATATTTTCCTGTAAACCTCTTGACAATAGCAAATTCGCTTAGTATAATAACTATAGCAAATAGCGTTAAGTTGTTTGTGAACAGCAGAATATCCGTCGTGCGTCACGGTAATGGCGTACCCGCTCGGGCAAATCGGAATGCGGCCAGAAAGTTCTCCGACACTAAATAAGAGAACTATAACTAAACGAAAGGGGTGATGAAATGGAAAACACAAACTTTATGAGAGTCGAGGAAGTTGCGCAGGAATTGTGCATTTCCAAATCCTACGCCTACAAGATCGTGCAAAAGCTGAATGAGGAACTGAAAAACAAGGGCTTCCTCACGATTTCGGGACGAGTCAACAAGCAATATTTTATGGAACGCACCTGCTACGGTGCTGTTCAGAAAGAGAGGTAAAAATGTCCGTTTACAAAGATACCAAGAACAACACTTGGAAGGTCTACTACCGTTTTACGGATTGGCAGGGCAAAGTCCACCAGTCTACGAAGCGAGGCTTTCCAACCAAACGAGAAGCTCTTGCTTGGGAGCGGGAACAGCTCCACAAAGTGGAAGCCGATATGGATATGACCTTTGAGAGCTTTATCGACACCTACACAGCCGATATGAAGAACCGGCTGAAAGAGAACACTTGGCACACCAAGGAGCATATCATCCGCACCAAACTGCTTTCCTACTTCGCCAAGCGGAAAATGAACTCGATCCAGCCCAAAGACATTATCGCTTGGCAAAATGAGATGATCAAATGTCGGGATAAGAGCGGCGAAGCATATTCGCCGGTGTATCTCAAAACCCTGCACAATCAGCTCAGTGCCATTTTCAATCACGCTGTGAAATTCTACGGGCTGAAAGACAATCCCGCCGCTAAGGTCGGCAATATGGGCAAAGCCAAGGCAAGAGAAATGCTTTTCTGGACGCAGGAGGAATACAAGAAATTTTCCGAAGAAATGATGGACAAGCCTGTTTCTTTCTATGCCTTTGAAATGCTGTATTGGTGCGGCATCCGGGAGGGTGAACTGCTGGCGCTGACCCCGGCGGATTTCGATTTTGACCGGGAGACGGTCACGATCAGCAAATCCTATCAGCGTATCGGTGGCCGGGACATCATCACTGACCCGAAAACGCCGAAAAGTAACCGGACGATCAAGATGCCGGAGTTTCTCTGCGAAGAAATGCAGGACTATATGAAACAGCTCTACCGAATCGGCAAAAATGACCGGCTGTTTGAAGTTACAAAAAGCTATCTCCACCACGAAATGGACAGAGGCGCCAATGCCGCAGGGGTCAAGAGGATCAGAATCCACGATTTGAGACACAGCCATATTTCGCTTCTGATTGAAATGGGATATTCGGCGGTAGCCATCGCTGACCGGGTAGGACACGAAAGTATCAATATCACTTATAACTACGCTCACCTGTTCCCCTCTACACAAAGCGATATGGCAGACAAGCTCAATCAATTCAGAAAGGATGGTACAAGCGATGTCATCAAAGAACAGGGACGAGCATAATCGCTGGCGTAATAAGACGGTTGCCTTCCGGGTATCGCCGGAGGAGGATGCTCAAATCGAACGCTATGTGCAGCTCTCTGGGCTGACCAAGCAGGACTATATCACCCGGCGGCTCACCCACAAGGATGTGATGGTGCAGGGCAATCCCAGAGTTTTCAAGGCGCTGCGGAATCAGCTTGCCGAAGTGCTTTTGGAATTGCAGCGCATTGAGACTGGCGGCGCAGTCAATGATGAGCTGCTTGACCTAATTGAAATGATAGCCGATATTCTCGGCGGAATGAAGGAGGAATCTGAATGGCCAACGAAAAAGAAATGACCGCTCCCGTTGTATCTGTTGGCGCAGATACGGAGCAGTCATCCCAAAACTGTACTAATAATAGTTTAACCGATTTTGATCAGGATTTCAAGGGGTTTGATGAAATGCAGAGAGAAATTCTGCGAATGATGGACCCTTCCTACTTGAAAACCGTGTCAATGTCTGAACTGTTGGACAATGTGTACCAGAGCAAGCCGCCCCTTGTGGACGGCCTGCTCTACCGGGGTACTTACCTTTTTGTCGGCGCTCCGAAGCTGGGCAAGAGCTTTCTAATGACTCAGCTTGCCTATCATATCAGCACTGGCACGCCGCTGTGGAATTATCCCGCCCACAAAGGCACGGTGCTGTATCTTGCCCTTGAGGACGACTACCGCCGCTTGCAGGAGCGCTCTTACCGGATGTTTGGCACGGCAGAAAATGAGAGCCTGTTCTTCTCTGTTTCGGCCGGTCAACTTGGCAGCGGGTTGGATGAACAGCTCACCAATTTTCTACGGGAGCATCCGGACACTTCCCTTATTATTATCGACACACTTCAGAAGGTGCGTGAGGTCGGCGGGGACAACTACAGCTACGCCAACGATTATCAGATCATTACTCGCTTGAAGGCGTTGGCAGACAGCTATGGCGTCTGTTTGCTCCTTGTCCATCACACCCGAAAGCAGCAGGCAGACGATAAGTTTGATATGATCTCCGGCACCAATGGGCTGTTGGGTGCGGCGGATGGAGCATTTCTGCTCACCAAAGAAAAACGCACCGGTAATGCCGCTTGTCTTGATGTATCCGGAAGAGATCAGCCGGATCAGCGACTGCACCTTTTCCGCAACGAGGAAACACTTGCGTGGGAGCTGGAGTGTGTGGAAACGGAGCTTTGGAAAGCGCCGCCGGAGCCGCTGCTGGAACAGGTTTCAGCTTTTCTTTTTTCGACTGGTAAGGATTGGGCGGGAACGCCCACAGAGCTTTCGGCACTTCTCGGCGTGGATATGAAGCCCAACGCCCTGACAAGGCGGCTGAATGTCAACGCTGGACGGCTGCTGAATGAGTACGGCATCCGATATGAAAGCAGCCGCAATCGGAACGAGCGCACTGTAAAGCTTACAGCGACAGAGCGATCGTGACGATATGTGACGGTGTGACGATATTTCTATGAGCGGATGCGGTATCAAAAATACCGTCACCATCGTCACACACCGTCACAGAAGTTTCGTCGGGGTGCAGGGTGACCTTTTCAAAGGGCAGCCCTGCTGGGGAGGCAACCGCAGTTGCCGGGGCAACGCCCCACTGAGCGTGGCATTGTGCTGCGCTCAGTCTCCCCCTCGGAGAGCGCAATAGCATCTTTTGATGGCCGCAGGCTGTCAAAAGTGCTTTTGCGTTACTCTTGACAAGAGTAACAGAACCCCCGGCTGCGGCCGGAAAGAGAGAGGAAGTGAGATTTTATGAAGAGAACGATCAGCGCCGAGGTCGGTAAAGGCTCTGTCAACCACAACAGCCGCAAATTTCGGGCGGAGAATGTGGATGGAAACCGCACACACCTGAATATTGACTACTGCAATGAGCGCATCCAGACCGTGTACCACCAGCTTTTCGATGAAGCTCTGAAACGCTACAACGAGAAGCAAACCCGTGCAGACAGGCGTATTCCAAACTACTATGAAAAAATCCGTTTCGGCAACCAGGAGAAACCTTTTCACGAGATCATCCTGCAAATCGGAAACAAGGAAGATATGAGCGCCACCGGCGAGTATGCGGAGCTGGCTCGGACGGTACTGGACGAGTACTATCGAGGCTTTCAGGAGCGCAATCCAAACCTCCGGGTGTTTTCGGCACATCTGCATATGGACGAGGCAACGCCACACATCCACATTGACTTTGTGCCATTCACCACCGGGAGCAAGCGAGGACTTAATACCCGTGTGTCGCTGAAGCAGGCGCTGGCAGCGCAGGGCTTCAAGGGCGGCACTCGTGGTGCAACGGAATGGGCGCAGTGGGTACAGTCCGAAAAGGAACAACTGGCCGCCGTGATGGAGCGGTACGACATCCAGTGGGAGCAGAAAGGCACCCACGACAAGCACCTCTCCGTTCTGGATTACAAGAAGCAGGAACGGGAGAAAGAACTCGCTGCACTGGACACCACACTGGCCGAAAAGCAGGACGAGTTGGAAACGGTGCAGAATCGGATCGACAACTTCGATCAGGGGGCACATTCCATTGAGCGGTTGGAGCAGCGGATTGAGTCGGATGCAGAGTTTCAACTCCCCGATCCCCCCACTCTAATGACCGCCAAGACCTATAAACAGCGGTTTGTTGACCCACTCATTAAGAAATTAAAAGAGGTTATCCGAGAGGTGTTCTACCACTATTACAAGGCTCTGGACAGCTATCACCGGCTGAACACCACCAACGGGCGGCTCTACCGAGAGAATGAACATCTGACCGCAACCAACGACCGGCTCAAAGGAGAAAATGATGCCCTACGCTCGGAACTAAAGGATTTCCGCTTTCTGCGGAAGGTTCTTGGAAGTCAGCAGATCGATAATCTGATTGCGCAGGCAAAAGATATGGAGCAGCAACGAAAGCAAAATCAGCGCACAAGGCGCAGAAATACAAATTATGAAAGGTAGGAACAGACAATGGCAAAGACGATTTTTGAGGAAATGAGAGGCACATACACACAGGTCGGGGATTACCTTCTCCCTGATCTGAAGCTGCCCGAAGAAGAACAGCAGCCCATCGGCGTGTGGGGCCAGCGGCACCGGCGCTATCTGAAGGAGCATCGCCGGGCAACTTATGCGACCCTTCTTACAAGCGGCAAGTTGAACAGTTACATTGCCGATATCGACTGTCAGGCAGAGGAAATGTTCTCTCGGCTGGTAAAGCAGATGGCAGATGCAGAAGATGTCACAGAGCAACTCAAGGCAGACAACCAGATGGAGTGGGTCGGCAGGATGAATAATATCCGAAGCAGGGCTATGGAGATCGTGAATAGAGAACTGATTTATGTATAAATAAATAGTGGCGGCAAGAAATCCCTTGCCGCCATTTTTCTTTCACATCAAAATAGGCAGTTGACATTTTAAAACAAATGATTTAAAATATAAACGATAGCGTTGAAATGAGAACTTATGACTACATCAGAGCAAATTCGTGTTTTATGTGTAAGAACCGGTGTGAGTCT